>Ga0100403_1003834_pt1 | contig 10959 bp, 15 predicted proteins | sample CryGeymet201501t_FD_83663 | JGI IMG/M metagenome (GOLD analysis project Ga0100403, IMG submission 83663) | Groundwater microbial communities from Crystal Geyser aquifers in Utah, USA - Crystal Geyser metaG 2015-01t | ecosystem: Environmental > Aquatic > Deep subsurface > Groundwater | place...
GACAAAGAGGATTAGGGCTTTGCAGGGCGGAACAGGAGCGAGCAAGACAATTTCAGCTCTTTTATATTTTATAACTTTGGCTCAAAGCGATAAAAAACCGACTTTAACCAGCATTGTTTCCGAGTCGGTGCCACACTTACGCAAAGGGTGTATCCGTGATTTTCAAAAAATAATGAAAGAACACAATTATTGGCAAGTAGACAGGTGGAGGGAAAGCAACAAGGAATATGAATTTGAAACAGGGAGCATAATTGAATTTTTTGGAGCCGACCAATCTGAAAAACTGCGAGGGGGAAGACGAGACCGGTTATTCATAAATGAATGCAATAATGTGTCTTTTATGGCTTTTGAAGAATTGGAAGTCCGAACCAAAGAGCTGGTTATTCTTGACTGGAACCCCACTAATGAATTTTGGTTTTATACCGAATTGAAAGGGAAACGAGATGATGTAGAGCATATAATTTTGACCTATAAAGACAATGAAGCCTTAGACAAAGATATTATCGCCTCTATTGAGCAGAGAAAAAATAGGAAGGGCTGGTGGCAAGTTTATGGGCTGGGGCAGTTGGGCGAAGTGGATGGCAAGATTTACAAGGACTGGCAGATTATTGACAAGATACCGCACGAGGCAAGGCTGGAACGATATGGATTGGACTTTGGCTATACCAATGACCCCACAGCGATTGTGGCAGTTTATTATTACAATGGCGGCTGGATTTTAGATGAAAAAGTTTATAAGAGAGGAATGAGCAATAAAGAAATCGCCGATACATTGAAGACCTTACCGGAGAAATTGATAATCGCCGACAGCGCCGAACCCAAAAGCATAGATGAGATACGAAGTTATGGCCTTAATGTAATGCCGGCCGAAAAAGGCAAGGATAGCGTTAGAAACGGAATACAGTTAATCCAAGACCAGTCCATCAGTATTACCAAGCAAAGCGTGAATGGAATTAAGGAGTATAGAAATTATTTGTGGATTACGGATAAAAATGGTAAGATATTAAATGAACCGGAAGGGGGCAATGATCATTTTTTAGATGCGACCAGATACGCTTTATCCACGCTTGGCCGACTTAAACAAGAACAGAATTATTGGGATAGAATATATAAAGATGAGTTGTCGGCTCAATCTTCCGAATTAAAATTTAATAAAGGACGATGACATATAACGAGGGCGATTGTTTCTTTTGTGGCGAACCGGTTTATTCTTCCGAAGGGCAATTAAGAAAATTTTTAATAAAAAACGGCAAAGAGTTTCCAACTCATAAAAAATGCCGAAAAAATAAAAAAAATGGATATATACGCAAATAAAGAGAATGTTCCTTATATCAATGCCAACGAGAGATTTTATATTCCCAAGAAAAGTATGGAAACAAAAGTGGACGAGTTGGCAAGCAAAGTGGCGGGTTTCAAAGTTTTTGCCAGCGACCCCCGTTTATTAAAACTTGTGGTAAAATGGAAAAAAGGCAAACCACAGGACAGTATGATGCCGGACAATTTCCTTAATGATCCCCAAAAAGTCCAAGAATTAAAAGAAGCATTATCAGGTAATTTATAAAAATGTCTATAAAAATTTTTTGTGATAGTTGCGGTAAGGAGCCAAACAACCCCGAATTTATGTTTGAAGCCCAAGTTAAGGAAATAATAAAAACGATTGAAATGGGAAGTAAAGACTTCAATCCCCGCCCCCAATTAAAAACCACTATGTTGCAATTATGCAAAGAGTGCTATAATGATAAGGTAAAGCCACTGCTTAAAAATGAAAAAGAAAACAAAAAAAGTTTCCAATAAAAAGAAAACAGATTATTTTCAAAGCAACTATACGGCAGTTTTGACAATGGACGGAAAGAGTTATCAAGGCGAAGGAGCGACTATTTTTGACGCAATGACTAACATCCCGCTGGATTATACGCAAATTAAAATAAAAGGAATTTTAGAAATCGCCAAAGGGAAATTGAAGACCAGCAAACTATTTTACTTGAAACCATTAAAAAGGATTTTTGCCAACAAATTGACCCGTCAAATGTGGGCGAAAAATCTTTTAAAATTATTGGAAAGTGAAGCCGCCCCAATGAGTAAGTGAAGCACAAAGACATTTACGATTTTATTCAAAAAGGAGAATCGGCTTATCAGAAGCCTATTAACCTTGAAGACGGATGGGATTGGTCAATGAAAGAACATCTGCGACTTTCTTTTCTTTATCTTAACTCTCAATTTGCCGAAAAGAACGAAAACAGGGAATTGCGACCGAACAAAAATATAATCTTGCCGATGCTTAACATCCAATATCGCACAGAAGGATTTGATGTTAAAGACATAGAACTCTATGTCTTTAATGCGGACTTTTTTTATAAATCATTCTTAGTCAAAAAATATCACGAAAAATGGGCGTTAGAAAATTTCATTGACACTTTTATAGACGATATTGTGGAAAGTTATGTAACTTACGGGGGAGTATTGGTTCGGGACACAGACGAAAACCGGCCGGAAGTCATTGATTTAAGAACTCTTGCTTTCTGCAATCAGACCAATATCCTAGAATATCCTTTCGCCATTAAACATTCTTTTTCGCCCGCCAAGTTGAGAAAAATGGAAAGCTGGGGCCAAGATGAGGCCGGGGCGACTATTGATATTGAAACTCTTATCACCCTTGTTTCCAAAGAAGACAAAGACACGATAGATATTTACGAAATTCACGGCACGCTCCCCAGCGAATGGCTGGGCAAAAAAAAGAAAGACAAAGACGGAAAAGATGTCCAGCAAATCCAAGTGGTGGCTTTTTACAAGAATGACAAAGACGAAAATGTCGGCGTTACGCTTTTTAGGCACAAAGAGCCAAAACTTCCTTTTAAGTTTTTAAGCCGAGATAAAGTTTCTAACCGAGCTTTAGGGCGGGGCGGAGTGGAAGAATTGTTTGATGCTCAAATCTGGACGAATTACAGCGAAATCCAAATAATGGAAATGTTGGAATTGGCCTCTAAAATTTTTTATAAAACCACTGATCCCGGTTTCAAAACTCGCAACAATTTATCCAATAAAAAAACAGGCGAAGTTTTTACTTTGCAGGAGGGCAAGGATATTTCTCCATTGGATACTGCTCCAAGAAGTATGGTTATGTTTAATAATGCCCTAGACCGATGGGAACAGCACGCCCAGCGAATAGGAGCGGCCAGCGAGGGAATGTTGGGCGAAACTCCGGCATCTGGCACTCCTTTCAAACTTTTTGAAGCCCAGAACATAGAAGCCAAGAGTATGCACAAGTATCGTCAAGGCAAGATAGCGGTATTTATGGATGAGATATATCGGGACTGGATTTTGACCCACATTAAAAATGAGATATTAAACGAGCAAGACTTCTTATCCGAACTTTCCGCCGATGAAATGCAGAATGTAATGGAAGCGGTTGTCAGCCGAAAAGCGTTTGAATTCCAAAAAGAAAAAGTTTTAAATGGAGAAATGATACAGGAGGGAGAAGTGGAACAAAGGAAAGAAAGTGTTAAAACTCAATTTTTGAAAGGCGGGAATAAAAAGTTTATCAAAATCTTAAAAGACGAAATGAAAGATGTTAAATTGGATGTGATGACAAACATCGCCGGCAAACAAAAAAATCTTGCCTTGATGACGGACAAACTTGTAAATGTTCTAAGGCAATTTATTTCCACTCCTCAATTAAGGCAAGACCCCGAAATGATAAAAATTCTAAATGTGATTTTAGAAAGTAGCGGGATGTCACCGATAATGTTTGGAGCTTCGCCGGTAGCTCTTCCACAAGGCGGAAGCACCGAGCCATTAAAAGCGTTAGCCAAAGAACCGGCATTGGTATAAAAATATGCTTAATGATTTAAAAAAAGACAAATTGCAGATTATACTTCACGATGAATTGCTTTTATCGGCTATTGAAGAGGTTTTTGAGGAAGCCGTAAAACAATCCATACCGGAAGTAAAACCGACAGACGACAATTCTCTGTTGGGGGAAAAATATCGGGCTTATGAATTGAGCCGACAAATCATCAGACAAGGATTTATAGATTTGAATTCTTATAAAATTGACAAGAAAGAAAATAAACCCTTTAATAAAGCGAGATGATTATTGACTTGATAAAAATTATGATATAATAAATAAAATATCTTTGGTTGCCGGATGAGTGTTTGAGAAAGAGCTTGGCGGCTTCACTCAAACATTCGTTCGGCAACCTTGAAGCCGCCAATTATTAAGGTCGGTTTTTTTATTAGCAACAAAAAAATAAAAATAGAAAAAATTATATTAGCGACACTACTGGTTATTCTGGGTTTTATGGTTTCTGGCTCGTTTTTGAAATATACGTTTTTGAAATATACGATTAAGTCTCAACCAACGGTGTTAAAAGGAGCACCGTCTGGAACAATGACGATTGTCGCTTCTTCTACCAAAAAAATAATAGTGGGGCCGGGCAATGCCACAACCTTATTTAGTGTGAATTCATCTTGCACTTCAAGAAAGATAACCACTTATGCCAATCCGATTATGCTTACTTTTGCCACCAGCACGGATTTAGACCAGACAGTTGAGCCAACGGGAAGTTTCGGTCATTTGCAGGCCGCCAGCACAACAGTTGATTACGATAGCGGGACAAACGGATGCGGAGTATGGCAAGCGTTTGGTTTTGGAGCAAGCACCACAATTTCCATTTCGGAATTTGAGGGATTTAGATAGGATTATTAGTTAAATTTTAAAATATGTCGTTAAAAAAATATAGAAGAGAGAAATTGGGCGAAAAATTTGAAAGAAAATCGGAAGAGAAATTAGAAGAGAAATTAAAAGCAAAGGTCGGTAAAAAAACAAAAAAACAAAATGAATAAAATTATAGGATTTATAGCGGTTGTGGCTCTCTTGGTGGGAGTTACGGCATTTGTCAAAAATGGACAAGTCGGTGAAAGGGGTCCGCAAGGTGTTCAAGGTGTTCAAGGTTCGCAAGGGATTAAAGGAGATAAAGGCGACAGGGGTGTTCAAGGTGAAAGGGGACTTCAAGGAGTAAAAGGTGATAGAGGAGCAACAGGAGCGGTTGGTTTGCCCGAAAGATTAGGAGCGGTTTCTGGCCCCAATGTTGACTTCCATATGTTTTTAGGTGGAGGATTTACTGCGGGCGGAAGAATGGCGACCACATCAACGGCGGCCACATATACCACTATCCAAAAGGATTTCGCTGGATTACCGACATATCTTGATTGGACGCCCAATGTGAATACGACAATAACCCTAAATGCCACTTCCACGCACGGATATGTTCCGAATGTGGGAGATGTAGCGACTGTTTATCTTCGTAATGCTTCTTCAACGGCCGCATCCACCATTACTTTGGCGGCGGAAAACGCTAGTGTGGATTTACAGATGTCCGAAGCCACTGGCGGAGATCTAATCTTAAACGGGTTAGATTGGGCTAAGTTGACTTTTATTCGTGAAGCGGTGTACACAACGACAGTAATTTTTGACGAGTTCACCGAAGCGGATTAAGTTTCGGGGTTATAATTCCCCTCAAAAATTATCAAAGCGGTTATAGTTCCGCATAAATAAAATTATCAATTAAGTTATCACTCTTTAAAAAAGTGAATAACATATATCATTTTATGGACAACGCAAATGAAATTAACATTGAGGAAAAAGATTTAACGGAAGTGGACTTCACTCCCGAAGAATTAGACGCCGACGATGTTGACTGGAAGGCAAAAGCTCAAGAGTTGAAAGGCATAGCGAAACGCCGGGCAACTCAATTAGGCAAGGTGAAAGCCAAAATCGGGGATTATGAAAAACAAATCGCCGACTTAAAGCCGAAAGAAGTTCCGCCACAGGATAAAAACACGCAGTCAAACGAACCTGATTACGCCAGATTAGCGTTCTTGGAGCAGAGAGGCGTCAAACATCCTGACGACATAAAAATCGTTCAAGATGAAGCCAATCGTTTGAAACTTCCTTTAACTGATGTGCTTGGTATGGAACACATAAAAAGCCGTCTGGAAGCGAATAACGATGACCGAACCGCAAAAGCGGGTATGCCCAAAGGCGGAGGAAAAGCCGGAGGGACAGTCCAAGATGTGGACTATTGGTTAGCCAAAGGGGAAACCCCGACAGGCAACCAAGAACTCGCCGAAAAAGTGATTGAAGCTCGTCTGCAAAGAGAAAAAACCGGAAACAAGTTTTCCGATGAGCTATATTAGGCGACAGAGGTTGAAGTTTGGCTTGGATAATTAAATTAAACCAAAATGGCCAATGTAATAGTTTTTAATAAACACGATTACGTAACAAGGTTGCGAGCCAGAATAAACAAGCCGACTTGTTGGGACAAAGTTCTCAATGTCAAATACAGCGATGTAAGGACTATTGTGAATGGAGCCGTAACAACGGAGGCGACTGTTCAGACTGGCACAAGAGGAACAGCTTACGGCTATTCTGATTTCACTATTACCGCCGACACGCTTACCATCAATAATTATAGGGTTATCCCCATATTTATTGACGAAGCGGACAGGTATCAGCAAAGTTATGCGAACCAAATGTCTATCGCTGACTTTCAGGGTAAGAAGATTTCCGAATACTTGGAAAGCCAGATGTTGGCTCAACACACCAGTTTTACCGATTTCGGAGCAACTGACCTCGCCAATACCGGAGATGATGACACTACTGCAATTACGGTTTCAGCTACAAATATTGATGATTTAATTCGCGCCATAAAGCGCAAGTTATACAAAAATAATGGAGTTGAATTTGCGATTGAGAAAGGTATCTTCATTATCTGGAGACCGGAAGATTACGAACTCTTGGAGGGATATGTGCAAGCCAATGGTTTTAGCGAAGCTGATGTGGCGCTCAAAAACGGCATTCCTGTTGGAATGAAGTATATGGGCGTGGAGCATTATCTTTCAACCCAGCATACGGCAGGACATTTGTTCGCCGGTATTAAGGGAATTGGAGAATGCGGCATACTTCGCTCAACCTATGGACGAGCCAAATTCATTGAAGACCCAAATCTTCAATCAGGACTTGGTGTTGTGTCCCGAGTGGACTATGGCTGGAATTTCCCGTCATATAATCTTGAATTCGTAATGGACGTGAATGTAGCGTAGTTTTCTTTCCTTGCTTTCAATTCTTGTGAAATTGAAAGCAAGATAAAGGAAATTATGGAAAACAAATTAAAAATAACTGTGGGTATTCCAACTAACAGAGGAGTAAAAGCAAAAACAATTTTTTCCCTTTTGGAAATGGTTGTTTTTTCAAAGCATATTTTTCATTTTGTCATTGCCACAGAAGGATACACGATTGCAGAAAATAGAGCGTATATCACAACCCAAGCCCTTAAAAACAAATCCGATTATTTATTATTCTGCGATGACGATATGGTATTTCCGCCCGATACTTTGGAAAGACTTTTAGCCCATAAAAAAGATGTAATCGGGGTGGCTTCCCACTCCCGATGTCTTCCCCTTAAAACTACTGTTCAGCTTTTAGATGGGACAGTTTCCGCCGAGTTTCCGAAAGAATTATTGGAAGTCAAACAAGTCGGAACTGGCATAATGCTTATAGACATAAAAGTTTTTGAAAAGATAGACAAGCCGTATTTTAACACCAAGAGCCACGAAAACGGATTTACTTTAATGGGCGAGGATGCTTGGTTCTGTTCTCAAGCAAAACAAGCGGGATTTCATATCTATTGTGATGGTAGTTTAAAAATAGGCCATGTTGGCGACTATATATTTTAATGACAATACTTGACGTACAAACTTTGACCCGTTTTTTAACCAAAACAAACTCAGCGGTTTTTACCGACGCCCAGCTTTTGATTTTAGAAAATAAATACTACGAGGAAATTATAGGCCGGTTGATTACAGAAACAGGAGCGGGGAAATGGCCTTTCGGAGATTTTAATTATACGGCTTTTCCAACATTTCCCATCACTATGACCAATAGCGTGGCGGAATATGACCTGCGGGACTGGGGAACTTCCGATGAGGCGACTATTCTTACTATTTTAGGGGTGGAAGTTAAAGACAACGCCGGCAACTGGCACCCGCTCAAACGAGTAACATTAAGAGAAATTCACAAAGACGAAACCGGCCAAGCGGATTATTATAAAACTGACGGACTGCCTGTTGAATACGAATTAAGGGACAATATGATAGTCCTCTACCCCGCCCCCGATAATGGAGTAAGTGTAACCTTAACGGCCGGATTAAAAATCTTCTTCTTGCGAACAGCTGACAAATTCACTTCGGCCGAAGTAACGACCGGGACAAAAGAACCGGGTTTTCCTTCTCCTTGGCACGATCTGCTCTCATACGGCCCTGCGTATGATTATGCCATTACCAATGGGCTTCCTAACGCCAATCATTTTCGGGCGGAATATGACCGGCGAATGGATGAAATGCTTAAATTCATCGCCAATAGAGACCAAGCGGTTGAAAACAGGATTACCAGCCAAAAAATAAGTTACAAATAATATGAATAAAAAACAAATCATAAAAATAGACGACAATAAGTTTAGGATTATCACCTCACGAGAATCCTTAATTGAGGAAGTAAGTATTGGAGATATAGAGGGACAAATAAGATTACTACAATCAGACAAAGAATTGTTTGAGAATAATAATAAATCAATAATTGAAAAATATAATGATTTTGATGTAAAGATTGAAAACCTGCAAAACAAAATTGAAGAAGTTAAAAAAGTAAAATGATTGCCAAATACCAAATAGAATTAGACGCTAAAGATTTTATCAGGGGAATGTCTTCTTCTGATGATATTGCCGATGGTGGGTTTTCGCCGAAAACAAATCGGGTTAATTTAATCGCAAAAAAAGGAGTGTTGCACTCTCCCGCCACCATTACTGATAAAAGCGCAAACCTTGAGGGGAATATTATTGCTAGCGCTGGAGATGCTAATGTGTTGGGAAATCAAAAGTATTTTGTTACAACTACTGGAAAATTTTTCACTTGGAAATCATCAACTTTAACATTAAGGCAAACTGACGCTTCAGGGTTGTATCTTAACGGAACGACAAGCGCGGTTCAATTTCAGCTTCAGCTTTTTGCCACGACCAGCAATGATGTCGTTCTTCTTGCGGGTTCGGATTTAGACACGATTGATGCAACTTGGTGGACGGTAACCAAAGGCAAAACAGACTTGCAAATTTCACAAAGACACCCTCTTTTGGTTTTTGAGAAAAAAATGTGGATTGGCGACAAATCTAATTTACATTCTTGGGACGGAATAACCGTCAGCGAAAATGTTTTAGCCTTATCGGACGAGCAAAGTATTGTTTCTTTGGGGATTGAACCCGGAACGGGCTATATGCTCATTGGAATAACAGAAGGCACAAACTATTCCAACACTGAGCCGCAAATTGCCAAGATATTGGTTTGGGACGGTTTTTCCAGTAAACCATTGCGAAGCATTATCGTAGATGATGCCGTCAATAGTTTTTATTCAGTTGGCGGAATACTTTTTATAACTTATGGAACGAAACTGGGGTATTGGAATGGAAATGGCATATCCTTTTTAAGAACCTTTGAAAATGTTGTGAGGTGGGGCGGTTCCCTTATTTATCACAACAAAATCGCTAAGATAGACAATACTCTATATATCGCCGACGGGAAAAGAATTTTAGCTTACGGGGAAATTGTGGCGGGAAGAAAAGTTTTTTATCCCGCTTATTACGCAGGCACAGATATAGATTTGTTGGCAGATATTGGTAATGGGAAACTTGGTATTGGATATGCAACGGCTAAATTTGATACATTGGATGTGGAAAGCATAGCAACGATAACCGGAACCGACTTTTATTCTAATAAAATTAATTTTCCAAGACCGGTTATAATTCGCTCTGCTTTCGTTGAGTATGCAAGCAGTGTAGCGGACGGATCAACGCCTATTCGTCTTTATATTTACGATGAAAAACAAAACAGCACAGAGTTTTCTTCTTTTGAAAATACGACAGGTTCGGCGGAGTATTCCCGAGAGTCTTTGAATTTAGATGTAAAAGTCCGAACTATGCAAATTTACGCATTGCTTCAAAATGTCAATCCGGGCATAAGGAGAATTGTTATAAGTTATGATGTAGCCGAATAATATATTTTTAAATATTAAATTTATGAATGAAGAAATCAAAAATTATATAGAGCAAAAAATACGGGAACACTATCACAGCGGAAATGACAGCCAATTATTGAAATTGGAAAATATCTTTGGAATGATTAGGACAGTAGATGCCGTTCCAACGCATACTCCCAGAAATTTATTTGAACAGATTATAATTTATACCAGCGGTGCAACTTTAAGATTTTACTGGTATGATGTTACTAATAACTTATGGCATTATGTAACCGCAACAGCATAAAAATATGGCACTTATATTAAATCCAAAATTCAATCCCAACGACCCGAGTTCTCAAAAGTTTATTTTTGGCGAGCCGACAGTCATCAACTCGCAAACTGGACAATTAAATACCAGTATGTCCCCTGTCTCGGGAGAAGAATTAAAGCCTTCTCCCAATTTAAATATCACCAATCCGCCGCCAATTCCTGAACCTGATATAAAAAACATTCCAGTAACCACTCCAATCGTTTCTCCTGCTCCTACAACAACAGGAAGCGACTTTAATAAAAAACTGGAAGACTTAACAAGTAAGTTATTAGGTAAACCAGTTGCCGAAGCAAAAGCCATAACCGAAAAAACGGCAGGTTTTGAACAATCTCTCAATGAATTAAACACCCAAATAAAAATGCACCAAGCCAATGCTTTGGCGAGGCAAGAAGAAGCGTTAAAAAGCGGAGAAACATTAAGGTTTGCTTCTGGCACCGCCCAAAATGTCGCCCGCACTGATGCCATAGAAGCAATGAAATTATCCGCTTTGGCGCAGGGTATGCAGGGAAATATTATATTAGCCGAAAACCAAGCCAAAAATGCCGTAGAAACAGAATTTGCCAA
>Ga0100403_1003835_pt1 | contig 10956 bp, 9 predicted proteins | sample CryGeymet201501t_FD_83663 | JGI IMG/M metagenome (GOLD analysis project Ga0100403, IMG submission 83663) | Groundwater microbial communities from Crystal Geyser aquifers in Utah, USA - Crystal Geyser metaG 2015-01t | ecosystem: Environmental > Aquatic > Deep subsurface > Groundwater | place: USA...
CCTCACCTTGAACCTCACCGACTACGCCTACGTGCGCGTGTGGGGCGGCGGCGCGTTCGACAACCCGATGCCGCAGGCGATGGGCGAAGGAGGGCTCCGCTTCTGATGCGTCTGCTGCTCCGAATTGCCGGTGCGCTGAGTCTGCTCCTGTCCGTCGTCGGGACCGTCGCGACCGCGCGCGCCGACGACGACGTCTCGCCGGACCGCGACCTCTACGGCCTCGCCGTTCCGGCGGGGAAGGCCGACGCGTACGCTCGACTGTCGCTTCGCGCATCGCAGCTCACGGGAACGCGCGCGAGCGGCCTCGCCTACGAGCGCCCCGCAGGGCTCGCGGAATTCGCCGTCGCGCGCACCAGCCCTTCGTGGAAGACCGTGCTCGGCGCGATGGGCGGTTACGACCTGCGCGTCGCGGCAGGCGTCGCGGGCCTTACGACCGCGCCGGGCACGTCGGGCGCGACGACGACGACGGGCGTCGCGTACGCGCGACTCGGATTTCCGATCGCGCTCACCACCGACGACGGCCGCTTCGGTGGTTCGATCGAGGTCGGCGGAGAGGCCGGTTACGACGGCGGCCGCACCTTCGGGCCAGGGTTCGCGACGCTGCTCGGCGCCGTTCATCTCGGCATGGCGCCGACATCCGGCATCGCACTTCGCCTCGACTACGAGATCCTTCCTTTCATGATGGATACGGCGGGCCTCGACGACGTCGTCGAGCACCGGCTCGGCGCGAGCCTCGGCTTCGGCGTGCTCTACGCCGGCGCGACGTACTGCTTCGGCGTCGCGAAGAACGCGACGGCGCAGGACCACTACGTCCAGCTCGGCGGCGCGCTCGGCGTCCTGATGAGGCTCTGATCCGATCGCTGGAGGTTCTATGGGCTCGACGATGCGCGCGGCGGTGATGACGATCCTGTTGCCGTTCACCTGCGGCTGCTCGGCGTCGTGCTCCACGGCGCGCGCCGCGATCGTCGTGGGCGGCTCGGCGGCCGCCGGCGAGGCCGCGGGCGCACGCAACGGCTGGGCGGGAACGGGCATGCTCGTCGGCACGATTGTGGGGATCGCCGCGAACATGGCACTCACGGGGCTCGCGAAGGGGATCGAGAATCGTTCGCAGTACCACGACGACGACTCCGGCGGAGGCGGCTCCGATTCGAGCGATTCGCCGAGTCCGAGCACGCCTCCGCCGGAAGGCGGTGGTGGCCAGGGAGGCTGCGGCGTCAAGATGGTCACCTGCACCGATCCGCCGAGCAAGAAGTGACGGTTCACGAGGCCGAGCGCGAAATCGACGGTTGCGGCAACATCATCAACTGCGGCACGTGTCCGCAGGGTCAGACGTGCGGCGGCGGCGGGATGCCCGGCACGTGCGGCGTCGAAAGCTGCACGCCGAAGACGTGCGCGCCTCTCAGCGCGCCATCCGCAGCAACCCGCCGCCAGCCCCCGCGACGTAGATCGCGCCGCCATCTCCGAAGACGCGCAGCACCTCCGCGACCGACTTGGGTCCGGGCGCGCGCAGCATCTCGTCGATCGTCCCGCCGGACTTCGTGAGGCGCTTCAACCGTTGCTCGCCGTCCTTCGGCTCGTGGGTGACGAAGTAGACGTAGCGATCGTCGACGCGCTCGAGCGAAATGCCGATCGGCTCGGTGACGACCGTGGTCGGCGCGCCGCCGGCGCGCGGGACGCGTCGAATGCGCGTCTCGTTCGTCGCGTGCTCGACGAACCACACGTCGGTCGCGTCGACCTCGAACGAGATGGATCCCATCTTGTTGTCGCCGTCGGACGCCAGCGTCGTCGGCGCGCCTCCCGTCTTGGGCGCCGTCTGAAGGACGGCGCGCGCGTGCCACCAGAAGAGCGCGCCTCGGTCGACGACGAACGTCCCAGGCTTCTCGAGGCCGCTCACGATCGCGTTCGGCTTTCCGCCCGCGCGCGGCACGCTGACGATGCCTCCCGGAAACCCGTTCGTCGAGCGCTCGTAGGTCGCCCAGAGGATGTCGTCGCCGTCGAATTGGATCGCGTAGCCGTAGCGAACCTTGTCGGCGACGGTCGCGGGGGCGCCGCCGCGCTTGTCGACGCGGCGCAGGCGCATCACGTCGTAGTCGTCGGTCGCGTCGAACCAATAGAGCGCGCGCTCGTCGAGCGCCATGCTCTCGGGCAGCTTCGGGATGTTCGCGACGAGCGTCGACGCGGCGCCTCCCGCGAGACCGACCTTCATGAACCGGTAGCCGAACGGACGGCAGCGCGGCGAGTCGGGCGCTTCGTACTTCGGGCAGCCGCCGAAGCTCTCGAGCCAGAATGCGTGCGTCGCGTCGGCGACGAGCCCTTGCGCGTCGGCTTTCGTTTCGATGGCGGGTCCGCCCGCTTTGCGCGCGCGCACGATCGCGGCGCCGTCGTTCCACACGAGGAAGTCGCCCGCGATCGCGAGGTCGTCGTAGGCGTGCGCGCCCGGCTCGACGAGCCACGTCGCGCCGCGCGCGCTCGCCTCGGCGCGAAGGTCGAGCGGCGGGCGCGCGCTCGCGGAAGGTGCCGGCGCGGACGGCGGCGCCGACGACGCGACCGGGATCGAGGACGCGGCGGGCTCGGTCGGCGGGCGTGCGGCGTTCGGGTCTGCCTTGCACGCCGCGAGCGCGAGAAGGCTCGCGATGGTGATGGAGCTCCGCACGGACGGAAGGCTACAACGTCCACGAGTCGGTCCGCAGCCCGAGACGCGACGACGAACGCGCCGCTCGGAGGTACGATCGCTCCGTGCCCGAGGAGATCTTCGTCGATTTCACAGTCCCGCGCGCGCAGGTGCCGCCGTGCACCGAAGTGCGGAGCACGCTCCTCGGATCGTCGGTCCTCGCGCTGAAGAAGCACGGACTGTTCGATCGGTACGTGGCCCTCTTGCCGACGGAGCATCACGACGAGCTCCTCTACGGCGCCGCCGGGAGATGGCTGCCGATCGAGGTAGGACGCGCGCACTACGTCGCTTGCGCCGCGCTCGGTCTCGCGCCGAGCGAGTGCGCGACGATTGGCGCGTCCGTCGCGCAGCTTGCGCAGAAGAGCGCGTTCTCGTTCGTCCTTCGGATGGCGACGGAGAGCGGCGTGACGCCGTGGACGATGCTCGGCAAAGCACGCGACTTCTGGACGCGCACGTACAAAGGAAGTGACATCGCCATCATCAAGCTCGGCCCGAAAGAGTGCCGCTTCGAGATCGTGAACAACGTCCTCGCGGAGGGCGCGTACTGGCGCGCGAGCTTTGGCGGGATCATGACCGCGATCGCGGGTGCGTTCTGCAGGAAGATTTTCGTGCGCCAGCTCGCGTGGGATCCGCGCGAGCCCGGATCGGCGCGCTACCGCTTGTCTTGGGTTTGAGACGCGTCAGCGCCTCTCCGCGTCCACCGCTTCCGCGATCAGCTTGAACATCTGCGTGCGTGGCTCGCGGCGCTCCTTGCTCGTCGCGACCGGCCACACGCCCTGCATGACGACCACCGTCTTTCGCGCGCGATCGATCGCGATCGCCTGCCCGAAGATGCCCGCCGCGAGGAACATCCCGTCGTCGTTCGTCCACCACTGGTAACCGTAGCCGGCGCCGGACCGATCGATTGTGACCTGCTTGCGCGTCGCGTCCGCGAACCACTTCGCGGGCACCACCCGACGTCCATCGACGACACCATCGTCGAGGACGAATTGCCCGAAGCGCGCCCAATCGCGCAGCGTCGCGACGAGCCCCGAGCCGCCCTGCTCGAGATCCGATCGATCGAGCTGCCACGACGCGTTCGCCTCCATCCCGTACGCGCTCCAGATCTTCTCCGAGAGGTACTCCGCGAGCGGCTTCTTCGTCGCCTCGGCCACGAGGACGCCGAGGAGGTTCGTCTCGCCCGTCTTGTAGACCCACTTCTTTCCGGGCGGCGCCTCGCGCGGCAGCATGCGCATGTATTCGACGGTGGCGTCGGTGCCCGGCGCGTGCGGGCCTTGGAAGAAGCGGAACCCGTCCGCGTTCGGATCGGTGACGTCCTCGTTCCACTTCACGCCGGAGGTCATCGTCAGCAGCTGCCGGACGGTGACGCCTTCGTAGGCGCTGCCGCGCAGGCCGGCGATGTACTTCGTGACCGGATCGTCGATGCTCTTGATCGCGCCGTCGGCGATCGCGGCGCCGACGAGCGTGCTCGTGATCGATTTGACGACGGAGAAGGACGGCCACCCCTCGCGCTCGCCGTGACCGCGCGCGTAGCGTTCGAGGCGGACCTTCCCGTCGACGAGGATCATCATCCCCGCGACGTTCTCGTCCGCGATGAAGCGATCGAGGCGCGCCGCGAGCGCGCCGCCCAGCGCGAGCGCGGCGAGCGGTCCGCCGTCGGGGAGCGCGTGCACGCGCGCGCCGCGCTTCACCGGCCGCGTCGCGCGCACGAAGGTCCACCGCGGTAAGACGTACTCGCGCTCTTCTTGCGTCCACGCAGCGAGCGGGCGCGCGCGGAGCTCGCGCATCGCGTCCAGCGTGAGGTACGGCGGCGGCGCGACGCACGCGAAGCTCTCCGCGTCGTCGGTGTTGCCCGCGCCTTTGTACCGTGCGACCTCGGGGTACGCGCAGAGCGGGCGCGAGCGCGCGGCGCTCTTCGCGACGATCCGATCCGGCGCCGTGCCCGTCGTGACCCAGCGATCGATCTCGCCGAGCGCGTCGATCGTGTCGGGACCGACGCCGCCCTGGCAGTGCGCCATCCCCGGCGCCATGAAGAGGCGCGCGAACGCGCGCGTCTTCTCGGGTCCATGCGCGCGCGTGATCGCTTCGTAGTACGCGAGCGTGTCCTCGGGCGGCGTGACCGGATCCGCCCATCCGGCTTGGAGGATCAGCTTTCCGCCGCGCGCGGCGAATGCCGAGAGATCCGCTTGCGTCGCCTCGAGGATCGGCAGGTTCGCGCGCGCCTTCGCGAGATCGCGCTCCCAGTCGACGCTCCGGTAATCCCACTTCGGATCGCGCAAGAGCCACGTCCGCACGACGTCGGCGCGCGGCGGCTCCTTCGGATCGAGGAAGTACGTGCGCCAGCCGGGCGCGCCTTCGACGCCGAGCGACTCGCTGCCCTTCGCGAAGCCGGCGTACACGGGCGCGCCGGTGCGCGGGATCGTGAGGCCCGCGTGCACCTTCCGGATCGCGTCGACCTGCGCGTCGCTCAGGCACGGCGGCGACTGCCCGCGGCCGCACGCGAGCGATCCGACGTCGAAGGTGCAGCGCCGCGGATCGTCGATGATCCCGTCGGCGAGGCCGTCCTGCGCGTCGCATTGCGCGATCGCCGCCTTCGTCACGCCGCGGAGCTCGTCGTCGCCGAGGATCGGCGCGCCGTTCGCGTCGTGCAGCGCGAGCCACGACCAGAGGAAGCCGAACACCTGCGCGATCCGGTTGTGACCGGGCGCGCGCGCGACGACGCCGTCGTAGTCGTCGGGGTAGCGCTGCACCTCCGAGAGCGCTTGGTGTCCGCCCGACGAGCAGCTCGCGAAGTACCCGCGCGCGGCCGGGCGCCCGTAGTGCGCGCGCACGACGTCCTTGAGCGTCGTCGTCATGACGTGCACGGCGCGGTACGCGAAGTCGGCTATTTTCTCCGGGTGATCGACGCCGAAGCTCGGATCGTCGCCGGTGTGCCCGGTGTCGTGGCCGCCGACCGCGTAGCCACGCGACAGCGCCGTCGCCATCGCGCCGTACGACAGATCGCCCGAGTAACGTCCGTTGCCGGTGCCGACGATCTTGCCGTTGTGCGAGGCGGCGTCGGGGAGCCAGAGCTCCATGTGGATCTCGGAGTCGCCCGCGCGCGCGACGGCCTTGATACGGCAGAACGGCGGCACCGTCGTGCGACCGAGTGACGTCGTCACCGCGCCGCTCGCGTCGCGCGCCGCCGACGTGACGGTCACGTTCGGAATCCCGAGCGCGACGAGGTTCTCGCACGGCACCGCGCGCGCGACGGGCGCGGCGATCGGCTTCGGCGCGCGGCCGCTGCACGCGGCCGCGAACGCGGCGAAGAGGAGCGCGACCCGCGCGCGCGCGACGTCGAGTGCCATTCACGCCGAATCTACCTCATGCGGCGTCGTGGCGTTCCGCCGTTCAGGTTGGGAACAGGCGACGAGCGATAGAGAGACGCGCTCAGCCCGCGCGCTTCCACGCGTCGCGCGCCTGAACGCGCGCGAGCCATCGTTGGACGTTCGGAAAGCCCGCCACGTCGAACCCGGTCGCCACCGCGAATTCGATCGTCGTCCCGAGCGCGATGTCGGCGATCCCGTACGTGCCAGCGACCCACTCGCGATCCGCGAGCCGCGCTTCCAGCACCGGCGCGAAGCGCGCCACGTTCTTCTCCTCCGACGCGATCCGCGCCGCGTCCGGCGTCCCGCCCATCATCGGCTTGAACATCTTCTCGAACGCGATCGCGAAGAGCGCCGACTCGAGGTGGCTCGCGTTCCAGAACATCCAGCGCATCGCCTCCGCGCGCTCGCGAGCGCTCTGCGGCAAGAGCTTCTTCTCCGGATGCTTCTCCGCGAAGTACACGAGCGTCGCCGGCGACTCCCACAGGACGAAGCCGTCCTCCTCCTCGAGCGTCGGCACCTTCCCCATCGGGTTCTTCGCGAGGTACGCGGGCGTCCCTTGCTCGCCCTTCATCGGATCGAGCGACACGACGTCGTAGGCGATGCCGCATTCTTCGAGGACGACGCGCGTCCGTTTGGCGTTCGGCGAAAAGCGATTCTGGTAGACCTTCATGCCTTCTCCTCCCCGGCGTCGAAAACGCGCATGCGCCCCGACCCGATGATCTCGCGTAGCTTGCCGACGAGGCGCTCCGGTGCCGCGTAGCTCGGGTGTCCGCAGAGCACCTCCGCAGCCGCGACCATCTCGTCGACCTCGCGTCCGACGACGCGTAGCTTCTTCTTCCACGCCGCCGGTCGCTCCGGGTGCCGCGCGTAGCGGAGGCGATGCGGATCGACGACGCCGATCCGCATCGCGATCGGGATTTGCCGCCGACAGCTGCACGGGTTCTTCTCGTTCGCCAGACCGCAGTTGTCGTTCATCCAGCGACCGAGCCGCTCGCGCGCGCGCTGAAGGCGCTTGCGGTACGTCGCGGCGTCGACGTCGAGCACCTGCGCGGCTTGCGCCGATTCGAGATCGAACACCTCGCCGAGAACCCACGCGATCCGGTGATCGCGATCGAGCGACAAGATCATCGCCTCCGTGCAATCGAGGCGAAGCTCCTTCTCGAGCACCGCGAGCTCCGCCTCCGACAGCGCCGGCAACGGCGGCCGCGCGTTCCCCATCGCGATCGCCGCGTCGAGCGCCTCGAACGAGCAGAGCTCTTCCTTCTTGGTGCGTTCGAGACGGAGCACGTGATTGACGGCGATGCGCCACACCCACGTTCGGAGCGACGCCTCCGCGCGCCACTGCGCGAGGTGCGTCACCACCTTGATGAGGATCTCCTGCGTCGCGTCCTCCGCCGCCTCCGGCCCGCCGAGCATTCGAAGCGTCAGGTTGTAGACGTCGTCCTGAATCGACCGAACGATCTCCTCGAGCGCCGCCGTCTCCCCGCCGATCGCGCGCGCGACGAGCGCTTGCGTCACCTCTCTCGTACCGCGGTCGTCGTCCATGAGCCCCCGTGCCTCCGTATGGAGTCACGATAGGGGGCGGCGTGTGACCGGCGGCGGTCGATTTGTCCGATCGTGGGATGGAGATCGAGAACGAAGGTCGAGCATCCGGATGCACTGCGCGGAGCTGTAGTCGTCGCTATTCTCTCCTCATGCGAGCGAAGATCGCGTGCGCGCTCGTCGCGCTCGTCGCGTGCGGCGCGCCGTCGAGCGTGGCGCCCGTGGCGCCGCGCGCCGCGCCGTCTTCGTCGCCCGCGCGCGCGCCCGCCACGAGCGCGCCGCCCGCCGCGCGCGCGATCGCGGTCGCGCGAGACCTCGTCGCGACGATGCTCCCCGCGTGCGTCGTGAAGGGCGCCGCGTGGGACGACGGCCTCGTCGAGCTGCGCGCGACGCCGGACGCCGCGCCGTTCGCCGCGTTCGCGCTGGCCGACGAGCTCTCGATCCTCATCCCGACCGAAGGCCCGCCGCAAGCGGTCGTCGCGCGGATCGACGGCTTCACGCTCGACGGCTTCGCGCCCGGCGCGCGGATCGCGCGGGGCACCGCGAGCGCGTTCATCGACGGCTACCTCGCGCCGACCGAGGAGCTCCTCTACGAAGCGCGCGAGAAGTACCACTCGGGCGAGCATTTCGTCATGCGGACGCGCCCGGCCGGCTTCGCCGACGACGTCGTCACGTATTTTCGGTGCGACCAGCTCGCGGTCGGCCACGGCACCCCTCGGTCGTGGCACGAAGATGCGAAGTGGAAATTCGGCTGGCTGCGCAAAGGCGCGACGATCGAGATCCGCTGGGACCCCGAGCGCGACGCGATTCAGCACGTCGCGATCGAGGAGGACACGCGCGTCGCGATCACCGAGGACAAGGGCGCCTTCGTGCGCGTCGAGTGGCGGCGCTGCGACGTGCGCGTTCACGGGTACGTCGCGGCGAAGGACGTCGCGCGCGCGGCGCCGGGCAAATGGGTCGCCGCGCAGGACGGCCCGTGCCCGCGCGTAGCCGTCGCGCCCGTCGTTCCGCGCGGCGCGCGCTTCACGTGCGGCGACGCCGTGCCGCTCCTCGCCGTCGCGGGCGACGAGGCGCGCGTCGTCGGGCGCATCGGCGCGGGCGCGCCGTTCGTCGTCGTGAAGCGCGACGCCGAGCTCGCGTACGTCGGCGCGCCGAGCGGCCGCGTCCTCGCGCGCCCCGGCGTCGATCTCGCGATCGCCGCCGCCGACGCCGCGCGGTGCGCGCCCGCAGCGCCGTGATCGGCGCCGCGACGCTCCCTCGACGTTCGCCGTATTCTCGAACAAGCTGACCCAAGGAGGCGCACATGCGCGAATCGCGAAGGTCGATCTTCATCGCTCCGTGCGTCGCGCTCGCCCTCACGGCGTGCGGTGGCGATTCATCGGCCCCCGTGGCGCCGTCGTCCGACGCGTCGGCCGCGGACTCCGGCTCGCTCACCGACGCAGCAAACACCGACGCGGCGCCCATCCGTGACGCAGCATCGGATCGCGACGCCGCGGTCGATCCGTGCAGCGGCGCGCTCTTCTGCGAGACGTTCGACACGTACTCTGGCGTGAGCGCGATCGCGGACAAACAGAAATTCGGTCCGTGGCATGCGGCGCTCCAGACGGGCGCGACGATGCGGCTCGACGGGACGCACACGACGTCGGGCGCGAGCGCGCTTCACGTGCACATCGACAACGCGGCGACCGCGGGCGGTCGCCTCTTCGCGGACGGGATGCAGCCGATCTTCGCGGGCGCGCCGACGCATCTCTACGGGCGCTTGCGGATGTACATCGATCCGAACGGCACGAGCATTCACTGGACGTTCTTCGGCGTGAACGGCGCGGCGGATCCGATGTCGCCCGCCGCGGGCCGCAATGCGTCGTACATCTTGAGCTCGCTGCCGAAGGCGGGCGTGAACACGTACAGCTTCGTCTACGGCCTCTCGGCGCAAGGGTCGGACGGGTATCACGACTGCTCTTCGCAGAGCGCAACGTCGATGCCGTCGACGTGGGCGTGCGTCGCGTTCGAGCTCGACTCGGTGACGCGCAAGCTTCGGATGTACAAGGACGCGTCGACGACGCCGATCCTCTCCGTCGACGATCACGGCAACGCGTGCGTCGCGCCGACGCCGGTCGCCGATCCTTGGTACGGGCCGACCGTCACGCAGCTCTTCGTCGGCGCGTGGAGCTTCCACGCGATGAACGCACCGCTCGACGTTTGGATCGACGACGTCGTCGTCGACACGAAGCCGGTCGCTTGTCCTCCGTGAGTCGCGCGGCCGGTCGGACTACCACATGGCTCCGCGGACCGCTGATCGCGCTCGGCGGCGAGAAGGTCGATCTTACAGAGCCAGCGTGTCTATCGACGCGCCGACCGCGCCAGAGGGCGCCGGCCCGAGCGTTGTGTTGGATCCTCCGGCGCCACCCGCGCCGCCGCCCGCGCGCGCGCACGTGATCGCCGATTGCGCCGGCATCGTTCCACGCCACGCGACGCACGAGGACGGTCCACCCGGTGCGCCCGCGCCGCTTCCCGCCGCGCCGCCCGCGCTCCCGTTCTTGCCCGGTGCGCCGATTCCGGCATTGGGCCCTGCTGGTCCGCCGCCGGCGCCAGCTCCGAACGCGCCACCGAGCCCGCCGTTGCCTCCTCGTCCGCCGTTGCCACCTCGCCCGACGGTGATGGTCGTTCGATCGATCGTGACGCCGGCGGCGATCGCGACGATGCCAACGCTGGCGCCGCCGCCGCTTCCCCCGGTACCGGGCGTCCCGGCGCATCCGCCGCCACCTCCGCCACCTCCGCCGCCGCTCGTTATGTCATTGCAGCAAAAGAAACAGAGGTTCGAAGAGCCTCCGCCGCTTCCGCCGCCACCTCCGCCGCTCCCGCTCGTCCCTGCTGTCCCCGCGCCAGCGACCGGCGCTGCGTAGGTGCCGGCGCCATCGAACGCGCCGCTCGCGGGAGGAGCCGGCGCGTTCATACCGTTGGTCGACGCACCGCCCGGCGTTGCGTTGTCCGGGGCGTTTTCGCCCGATGTGTTTGGGATGCCGCAGCGCCCGTAAGCCAGTCCGGCCGCGCCGTGGATGCCCGGCGAAGGGCCGCTGCCGTCCTTGCCGGGATTGCCGGGCAAGGAGCCAAGCACCGCGGGACCGCCGTCGCCGCCGTTCGCCGCGCACGTCGACGTGCCCCCAGCGCCGCCCTGACCCACAATGTTGCCGCCAGGCGTCGCATTCCCGCCGTTCGCTCCCGCCGCCCCGTTCATCCCAGCGACTCCCGACGAGGCATCGGCCGTCACGATCGTGCAGCCGCGCACGGTCACGATCGCGTTGTTCGTCGAATTCGCGATCCTCACGCCGTAGCTCGATCCGCCCGGCGTCGAATCGGCGATCGCGTGCACCGTCA
>Ga0100403_1003836_pt1 | contig 10952 bp, 19 predicted proteins | sample CryGeymet201501t_FD_83663 | JGI IMG/M metagenome (GOLD analysis project Ga0100403, IMG submission 83663) | Groundwater microbial communities from Crystal Geyser aquifers in Utah, USA - Crystal Geyser metaG 2015-01t | ecosystem: Environmental > Aquatic > Deep subsurface > Groundwater | place...
CTTGGATACCCGTATATTCCTTAAGTCTTTGGATTGACTGTTCTTCTTGGAACCACCCATCCTCGAGGTTTAGTAACTGTTGAGGAGTTAATTCTTGTTCCCATGTTACTCCAGTATGAACCTTATATAAGAAATAAGGACAAGGAAATAGAGATGAACAAGATATTCCTGGTATCCTATCAGATCTAGGTCTTCTACCTTTAGAAGCAACAGCAGTAAGTAAAAGTTCACTCAACATAGACTCGTACCTCTTTGTCTTTGATGAGCTCCCAAACCCCTTTCCTATCTTTAACTACAACTGCACGGAGGGCCTGCTCTTCCTCTGTCGCACTTAAGAAACCAATTATATCATCTCCTCTATAAATAAGAATATCTCGTCTGGGCCTTAATGCACCATAATTAAACTTTGATTTAGGACGCCACCAAATTATCCATCTATTAGCTTGTGGAAACCATCCAGGTGTTCCGTATACGCCGTCATCCTCAATCTCTATTTTAATTCCTAACTGTCTTAGTCCACCTACTAATACACCACAACCTCTCTCACTAACTGGATTATTTCTTAATGTAACCCAACCTCCTTTTTTCAAACCCATAGTTAATAACCTTCTTGCAATCTCTGCAGGTTCATAACCTACACCAACACCAAAATCTACAAAGTATACAGGCAATCCAAAATTAATACCTATCTCTCTATAACCTTGGTGTATCTTGAAGACGTTGATTGTTATGTCCTCCTTTATAGCCTTTGGGATACCTGTCTGGTATATCTAGAAAAAGATAAATAGATATCCAGATACTTCAGTGTTCTACACCTACTCCCTGATTGCGTGCCTTGCGACTCACAGGACCGGGAGGTGAAGGGGGGGCGACCCCCTACAAGGCTTTCCGGCGGTATCCCAAAGCATATCTATTCCTCCTCTTCTTCCTTTAATATCTCAGTAAAGACATTGAGACAGTTAAGACATCTCCACTTATTTGCATATTCTCCTTCCTTATCCGTAACTGAAAATTTGAGCATGGTACATTCCTTTTGACAACTTGGACAATTTTTGAAGTCAAGATGTTCTCCTTCCCAATCCAAAATAGCATCCCTAATTATTGCTTTAATTTCTAGACAGTCCATCTATATACCTCCTTAATTCTTTTAACTCATGGGCTTCATGGAATTCCTTGGAAGCTCTTGCTACACTTACATAGTAAACCCTCCTTTCCTCCTCTTGGTCAGTGTCTGGATACCAAGAAAAGAGAATTACTTTACCAAATTCCAAACCCTTGCTCTGGTGAATGGTCATAACCCATAGATTATCTCCTCCTAGGATTGCTTTCTCTTTATTATCAAAATGCTCAACTGATAACCTTAACTTATGAGGAATATTTTCTTTCTTTAAATAATTTGAAACTAGAAAGACATCATCATTGGTGCGACATAGGATAGCAGTTAAACCTGTATCTTTTAGGCCCTTACTAACTAACTTCCTATCATAAATTCTATTTAGTTTATCCACAATGGTTTGGTGGGAGCGATAATTGTTATGGACTTCATGCCTCTTGCATCCCATCTTCTGCAATAAAGTTATTACCTTAGGACCCATTGCTCCCTGGAAGCCATAAATTGATTGGTAGGGGTCTCCAACTGCAAAAATTTTATCACCAACTAATGAAAGAGCCACATCCATCTCTTCTGGATTTAGATCTTGGACCTCATCAAGGAGGATATTTTGGAATCTAGGTCTATCCTTCATCATCACAGTTCTCCACAAAAGACCTTGATAACTCCATTCTTCTTTCCAACCCACCAATCCACAACAGAAGGAATGTATTGTAGAAGCAGGTATACCAGGCACTCTCGACGCCATCTCTCTTGCTGCACTCCTTGTAAAGGTTAGACATAGTAAGCTCTCACCTGAGTTAAACACTCTTCTTGCTTTCTCAGTTAATATTCTGGTCTTTCCCGAACCAGGTCCAGAAATGCAAAGAACACTACCTTTATCCTCCACGACTGCCTGTTGTTCTTCATCTAATTCCATTCCACTTACCCTTTATAGTCTTAGTTCATCCCCTGAGAAGATTACTGGATGCGTTCCTCCCCTAACATTAAAGTCACCTATTATAATTAACCTTGTAGGACTTATTGCTTGCCTAACATCTCTCTCAATCAGTGAAACTACTTCCTCATGGAAATGTCCTTCATCCCTAAAGGAATTAAGATAGTATTTCCAACTCTTTAATTCTATACAAAATTCCTTTGGAATATACTTAATAGTTATAGTTGCAAAATCAGGTTGAGAGGACCTTGGACACAAACAAGTGAACTCTGGAAAATCTATAGTTACTAGAACTTGTCCAGGAGTTGGAAATATCTCCAACCATCTTCCACTTACTGTCTGGACCCTCTTTAATCCAACTTCATGTTTGGCCAAGTTATATAGTTCCTCTAGTGTTTTTTCCATTCAGCATGCTCCTCTCACTAAAATAACTTTCTTCATGGCATAAACTTCCTTAACAGAGCAATATTTCTGATTATACCTGTCCACCCCTGTTGGGTTAGTTCAATCTTTTCCATTCGGTTCAGAGTAGGTTCCTCCTTGCTCTCTAATGGGTCTAGAATATCCAATCCTTCTAAGCCGAGTAGAATAGGTACCCCTGTATCTATTGACATAATTATTGGGCTATTCCGATACCAGAAGAATTCTTCAAGTGAATTAAAACCTAATAGATGAACAAGGATTCCTTGGTCCTTAGGTATATTAGAGACAAACAGGCAACGCCGTAAGCCCATTAACCAAGGGGGATCTATCTTTTGACTACATAAGTCATAGGGAACTGCAATTATTCCCTTTCCATAAGCCTTAAGACATTCCAAGGCATCTGTGAAAGTAGGACCTTGAATTACACCTACTACTCTGTTCTCAGGAAATGCTTTTATACATTCAGTATAAGATGCTATTGTCTTCTCAGCATCGCTAATATAGTCAGGTGCAACTACGTAAGCTCCACCCACCTTTTCAAATGCCTCCTTCATCTTATCAATAGGAAGAGGCTCTCCTAACTCATTAACTGAGTTATCTACAAACTTTACCTTTCCAGATTCCTTGTACCAATCAGCATACTTTTCATCCTCCAGAACCTTATGTGCTAAAATGAAATCGAAGTCGGCAAAGGGCTGGACCATCTCAAGCAAATCTGTTCTACATTCTAAGGCCAATCTCATTCTTTTTTCACCTCCTTATAGAATTAACATACTATCGCCAAAGGAATAAAAACGGTAGTCCACATTTACTGCCTCCTCATATATCTCCTTAACCTTCTCTAATCCAATGAGTGCACATATCATAATTAAATTTGTGCTCCGCGGGTAATGGAAGTTAGTTATCATTCCATCAATGGACTTAAACTTATAACCAGGTAGTATATAGAGAGATGTCCAATCATTGTAAGAAGTCAATTCCTTTCCATTATGTGCTGATTCCATTGTTCTAACAGATGTAGTTCCCACACCAATAACTCTATGACCACTTCTTCTTACACCATTTATAAACTCGGCAGTTTCTGCAGAGATATTACAGAACTCAGTATACATCTTATGTTCTTCAGGATGTTCTTCTAAGACAGGCATGAAGGTATCTAGACCTACCTGGAGAGTTACAAATGCAAGTTTTATGAGCGAGTGGCGTAATGTCTCCAGTAATTCTACCGTAAAGTGTAACCCAGCAGTTGGAGCTGCTGCACTTCCTCTTATCTTATTATAAACTGTTTGGTACTTCTCAGGGTCACCCTTGTATCCATGTATGTAAGGAGGTATAGGAGGTTCACCTGCTTTCTCCAACTTATCCTCATCAGATATATTTATAAAGGCAATTCTCTCTTTCCTCTTTCCTACCTTTTCACCGAGACCTATAACTTGTCCATAGAGACCTGTGAAATCTATTACGTCCTCTTCCTGGACCTCCCCTACCTCAACCAAGGCTTTCCAAGTTGTACTATATTCCTTATTTAGAAGAACAATAACTATCTCATTCATGGGTTCACCATCTAAATTTCCTCTTAGCCTTGCAGGTATTACCCTTGTATTATTAAGGACAAGGCAATCCCCTTCGTTTAGAAACTTGGGGAGCTGATAGAAGTAGGTATGGACTATCTTACCTGTTCCTCTATTATATACAAGTAACTTACTATGGTCCCTTGGCTCCATAGGCTCTTGCGCAACCATTTCCCGTGGGACTTGGATATCAAAATCAGATGTATTCATACCTTCTTCTTTATTACCTCTAACATATCCTTTGCCCATCTAGACCAGGTAAAGTTATCCTTTATCCACTCCCTTCCCTCTAGTGCCCTCAAGTGATACTTATTCCAATCCTCATACACCATCTTGAGAGCACCTACATAGTCGTCAGTTACAATTCCATAATTCTGAACTATATCTCTAAGAACAAACTTAGTACTCACTATAGTTGGGAGACCTGCACATATTCCCTCCATAACAGTTAACTGCCCACCTGTGTTATTAAGTGGATTGAGAGATACATCTGACTTGTAATAATAATCACTAACTTGTTCTCTAGGTAGAGGACCTGTCATTATAACAGATAAGTCATTCTCCTTGATATAGTTTACACACTTATCCCAATACTCAGGTCCACTCCCTAAAAGGATTTTTCCTCCTACTAACGTAAGGATAGAATCAGAATTATATTTTAAGAAGGATAGAAAGGCCTTTAGTGTTTCCATTTGGTTTTTACCTCTACCTAACCATCCTACCTGAAGAATTTTAAAAGGTGGAATTCTCTTTAGTCTCACACCCCTTGACTGTAACTCATAATCTATACCATATGGTATGATATAATCTATTCTTTTGTAAACCTTCTCTATAACGTTGGCATCGTCTTGAGTTCCAGTTATAATGAAAACGTTCTTCTGTTCACTAAGTTGGTGTAGTTCGCAATATAATGGGACATCATCAAGGTTCCAGTGATTCTCAGGAACTTCATCCCAACTCCAAATAACAGGTTTACTTTCTAGAAAAACCTTAGTTGCTACTGAACCTAGATAGCCTATTGCAACTAGTACATCTGCCCAAGGGGAATACTGCTCCGTTTCTCTTAGTAGAAGATTTAGATCTGTCTCGTAGAGGACATGAGTTTCTTGGCCTAGCTTCTTAAACTCCTTATCTAAGTTGGCAACTACTTCAGTTGGGCCTTCATAGATGCCACATTTATCTAGATGGGCTATTAGAATCTTCACTTACTCCTTTAATCCTTGCTCTAAGTAAATAAGCATAACCCAATAAATCAAGGGAAGCATCATCTAATGCATCTCTCTTCACCTCTGGATTTCCATCCTGATTTATATATCTAATGGCATGGGCCTTTCTTTCCACATTCATTGCTAGAAATTCCAATGGGTCCAAATCAGGGTCCAACCAGCTTAAACCCATTATAGCTTCCCTGGAATCTATATGGTTAAGAGCTTCCTCATCTATACCTTTGAGATAGTCAATACTCCTCAATCTAACAACCTCCTAATGTATTCTACATTAGCCTCTACTAACTTTAATGTCTCATAACTCAAAGAAGGATGAGACATATCCATACTGTGATAAGAGGAACGCTTCTTCTCTTCATCATACCCACCTATATCCTGACCTTGCAAAGCAAGAAGAATAGGTAATCCAGTATTTAAGGACTCAACAGCATCAGAGTACCTGTAGGACTCTAATTCTTTAGGGTTAGTTAGGCCTAATAGATGTATCTTCCTCCTCGTCTCAAATATATCAACTACTACAAGTCTCCTACCCATCTTTACTTGGACAGTTTCTTCTTTCTTCGAGCCCAAGTCAAAAGGTAGAGCAATCTTTCCTCCATATAGCCTAAGGCAAGTATCTATATCACTAAGTGTTACTCCTTGCAGCACTCCAATAACATTCTTCTCTCCAAAAGCCTTACAACATTCCTCGTAAGCACCAAAGGTTCTAGAAGAATCCCACATCCAATCAGGTGAAATAACCATACCACCTAGTGTGTCCCAGACTTCTTTAATTTGAGATAAAGGTAAAGGCTCCCACCCAAGTAGAACTCTATTATTTAGAATTTTTGGTCTATTAGAATTCTTAAAGTAATTGAGGTAGGCTTTATCCCTTAGAGCCTTATCCACCAATACATAATCATAGTCAGCTAGAGGTTGTACTTGTTCTAGCCAACTTGTAGGACAATCTAAGCCTAAACTTATCCTTTGCATATTGCGTAAAATTCCCTTCTAGCTCCTAAGTCCTCTAAAAAGGAACCTTTTAGTGTAGATGTAACTACTGCTAGTTCTTGACCTATTCCTCTACATCCCATACATCCATGTTTACCGATTACATAAACTCCTAGGCCTTCTGGAGCTAACTTCCCCCATAATATGTCTGCTAACTCCCTTGTGTATTGCTCTTGCATTATAGGCATTTTCCCAAGAGCAACTGCAACTCTTGCAAACTTAGATAAACCTAATACTTGTCCAGTTGGTATATAACCTATATAAACCTTAAAGTTGCAAGGCAATAAGTGGTGAGGACATAATGTCCAAACATTTATATCCTTACAGACAAGCATCTCACTATAGGAATCAGGAAATACTGCTTCTAAGCTCTTCTCAATATCCTTTAATATATCCTCCCTTGACCAACACATCTCATCAACCAAACGCTGCAACCTTTTACCAGAACCATTAAATTGGTTCTTACCATTCCAATTCCTATACTTTTCCTTAAAGAAATCCTCTATTTCTTCAAATAAATTTATTTGCATCTTCTACTCCTCCTCCTCCTTTTCCTTCTTTCTTAATCTCCTATTTGTAAATCTTGCCACTGCCCAAATAAGCACTAGCGTGGTAAAGATGACCCAAATAGGAATTATCCAAGTCCATACTTGGGCCCAAGTTCCAGTGCCTATAACACTAGGAAGTGATACTGAGGCCAGTTTTGCCATTACTATACCAAAGGCAAGTGTGAATACCATCCAAGTTACTAGTGCAGCCCATAATACTAATTTTATTAGGGCAACTGACTTAGGATTCTTAGGTCTCCAAACTTTCATTTTACCTCCTTATTCTTGGAATATATAGATCCTTGTTTATGAACTTTCCAGGCAGGTACAAATCTCTGTTTCTAACTCCACCCGTAGATAATGACTTTATAAGAATAACTGTTAGTGTTATAGTAGCTGTAACTAAGAAGACACAGATAAGAAGCACTACTAAAGCGCCAATACCAAACTTCCTCCAACCGTGGCTTCTTGTCCAAGACTGTCCAGCCTTACTAATAGCTCTTCTAACTGGATCTGTTCCAATCCAAGCTCTTATTGGATCCATCCTTCACCTCCTTAGTCTCTTTCTCTTACTTTACCACCTTCATAGTTCTCAAAAAGTGAAGCTTCCTCTGGGAGGCTACATCTCGTCTCAAGACTTTTCTTCTTGGAAGCCTCACCTAAAAAAGATCTACTTGTTCTTTCCTCCACTTCCTCCAATGTAAGCCTCGCATAGAACCTCTTTAAGCTCTTAGAAATACTTCTAGCATGCTCTTCAGACCTGCATCCACCTCTATTTCTATGGACCTTGACAGCCTCAACCATTTCAGGAGTCCAGTCCTTGTATAAATCTATTATCTCTGCCATCTCAGTCTTTTTAAGTCTGGTACAACTAGGGCTCTGAGACCCTTATAGTCAATGGAATGTAACTTCATAAACACGTTTGGGTTAAAGTAGAAATTATCTATACCTCCAACTGGCCCTTCCTCCTCATTATCACCTCCCTCAATAGCTCCTAAGGCAGCAGTTAGTTTCTCAGATGAGACACCTATGAGAGTTGCTAATGCCTTAACTTTTTCACTATCCATCATCTACTCCTTATAACTTATTGGATCTTCTATTCCCACCTTCTCGAAAGCCTCAAGTCTCTCTCGGCACGTTCCACACCTGCCACATGCCAACTCTCCTCCCTCATAACAGGACCAGGTTAAAGAATAGTCAACTCCTAAGGTCTGACCAATTTTTAGGATCTCCACCTTATCTATGAACTCAAAGGGAGTGTTCAGAACAACTTCATCATCACTGCATAAATAAATTGCTTCCTTCATAACATCTATAAAGGCAGGTCTACAATCTGCATAGATAGCATGATCACCACTATGTGCAGCATAAGCAACTTTCTCTGCACCAATCCCAATAGCATAAGCAGTTGCTAATGAGAGGAACACCATATTTCTATTCGGAACAACAGTTACCTTCATACTCTCCTCATCATAATTGCCATGAGGTATCTTTATGTCTATCCTTGTTAGTGCAGAAGGAGCAATGTCACCTAAACCAATTTCTACAAACTTATAGGACAACTCTAGCTTCTTACAAGTCCTCTCGGCAGAAGTCAGTTCCTTACTATGCTTTTGGCCATAATCGAAAGTAATAGGATAGACCTCATGGCCCAAATTTCTCATGTAGTAAACTAAAGTAGTTGAATCCATTCCACCTGATAAGAGAACAACTACTTTCCTACCAGTAGATTTAATAGGAGACATCTTTTCCTTATACGCAGTCATAATTTCCATTTGAGTCATAAACTCCTATCTAGAAAGTCTGGGACTTTAATAAGAGGTATTATAGTTATCTCAATAGTCGGGTCTATGAATCCTAATTCATAACCTTCATCTTCTGGATGGATATATTTATCATCTACGCCTAAGCCTCCTTGTGTCTTTGTCTTTTTCAATCCATCAAGTATAACTTTAAATAAGTTGGGTATGTCAGGACGTCTCTCATCAGTGAAACGCCCAAAAACTTCAATCTTATATTCCTCAGCTTCCTCTATACCCAACTCCTCTACCTTATGTGCCAATTCCCTCTTCCACATATTAACTATAGGTTTAGTTCCTTTAGTAGCAAACTTATAGTTGTTATCACTTAGAATTCCACCTATGTAAGGCATAACTATCTTATATTCCATCTTACCACCTTGATAAACTTAAAGGAGCAGGAAGAGGATTAGGCCTATGCATCTATTATTATTTATGCGACCATCCAACATTCCTGCTCCATGCTAGCATCCGGGGTAGAAATGAGCCTATCCTTTATAGGCTGAGGCCGGATACATCCGGCGGACACGGGCCCTTATCTGTTCATCAAAGGCCTCATTATTGATGGTACAAGCAGCTTCCAATCCCATGTAATTGTTAGGATTGTACCTGAATGACTCATTCAGGACTGCCTTGGGATCCACTGCCTTAATGAACTCATACAAGAATGGAAGGGCCTGTGGTTCTAGGGAAAACTCCCTAAATAAGATTCGCCCCTTGGCCTTAGTCATGGCAGGTTTCCCTGCCTCATCAACCTTAGGGCCTTTCCCTACCATCCCACCTGGAGCTCCTTCTTTAGGCACCCATTCCTCAACCTGAACCTCATCGGGACCTAAAATAGTTAGCTCACAGTGGGACTTTGGATTCCCAGCCTTACTTCCACTAATATCCAGTTTGGTTACCCGAACATAGTAAGTAATCTTGGGATCCAAGGGCTCAAAGGGTTTCACTTGGGAGAAATCAAGTATGACTTCTCCAGGCATTACGCCAATATCTCTTCTTTTCGGCATACAGTTTCCTCCTCTCAGTCAATTTCTGTTCCAGTCAATTTCAGTCACAGATGTCTGGTCCCCCACATCTAAACTGGTTTCCCCCAGATGCTAGCCTATTTTGCTCTCCCTATTTTCCCTTGTTGCTTGCCAAATCCACTTATGGTCAATCTATGACTCATAACCCTCTCTCCTTCTTTAAATCAATTAAAGCTGGAATGAGGCCCATTGCATCTAGTGGTGCCCATTCCCCTATAGGTTTACCACTTTGTTCTTCACCCCACTTCTCTGCTTCTTCCTTTTCCATACCTGCCTCTTTTGCTCTCCAATAAAAGACATCAAGTTGTGCCTTTGTAACTGCACCTTCTTCTACTCTTTCTCTACTCTCATAGACATCTAAGAAGACACCAAATTGAGTAGCACATTTCTTCATTGCATCAGTCCCAGCACCTTTATAATCATCTCCCAAATCAATGTAATCTCCTACTTTGTGGGTTAAATTACCCCTCTTATCTCTACCTTCACTAGAATACTTTTTAATTTCAGAAGAACCAAACTGCTCCTTAACTATTCCTAATATGTCATACTCAACAGATTTCTCCTCTATTTCTTTTCCGTCCTCAATATATTTCTTAGTGACTGTCTTCTTAGGTATAGGAACATGGACAGTTAATTTTCCTCTACTGACTATCTGACCATTGAGTTCAAAGGAATTTGGAACTTCATAAGACCAGAGGTAACCAAAACATTCATTCAATTTTCTAATAAAATGAGGACCCGCTACATATTTTACATTTCCTCCTCCCCTTATAGGTCTCTCAGCAATTATCTCATCAGGAGTAGGAGCAGTAAGTTGGCTAACAATAGCCTCACCTAAATATCTACTACTTAACTCTAATTCTTTCTCTGCCATTTTCCAACTTCTCCTTTAATTCCAATAAACCATTAAGAAGATCCAATTTAAGTCTTCCATCTTCAAGTTCCCTCTGAACTATCTTCATGGACTGCTCAATGGCCCTCCTTGTCCTTGGATGTTTCCCTTTAACTTTAGTTTCCGTTTTCATGTATCTATGTCTTTTAACTCCCCATCAAAAGAAGAAGGAAAGTTCTTAGTTCAAATAAAACTCAAGTTGGTCCTGCCAAGTAATTTACTTTCCACCATCTGTCTGAAACCATTTGCAATCATTCAATGCATAATTATAAAATACGTTCAAATAAAATGATATATTATCATTAAAATTGCAACATTATGTCAAAAAAATGCTTGACAACACAATCAAAAAATGTTACAATTAATTGTGACAAAATCAACTGGAATAAAAGATACTTATGCCGCCACTGAAAGAGCCAAGGAGAAA
>Ga0100403_1003837_pt1 | contig 10952 bp, 21 predicted proteins | sample CryGeymet201501t_FD_83663 | JGI IMG/M metagenome (GOLD analysis project Ga0100403, IMG submission 83663) | Groundwater microbial communities from Crystal Geyser aquifers in Utah, USA - Crystal Geyser metaG 2015-01t | ecosystem: Environmental > Aquatic > Deep subsurface > Groundwater | place...
TACAAACATAAATCTTAATTTTACTGTTACGGATGCAAATACTCATTCTTGTTGGTTCAAAGTGTTGGATGGAAGTAATAATCTAGAAATAAATAATCAATCAATATCTAACTGCGAAAACACAACTTTCAATCTTCCTTCAACAGATTCTTACTTCATCACCTTATATGCAAATGATTCTGTCGGACACCTAACCTCTCTAGAGACTTTCTTCAGAGTATCTTTTGAAAATCCCTCTGTAACATTAAGCACCCCTTCAAATGCTTCTTGGGATAATACACCAACAAATGTAAACTTTTCATTTACTGCATCAGATTTTGATGGAATAGATTATTGTAAGTTGTATTCCAATTTTACTGGAAGCTGGGAAGAGAATGAAACCTTTACCTTCGTAACTTCTGGAATCCCAAAAAGTACTTTGAAAAATCTTGATGAAAGTACTTATATTTGGGCATCGTGGTGTAATGATACTGTAGGATTCTCCTCATTCAGTACTAATTTTACATTCTATGTAGATACAACTATCCCCAATACAACAGTGACAACGGAAAATGACACGGTAGAATCAAGCCTATCTTACACCTTTGACTATAATATAACAGACGACAGACAACTCTCTTCTTGTTATTTTTCATTATATGATGATTCTGGAGATTTGCACAATTACGAAGCCAATACTTCATTAACTTGTGGAAATGGTTCAAAATCGATAGCAACTCTAAGTCAAGGTTCATTTGACCTTGTTGTAGGGGCAACAGACGAGGCAGGAAATGTAAATCTAACAACAATAAATTTTTCAACTACTTTACCAGGCAATCCTTCAATTGGTTCAGGGAAAAGCATAGGCACTTCTAATTTGGGATTAGCGATTAACTTCTCAATAAAAACGGAAAACAATAAAGATAAGCTAGATTTCTTTGTTTCCAAAGATTCAACAAAACCAAAAGAAGGAAAATTCTTTTTAATTAATAAAGGACTAGAGTCGATAACAGTGGAAGTTGGATGTAACTCAGAGGAAGTTGAAAAATCTTCAAGAGGTCTCTCAGCGTGCAATTTTGTATATTTCCCTGAGACAAAATTCACCATACCCCCAAACGAACAACAAGTAATTCCAGGAGATTTTTATTTCAGAACTCCTGGTGGAGCAGAGTATGGAGAGACTTATTATTTCAACATTGTAGCAGTCGAATCCTCAAACACATTATTTTCTAAAATCTCAGTCAGTGCTAAAGTATCAAAATGGGCTATCTTTTACAGATGGTCTGACAGATTAGCGAGACCTTTCCAAGAAGATATACCACAAGACCAAAGATTTCAATATCCCGTTTTCCCCGTTTCATTTGTATCTTCAACTTTATTATCTTTAGGTTTGATAGTAGTTTTTAGGAAATTCAGAAGACCCTTGACAGGCACACTAGTAACTTTGGGAGGATTTTTCTTAACAATTATATTGCTCTTAATATACTTATGATTTTGAATTTTTGTTCAAAAATTAGATAGATTTATAAATAACAAATTCTTAAAAAACACATGAAAAAAGAGTTGCTTTTTGGATTAATAGGATTCACAATTCTTGCAATTATCCTTGTTGGAGCATGGAAAATAACATCAAGCCAGAGTATTCTTGGGGTGTCAAACATAGATACATTAGGGGTAGAAAATGGTAACTTACTTATAACAACTTCTGTAGGTAATGAAAAGGACAATCTAATTGTCGATTTATCTCAAAGCTCTTTAAATTCAAAATTAGTGGGTGATGGTTGGAGTGTTGATAAAGGTGTAAGAATCTCATTAGATTTAATAGACAGCAAAGAAGTTTATACTTTGGTTAATAACGGAGGGGATTCAAATACTTTTTACAGCTTGAAGGAAGTGGATATGGGAAATAGACCTGGAAGTTTTGATGTAAGCGAAAATCAATATAGGGATTGGTGTAGACAAGGAGTAAATGGAAACGTTGCAAGACCCTCAACTCTTTTTGCAACAGGATACAAAACTTCTCTTTTCGATATTCCGAATGTAAAATGTTTTTATACAGAACCTATAGCAACAAGAGGACAAATTGATGGTTCTGGAAGATTTGAATACCATATTGAGGTAGATGCAAACGGACAGAAAGACTATATTTCGCAAAATCATCAAGTAGCAAGCATAAATAATGGTAAAATCATAGTTTCTTTTGAAGGTGGTATAACTGCACCACAATTTATAGTAAGTGTTCCTTATGATGTAATTTTTGTCAATGGGAAATTTAATTATCTCATTCAACAAAACACGGGATTTACTGGTCAGAATAATGTTCAAAGTAAATTTACAACTTGTGTGAATCAACAGGCAAGTGGAAGTACCTATGATAAGTATCGTGCTTGTTTATCTGTATATAATTCTCAATTATCAAGTGCTACAGAGAGTAGAAACTCTCAGTTTGGAGCAGGAGTGGTGAAATATCTTAATTTTGATACTCTTAATACTAATACTGGCGTTTTAAGGGCTACAGTAGAACCAACAACTTATCCAATTCTAAAATTATTTGTAGACGGGTCTTTTATAGGATTAGAAAGATTAAGTGGTGTTCCAGAAATTACTCAATGTGTAACAGACATTAGTGGATTTGGGGGCGAACAGTTTAAGAAAAAATTAGGTGTGAAAAATACTGGAAACGAAAATGGATATTTCTTATTTGAGAGTTCTTGCACTAATCCAAAAATAGAGATATTTGGTACATCGGGCAATGTAGGTTCAGGTGAAACAAGAATAAGTGATGTGGTCGTTACTGGTACTTCTGATAAAGAGGGTGTGACAGAATCTGCAAAATGCACTATCACCATAAGCGACAAAGTTTCACAAAAGACAGATAGTTGCACCTTTGATGTGAAATTGGAATTCAGTAATCTCATTTGTGAACCTAATAAGAATTTTTGTAGTGATGATGCAACTAAAGTTCTGAAATGTGGAACAAACGGAAGAATTTCAACAGAGTTGAAAACGTGTTCTTCTGATGAAGTTTGTTCTTTAGTGGGAACATCTTTTGATTGCATAAAAAAATCAGAAGTTGGAAATAACAATGAACAAATAGATTCATCTAATGATAAAAAAGAAGAAGGTAAAATATCTTGTGATTTCGGAGAGTCTTATAGAGAAGAAGGTTCAAAGCTCTTAGGAATATTTCCTGGAAAATCAGCGGGCTGTTACACATCTGGATGGGTGTACTTTTCAATCACCATTTTGGTAGTACTTATCTTAATGGTTCTATTCATTGGGTATAGAAAATTAACATGAAAGCAAAATCGTGTATCTTCGCAACGGTAGGAGTCTTGCTCTTAGTGGTACTCATCGGACTAATTCTTATGTTTGCTTTACCGAGCCAAAGGTTTTCAAATACTGGTGCATCAAATACGATATTAACTATAGAAAACCTTCACGGGAACTTTAATGTAGTCGAGACAATAAACTCTGCTCATGCTTGTGGTGGCGATGCTAAATCTTCATTAGATTATAAATTTATGCTTCTTTCACCTTCACCATTTCCAAGTACACTATCAAAAAACACCCAATACCCCTTAACTAATTTAGGTGTACAAGGAATTCAAGCCCAAGAAACTGGAAATGGATGTGCCGAACAATATTTTTTAACCAATATAATGCAATATGGATATTGTCAATATCATGATTCATCTTATGGGTGGGAATGTCATATCACAATAAAAGCCCAAGCACAAAATAAAGCAGGTCAGATTGTTCCAGAAGCGATTTTCTACGGATTAACTCAAGGAAGTTTCGACATAGATTCTTCAAAAGTTTACACAGAACCAACTATCCAAGAACCAGAAATTATCGAGTTACCTGAACTAGATAATAATATAGATACAAGCACAGACACAAACAATACAGTAACAGTAACTCAAGAAGAAGTAAACCTTGTGTTTGAAGAATTGAGTAATTTAGATACAACCCAAGAAGAAACCTTCGATAACCAGACTCAAATAAATGAAATAGTAAAAACAACAGGGTTATCTGAACAAAAAGTAAAGTTCATTCTAGAGAACGCAAAAGAGACAAAAACACCATTTATAATTTATCTTGTCTTTGGTCTTCTAGTTATTTTATTGATAGTTGTTATCATTGTGTTGCTAACATGGAGGAAGAAATGAATGAAACAACAGCAAATCTCACTTATGAAGCAGTCACCAAAGTGACTCATCACCCAGCAATAGCTGTGTTAATTATTTCAATACTCTTAATTCCCTTGTTCATCTATCTTTTGATAGGATTAAAGAGTGCAAAAACAACTTCAGGAAAAACAGTATATGGCTCAAACGGAAAACCTAAGAGGATGATTCAGACAGGAAATTTCTGGATTGTTTTTACAATGTGGCTAGTGGTTCAGGGCGGACTCATTCTGCTCTTGTTCTTTCCGTTTTGGCTTAGGATATAGGTGAAAGGAGGTAAAAAATAAAACGATGATAAAAATGAAGTTGGAAGAAAGCGGAAGAAAGCTCTTTGGTCTTTGGGTAGTTTTCCTTGCAGTTATCTACATCTTTGCGAATTTAGGAAAGATTAGCTGGGTTCTTTGGATAGCAGTTGGTTCTGGACTATTCTTATCAGTTTTCTTATGGGGTCAGGTCGGAGCAACATCATATCTTAAAAAGAAAGGATGGAAAAGTGTCTCTGCATCAGACTTTGTCGTATGGGTCACAATGTTTGTAAGCGGAGTGGTTTTTGTAAATTCCTTGACACTTATCCCTATAATAGGAAGCTCAGTTCCTCAGTCTATTTTGACTTTCACAAGAGGTATAGGAATAACTACTGGATTGATTGCAGGAATCCTTGCACTGATTTTTGCATTCAGCAATAAACCAAGAGCATAAAAATTTTAATTTATTTTTTATTTTTTTGAATTTTTGTTCAAAAATAGAAAAGTATAAAAAGGAGAAAAGCATATTAAAAACATGGCATTAAAAGATTGGAAGAAAATCGGAGGAAGTAAAAATCAATATGGGGAAAGAGTTACTTGGAAAGATAAAAAAACAGGAGATTATTTAGAGGTTAATCAAAGAAGTGATGGAGCGTGGAGATTAGATTTAATTAGTAAGGATTATGTTGATACTTTAAAATCGGGAATGATAAAATCACAAGCTCTCGCTTACGCTAAACAATACATGAGGACACATTAAAATGACAAAATACGCAATAAAACCAAGAGGTCACGGAAAATATAGATACTATATTCCTATGGCTGTCTCAGAATCTGAAGCCAAGAGGTTAGAAGCAGAAGGATACGAAATCTGTAATTCAAGAAGAGAGGCAGAAGAAAAAATAAGGAGTAAAAAATGACCTGGAAAAGAGATAAAAGTCAAGAAGATGGAAGTGTCTTAAGATGGTATGAAGAAGGACATCATGTCGCAAGTTTAGTTGAGGGTAGTTATCCAAATGAAGCCGAATGGAGAATTGATAGTCCAAAAGGAGGCTCTGTCATCGTGAGAGGGGATAAGAAAATTATGCTTAATAAGACTGATAGCCAAAACATTGCCTTAATCAAAAGCGTTAAAAGAGGAGAAAAATATAGATAGAAAATGACATCCTCTCGCACCCTAAAGGGTGGAGTATCCTAACGGAGAAAAAAATAACATGGTAAAATTCACACAAAGATTTGAAAGGCACAAAGAAGTAATCAAGGCAGTTTATCTTCCAAAGAAACTTCACTTAACAATTTTTTATGATGAAAGCTTTGATGAAGGAGAAGTTAAAAGAATTGTGATGAAGGAGATTGATAGGGCTAATTTACAGAACTCTGTTGAAACATTATCATTTTATGGAGAAACTAAAGGAGGTCGCAATTCCTCCCACGCTTAAAAGCATGGGTATCCTTGCGAATTTTATATGACAGAGAGGCAAAGATTAAGAAATGAATATAATTCTTTAAAGAAAGAAATCAAAAGAAATCACAAGCTCTCACATTCACAATGAAATACATGAGGACACATTAAAATGCAAAACATCCCAATAAGATACATAAATTACGGAATAGGCTACCATTGTACTGATAATGGCAAATCTTGGATTGAGCTTAATAAAGACCTGAAAAGATACCCAGAACTCCACCAGGCTGTCCTACAACACGAATTAGGGCATAATACGGGCAATAGGATGGATTTCCTGCATGATTTAAGAGATTATTTCAACCCCTCTCTTCAATTCAAATTATTTAAATTCTCTTTAAAACATCCAAGAGCTTTATTGTCAGTTTCTCCGATTCTATTTGATAAAAAAGGAATAGGAACTAATTGGTTTATGTTTGCATTCTGGGGATTTTTATTAGGACTTTTAATTTTAGGAGGAATGTTATTATGAAGGTGATGAAATAAAATGGCAAAAACAACATGGATAATTTTAAGCATTCTCGGAGTTCTCTTATTTGGAGGAATAATTTATGTTGTTATGTCTGGAACAGGGCAATCAACTCTTGCAGATAATAGGGGAATAAACAATGCAGTATTTCAGGAAACATCTTCTGATGAATTTAGCACAACTTATCATGTTACATTTACAAATCCCGAACCAAATAATGCAAAAGGAGCTTGTGGGGCTTCTGCGGTATCGCCTCTTGATTATTCCTTAACATTATTATCTACTCATCCCTTACCCATTGGTTATACTTCTGCAACATTGGATGCAAAAAACGGACAAGTCGTAGGATTAAAATCAGAAGGAACTGGACAATGTGAACTTTATCCATACACAGTAATTAACAAAACTCTAACTGCAAAATGTAAAACTGGCGATTCTTCTTACGGGTTTGAATGTGTCTTTAATATTCAAGCATACTCAAAAGATTCAAACGGAAATATAGTTCCTGCAATATATTATGACTTTCAGGGAGGAGAATTTGATATTACTCTTCTAAAATCAGGAGTTCAATGTACTTCTTCCCAATTATCTCTATGTTCAGCAAATCAAGAATGCATAAGTAATGTTTGTACGGATAAGATAGTAGATACAAGTAACACAGAAGACAGTAGTGCAACATCAGAAAATACAACACTTGAATTTGTATCCGATACAGGAACAACAGACATAATTACTCAAGAAGAGATAAACTTGGTTCAAACACAAGTAGACAATGGAATTACCGAAGTAACAGAGATAGCACAGAACACAGGATTTAGCGAAGAAAAAGTTAAATTTATTTTAGAAGAAACAGATAATGGAATTACTCCTTTAGAATGGATTTTAATAGGATTGGGAATTGTTATAATGATAGGAATAATTACTTTTGTGATTGTCTTATTAAAGAGGAAATAAAAATGTTAAACGAAACAGCTCAACTTTCATACGAACAAATTCAGAATGTAACTCAACACCCCTCAATGTTAGTCGTGCTTCTAATAGTTTGGTTTCTTCCAATCCTTCTTTACATCATCATAGCAAGTCTTAGGAAGGCTAAGGTTAACGGAAGAGTTGTCGGAAGGATGTTATTCACTCAGGGAACTTTGATTGTCTTGGGAGTTTGGTTCTTATTCCAGGCATTCTTGTTTGTAATTTTTGTTTTGTATCCTGTATGGGTGAGGATGCTTGGAGGAGGGGCTTAAGATGGCAAAAAAGAACTATTTCATTGAAGGACTTCCTATCAGCAATAAATTAAAGATTCACGTAGTTTCGTACCTAATCCTAGCATTGTTTTTAAATACGGTATTACCTACCATATTCAATTCTTTCCAGTATCCCTTCTATCAAGGAGTTAGTATAATCATCTTTGCTATCGCTTTATTTGTCAGTATTGGAAGCATTGGAGCAGAAGGAGTAATGATAGGTGTTCTTGCAGTGCTTCTAATAAGTAATTGGTGGGATGTCGGTTTTGTGAATGACTATTCTGAATTAAGAAAAGAATTAATGATATGGTCTTTAATTGCTTCTGCATTCGTCTTAACATTCGGAAAAATTTCAATTTTAAATGTAGTCACTATTGTAAGTAGGACTTTTGGACAAAAACATTAAGATGAAAAATAAATTTTGGACATCGCTTTTTGCCATTACAGGAATCCTTGCCTTATTTTTCTTAGGAATATCGATATGGGCTTTTGTATATACTTTTGTGTATGCACATACTATGTGGGTATTTATCGGTTCACTCTCAATTTTGTTCATTCTAGTATTGATGGGTTGGCTTTCGTGGAGAAAAATAAAGAACAAAATCAAAGACATTTTTAATTAATTTCTAATTTTTCCATTGGCAAAAAGGTTAGTATAACAATAAAGATATATTTTGTTTTATCGTCGCTGTCCATTGGAAATTAAGGTCATAACAAAATTTCTATAACCAAAACATTTAAATAGTAGCCCCCCCTCTACTTTTCATAGGAAAAGACGTTCCACCTCTTTTCAACAACTCATTCCCCTTCGGGGGAAATCATACTCAATAAAAATTGAGAGGAAAAAAACAAAAATGACAAACAAAAGAATAATTGTTTTGAATGCAAACACAGAACAAGAACTCGTAGAGCTGATGGAAAACTGTAAAGAAGATATTTATGCGACCCAACCAATGCAAAAGATAGATGGGACTTGGGTATGTTTTGTTTATTTTCATAGTAAACAGGACAAAATGTTATCCTCATATCAAACTTCCCCTATCTTACAAAATGAACTCCCTCCAAAAAAGCCATTTTCAGGAAAAATAAAATATCCTAATGCAAAAGCAACAGAAAGTCAGATTGAAACTGTGAGAAAAATAGCTATAAGAAAGAAAATGATTGCACCAATGAATCTAACTCGTGCTGAAGCAAGTAAATTCATAGAAGAGAATGGAAAATAAAATGCCAACTAAAATATGTTCTTGCCTTTTACCGATTTCAGGGAGAACCAAAAATACTCTAAAAAGCAATTTGAAAAGACATCTCAAATCAAATAAGCACAAAAAACAATTAAAAATGGTAAGGGGTATAAATATAAAATGACACGACAATATCCCGAATCAATGTCCGAAGAAGAAGTCAAAGAATTAGAAACTAAATCATACGATGAGTTAACAGAAAATGACTGAAACATTAGAATTACCACCAAAAAGATACCCCGAAAAAGCAATGGAATATTTAAACGAACATTTTCCAAAAGGAGATAAACGCAGAGGAGAGGCAATGGTTTTATTAGGAATTGCTTTTCTCGAAGGAAAAAGAGGAGATTAAAAAATGAAAACCAGATACTGTAATAAATGCAAAGGAAGAACGCCTTGGAATAAAGCAGAAAGTAGACAAGATAGTCCTTATATTTGTGAAGGATGTGGTGCAATTAAATCTTATAAGGAGATTAAAAAATGAAAAACGAAAACATCTGCGAATGTGGGCATGAAAAGAAAAATCATGTTCAAAGATATAAAAGAAGTATAATGATAGACAGAGATACTAAACCCTTAGAAGAAGCAAAAGAAGTTAAAGAAGATACTCAAACAATTAAACAAGAGGTTAAAATGGAAACACCAAAAGAACAACCAACAGAAGAACCAATAAAAGTTTTACCTGATAACCAACCTGAAAAACAACCTATCGCAAGTTGTGGAGAGTGTGGTTATTTGCTTTATGGCGATGAAACAATTTGCGGTAACTGTAAAGAGCCAGTAGAATGGTAAATAATAATATAGAAATTGTAAGAGATATGGTTATTATGTATAATGGTAAAATAGACCGTAGAACTTATTTAAAATTCATACCAAATAGATTTTATGCAGAAGATTTAATAGATGAAATAAAATATGGAGATTATTATGCTTGTGCATGGTGTAGGAGAACTTGTGGATATGCTAAAGAAACAAAAGAGAATTACCCACTTTGTTCAAAGATGTGAGGAGGAAAGAACAAAATAATATCCCTTAAATGGTAGGGTATCTTAAAGAAAATGGAAAAGAAAATATTAGATGCTTGTTGTGGAGGAAAACACTTTTGGATAGATAAAACTAACCCAAATGTTTTATTTATGGATATAAGAAAAGAACCAAAAGGTTTTATTAAAGAACAACCCAATTTTGAAATATCTCCTGATTTTATTGGAGATTTTAGAGAAACAACTTTTAAGGATAATTGTTTTAAACATATTTGTTGGGATATTCCACATAAAGTTAAAAAAGATAGTGGATTGATTACAAAGAAATATGGTTATTTAGGAGGAAATTGGAGAGAAGATTTAACAAAAGGGTTTAACGAGCTTTGGAGGATTCTTGATGATTATGGAACACTTTGTTTAAAATGGTCTGATTTAGATATTCCTATTAAAGATTTGTTAAGTTTGTTTCCAGAAAAACCTATGTATGGAACAATTACCAAAAAGGGAGTTAATAATTCTTATTGGTTTGTATTCATTAAAATACCAGAACAAAAAGGAGGTCTCAATTCCTCCCAACCTTAAAAGGATTGGGTATCCTTGAGACATTTATATGAAATTAAATGAAGCAGTAGAGCAAGTCTTACAAGAACACCCAAGCACAGAAGAGCATAAGGCAGATTGGCTTTTCTTTGTCAAAGTATTAGAAAGAATGGGTTATGTAAGTTACGTCCCTTTTGATAAAAACATTCCTTCCCCTGATTCAATAATGAGGGTTTGGAGAATGCACAATCAAAACAGAGAAAAGAGACTTGTCAAAAAAGGAACAATCTTAACTAAATACTCAAAGGCTATATCTTTTCAGAATAGCAATCTAATGCCATGACAAAATTAATAATAGATTTCCCAAAAGATACGAAGTTTGAAGATACCGAATTAAGAAATTATATTCAGAGATTAGAAACAAAAATAGAAACTCTCAATAGCAGAACAAAAAATCATACACTTGAAATTAAACAATTGCAGAGCCAATTAAAGAAGAAATGAAGTTCACATACAAACAAATCAAAACATCAATAAAGGAACTTGGTAACTTGGAGTTGTTTGACCTAGAATCCACTATAATTAAAGAATTTCAAAGA
>Ga0100403_1003838_pt1 | contig 10950 bp, 8 predicted proteins | sample CryGeymet201501t_FD_83663 | JGI IMG/M metagenome (GOLD analysis project Ga0100403, IMG submission 83663) | Groundwater microbial communities from Crystal Geyser aquifers in Utah, USA - Crystal Geyser metaG 2015-01t | ecosystem: Environmental > Aquatic > Deep subsurface > Groundwater | place: USA...
ACCCTCGTAAAGGTTGGATTTATAATAAGTTTGTCATAAATGAAAAACTCAAAGATTCTCCAGTACCGCAAATCCGCAAGAAATACAATCCAGATTATAAACTTATAATACAGAGTACATATGAGAATGAACGTAACCTTCCCGAAGGTTATATAGAAAGACAAAAGAGAGATAAGTCAAGCAGGGATTTCCAGAGGTCGATTTTAGGTATGTGGGATATTTTTGAAGGACAGGTATACTGTGATTTTAAAGATGAATTGATACTTGAAAAGAAATTAATCCCTCATCCTTCATGGGATGTATATGTAGGAATAGATCATGGCGGCACAGGATTTGATGATAGAAAAATTAACGGCGTAACGGCTATATCTTTCGGGGCAATAGAATCGAGAATAAATAATTGGGACAAAATACATATTTTTGATGAATTGTACTTACAGGGCTCAACAGTCGAAGAAACAGTTTTAGAGATTTTAAGAGTTTTAAGAAATACAAGAACGGCACAGAAATATCATTATCCCGAATTAATTATAAATTCAGACGATATTATAAAGGTGAGACGATGGGGTGCAGGAAAAGACATCTTCAGAGGCATACAGGATGCTTACGAAAGTATAGCAGAACGATATATGAGGTATGCAAGAATCCACGGATTCCAGATTTCACTCGTTCCCGCAAGTATAGACGAGAGAGAGAGGATTGAAAAAGCTAATTGGATATTCAGAAAAGAATTGGTCGATATTAATCCGAATTGCATTCATACTATCGAATCTCATCGGTCAATTGAATACGGTAATAATGAAAAAATAGCAAGACTTCAAGATGATCACTCGTGTCTATATTCTAATACATTAATAAGTACCACTAACGGAGATATACCGATAATTGAATTAGTTGGTAAAAAAGGTTTTGTATATTGTTACGATGAAAAACAAAGAAGAATATCAGTTAGACCTTTTAAAGATGTAAGAAAAACAGGTGATAATAAAGAAGTTATAAAAGTAACTTTGGACGATGGGAAAGAAATAATTTGTACTCCTAATCATCCATTTATGTTGCGAAGTGATTCATGGTCAAGAGCAGATGAATTGGAGTGCGGAACTTCTCTTATGCCTTTTTATAGAAATATCGATGCTCATGGTCACTTAACAGTACATCTAAATAATGGTGTTCGTACATTTGCTCATCAACTTGTTTATGATGATGTTATTGGAAATAGACCGAATGATTCTTGGCAATGGAATGTACATCATAAGGATTGGGATAAGTTAAATAATAATCCTGATAATTTACAACTTGTTACTCGTGCAGAACATGCATCTATCCATAGAAAAGGCAAAAAGTGTCCTGAAGAATTGAAACATAAAACAAGACAGAAAATGTTAAAAAGATTTTTAAATAAAGAATTTAGAGAAAAAAATTTAAACCAATTAAATAAGATCAGACCTCTTGCTATTGCATGGCATAAAAGTAAAGAAGGTAAAGAACGTATGAAAAGTGTAGATACAAATGCGTGGAAAAACAAAGAAAAAATAGAAACTACTTGTATAGTATGCGGTAATAAATTTATGACACATGGGACAAAATACTGTAGTGATAATTGTCAGGCAATAGCAATGCGTAAAGCAAGACAAAATAAATATGGTATGTGTGATAATACAAGAGCAAAAATAAGAAATGGAAAACCAATTAAAATTAGAACAATATTGATATGTGAAACTTGCGGAAAAGAATATGCTGGTTATGAAGGTTATACAAAATATTGTGGAAATAATTGTAGAGCAAAGTCTTACAGAAAACGTATTAAATTACAGAATGAACTTATTTTAAATCATAAAGTTGTATCAGTTGAACCTTATGGGTTTGCCGATATTTATAATATGGAAGTTGAAGATACGCATAATTTTGTAGCAAACGGGGTTATTGCACATAACTGCGAAGCTACTGCTTATTTACTCTGTGTAATGCCTATCTGGAACCGCGAATTCTCAATTCCTAAAATTTCTGAAACACTTGTAGATAGAGAACTTAAACGTATAAATGATATGACGGCAAACGATAATATTTACGGAGATAGATATGACTATGCATGAGTTTTTATTGTTTTTGGTTGCATTTACAATACCTTATATTATATTTCTAATTATGTTTTATGAATTAAATAAAATACTTAATAAACTTTCTAACTTTATTCTGGCACAGAAAGATATAACTGCGTTTAAATACTCTTTTGATGGTAAAAAAGAAAGTACATTGAAAATAGATGCAAAAAAAGAAAAAGAAAATCAGGATATGATCGATTATACTACAATTATAAATAGTGGTATCTGCGATGATAAAGATGTTAAACGCTTCGGTACGGTAACAGTTGATCAGGGGTAATAAATAGTGTGTGCATTTTACAATAAAGTTAAACGGGCAAAAGTAATTCCCGATAAAAAAGTTCTTGGTATAATTCGAGGTGACGAAAATGACGACGCAATCATTGATACGGTAAACAATAGACTTGCCGTTTTTAAAAGACAATCTACCAGTATAAGACGGCAATGGCTAATTAATTCGGCAATGGTCAGAGGTCAACAGTTCTCTGTCTTGCACCGCTCAGAGGATAGATTGATTAATCTGCAAGCTCCTCCGGGACGCAAACTGATCATGGATAATATGATAACTCCCTGGCGTGATCACATGATAGCTAATATGGCTATGGCTCTACCGGAATTTGAAGGTATACCCGCCAATTGGGATTCTCAATCTGTTACTGCTGCTCGATTCGCAGGAGCTTTACTTAACCATTATTGGGATCAATGGTATTTCTTGTATCAATACGTTCAGTTGTCAGGATACTTGATTGATTTTGGCAACTCTTTTATCTATGCAAATTATGAAGTTCAACTCAATAAATATCGTACCGAGGACATGATAAATACACAAACAGGTGAAATAGCTCTTGATGACAACGGTTCAATCTTAAAAATAAAGCGACCGGATGACGATATTACATGTAAAGTACTTTTACCCCAATGTATCGGATGTTCTCTTGATCCTTCTCCACTTGAGGATAAATCATGGGTAACAATTACCGAACGTAAAGAACTCGACTATTTTAAAGAGAAATACGATAATGGAGAAGAAGTATTAGGCGAAACCGATTATGATAACGATTCATATAATATACGAAGAATCTCCGGTGTCGATATGTCAGATAGTTCTTCTGGCACTGTCGAATGTGCTAATGAAACAATATATTTTCAGAAACCGTGTGATTCTAATCCTGATGGATTTATCTGTATTGTTGCCGGCAATGTTTTACTTAAACCCAAAGATAGGGAAAACAGACAGGAATGGCCATACAAAAAATTAATGACCTATCCGATAGAACATTTTCATTTTCCTAAAGAATCCGGTGAATTCTTTGCCCGTTCAAGAGTTGAATCACAGATACCCTTACAGAAATGTTTGAACCTTTTGTGGAGTATCCTGATGGAAAATGCGGAGGAAATGGGACATATCAAACTCCTTATTCCTAACACTGCTAATGTTGATACTATTTCCGATATTAATGAAATAATCCGCTATGACTTGCCAAAAGAACCTTCTTATATGAATCCGCCTCCGCTTCCTGACTTTATTGCCGGTACTGTAATAGAACGTATTAAATCTTCTATCCGGGATGTCCAGAACTATCACGGAGCAAGTCTTGGCGGTTCGGTATCCGGTGTACGTAGCGATTTGCACGCCCAAAATCTTCAAGAACAAGATTTATTGCCACTCTCTACCGTCGATAACCTCGTTAAATCATCTCTCGAACGATTCGGAAGTAAAATACTTCTTATAGCCGCTGACAAACTTCTCGAAGAACGCGCTATAAGTTTCGTTGGTAAAGACCGGCGCCTGCAGTTTATTAATTTCAAAGGTGCGATGTTAGGTGATACAAATAAAGTCAAAGTAAGAATGACAAATACACAAATGCGTACGAAAGGTGCAACTATACAGAGAATAATGGAATTCTTTCAGGCAGGTCTGATAACAGATAATATGCGACAGCCTGACCCTGTAGAAGCAATGCGTCAACTTGAATTTGCTATGCCTGAAAGTGTACATAAAACACTTCGATTGCATAGCGATATGGCTTACCGGGAAAATGACCGTATGATGAATGGCGAAGAAACATGGGTTTTAAAACATCAGGATCACATGATTCATATCAATATCCATCAAGAGTTCCAGAACTCAAGTGATTATATGAAGTTATACGAAGAACTGAAAACCAATCAACAGAATCAACAAATCATTAATAATTTTGATCAACATTTAATGCAACATAACCAGTTTTTAATGCAAGCTATGGGTATGTTAAAACCTAAACCAGAGTCAGAAAAACCACAAACCCAATAAACCTACACTTCAAAAGGCTCTACTCAAAAGTAGTACACCTTTTGCGGAAGGTTAAAAAAGGAATGTAAAAAAATGGCAGGCGAGACAGACATCACGACAGGAGCAAGCGGAAACGCAAGCCAGACTGAAATGGAAACTATCACCCTGAATAACCGGATAATCACCGTTCCGAAAGAAGCCGCCGCAATACTCAAAGATACCGAAAGTAACCTTATGCGAGGGTATCAGGAAAAACTCTCGAACGAACGCGAAGAAATGAACAGAAAACTTAACGAAGATACTAATTGGTATAATACCCATGATCAGTCATTATGGGGTAATTACGACCCTGTAGTCGGCGGAGGCAAAGGTTTTACGGGTGATGAATCTCAACTCACTGTAAAAAAAGAAATACCCACAGCAAACAGTAAATCGAACGCTTTATTCAGAGACGATATTCGCGTTAAACAATTAGAACGTGAACTCGAAGAAACAAAGAAAGCAATCAAAGAATTACAAATATCCGATATTAAACGCGGGGCGGAACAAGTTAAAAAAGACCGTGATGATTTATTGCGGAAGTATCCGTATGCTGATTATGATTCGGTAACCGAAGGGTTGAGGAATTTCTGGACAGATAATCTCCGGCATCCTTCAACACAAGAAATCGAGACTATTGTAAAAAAGAAAAACGATTTTGTTGCTTTAAAGGTTGCTAATGCTAAACAAGAAATGATTCCTAAACAGACGGCTGCTCCATCAGTGCGAGGCACATCGCCTCTTCCTAAAAAAGATAAATTACCCGCGCTCGAAGATATAGACGGGTGGATAAAACTTGCACACGAAGATATGGCAGGCGGTTAAAAAAGAAAGGCAAGGATAATAATATGGCTCATGTAATGGAAACAAGAACTACCTATGACGATTTTCTCAAATACCGGTACCGGGATAAGATTATACAATGTTTGCCGGATTTTTCTGTCTGTTTGCAGAAAATAACAGCAAAAGCGGTGCATTTACCGTTTGGCGGCAAAAGTATCACATTCCCGGTAAGGTATAACTCAATGGGTAGTACGGCATCACTTGATGAAGGCGATGCTCTCCCGGTCTCATTACCTGGTAATAGAGGGTATGCAGTTGTGCCTTGTTACTGGCATTATTTCGGTTGTGCGGTTTCCGGTCAGGCAATCGCTACCTCCGCAGATAAAGAATCGGCGTTCGCACAGGTATGGGCAGAGGAAATATTGGTCAAGATGCGAGCATACCGCCAAAACCTTAATCGCCAGATGTGCGGCGATGGCAATGCCATTCTTTGTCAGGTTGATGGAGCTGTAGCAGATCAGGTTATCACTTTTGATAACGCCGGTGGATGGTCAGGTTATAATTCATCTCCAGTGAATGGTGCTCGATTTTTGACCCCGAATATGTACATTCAGGCCAGGAATTCATCTGGTACTGTACATGACGCCGGACTGAAAATCACTGCGGTAACAAAAGGCGTATTCCCCTCAACATCTGCATATTGTACTGTTTCAGGAACGTGCTCAAGCGTTACCGATGGCGATTATATTTATTTGGCTGCAAGTGCAACGGCTTCTAACGATGCTTACGGTCACGAAATGCCCGGACTGAAACTGCTTATCGACGATAATACAGTCGCCGAAACCGTACAGTCGATCTCAGCTACTACCTATCCTGAATGGCGCTCACAGGTTGGCTATGGCGCTACTCACGGTACGGCTGAGGCCTTGACAACCCTTCGCATGATGAATCTACATAGTGATATTATGGTTTATGGCGGTGGGAAAACAGACTGGATTCTTACCAGTCCGGCAGTCTGGCGTACTTATGGTCATCTTGCCGATCAGGGCAACACTATAATGAATGCAAAGGTCTATGATACTGCATGGCCGACTTTAGAGTTCATGGGTGTCGAAATCTGGCAAGACCCATATATGCCCGACGAGATGTACTTTATTGATAACCGTTCACTTGCAATCTATCAAGCCGGCGAACCAGGCTGGATAGAAACCAATGGCTCTGTAATTTCACAGGTCAAAGGAGCGTCTGCTGCTTATGACCAACAGGAAGCTTACTGGAGAGATTACAAGACTATCGGTATCGAGAATCGTGCGTGGGATGGGAAATTGACAGATATAAGTGTTAGCGCAGAAGCGTATTAATCGAATAATGTAGATGGGTAACGGTCGGAGGACGGAAAAATTACCCGTCTACATAATAAAATCCATAGACAATGGAGGAAAAGTAAAATGGGTATTCCTTTCGGAAAAGTAGAACATGAGTATTTTACTGGAACAACTTGTGCTACGGCAGATACTGCGGCTGCTGTAAAAAAATTGATTCCAACAAAATACAGAGGAGCTTATCGTAATAAAATAGCAAATCTGAATGGTGAAGGTTGCTATCTTGAATCGGCAGACCCGGAAAGAGATGGTATTAACTTTCCTGTAGCTATTACCGCCGGCCCGGCAGTGTTGCCAACCTATCTTGCCGGTTGTAAACTTACCGATACGCTGTATGTATATGCCTATGCCGATAATGCAGATGGCGAGGATGGCAAATGTTTTGCGGTATCGACTTCAGGTAATACTCCTGCAGTTGGAACTGCGGTAGAATTTGAGGACGGTGGTATAACTGACCCTGCGATAACCCGTCTGTCTGACACTACCTTTGCCGTTGCCTATTACGATGTTGCTGATAGCTCCTACCTCAAGGTAGTTATCGGTACTGTAACTGGTACTGTACCGTCTTTTGGTGCGATTAAATCTACAGGTGTTATCGGTACAGCAACTAAAGGTATCGGTATCTGCGAACCACGCGATGGTCTGGTGTTTATTGCATTTCAGGTTACTTCCGGTACGGATGGGTCAACTATCTGTATACCTTTTACTGGTACTACGTTCGGTACGCAAACATCGGAAGTCGAATTTGACCAGACTGCCCCTGATTACATCGCTTGTTGCTCTTACGATACAGGATATGTGGTTGTTGTGTACCGGGATACGGGCGACGTTAACAAAGTACATGCATGGGGAGCTTCTGTAAGTGCTGCCGGTGTTGTTGTTTTCGGTACAGAAAAAACCCTCGTCGATGCTGCTGGTACAGTTATTCAGGTTTCTTCACCGGAAACTTTGAATATTGTCGTCAGTTATATCGACGCAAGTAATGATGCTGCTTTAATTGCTACTACCATCAATGAAGCATCGCCGGTTGTTGTCGCTACTGGAGGCTCGGTGATTACACCGTTTGGCGCAGGTACGCATACGGGAGTCTGTCACAGTATGATTGACAATACGCAAGGTATCATAGCCGGTGATGACGGAACATATATGAAGTGCATACGATTCTCAAAAGCGTTACTTGTTCTTACAGCCGACGCAGTTGTCGATACCGCTATCGAAGGCCGGTATGCTAATGTTATCGCTGCTGCCTGTAATGTGTATGGAGATATATGTATCGCAGGTAGAGATGCATCAGATGTGATTCAAGTTGTTGTCGGTTCTTATTTTGAAAATCGGATTATCGACATTCGTTCTACAGGAACAAGTAAAACCTATACATTTGATTGTATGCCGGTTTTCACTAAAGAAGTAAGTAACTAATTCAATCACAGGAGGCGGAAGTTCCTTCCCCTGATCTCTTTCCAAACTTCTGCCTCCTGGTCCCCAAAGGAGTGAAAGGAAATGTTATATAGAAAAATAATTATTACCATAATCCTGCTTTTTATGATAGGTGCTGATATAGTTGCCGAAAATGTAAAGTCGGGAACTGGCGCATTAACAGCAGTTACAACCGGTGATGAGAATACTGCCCTCGGCGGTTATACTCTCAAATCTCTTACAACAGGTCATGGTAATACGGGACTGGGTGCTTATGCCGGACAATCAGTACTAACAGTCAATGGCGGAGTGTATCTTGGTTATGGCGCAGGGTATGGGAATACTTCTGCGCATAAACTCTACATTCAAACTATATTTTATCCTGCACTCGGTATTTTTGGCGACTTCAGTACGGGTTATTTCGGTATTAATAATTCCAATCCTGCGGTTGCTCTTGATGTCACCGGAGCGATTACGTCAAGTGGAACAATAACAGGTGCAATATTAGTAGGTGCAATTTCTCATGGTACTCCCTGGGATATGGCGGATGGTCAATATACAGGAGAAATTGTGCATGGTCAAGCGGGTGAAGCATTGATTTATGGTGATCTGGTACGTCAACATACAGATGGAAAGTATTATAAAACAGATGCTGATAGTCTTATTACAATGGATCGCTATCCAAGACTTGCTCTTGCTACTATAAGTGCTAATGCCTATGGCATAATGCTTATAGAAGGTTTTATATGTGAATCTGATTGGTCATTTGCAACTGTCGGTGGTGCTCTGTATACTTCAACTACGACGGGAGCAATGACACAAACAGCGCCTTCAGAAGTCGGAGATAGAGTCCAGGTAGTTGGAAAACTTGAAGTCATTGATATAGTTTATTTTGACCCTGAACACTCTTGGCTCGAAATATAGGTTCCATGATGAAAATTATAAATTATGTTGTGTTTATGCTGGTTGTGTCGACAGCTTATGGTTGGGTGGGTAAAAAGAATGAGATAACAAATCCAACCTCGATAAACGAAATTGCTGCTACGAGTATTCTCGATGTCAACGAAATACCAGAAACGACTCTTGCCGATTATGCCAATCGTAAAAGGATTGATATCGATTATGATACAGGAATAGGTGTTGGTCAGTCTGTAAAACAATTTCCCGTAACAGTCTTCATTGATTATACTAATGGTACCATGAACGACATAATAGACTCTCTTGGAGTTAATAATTTAAAGATGTTGTTTACAACATCCGATGGAATGACTCCACTTTATGCTGATATAGAAAAATGGGATACCACCGATACAACTGCTGTAATTCATGTTAGTAAGCCAGACTGGGTTATTGACTCAAAGACCTGTATTTACTGCTATTATGATAATGACCATGCTGATAACACAACTTATGTTGGCGTTGGCGGAAGTAGTGCTGCTGCAACTGTTTGGGACAGTAATTTCAAGATGGTTCAGCATTTATCAGACTCCACGACCTCACGTACTTCTGATGCAACCTCTAATGGTAATTATGGCACAAAGAGAGGTATAAACGAGCCGATTGAAGCTGCTGGTAAGATTGGGAAGGCGCAAAGTTATAATGGAATTGATGATTATATAAATGGCAATAATATTAACATTGCAAATTCTGCATTTACGATTTCAATTTGGATTAAAGCAAATTCATTTGATAATCGTATAACTTTCACGGTAGGAACTAATGCGGTAGTAAGAGAATCTTTACACGAGCGTATTACATCATCGACTAGTATTTTATTTGGACTTTTTGGTGATGACATAAGTGTTGATCTGTCTAATATATCTGATCGTTGGACATATATTGCTGAAACCTTTAATAATTCTTTTGCTCGTAATTTTTATCAAGATGGTTATCTTCTGAAGTCAGGTACTGCAGAAGACTATTTTATCGGAAATTCTATTTGGTATATGGGAATTCGTGCAAATGGTGGGGAAGCGTTTAATGGTCTAATTGATGAAACCCGCATCTCCAATGTTGCCCGTTCTGCTGCATGGATTAAAGCAGAATATTATAGTGGTGTTGACAGTTTGTTGATATACCCATGAACTACTTAATTGGAATTATACTATATGTTTTATTACTTGCGATTTGTCTTATGTTTAATTATGGTGCTCATAGGTATGACCACTTGTACGACGAATCCAGTAAGCGAGAAGGATGCAGTTATTGAGTTTTGGTTTTGGAATCCTGATTTGCGTGAATATGCAGAACAACGGATGGAACAGGAAAAGTCAAAACTCCATACAATTCAGGATATAAAGAATTTGCAAGGGCAGTTTAAGAATATATGGGAATTGGAAGATTTTGAACCAACTATTAAAATTGTATTTGCAAGAGATTTGATAGGTAACTGTAAAAGTGCAGCAGTACTTGGACAATGGAGTCTTAAACAGATTGATATTGAATCACGGTTTGTTAATTTATATGGTAATGGAGTTAAACCGCATCGGATATGCATGAGTATAGATAATACTATTATGATAACAGGCAATGAAGTGTGGAAAATATCGCCGGAACTTTGGCAAAATGAAGTTTTGTCGATATTCAGTTTTATACTCTACACCAAAATAAAGGAGTAATTATGCCCGTTGCACCGTATCTTTCGGGTTCTGTAAATAAACGATTGAGGAAAATGAATCCCAATTTATCCGCCCGTTGGAACAGGCATTACGAAAAATGGGATATATGGTTCAACGACACCATCAAAATACCGTATATCGTTCTAAGAACTACTTCTATTGATGAATCTACGTATAAACAATTGTATTATATACTCTGGATATGTCAACATCTTAAATATCATATTACTAAGGGTCTTAATCAAAGTGAAGAAATAAGAGCAAAAAAACTGAAAGATGAAGAAGATATGTTCTATCAGTTAGGTAAGGAAGCTGCCCCTCTTTTGCGGACTTTAGCA
>Ga0100403_1003840_pt1 | contig 10950 bp, 9 predicted proteins | sample CryGeymet201501t_FD_83663 | JGI IMG/M metagenome (GOLD analysis project Ga0100403, IMG submission 83663) | Groundwater microbial communities from Crystal Geyser aquifers in Utah, USA - Crystal Geyser metaG 2015-01t | ecosystem: Environmental > Aquatic > Deep subsurface > Groundwater | place: USA...
AGTGGAAGGTCGACGTGTTCGGCGACGAGAAGTCGCAGAAGCAAGCGCAGGATCTCGTCGACAAGGAGAACGAGGCCGCGCGGACGGCTGCCGAGTGGAAGGCCGTCACGGACGCCACGCTGGCGGAGGCCGAGGCAGTGCTTGCCCGGCAGCCCATCAACCCGTGGACGAGCAAGCCATTCACCGAGGCGGAATGGCGGCAGTCGACGGAGATGCAACTTCCGAATCATCCGCTGGCGTTCCTCTTCGATGCGTTCCAGAGCCATGACAAGCCATCAGGGGGCGGAGGGCGCATTGATCGCGCCGAGTTCTACATCAACAGGGTCGAGATCAAGGGTGAGAGTCTTCGGCGCCTGGCCGTGCCCATCGTGCGCGAGGTGCAGCGGCGGGTGACGGCGCGTCGGCCGCTCACGACCAACTTAGGGGCGGGGGTGTTTCAGATCGGCCCCGGCTGGGGTGAAGGCTGATGTTCGCCATCGAAGAGATCCAAGGTGATCCACGCAGGCGCCTGGGCTTCTACGACGGCGCTGAGCCGACGGCGAAGGGGGGCACGGTCTGGGCAGGCGTGCGGCAACGGGGCAGCGTTGTGCGCCCTGCGTGGTCCTGGGCAGGCACAGCTATTGCCACGGGCCCCGAGGAGATCCCGAGCAACTTCGCTCTGCGCATCCGTCGACGAGAACTCGTCCATGGCAGCGCTATGGTCGAGTATCACGAGGACGCTCAGTCGGCCAACAGCACGCTCCTTGTCGCGGCCACCGATGTCGTGGGCGCCCTTGGCGGTTTCGTGCGTCGCGGGCGGCTCTGTTCCGTCTCGTTCATGGGGCGCGAGCAGCTCGGGGTGGTGCGCATGATGTCGCCGGTCCCTGGGCGGTTCGAGGAGGCAGTCATCACCCTGTCCATCGACTGGCTCTCGGCGGTCAAGGGCTTCGACGCGAGCGAGTTCCAGCCGAAGGGCAAGGAGGTCACGCAGATGGAGGCCGACAAGCGGGGCACCGCGGCGCGGGGCTACGAGCGGGCTATGGCGCTCGTCGCCAAGATCAAGTTCGCCCAGCCCCCGGGGCAATTCGCGTCTGGCGTTGACCTTCTGGCAAAGACGGAGGGCACGGCCATGTTGCTTCAGGCGGGCCAGTCCTCGCTTGCTGACCGCGGCTATGAGCCGGATCCGACCAGCAGCTCGGCCGGGTTTGCGGCGCAGGCGGTGCCGTTGCCGGGAGGGTACTGAGCCGTGGCTGCCAGCGACGACTACCGGGCTGCGCTCGACGAACTTGACGAGGCGATCATCTACGCTTCGAGACCGCCTGACCCGTCAGAGGACACAGCCGGACGGCGTGTGCTGGCAGCCTTCTTGGCCGACACCGCGATCGAGCTGGTGCGGGTTCAGCTAGACGTCTTGGCGGCGGTGGCGGCACCGCTCGTGCACCCGACTCGGGTGCGTCTCGTGGCGAAGGAAGGCGACGACCTCCGGGGGCTTCTGCACTCGAAGGGCCAGTCGCCTGACCGCTGGCGTGCTGTTGCGCAAGAGAACGGGCTGCCTTCGCCCTTTCTGCGTGACGGTGATGTCGTGACGTTTAATCCGCGAGAGACCCGGTGAGCGCCGCGTTTCTGGGTGGACGGCTTGACCTCTACCTCATCTCGGAGAGGACATCCCCCGAGGAACATGCGGGGGAGGCCGTCTACCAGGCGGAGGAGCGCAAGGTCTACGTGCCGGGCGGTGTCGCCGTCGTCAGCATGGCGCACCTTTCGCCGCTTGTCTGGTCGGTGCAGCGGCACCCGCTGGGTGCAGCCGACGAGGTAGAGGTGACTCTGCTCCCCGGGAGCATCCCGGGGGACCTCGACGTCATCGACGACATCCAGTTCGATCTCTGGACCTTCACCCACGGAGATCCGGGGCGGTGCAAGCGCGGAGATCCGGGGCATGTTGGCGGGCGCATTGACGATATCGACTCGAACGCCAAGGAGACGAAGATCAAGGGCAGGGACTACACGGCGCTGCTCATCGATCGGGAGGTTCCCGCGGTAGCGCTCGACAGCGTGAACCTCGAGGGGGACTTGGCGTCAGTCGTCAGGGCCTTGGTCGACTTGGCTCCTGGATGCGCCGCCTGGCACATCCTTGCGCGGGGGCGCATCGCCAAGACGGTCGACACGGGCACGCTCCTGGTCGATGAGAGGAAGAGCGCGAAGTGGAAGGCGCGGAAGACGCGTCGACGGTCTGTGGTCAACGTGAAGGACGCGTCGGGTGCCGCGACCATCGGCGACATCGTGGGTACCTCGGGCAAGCTCAACATCTGGGATGCCATCGTTCGCGTCTGCTCCTTCTGCTCGGTCATCCCGGAGGTTTCGCTGACCCAGGACGGAGACGTGGCCGTGGTCCTGGTCGACGCCTTCGAGCGATACGACGGGGCCACGGTGCGGACCTTCTCGCGCGAGGACCTGGACATCGGCGAGACCAGAGACTGGCGCTTGGCCACCTACGGCAAGACGCTTGAGGATGCGCCTGACACGCACCGGTCGCTCCGGCCGCCTGGGGCGGCGCCCTCCTACGTGGTGGTGACATCGGCCGACCCGAGGACAGGTGCGGTGAAGCGTTCCGTCTACGGGACGCCTACGGCGAAGCCGAGGAAGGGCAAGAAGAGCCTCGGCGTCTTGGTCGACGCCTACGGGAACACTTTTGGCGCGAACGCCAAACCGGGCGAGCTGGTTTTTGACGGGGCGGGCGTCGTGATGGTCGCCCCGGGTGTCACAGACACGGCCGAGTTAGACAGCATGGCGCGGGCCGCCTGGGTCGACATGCACCTCGGCGAGAAGGGTGTGCAGCTCACGTTCAATCAGCCCTGGACTGACGGGGGTAGTGGGGACCGGCCTGATGGGCCAGATCTGCTCTTCTGCGCCGCGGGGGCTCTGATGGAGGTCTCCTCGGTGTTCGAGGAGAGAGCTAACGGTGCCTACGAGAACCTCGAGGATATCTTCCGTGCCCAGGGCATGTCCGACCAGGACGCGAAGACGTGGGCGGACGTCCACAAAGCGCGGGGGCGTGCGACGGTCTACACCGTGGGCTCGCTCGCCTACGTGGTTGATGCAGCGGACGGGAGCTTCCGGGCGAACGTAGATCTTGTGGGGTTCGTGCGGCGGACCGAGGATCCGAAGGTCTTGTCCTCAGAGGACGGGGCGTTGTCGACTGACGATGTGTGGGAGGATCTCTAGTGGAGCGTGCCACGATTCTGGAGGCGCCGGAGGCCTCGGGCAACCGCCGGAGGGTGCGCGTGCTCCTCGAGACCACGGGCGAGCGGCCCTACGCGCATGTCGGAGCCGCCCTGGTGGGGCTCAAGTGTCCGCTCAAGGAGGGAGACCGGGTGCTCGTTGCGCTCCCAGCACATCGGTTCGGGGGCATCGAGGTCGTGATGTTCTCGGGCGCCGATCCGCCTTTCGGTGGCGATGAGGACACGGTCCTTGCGTCCCGGTCGAAGGGCAACCTCTGTCTCTATGCGGGCGATGGCACGGTGCACCTTGAGCTGGAGAAGGGTGGAGATGCGGACTTCCAGGCGGACGGCACGGTCGTCGTGCGACAAGGCGATGGCGCCGTCGATTACGTCGCGCTCTACACCGCCACGCATGACGACCTCGTGGCTGCGAAGAACAAGATCAACGACCTTCGAACCTGGGCCTCGCTGGCCCAGGCATGGATGACGGAAGCCAACAACTGGTTCGGCAGTGCGCTCAAGACGGTGGGTCCGCCCGTGACGATCGGGTCGTATGAGCAGGCGCCGCCTACGCCCCCCGCCGTGCTGGCCTACGCAGGGTCACAGGCGGCGCAGAACTTGAAGGCCGAGAAGGGCTGAACAAACATCGAGGAGCGAGTAGACTCCGCCCATGGCCGCGACCTACTACATCGACCCGTTGGCCGGCAACGACGGCAACCCGGGGACGGAGGCGCTCCCCTGGCAGACGCTTGCATGGGCCATCGCGACCATGGCTGCGACCGACAGTCTGCGGATGGCAGCCGGCACCTACGTCGCAGCGGGGCTCGCGTGGGCGAAGAACTCGATGAGCTTTGAGGGCTGGCCAGAGACGCTCGCGCCAGAGGACGTGGTGTGGGACGGGGGAGGCGCCGCGGTCATCTGTGCTGCGTACCAGACGGCGTCCTTCAAGCGGATGACCTTCACGGGATGGACGACGACGGCGGTGCAGCCGACGACCAACAGGACGCTCTACTTCGAGGACGTGCTCTTCACAGCAGGCGTGGGGCAGTGTGCCATCTTCCTGGGGGACGGGTCGACGCTCACCCGGGTGCGCGTCACGAACACGACGGGCGGCGGGCTGAACGCGTCCATCCAGGGTGGCGTGAACAAAGACGTCGCCGTCGTCTCGCTCGAGGTCGCTGACACGACGAGCTTGGCGCTCTACCTGTCGGGTGCTTCGACGGCCAAGCACGTCACGGTGGCGCGGTCCATGGCAGGTGGGGCAGGGTATGTCATCCGTTGTCCAGACCTGGACGAGGTCAGCGTCCTTGACAGCGAGGGTGCCGGGCTCATCTACTCAGACGGCGTGCGTGCACGGTGCAATGCCTGGAACAACACGTCGGGAGGGGATCTCTATGCAGGCGCCGCCGTCGACACCGACTGTACGTCCGTTGATCCGCTGGAGCTGCCCGACCTCAGTCCGTCGGCTGATTCGCCTCTGGTCGGCGCGGGCAATCCGGCGGAGGTCGGGCTGTTCGACGTCACAGGGAGGGCTTTCCGCCCGCTCCCTGCCATTGGTGCTCGGGAGTTGCTGGCGACCTATCAGATCTCGCGCGTCGTGGTGCTGGGCGAGGAGCGAGTGGCTGTGCAGATCGATGCCGAGGGTGCGGGGTGGCCGGAGGTGGCTTACGGGCCCTATGTCTGGGACATCGCGGGTACGGGCGACGTGCCGATCGTCTCGGCGGTGTCGACGCTCGACGGCGCATCGGTGGATTGGATCGAGTTGTTGTTCGACCGGAGCATGAACGACCGCGGGAGCTACACCCTGACGCCGGGGTTCGAGGGGCCGGGCGGGTCTATTGCGGCCGTGCCTTTCGACGGTCCCCACGTGCGTCACGCGGAGATGAAGGGCGCCGTGCCGACCGATCGGAAGTTCATCTATGGGAACACCGGCGCGGGGTTCCAGAAGGATGCGCGAGGCGACTATGCTCGTGCGAGTCGGCTCGATGCCATCAAGGCCATGGTCTACTCCTATCTGACGACGCGCGTGGGCGAGCTGGCCGAGGCCCCGACCTACGGGCTCCTGGCGGGACACAAGGACATAGGCAACCAGCAGGCGCGTGAGCGCGTGCGCGTCGCAGTGAGCGAACTCACACAGATCGCGGGTGTGCGCGGAGCGCGGGCCGAGATCGAAGTCGCCGCGCGCAACGTGCGGGTGAAGGTGTACCTTACGACCGAGGTCGGACAGGACATCGTGGAGGTACCGCTGTGATTCCCTACGAAGAGGCCTTCCGGCTTGCGGCCTTGTCGCTCGCGGCGGAGACGGGAGGCCCGTCGCTCGACGTCGTTTACGACAAGTCGTCGGCGGCCTACGCCATCGCCGCGGGCATCGCACGCGTAGGGCTGATGGTCTCGGCGGAGGCCGAGTCGCGGTTTGCGGACACGTTCCTCGACTCGGCGCAGGCCCAGGCGCTCTACCGGCTAGGCGATGACAGGTATCAGGTGCAGCGGCCGGGCGCGACCGGGAGTTCTTGCGTCGTGTCTTTCTCGCGGGCGGCGGCGCTTACGACGCAGGTCCTCGAGGCAGAGACGCCCTTCGCGTCGGCAGAGGGGCCGGTCTTCAAGCTCCGGGAGGACGTGGTTCTTCTCGTGGGCGACCTTGGGCCGACCGACGGCGTGGCCGACTCGGTTGACGCTGGTAGGGATACGGTCGTCGCGGCCAACTCGCTCCACTTTCAGGACACGGCCCCCACGGGCGTCACGATGACGAACGCGGCGTCCTCGGGGGGCAACGACGCCATGCCTCCCGAGGAGTACAAGGCCTATGTGCGCACGGCGTGGCGGGCAGCAATCGGCGCCACCGTCGAAGCTATTGAGAGGGGAGCCAAGACTGTGGCGCAGGTGCGGCGGGCGTCGGTCTACGAGACCCTCGGGCCCGACGGGCACGAGCTGGGCGAGGTCGTCGTCGCTGTCGCCGACGAGGCTGGTGGAGGCGACGCGGCAATGGAGGCGGCGGTCTTGGTCGCGCTTCGGGCCTACCGGGGGGCGGGCATCCGGGCCTTCGCGATGGGCGCCGTGGTGGTCGAAGTTGACATCATGGTCTCGACGGGGTGGCTCGCGGGCTACGCCAACGAGACATCGAAGGCGGCGGCAAGGGCGCGGATCATAGCGGCCGTGAACCAGCTCGAGCCCAACCCCACGGGGTCTGCGGACACGGCACCGGGGCAGTGCATCCTGGATCCCTCCAGCATCCTGGCGGCGCTGGTGTCGACGCCGGGTGCCGTGGCGTCGCAGTGCTCTGTCGTCCTCCCGGCCGCCCGGGTTGTCCCGGGGTCGGGCGAGGTGCTCCGGGCGGGCAGCGTGAAGGTCACCTGATGCGCATTCCTCTCAGGACTGACGCGGAAATCTACGACGTGGCCCTCAAGGGTACGGGCACGGGGCGGCAGACGTCCATCGTCGAGGGCGGCGGCGGGGACGGCATCTACAACGCCATCGCGCGGGTGTTTGCGACGATCCAAGATCGTCTCGCGGCGAGACTTGAGGCGACGTACTGGCGCGAGGCCGACTTTGGCCAGAAGGCCACGGGGTCGGTGGTCTGGACGTACACGATCGCGCCAGGAGCGGAAGCGAGGCTGCTCGCCGGATCGGTGCTTCTCGGGCTCGGCTGGGGGCTGCGTGTTGTGCTCGCGGAGGACGCGGTCTTCCCGGCGGGCGCCGGTGGCGCGCTCACCTTGGCCGTCGAGTCGGAGGCGGCGCTGGTCGACGCCAACACCTCGCACGAGCTCGACTACTCGCCGGCCTTCGAGAACCTGACCGATCCACATGTCGAGCTTCTCTGGTCGAGCACGACTGACCAGGTCGACGCCGACGCACTGGTGGCCGATGTACTGGCGGCGACGGGCTCAATCGAGGTGATCTCGCCTGGGCTCGCAGGGGGCGTCGAGGCGACGCTCGACATGCTGGGGCTCGAGCGCAACGAGGGCCCGGCGGAGGGCGAGACGGCGCTCGCCTTCATGTCGCGGGTACGTCGCTCGCCGCGGGGCGCCACGCCGGCCGAGATCGAGGTGGAAGCGGACGACTATCTGTTTCGCTACGGGCTCAGCGGGGCGGTGGTTGTGGAGCCGTGGGAGGGCGACGGGTGCTTCGCCATCGGTGATGGAGCCATCGGTGACGATGCCTTCTGGCGGCCGTGGTCTTTCTACTTGACGGTGCCGACAGCAGCCTACGCCAATCCGGGGTTTGCTATCGGCGACGGAGCCATCGGCGATGACCCTCTGGGGTCGCTGGACGAGGCTCGCGCGGCGCTATACGCTGGGCTGCGCGCGCTCGTCCAGCGCATCAAGATCGGGGGCGTCTACGCCCAGGTGGTGGAGGTCTAGACCATGTCTCAGCTCGCTTCGATGAATCCGACGATCCATGACCTCTTCTCGGCCGCGCAGTGGCAGTTCCTCTCGGCGATGCCGGGGTTCGACGCCGTCTCCGTGATCCTCCACGGCATGATGGATGGCTCGTTTCCCGCGGACGGTACGGGCTTCGTCTATGGAGGGCTGGAGTGTTCGGCGGTTCTGGGGACGTGGCGGAGCCGGGTGGGCCCGGGGGTCGGCTTCGTCTACGATTCGACCAACGCGGAGCCGATGTCGCGGTTGGCCATCGGCATCCTTCACGACGAGGACAACACGTCCGCCGTGCATGATCCGGCGGACGGCGCAGCCGATCGCTATGACCTCGTCGTAGGCGTCTTGTCCATTCAGACGACCAACACGGAGGCTGTCGCGCAGAAGACGGGCCCGGCAGAGAACCGGGAGATCATCCGGCGGTCGCTTCTGACGCCGACCGTGGTCACAGGGGTAGCAGGGGCGGGCGTACCTCCGGCGGTCCCGTCGGGGACGATTCCGCTCAGGATCGTGCTGGTACCCGCGGCCGTGGGCAACCTCAACACGGCGGTCTACACGACGAACGCGATCGCGGCGGCGGCGCCCACCCGCCGGGGCAACTTCTCGATCAAGTACTACACGGATGTCGACCCGATCGTGCTCCTCCAGGCGCACACCAAGGACGAGGTGTACCTGGGCTCGTACAGGTGGGACGCCGCCGAGGTCTACCCAGCGATCCACCGGACCGCTGGCGCGGGGGAATACTCGGGGTCGATGTACCCGATGCTCATCCCCGGCGCCCGGAGCTACGAGGTGGGCGGATGCATCCTCGGCGGGCGCGACCACTACGTCACCGGCACTGCGGCCGACATTACGGTCCTCCCCGAAACCGCGGGCGGAGAGCTGTCCTATGCCCGTGTGGCATCGGGCAACCCCGGGGTGGTAAATACGAAGATCCCAATCCACGTTGATGTGCGCGGATGCGAACTCACCGGGTTGCGTATCGTCTACGAGGTGACGACTGCTTTCGACAACCTCGCGGTTGATCCGAGTGTCTGGCTCTACTGCACCGATGCCGCTGGAGTCGCGACAGCGGTCAAGAACTTCGCGCTGATCAATGCAGTCGCGGGCGTGATCGATTCTGGTATTCAGGCGGCAAGTACGCCCGTTGTTGTCCCGCCAGGAGGCGCTGTCTGGGCCGAGGTGTACGTCTCCGTGGAAGCGGCGACGACTGTCGGATACATGCACGTCTACAGCGTGCAGGCACAGGTTACAGAGGGCCGCGCCTAGATCTTGAGCATCGGGTAGCCGAGGCTCAGGAGGAAGTCCGTGGCTGCGTCGGCGCCGGCGCAGGTCTTGACGTGCCAGCGGCACGCGACGAGCTGTGGGATAAAGCGCGTCTGCGACTGGGTGAGTTGGCCGCCGGTCTGGCGCTTGAGTTCGATGCCCACGCCACGGATCCACGGTAACCACGGAGGCGGCGTGAAGACCAGGAAGTCGGGCACGCCTGCGACGACTCCGATGCGCGCTCGCTGGATTCGTGCGTGAGGGCCGCCCAGGCCCTTGGTCTCGTTCGGGACGTGAGCGAAGAGGACCTTGGCTTGTCGCAGTCGGCGGACCAGGATCGCTGCTTCGACGTCTTCGCGTGGCGTGAGGTTCTTAGGCAAGGCGAAGGCCCTTCACGGTGTTCACGCCGCCGCCCCGCGAGACCGCGTAGCCGTGGATGACGAGGCGATGAGCGAAGGTGGTCTGAGATGTCAGGCGCCGGTTGTTGGCCGTCGACCAGCCGAGGAAGCGCTCGAAGGCGAGTTGGAGCTTCACGACAGCCTTCGGGTCGGGGACGGTGAGTTCGTCGAGGAAGCCCGCCACGGGATCGGCGTCTCGGCGCCAGCGGGCGAGCGCAGCGTTGGCCGATTCGGGGATCTCGTACCTGCGCCGGGCGGTCATCGCCGCGGCGCCCTCGACGGCCCATGCGGCGACGGCCGCGAGTTCGTGTTCGATGATGCGCTCGGCGATCCACGGATCCCTTTCGTGGACAGGCACGACGTGATTGAAGGGAATCACGATGAAGCGGCGCCAGAACCCATCGGTGGCGTCGGTCGTTGGGGGTGTTGCGTTGGCAGAGAAGAGGTGCCCAGCGCGGGGCTCGAAGGTGAAGGGCGCGCCGTAGATGCGGCGCGCAGTGACTGAGTCGCCCGAGACGAAGGACTTGAACGGCTCGCCGTCAAGCACCGCTGTGGAGGGTACCTCGCCAACGATGTTGATGAGCGACTCGGCCAGCAGCGCCCGCTGGTACTCGTTGTTCAGCGACTGAGGTGCCACGGAGGTGATGGCCGCCTTGGGCGCGAGCGCGGAGACTACGCGGAGGATGCGGCTCTTGCCGTTGGCGGCCTTGACACCGAGGAGAAAAAGGGCCTTCTCGAATTCAGTTGCCTGGCCGAGGAGGCACGCGCCGACGAAATCGCGGAGTAGCCGTTGGAGCGCGTAGCCGTCGTCGTCGCGCCCGAGGGAGTCGCCGATGAGCTTCTCGAAGGTGGGCCCGCGGGCGCCTGGGACGAAGTCGAAGTCGAAGTGGGCGATGGCGCGGTGCATGGGGGAGTGCTCGCGGAGCACAGGCCCGGGCTCAAACGAGACGAAGCCGTTTCGAAAGGCCATCCCGGGTGTCGCGTCTCTACGGGACGAGAAGAAACCGGGACGGTCACGGAGGATGCGGGCCAGGTCGCAGGTGTTGGTCGCGAACTCGCGGCTGACAGAGAGCGGCCGGACCTGCTTGCCCGAGGGGATGGGTGCGCCGTCGAGGCTCGCCACGTAGCCGACGCCTTCAGCCTGCTTGATCTCCTGCCACGCGCCGGTCTCTTTGTTGTACCACCAGAGCGCACCTCGGTCGCCCACGCAGGGAGCGCCTCTGCCATCGTAGCGAGCCAGAAGGAGGTCGGCCACCTCCTTCTGGCTGCCCACCAGGAGCGCGGGGCGCTCTTCGCCACGCGGACAGAAGCGTCCGCCCGCTGGATAGCGGGCCGCGGAGGCAGCTATTTTCGTCAGCCGGGCCTCATTGTGAGGCGGTACGACGTGGTCTGCGTTCTCGACGCGGAGCCCTGCAAGGATCGCGTCCTCGGAGAGCCCCCGGCCGCGGAGGGTGCAGGCGAAGCGGAACAGATGGGGGTCACGACCTTCGCCGTCATGAACGAGTTCGGATTCGTTGTCGATGTCCGAAGCGTCTGTCTGGTCGACGGGCGCGTCCTCGTCGGGGAGATGTAGCAGAGCCAGGTCGAGCGGCCTGTCAAGGCCCGACAGGTGCGCAGGGAAGCGGAGTGGTGCTCCATCGCGAACGACGAAGGGCAGCCGGTAGGGCTGCCAGAGGGGGAACACGTCGAGCCGGGGCCCAGCCGGGAGCTCCTTCC
>Ga0100403_1003841_pt1 | contig 10949 bp, 7 predicted proteins | sample CryGeymet201501t_FD_83663 | JGI IMG/M metagenome (GOLD analysis project Ga0100403, IMG submission 83663) | Groundwater microbial communities from Crystal Geyser aquifers in Utah, USA - Crystal Geyser metaG 2015-01t | ecosystem: Environmental > Aquatic > Deep subsurface > Groundwater | place: USA...
GTGAGCGAAGTCAATGTTCGTGGCAAATCGGCACACACAATTGGTTGATTGAACTCCCATCCAAAAGTGAGTGACTTCAATGTTCGTGGCAAGTCGGAGCATACAATCGGTTGATTGAAACAGTAGGCAAACGTGAGCGAAGTCAACGTTGGTGGCAAATCGGCGCACACAATCGGTTGATTGAAATAGTCACCAAACGTGAGAGAAGTCAACGTTCGTGGCAAATCGGCGCACACAATCGGTTGATTGAACTCCCCTCCAAACGTGAGCGAAGTCAATGTTCGTAGCAAATCGGCGCACGCAATCGGTTGATTGAACCGATAGCCAAAAGTGAGAGAAGTCAACGTTCGTGGTAAATCGGCGCACACAATCGGTTGATTGAAACAGAAGCCAAAAGTGAGCGAAGTCAACGTTGGCGGCAAATCGTCGCACACAATCGGTTGATTGAAATTCCATCCAAAAGTAAGAGAAGTCAATGAGCGTGGCAAGTCGGCGCACACAATCGGTTGTTTGAAACAGTCACCAAAAGTGAGCGAAGTCAATGTTCGTGGCAAGTTGGCGCACACAATTGGTTGATTGAAATTGTAATCAAACCGAAGTTTCTCAAGCGCGCTCGGGAACTCAAACTGGACGGTGGACGTTTCGATTCTCAGCACCCCCCATTTCAGGATTTGACGTGCATTTTCATCCGTCATCTTCATCCACCACTGCATAACTTTGAAGGCGTAAGGGAACACGTTCGTTCGGATCGTCCGCGTGATGCTCAGGAGCGCCAAAAAGTCGCGAAAAGAGAGGCTCTTGCCGATTTCCACGATGATCAGCGCGTTGCGTTGTAATTTGCACTCAAACGCAGACATTTTCATTCGACGTTTCTTAACCATTTACTTAGTAATAAAAATTTACTTTAAGGTCACTTCTTGCGCGTAATCTGAACGCGCCGCGTTAAGTTTCTCAACTTAAATAAAAATACATAGACTAAAATGCCTACGCACAATATTTCACCCATGGCGTGGGGGCCGTGCGTGTGGCGGGCGCTGAGGTGGGTCGCCGAAGGTTTCCCTGACGAGCCGACCGACGCCGATCGTGACAAGTACCGCGCGTACTTTACGTCGCTCGGGTATGTGCTGCCGTGTGAGAAGTGTCAGCACCATTATCAACAGAATATGCAAAAACACCCACTCGACTTGAGTTCGCGCGAAATGCTCAAATTGTGGCTGTACGAGATTTACAAGGAGAGCACGCGGCAGCCGAATTTCACGTACGACGCGTGGCTGTCGAAAACCGCCGACACGGGCGGCGCGAGCGGCGCAGACCGTAATCTTTTGCACATTACATTGGCGTTTGCAGTGGGCGCCGCCATTGGTTTCGGCGGTGCGCATTACTATGCGGCGAGTCGGCGCGCAAGCGGCACGGCGGCAGCAGGCGGCGGCAGCGCAAGCGGCACGGGCGCAAGCGGCACGGGCGCAAGCGGCACGGGCGCAAGCGGCGGCCTTCGCAAATGGTTGGGTCAATAAAAATCTCCGCGATTTATAATTTACAGTGAAATCGATTCGTCGTCCAAGTCCGATCCCGTACTGTACACGCTCACGCCGCTGTCGATCCTCGAACTGGGTGCACCGCCTTGTGTAAAACGAGAGCCTCTCGTACCGGTGGCGCTTCGCAGCGAAACGGGAGTGTCGGTCAAAAACGAGCCGCCGCTCATTAGGCTTACGCCGCTGCTGCCTCCCGTACGAGTACGCCGCAACGATTCTTTGGTGCGACGCAGCGGCGAGCCCTTCGAGAGCAGAGAACTTTTTGCGAGTCGCGGCGCGCCCTCGCCGGTGCTTCTCAGCGACACGGGCGTATCGGTCAAAAACGACGAGCCGCCGCTCATTAGACTGACGCCGTCACTACTCGCCCCTGAAAGCAATCGACCGCCGCCCGATTTGAAACTTCTGCTGCTTACACCACTGCTGCTGCTCACGCGACCCTTGCTGCTGCTTGCACCGGCAGTGCTTGAGCCGCCAGTACTGCTTCTGCTCGTCGTACTGCGCGGATTTTGCGTCGCGCTGCTTCCGCTGCGTCCCGCGCTCGCACTCGACGACGACGCCGTGGCGGAAAACTTATCAGACGGATCAATGCCCAAGTAATCCAACAATTCGAGCGCGGCCGTCGCCGTGAGCCTCTTCGCGTAACTGGCCGTCATCAGATTAACGGCGAGCGGGTACAAGCGGTGATTGCGCTTCTTCTTGAAATCCGACGGAATCATCGAATCGGGCACCTTTAGCAGCTCGTCTACCACTTCCAACTTTAGCAAAACACCCGTACTGTGCGGCGGGCGGTACGTCTTGCCCATGATCAACTCGTACAGCACGACGCCAAACGCGAACATGTCGTCCTTGCGCATGATTTTAAAGTACGTCTCGAGCTTGATCTTCGACTCTTCCGGCGTATTCCACGCGTCGCCCACGCGCAAGCGATCGAGCGAGAAGAAGTTTAAGGTGCCGCGATCGACGTACTTCTTCTTGCACCGCACGAGCAAATCCAACCCCGACGTATCCTTCCTCGCTTCCTTGACGTCAATGGCAAGGCACGAAACGCCGAAATCAATAATCAGCGCACCCGTTTTCTCTTCGTACAGAATATTTTCCGCCTTAATGTCGCCGTGCACGATGCCGTGTTTGTGAATACCTTGCAGCGCAAGCAAGCCTTGACGTGCGATTTGATCAATGTGACGGTTGCCGCCGCGGGTGAACTTTAAATCGCGCAATTCCTTGCCGGCAAAATATTCAATGGACAGCACGTACACTAAACCCACTTGCCACGCGTCGTAAAATTTAACCGTGTGCGGCACGTTTTTCAACCGGCTCAGCAGCACGACTTCACGTGCAAAACTCTCTCTATCCTTGAAACTAAAGTACTTCAAGGCCACGGTTACTTTGCGAACTCGGTCGTAGGCCTTGTACACCTTGCCAAAGGCGCCCTGGCCGATGCTGTTTCCGATCCGAGTGTAGCGCCCGTCAAACTCAGACTCGCTAATTGTATTCATTTTTTTATACATTTTAGATTTTTTACGACGCCGAGTGCTGCAAACTATGGGTAAGCCACTACGCCGCTGACAAGGCGAGCAAGCCCGCCGGCCGCGTCCTAATAACGCGCGACTCTACACAGAATCATCGTACCGCACTTCCAAATACTTTACGCACAACATTTCACGTGTGAGTAACACTCGGTCTGTGGAAGAGTCGCCAGTAATCTTCTTAGCGAAGCGTATGTTGGCGTTGGAAGATCGCATGGGCGCCGACCACCCCGAGCGCGCCGCTTCGCAATGCCAATACGCGCGCCTAATTGGAAGTATGGTCGACAGTGCGTACCCCGAACTACTTCTTGAAGTACTGGCTTACAAGGAGTTGACATTGAGCCGGTCGAGTACTGACGAGGACCCCCCAATGGGCCTCGTTCGTTATGCGGCGCTCATGGGTGCGTGCGCGCAGCTTGCGAAGCCACTTGCGCGCCTCTTGCGAAGCCACTTGCGGCGAAGCCACTTGCGCGAAGCCGCTCGAGCTAATCCGCTAACCATTGTGCAGGATGGGTCGCTTCGCAATTGGAAATTGCTTACAAGCGGGTGTTGAGCACAGTGTGTTGCGAAATGTGCGACGCGTCGACTCGCGATACGCTCCGCCGCGCGCGCTTATTGATTGGCCACTACCGCAACCTATCGAACATTCTGAGCAGCCCCAAACAATAAAGTTTTTAGTACTTTCGACAACACTCAATGGACACTTTGGTTAACCGAATTGCTGTACGCAAAGCGTGGGAGGGCGCGCCGCCCCCGCCGGCCGAACTGCTGCCGCGCCCGTGCGCGTCGGGGTTTTCACGCCCCGGAACGAGCCTTTTCGCACTGTCACCGCCACCCATGGCACCGCGGGTCAATCGTTATCCGGGTAGTTTCACTTCGCTAATGTTGCGCAGTGCATTGAACGCGGAAAAAGAGAATGCAGAGCCGGTGCGCCGCCGCTTGGAAGTTTGAGCGCCGCTTGCGAAGCCTCTTGCGTAGCCGCGAGCGAAGCCCTTGCGAAGCCCTTGCGAAGCCCTTGCGAAGCCCTTGCGAAGCCGAGTAAACATTACATTATTGGATTTATTTACACGCCACACCGTTCTTGCAATACCATTTGTTGACGCCCATGTATTCTGCGATGATATGGACGAGCGCGCCGGTGACAAAGAGCGAACCGGCGACGCTCAACTGGATGCCGCCTGAAGGCCACTTGCCACTGCTCGCGCGCATCCACAGCGTTGAGACGACCAAGCCGACCACGACAGTTGCGAGGCCGACGGCGGCGATTTCCTTGATGAGTGGTTTTGAGATATCAATCTTCATTTCTGCGTGCGTGCTTTTTGGAGAGTGGCGCGGTTTTTTGCCGTGGAAATTTTCGGCCGTGTCCATAAAAAACTAAAAATGACATCGTCTTACGCGGCTATTACAGTTAATCCGCAGTCGGTCAAATCAGGCACACTCACCACCTTGGCCGCTCTCGGTTCATACGATAAGTTCATCGTTTGCGACGCGCAAAAGGCCTCGTTTCCGGTGCAAACTTTTTCGCGACACACTAATTTCGCAATTGGCTTCCAATTGGCGGCGATTGCGAATGCGCCGCTCGGCTCAGGTTTCTGGGAACGCGGCCGCGAGCTCACGTTTTCGTTTGACAAAACAGAACGGTCGGCAGATTTGATCGGCCCGACGTTTCTGCACTGTCAGTGGGGTCGGCTGGCCGCCACGGTAGACCCTTCGACGAATCAGATTGCGTACGTGAACGAACTTGGAAATGCCGTCGTGAGCAGCGCGCGCTTCTCGGTGGGAGGTGTTCCGATTGAGGAAGTGACGGGCGAGGCGCTGCACTGCATGAATGAGTTGGGCGTGCGCGGTCCCGGCCTTGATGAGTCGATGATGCTCGGCAAGGCGCAAATCACACAGACTACCGCCGCTGTGCCGCAATCTATCCCCATTACAATGCGCGTGTGGTCGACGGCGAATCGTCACACGTACACGCCGCTCAATTTCCACTTTTGTCACCGTCGAGAAGAGTACTTTCCGCTCGTCGCTGTGCAGTACCAAGCGCCGGAGATTCTGTTGCGATTGCGAGGCAAGGTCGACTTGATCCGCGCAGTGAACACTGTACCCGATCCAAATGAAATTGTGCCTGACGCAACGATCGTGTCGCGCTTCGCGAGCGGGGAATATGTGGGCGGCGAACTGCTTGCCATGGACATTGGCTACAGCGGCGTGTACTTGGACTCGGAAGAGCGTCGCGCGCGAGCCAATAAGCCGTACTCGTACGTGTTTCAGTACGTGCACTGCAAGGAGAATTTCCGCGTGCAAAAAAATCAGCGAGTTTTAGAGCAGAAGGTTTCTTTTGAAAATGCGACGTCGTCGTACTGGTGGTTTTACCGCCGCGATTCCATCGACCGTGTGACGGCAACGGGCGGTCCGATTAAGGATTACTTTGATTTCAGCACGCGGCAGCCGTACGGATCGATTCCGCTCACAGTTGGCGGAGTGGATGATATTTACGTTCCGCTGAATCCGTTTGCGGGCACGCGCATTCTTGTCAATAACAATGTGCGTGTGGCGGCCGACGGTCTCTTCTTCAATCAAGTGAATCCGTACATTGCGCTGGCGAACCGCTTGCCGCGCGAGCCGTCCTTTATCAATTCGTTCAATTTCGGTATGGACGCCGCGCAGTGGAACTACGACAATGGCTCGCAGAATGACTCTAAAATTGACAACTTGGTGTTTGAATTCACTTTTGAGAATAGTGATGCCGTCGGTGGCGTGGCGACGAACAACGGCTTGGACGAGGCGGGCACGGTGTTTGTGTACGCAAACAAATTCAGCGTCGCCAAGATTTCAGGCGGGCAATACGGTCTGCTGTACAGCACCATTTAATAAATTTATTTCTTTATTTTAGCATCATGGTGAACAACTATGGACAATCGGAGGCGGGCGCGCAAGCGGCGGGCGCTGTGATCCGACGATGGCGCGCCTTTGCACGCTGCTCGGCTCCGCCGCGTTTGCCGCACACTAAACTATCCATGTGGAAGGAAACCCATACGGGCGAGACGTTTGTGACGTACGGTGCGGCAAAAGTGAAGTCGGGGCCGCGCGAGCAGGCGAATGCGCGCGTCGTTGGAAGTTGGGCGACGGAGGCGGGCGGTGGCGGCGGCGGCAACAGCAAACGCATCGTGACGCTGTGCGCCGTCCCGCTCGAGGCTTACTACGTTCAGGGGGCTCGTGAGTTGATTGTCGATGAGTCTTCAACCTTTGAGATGGAAGATGAGGATAATCCCATTGTGCGAGAGGGCTTCATGGACGAGGAAGCGGGCGCGCTGTTTGAGATGGAAGGCGTTTTCGTGAGCGCCGCCGCCCCCGCCGCCGCCGCCGCGGAGGGGGCGTGAAGAAGCGTCGGGTCGCGCACCAAGTCGGCAAAGAGTAAACTCGTTTGATGGTACATGCAAAATCGACTTTCGCCCGCGCGTTTTTTGTGGCAATCGCGGATGGCGCAAAACATGATGCGGCGCGTGGCGGAGTGTATTTAAAATAATGGCGGAAAAAGAAAAAACATATCACAGTATGGCAACTAATGTTTTGTCGAGTTCGTCGGCGGCGGCGCTCATTGAGTTGGCCGCCATTGGCCAAGCCGACACGCTGCTGACTTGCGACCCGCAGACGACGTTTTTTCAGCAGACGTACGCGCGCACCACGAATTTCGCAATTGGCGAGCACACCATTGGCTTCGCAACGACGCCGCCGTCGGGTCAGAACTGGCAAGCGGCTACCGTCGTGGCCGACTCGTTAAAAATCGGCGATTTGCTTGGCCCAATTTACCTTGATTGCTGTCTGACGGGCTTGCCTGGCCAATCTACTAATGCACCGAATGTGTACGTGCAAATCTGGACACCGGCCGTTGGGTACGCGCTCATCAAGGACAGCACGGTGACAATTGGCGGCACCGAGTATGAGACACTGACGGGCGAGTACATGATGATGCACGACGAGATTTCTCGCCGCGAGGGATCGCGCGCGTCGAAGCTGATTGGCGATTATGGGCCGTACTTGCGCACGGGCTTCTACAATACCGACTCAATTGGCGCCGCGCTGACCGACTCGAAAACTCTCGTCAAGGCCATGGAATACTCGACGCGCACGCAGAAGATTTTGGCACCGCTGCCGCACTTTTGGACACGCCACGTGGGCAATTACTTGAATGTGGCGGGCGGCGCGTATCAGGACGTTTCGCTGCGCTTGAATCTGCGCTCGTTTGAGGATTTGAGGTTGCAACTTGTGTGCAACTTCAGTACCGGAGCACTTGCGAGAGATTTAGTCGGTTTGCAACAGAGAGTACTTCAACCCGATCAAGGCCGGTTGGTAGGCGCGACGATTTTGGCGACGTTTGTGCAATTGGACGTGGCCGAGCGGCGCTTGAAGGCTCAGGCCACGCAGACAATGCGTTTCGTGTACGCGCAATCGGCCGAGTACAATACGATTAACAGCGACGCGGGTCAAGTGAAGCGCGTTACGAACATGTTCAAGAATCCCGTGACGCGCTTCGTGTGGGCGTGGCGTTCGGCGACGGCGGTGGCCGAGAAGGAGTATTTCCGTTTTGGCGGCTATCGCGCCGTCCCGCCCAATGTGCTTGGGGGCACATTCATGTCGCAAGAAGTGGTGCCAGAGTGCTCGCAAATCGAGATTCGCACGAATCAGCAGACGCGAGTCATTCAGGCGCCCGAGTATTTCTTGTACGCGCAGCCGTACGCGCACTCGGCGCGCTTGCCGACACGACTGGTGCACTCGTACTCGTTGGCACTGCACCCCGACGATGACTCGCGCCACTCGGGCTCGCTGAATTTGTCGCGCATTGACAATTTGGAATTGAATTTCACCTTGAAGGAGCGCATTGACGCCGTGGTGGCGTACCCGTCGGACGCCGATTACTTGACGCAATCGAACAAGATTGGCGGTCGCTGGGAGACGGGTTTGGAGCCGTCCGACTTGCAGCCAGCCGACTTGACGGGCAAGATTCTATTTCACGCCGAAACGATTAACTTTTACAAGCAAAGCGCGGGAATGTTCGCTCTCATGTTCCCCAAGTAAGGGGCGAGCGGGGCTGCAGCGACTGATAAAATAAATCACTGTAATAAAAAAGATAGATGATTACTCCGAGTCCAATTGCAGCGACGCTGCTTCAGTTGTCCGCGCTTGGCGACGCCGACATCTTCTTGACGTGCGACCCGAAAATGTCGTTTTTCAAGCAATCCTACGCGCGCGTGAGCAATTTCGCGCTCACTGCGCAAAGCGTCCCGTTCACTGGCGGCCGCGTTCCGAGTGGGCAGACGTGGTACGGCACCGTGGCGCAAGTGCGCGACATTAAAAACGACGGCGACTGCGGCGATTTACTTGGCGGCGTGTTTCTCGAATTCACGCTGAGCGGACTTCCGCGTGCCACTGATTACGCAGACGTTTCAGGAAATTCTGCGTTGATGCGGACGTGGGTGCCGGCCATTGGCTACTCGATTGTTGACGACACCGACGTGAAGATTGGCACGCAAGAGTACGACCGACTGAGCGGCGAGTACATGATCATGCACGACGAAATCTCGCGCCCCGCGGGCAAACGCGCGGCGCCGCTGATTGGCGATTACGGCGAGATTTTGTCGTCGATTAGCCTCAGTGGCGTCGGCAACGAGTCGGTGAGCGTTGAGCGGCAAGTGGACGCCATCAACTTTTCGACGCGCACGCAAAAGGTTCTTGCGCCGATTCCGTACTTTTGGACACGGCACGCGGGCAACTACTTGAATTTGGTGGGCAGTATGTATCAGAATATTGCACTGTCGTTTCGATTTCGCGGCAGCGGTGATTTGCGCGTTTTTTCGCGCTTTTATTATGACGGCAAGTACGTGATTCAGGACGACTCGATTGCACCCAACGCAAGGCCTTTGCAGAGCGATCAGGGCGTGATTTCAGGAGTAATGCTTTCGGTCGCGTACATTTACTTGGACGCTACGGAACGAGCGGCGCGCGCGACCGGCAAGCAGACGATTCGGTTCGTTCGCGTGCAGCAAACCGAGTACGACACGTACGATAAGCAGTTGGGAATGAAGATTGAGTTTCCGAACAACTTCAACAACCCCGTGACGCGCTTCGTGTGGGCGTGGCGACAAAAAAACGCAACGTCGCGCTTCTTGTTCGGCACGCGCCGCGACTGCCGCCTCGCGCTGATTGGCGACTCGACGTGGGCTCAAGATGAGTTGATGCCGTTCATTAGCGCCGTCGAAATTGAGACAAACGGCGCGTCGCGTGTGAATCAGGCGTCTGAGTATTTCCTGTACGCGCAGCCGTACGCGCGCGCCGCCCACGTGCCCGACCGCCGCTTAGTGTACTCGCACGCGTTTGCCCTTGAGCCCGACAATGACGCGCGGCACTCGGGTTCAATCAATTTGTCGCGCATCGATAATCTTGCCGTTCGTTTCACGTTCAAGCAGCGCGGCAACAACGGTCAAGCGTACCCGTACGACAACGCTAATCCAGCGCGCTTCCTGGCATGCAACGACGGCGTCGGCGACTCTGATGGAGTGATCAGTACCTTTGAAGGGTTAAACACTCAATTGAAATCAAAGGATGGCCAAATCATCTTTTGCGCCGAAACGGTGGGATTTTACACGCAAGTCGGTGGGGTTTTCGGCCTTCTGTTTGCGGCTTAATAAATTTTTATTCACGTCTACAATTCTTCAATCCATGTAATAATTGCCCTAACATTTACGGTGCCTGAAAACGATCTGCAAATAACATACGCCACGTCTGAAACTCCGTCTATATTGGCCGCAATAGGCACTGCTGTTTCCGAAACTTCTGCCGTTTGGATATTTTGCACATCTTTACCGCCCGACCCCACAAATCCGCCCAAGGGAAACGCATGCGCGCCAATCGGATCGCCCGCCGCGTCGACTGTAATGGTTAGTTCAGTTCTTGTCATCTCAATCACAGAATCCGCATTCCCGTCGACATCAATCCAAACCGGCGTCCCCGCGGTGATTGTAGGGTTCAATACAACCATGTATTCCACTGAAACATTATCGTCTTCATTTAAAACGAGTGCATTCGATAATCGAACGCAAGCACGAATTTTATCGCTCTTGAGGCGGATTCCAATGACAGACGAATAATCTGTGCCCACCGTAATAGGATTTTTTCCCGTGCGCGCTTGGTGACTCACGGAAGGCTCGTTTTCGCCGCCTTCGCGTATTACCGCCGAGCAAATCTGTTTGAGCGTCGACGGCGCGGCCGGAATACCCGTAGCTTCAATTTGGTAGCGGATCGGCAATTGGCCCGTTTGCATGTACACTTGCGTAAGGGTGGTGTTGGCGTTGAACACTTGGTGCGCGTACACAATGTCACCGTTCAGGTCGAAGCCGAAACGCACGCGACCGACGCCGAGCCACTGGAAGTCAATGACGAGAATTTGCGCCTTGGTGAGGTCGAGCGTGATCCCGCTTGCACCCGTCCCGTCGAGTCGATCAATGTTCCAATCGGCTTGCAGGAAAACGCGATCGACCACGGATGGCGTTGCGTTTCGGCGAATCACAAACGAAACGTTGGCGCCGTTGCGACGAAGAAATAGCCCGTTTTCAGAGTCGAAATATCCGATTTCTTCGACCACGTTCGGATCGGGGTCTGACATGACAAAGGTTGTGAGAATGAGTTGCGATTGACCCGCGCGGTACACATAGTACTCTTTTGTTTGGCGAATGACCTTATCGCCTGAAGCGGAGACTTGCATGGCAATACTGCGTTCGAGCGGCAGCAACGTCGACGTTCCTGTTCCCGTCAGTTGCTCGTCCCAAAAAAGCGACATTTTAGAATTGTAAAACGGGGTGCTCAGTCTCAATTTAGGCAGACTCACGCGGAGGCGCGA
>Ga0100403_1003843_pt1 | contig 10945 bp, 10 predicted proteins | sample CryGeymet201501t_FD_83663 | JGI IMG/M metagenome (GOLD analysis project Ga0100403, IMG submission 83663) | Groundwater microbial communities from Crystal Geyser aquifers in Utah, USA - Crystal Geyser metaG 2015-01t | ecosystem: Environmental > Aquatic > Deep subsurface > Groundwater | place...
CGGCTCGAGACGGAAGGGATTCGCGCCATCGTCGCGGACGAGACCGCGGGCGGCGTGATGCCGTTCATCGCGGGATCGTCGGGCGTTCGCGTGCAGGTCGAGCAAAGAGACGCGGAGCGCGCGAAGACGATCTTGGCCGAAGCCGCGGGGTGACGCCGTGCTCGCGATGAGGCTCGCGACGCCGGCAGCGATCGCGGGCGCGCCGCTCGCGGAAGAGCGACTCGACACGTGCGAGCCGGGCGTCGGAGAGATCGCGATCGACGTCACCGCGTGCGGCGTGTGCCGCACCGATCTGCAGATCGTCGAGGGCGATTTGAAGGCGCGCGTCCTGCCGATCACGCCGGGCCATCAGATCGTCGGCCGCGTCGCCGCGGTCGGCGCGGGCGCGACCTGGAAGGTCGGCGATCGCGTCGGCGTCGGTTGGCTCGCGTCGACGTGTGGCGTGTGCAAGCAGTGCGTCGCGGGGCGCGAGAATTTGTGCGAGCGCGCGACGTTCACCGGCTGGGACGTGGACGGCGGATACGCGACGCGCGCCGTCGTGCGCGCGGACTACGCGTTCGCGCTGCCGGACGCGCTGAGCGACATCGACGCCGCGCCTCTTTTGTGTGGCGGCGTCATCGGCTATCGCTCGCTCGAGCGTGCGCGGATTCGCCCGGGCGAGCGGCTCGGGCTCTACGGGTTCGGCGCGTCGGCGCTCCTCGCGATTCAAGTGGCGCGGCATTGGGGATGCCGCGTGTTCGTCGCGACGCGATCGGAGCGCGAGCGCGAACGCGCGAAGACGCTCGGCGCGGAGTGGGCGGGCGCTTACGAAGAAGCGCCGCCCGAGGCGCTCGACGCGGCGATCACCTTCGCGCCGTCGGGCGACGTCGTGATCGCGGCGCTCCGCGCGCTCGATCGCGGGGGCACCGTCGCGATCAACGCGATCCACCTCGATCGCGTCCCGGAGTTTTCGTACGACTGGCTCTGGCTCGAGCGAAACGTCGTGAGCGTCGCGAATTACACGCGCGACGACGCGCGCGAGCTCTTGGAGCTGGCGGCGGAGATCCCGATCCGGACCGCAGTGGACGTGTTCGATCTCGCCGACGCGAACACCGCGCTCGCGCGGCTCCGCGCAGGCGACGTGCACGGCGCGGCGGTGTTGAAGATGCCGGAGTGACGAGCCTGCACCCGAGCACGTCCATCCTCCCAGCACTTCCATCAACGATCGATGATGCCCCCACCCGCAGGTGCTCGGCGCTCCGCGCCTGCGCGCGCTCAGGGGGAGGTCGGCGACGCGAAGCGGCGACGGGTGGGGGCACCATCCATTCTTGGTGAAATAGGCGCCGATGGCGATGACGCTGCGCTACGCCTTCTGCTTCGGGACGACGATGTTGTACACGCCCTTGCCCGTCGCGACCGTGTCGGCGGGCGCGCTCGGGTGGAACATTCGCATGTCGACGACGCCGACGCGGCGGCCCATGCGAACGACGTTTCCTTCGGCGACGAGCGCCTCTTGTTTGCCGGGGCGCAGGTAGTCGATGCGCAGATCGATCGTCGACACGCGAATGCGATCGTCGTCGCACGCGCTCCACAGCGCCGCGCCCCCGCACGTGTCGGCGAGGGTGCTGATGACGCCACCGTGGAGCGCGCCGCGGATGGGATCGCCGATGAGCTCCGGCTTGAACGGGACCTCGAGGCGCACGCGGCCCCGATCGACCTCGGCGAGGCGAATGCCGAGGTGTTTGTTGAACGGGATGAACTGCTCCATCACCTGACGGAGGACCTGCGGGTCCATCGAATCAGACGCCGCTCGACAAATACTGCGCGTCGACCCACTGCGTGCGGCCGTCGGGGAACGCGACGAGGCACTGCGTGCCCTGCGCTTGCTGAACGGTCGCCGGATATTTGTTTCCGTCCGCCCACTGCACGAGGACGCGCGCGCCCGGACCGAACGACTGCGGCGCGTGCGGCTGCGGCGCCCACGGGCTCGCTGCGCCGTACGCGGCGGGCGCGCCGTACTGCTGCGCGGGCGGTTGTCCCGGATACGGCTGCTGTCCGTACTGCTGCGCCGCCTGCGGCGCTTGTTGTTGCGGCGGCTGCGCGCCGTACTGCGGCTGCGGTGCTCCGTACGCCTGCGGTTGTCCGTACGGCTGCTGTCCGTACTGCTGCTGCGCAGGTTGCTGCGGCGGCTGCTGAGGAGCTCCGTACGGTTGCTGCGGCTGCGCGCCCCAACCTTGCTGAGCGGGTTGCTGCTGCGCGTACGGATCGTTCCACGCCGGTTGCTGCGGCGGCTGCGCAGCCTGTTGCGGAGCCGGTTGCCCGTAGGCGGGTTGCGGCGGCTGCGCGCCCCAATTCTGTTGCTGTCCCCACGCGGGTTGCTGCGGAGGCGGCGGCGGCGGCGGCGGCGGCGGCGCCGCGACTTGCGGAAGCGGCGACGCGCCGTACGCGCTCGCCGCGAGCGGCGACACCGGAGCACCGAACGCGTTTCCCTGCGGCGGCGGCGGCGGACCGTACGACTCCGATCGCGCGACGGTCGACGCGAGCGGATCGATCGGCGGCTCCGGAACGGGCGGCGGCGGCGGCTTCGCCGACGGCGGAGGAGGCGGCGGCGGCGGCGGCTTCGCCGACTGACGGGGCGGCGGAAGCGGCGGCGGATTCGAAGGAACGCCCGGCGTGCGCTGGCTCATCGCAGGCGGCGCGGCCATCAGCTCCGTGCCTTGCGGCCCCGCAGCTTTGCGCGCGCCGGGCACTCCGACCGGAGGCGGCGGAGGCGGAGGCGGCGGAGGCGGCGCGGCGGCAACCGGAGTCCCGCACGCGGCGCAGAACTTTCCCGATCCCAAGAGCGACGCGCCACACTTCGAGCAATTCGACATGCTCGCATGCTCGCACGATTTACTCAGCCGGCGTAGCCCTCCTCGCCGTGTTGCGAGGTGTCGAGCCCTTCGCGCTCGTCGGCGACCTCGACGCGCACGCCGACGATCTTGTCGATGATCTTCAGCAGAACGAACGTGACGATCGCCGCGTAAATCCCGCTCACCGCGCACGCCAGAGCTTGCACGCCGAGCTGCTTCGCGTTGCCGAAGAGCGCGCCGTTCGCGCCCGCGTCGTTCAGCACCTTCTCTGCGAAGACGCCCGTCAGCAATGCACCCGCGAGACCGCCGACGCCGTGGACGCCGAACGCATCGAGCGAATCGTCGTACCCGAAGCGATACTTGAGGAGCACGCCGCCGTAGCAGACGAACCCCGCAGCAAAGCCGATGACGATCGCGGCCCACGGCGCGACGTACCCCGCGGCCGGCGTGATCGCGACGAGCCCCGCCACGAGCCCCGACGCGACGCCGAGCGCCGTCGGCTTTCCGCGATGCTTCCACTCCACGATCAACCAACCGAGCGCGCCGCCCGCCGCGCCGAGGTGCGTCGCCATGAACGCGAGCGACGCGAGCGCGCCCGACGTGAGCGCGCTCCCCGCGTTGAAGCCGAACCAACCGAACCAGAGAATCCCCGCGCCGGTCAGCGTCATCGTCAGGTTGTGCGGCAGCGGCCGCTCTTGCGGGTACTTGAGGCGCTTGCCGATCACGATCGCGCAGACGAGCGCGCTCACGCCGGCCGTCAGGTGAACGACGGTGCCGCCCGCGAAGTCGAGCGCGCCCATCTTCAAGAGCCACCCGTTCTCGTTCCACACCCAGTGCGCGACCGGATCGTAGACGAGCGTCGACCACAGGACGACGAAGAGGACGTACGCCGAGAACTTCATGCGCTCGGCGAACGCGCCGCTGATGAGCGCGGGCGTGATGACGGCGAACATCATTTGAAACGCGACGAACGCGAGCGCCGGCGTCGTGCCGTGGAGCTGATCGTGAAGACCGCGGAGCCCGGCGAACTCGAAGCTGCCGATGAATCCGCCGCGCGACGCGCCGAAGGCGAGCGTGTACCCGAAGAGCGCCCACTTGACGCTCAGGATCGGGATCGCGGCCATCGAGTGCATGATGGTCGACAGCACGTTCTTGCGGCGGACCATGCCGCCGTAGAAGAGCGCGAGCGCCGGCGTCATCAGGAGGACGAGCGCCGTGCACACGAGGAGCCACGCGGTGTCGCCGGTGTCGAGCTTGGGGATCGGCGTCTCGGGCATGTGAGGGCTTACACCGCCGACTGTTTCGCGGAGATTTCGCGCCGGCAAAAGACGAGACAGTGGTTGTTCGCGGGCATCGCGACCGTGCGCTCGTGCGTGAAGCCGAGCGACGCGGCGAGCGCGTCGATGTCGTCGACGTCGCGCACGCCCCAGCGCGGATCACGCGCGCGCAGCGAGGCGTCGAACTCCGCGTTGCTCGGCGCGGTGAACGCGCCGGCGAAACGGTAGGGGCCGTACGAGAAGAGGACGCCGTTCAGCGGAAGAACGCGCGCGGCGTTCTCGAAGAGGCCCACGCACGCTTCCCACGGCGCGATGTGGATCATGTTGATGCACACGATCGCGTCGAACGATCCGGGCGCGAACGTCCACGCGCTCGTCGCGTCGAGCGCGATCGGCGCGAGCAGGTTCGGGAGCTTCGCGTCGTCACGCCACGCGGCGACGCTCGCGCGCGCGTCGGCGTCCGCGTCGCTCGGCTGCCAAGTGACCGGAAGGTGCGTCGCGAAGTGGAGCGCGTGCTCGCCGCTGCCGCTCGCGATCTCGAGGACGCGCGCGTTCGCGGGGAGCACCTCGCGCAAGACGGCGAGGATCGGATCGCGGTTCCGCACGGCGGCGGGAGCGTGGCGCTTCATGGGCGCGCATCTTACGGCGTCAGCGCGCCAAGCGCGCGCGTCAGCGCGCCAAGAGCGCGCGTCAGCGCGTCAAGAGCGCGATCGCTTCGAGGATGTCCGCTTGGATCTTGCGGCGCGTCTCTTCCTTCACCGGCGCGCCGTCGAACTCGGCGAGGTGGAAGCGATCGATCGCCTTGCCTTCGTCGCTCCGCGCTTCGGTCCACACGATCTGCACGCGCCGCCGGAAGAGCGCCTGCGAGATCGCGAGCAGGAGGCCGGGGCGATCGTTCGTCTCCACGGTGAGGATCGCGAGGCCGCGATCTTCGCCTTCGTCGAAGCGGACGCGCGTCGCGACGCTCGTCGTGCGCGCTCGAATCGCGCGCGCGTTCTTCGCGACCGCGTCGACCGTGAGCGTGCCTTGGACGAGCGCCGACAGAACTTCGCCGACGCGCGCCGCGTCCGCGGCCGTCACCGACGGCGCGCCCTCTGCGCCTTCCACGCGGCGCACCCAGAAGAAATCGACCGCTTCGGTCCCGGTCGCCGGCGTGCGCGTGTACGCCTGCGCGGCCACGACGTCGAGCTCGTGGACGACGAGCGCGGCGCTGATCCGCGAGAGGAGCCCCGGGCGATCGTCGGCGACCACGCAGAGGATCGCGCCGCCGTGCGGGAGCGCGCGCCACACCTCCGCGTGCGCCGGCGACATGCCGCGGCGATGCGCGATGGCGGCGTGCTCGCGCTGCGCGTCCGCGTCGAAGAGCTCGCGGTACCGATGCGGCATCGACGCGACGAACGCGCGCGACATCGCTTCCGGCAAGAGCGCGGGAGCGTCGTCTCGCGCGTAGAGGCTTCGTGCAGTGGAGGAGCGCATGACCGAACGCTGTCACGCGCGCGCGCACGAGAGCCTTTCGCGCATGTTTCGGGCGCGTGTCACGCGCGCCGGTTCATCCGTTGGATCTGCGCGACGAACCCGCCCATGTCGACGTCTTGCGTGTAATCGACGACGAGGCGCGCTGCCTCGGCGCGCGCGCGCGTGCGCGCACCGAACGGCGAGATCCAAACGAGGCGGCCGCCGGGCACAAGGAGCGACGCCGCACGATCGACCATGCGATCGAGGAGCGATCCGAGCTGCGTCGTTCGCACCACGCGTCTCCCCATCGGCGGATTGGAGATCACGAGCGTCACGCCTTTCGGCGCGAACGTCGTCGCGTCTTCGTTCACGAGATCGGCGTCGACGTTCGCCGCCGCGAGGTTTCGCCGCGCGATCGCGATCGCGTCCGCGTCGACGTCGGTCCCGATGAGCTTCGTGTACGGACCGGCGCGCGCGCGCTCGACGAGCTCGGTGCCGGAGCCGGTGAACGGATCCCACACGACGTCGTCCGCGCGCACGCCCGCGACGCGCGCGAGCGCCGCCGCGAGCGTCGGGTGCGACGCGGCAGGGACGTCGCCGACGCGGTACGCGAAGCGCGGATCGCCCGTCTTCGGCATCACCTCGACGTCGACGAAGCGCCGCTGCTGGTGAACGACGACCTCCCACGTCGACGCGGTCGGATCGTTCACCCAACCGGTGCGCTCCGCGATCTCCTTCGCGCATCGCCACACGACCGCGCGTCGATGCCCGCCGCCTCCCCACGCGATCCGGTAGCGAACCGCGCCGCGCGTCCACGTCGTGAAGATCCGCTTCGCCTCCGGCGTCTGCATCGCGCGCACGAGCGCGTCGCCCGCGTCCTCGCCGTCGCTCAGCCACTGCTGCGGAAGCGGGAAACCGAAGCGCGTCATCGTCCGCAGCTTCCACAGATCGTGCATCGTTCCGCGCAGAGTCGCGTAGACGCGCCCGGGCCGCGCGACGCGCGCTTCGAAGACGAGCTCCGCTTCTTCCGCGAGGAGCTTCTCGACGCCCTCGCGGCAATGCAAGAGAAGCGGCGTCGGAATCGCAGGCGCGCGCGCGTCGTCGACGTCGCTCTCCTCGGCGCGCGTGTGCGTGCGCTCGAGCATGAGGATCGCGCGGTCCGCGATCCGCCGGAGCTCCGCGTCTTCGGTACGCACCGCGCGCAGCCGCTCGAGCGACCGCGCGCCGCCGATCTTCCCGAGCGACGCCGCGATGGATCGGTGAAGCTCGACGCGCGTCTCGCGATCGTACGCATCGAGGAGCGCGTCCTCGGCGCCCGGCGCTTTTCCGAGCGCGACGATCGCGTTGCGCCGCGTCTTCATGTCGTCGTCGCGAAGCGCCGCGATCAAGAGCGCGCGCGCCCGCTCCGAATCGACGCGCCCGATCGCGCGCACGACGCGCCCGCGCATCGGCGGCTTGCTGTCGCGCGCGTTCTCCAGCGCGTCGAGCGCCGCTTCGCCGAGCCGCGCGAGCGCGCGTTCGACGTGCTCTACCTCCTCTTCGTCGCCGGCGAGCATCGCGACGAGCGCGACCGCGTCGCGCACGCTCGGCGTGAAGCCGCGCGATCGTACGCGCGACACGAGATCACGGCCCGCCGGGGGCCCTCCGCGAAAGGACACCCACTATATATAGTGGGTATGGTTCCGGCGGGGCCCCCCACCGGCCCGGAGATCGCGTGGACGAGCGCATCTACTTCTTCCTCTACGGCGGCGACGCGCGGACGAGCGCCACGCTCGCGATGATCGGCTTCAGCTGGCTCGGGAGCGGCTGGATGATGCTCCTCCTCGTGCCGCTCCTCGTCGCGAAGCAGACGCGCCGGCTCGCGGCGACGCTCGGGACGGCGCTGGTCGTCCTCGCGATCGCGGTCTGGGCGATCAAGCACCTCGTCCACCGCGTTCGACCGTACGCGACGCTCGGGACGTCGCCGCCGATCGCGCCGCCGACCGATTTCTCGTTCCCGAGCGGTCACGCCGCCGGAAGCTTCGCAGTCGCCGGATTCGTCGTGGCGGTCTGCGCGTCCGTGCGTTTCCGCGGGCGCGCCGCCATCGCCGTCGGGACCGTCGCGCTCGCCGCGGCCATCGCGTTTTCGCGCGTCTATCTCGGCGTCCACTACCCCGGCGACGTGGCCGGCGGAGCCGTCATCGGCTCGCTGGCCGGGCTCGCCGCCGGGCGCTGGTACTGCTCAAAGGGACAGACCTCGTCCACACCTTCGCTTGCAGCCAAGCCCCCGTTCGATCCAAATTAGCGGGCGAATGCTCCGCCGTTGGGCAAAAGCGATTGTTTTCGCAGCGACGTTCGCGACGCTGTGGCTCGTCGCGTCCCCGGCGCGCGCGAACGGTCCGCTGTGCGACGACCGCGGCGCGACGATCGTCGCGCCCACGCCGGCGCTGATTTTTCCGGAGCAATCGCTGCTCTCGCTCGACGACGACTGCGATCAAACGGGATACGAGCTCGCGTTCACGCGCCACCGCGCGCCGGGCGAGCGCATCCTGATCGCCGACGCGGACGTCGCGTGCGCGACGCCGGTGATCGTCGTCTTCGATTCCCCCGCGTGCACCACGCTGGCGATCGACTCCGCGGACGCGCCGCATGCCGGCGTACGCGATCGCGTCGATCGTCCACCGCGCGCCTGACGCGCGCCCGCGCGCGCTTCCCCGGCTCCCGAGTTTGTCGGATGGGGCCCTGGCCCCATCCGGCGCGAGTGTGTTCGGCGCCGTGCGCCGGGCGCTCGCGTGTCGTCTTCGTTTCTTCACAAGGTAAGGACACTATTGCCAAAGAGAGCAAGGCCGCGAAAGCGGCGCTGGACAAGGAAGAAAAGCCGACCTCCGGAGGCGAGATCGGCGGAATGAATACGGGTGTAGCCATCATCGGCTTCATCCTCTGCTTCCTCGCAGGAGGCGGATTGATGTGGGGCTACGATCAGCACCGCTTGAAGAGCGGCGAGATCGGCGCCGACAACGCGACCGCCGAGCACGGCACGGGCAACGCCGGCACCTGGAACGACAACGACTCGCCGATCCCCGTGTCGAGCAAAGATCCGAGCAAGGGCCCGCGCACCGCGCCGGTCACGATCGTCATCTTCTCCGACTACGAGTGCCCCTACTGCTCGCGCGTCGAGCCGACGCTCGCGCAGGTCGAGTCGACGTACAAGGACAAGGTGCGGTTCGTTTGGAAGAACCAGCCGCTCCCGATGCACCCGAACGCGAAGCCGGCGGCGGAAGCCGGACAAGGCGTGTTCGTGCTCGCGGGCGCGGAGGCGTTCTGGAAGTTCCACGACGAGGCGTTCAAAAACCAGAAGTCTCTCAATCAAGAGAGCTTCGAGAAGTGGGCCGCCGCCGCCGGCGTGAAGGACATGAAGAAGTTCAAGGACGGCCTCGCCGCGCACACGTGGGCGGACAAGGTCTCCGAGGACTCGGCGCTCGGTAACAAGGTCGGCGCGAACGGGACGCCCGCGTTCTTCATCAACGGCGTGAACGTGAGCGGCGCGCAGCCGTTCGAGAAGTTCAAGGAAGTGATCGACGCGGAGCTCACCAAGGCGAACGCGAAGATCGGCAGCGGCACGCCGAAGGATCGCATCTACGTCACGATGTCGCAGGAGAACAAGAAGGCCGCTCCGCCCCCGCCGAAGCAGGACGAGGAGGAGAAGGAAGACGACAAGACCGTCTGGAAGATCCCGGTCGGAACGAGCCCGCAGCTCGGCCCGTCGACCGCGCTCGTCACGATCGCGGTGTTCAGCGACTTCCAGTGCCCGTTCTGCTCGAAGGTCGAGCCGACGTTCGCGAACCTGCGCAAGAAGTACGGCGACAAGATCCGCATCGTCTGGAAGAACGAGCCGCTTCCGTTCCACCCGCGCGCGGAGCCCGCGGCGGAGCTCGCGCTCGAAGCGCGCGCGCAGAAGAAGGACGCGGGCTTCTGGGCCGCGCACGACAAGCTCTTCGAGAACCAGAAGGCGCTGAACGACGAGGACCTGTGGAAGTACGCGGGTGAGCTCGGTCTCAACGTCGACGCCGTCAAGGCGGCGATGAAGGACCACAAGTACAAGTCGCAGATCGACGCGGACATGGACGTCGCCGAGGATTTCCAGGCCAACGGCACGCCGCACATGTTCATCAACGGCCGCCGCCTCGTGGGCGCGCAGCCGGAAGAGAAGTTCACCAAGATCATCGACGAAGAGATCGTCAAGGCGAACGCGCTCCTCGCGAAGGGGACGAAGCCGGAGGCGCTCTACGACGCGCTCATTCACGACGGAAAGGGCCCGCCCGATCCGGAGAAGAAGGCGCTCGTGATGCCGCTGCCGACCGCGCCGTTCAAGGGCAACGACAAGGCGAAGGTCGTGATTCAGGAGTTCTCGGATTTCGAGTGCCCGTTCTGCGGGCGCGTCGAGGACACGCTGAAGCAGGTCATGGAGGCCTACAAGGACAAGGTGAAGTTCGTGTGGCACGACCTCCCGCTGCCGATGCACCCGAACGCTCCGCTCGCGGCGCAGGCCGGGCGCGAAGCCTTCAAGCAGAAGGGCGCGGCGGGTTTCTGGGCGATGCACGACAAGATGTTCTCGAACCAGAAGGACCTGAAGCGCGAGACGCTCGACGGCTACGCGAAGGACCTCGGTCTGAACATGGATCAGTGGAAGGCTGCGCTCGACGGCAGCGTTCACAAAGCGGCGGTCGACGCGGACGCGAAGATCGGCAACGACGCTGAAATCAGCGGCACGCCGGCGTTCGTCATCAGCGTCGTCGGCGCGAAAGAGGGGTACTTCATCAGCGGCGCGCAGCCGATCGGGAAGTTCCGAAAGCTGATCGAAAAGGCGCTCGCCGAAGCGAAGTGAAAAGTCGGTGAGGTGATGAACAGGAGACGCGGAGGCGCGGAGATTTGGTTCAAGGCCAAGTCTCCAACCTCCGCGTTTCTGCACCTCCTGTGCTCTGCCGTCTTTCTTCTCTTCTTCGCATGTGGCTCTCCGTCTCCGACGTCGAACCTCGTCGTCATCCCGACGACCGTTCGCATCACCGACGACACGCCGCCGCAGCCGGACGCGATCGCGACGCCGGTCGAGGGCAGCGACTGGCGCGACGACGACGCGAGCGTCCCGGTGTCGAGCAAGGATCCGATCCTCGGACGGCGCGACGCGCTCGTGACGCTGGTCGAGTTCTCGGATTTTCAGTGCCCGTATTGCGGGCGCGCGAGAGAGACGCTCGAGAAGCTCCGCGCCGCGTACTCGGCCGACGATCTGCGGATCGTCTTCAAGCACGAGCCGCTCTCGTTTCATCAGAACGCGAAGCCGGCGGCCGAAGCCGCGCAAGGCGTGTTCGAGGTGAAAGGCGCGGACGCGTTCTGGAAGTTTCACGA
>Ga0100403_1003845_pt1 | contig 10940 bp, 16 predicted proteins | sample CryGeymet201501t_FD_83663 | JGI IMG/M metagenome (GOLD analysis project Ga0100403, IMG submission 83663) | Groundwater microbial communities from Crystal Geyser aquifers in Utah, USA - Crystal Geyser metaG 2015-01t | ecosystem: Environmental > Aquatic > Deep subsurface > Groundwater | place...
CGAGCTGACTGTCGACACATTGGGACATGATGGATATGGTCGATATATCATTACACTATGCTTCAGAGAGAATGCCGTATCAAATGAATCTCAAGAAAATAACTTGTTGGAAATAATATTAAATGAGATCCCCAAATCATGCAGCATATGCACGAACGACCCACAAGAAGCAGCGCGTATATTGACAACAATGCCTGCCGATCTGGGTGACGCGTGGATATTAGATGATGAATGGGATGTACGCTAGACGAGATTCCCGCGCACGAAGGCCGCTCGCGACCGGCCACGGTCACGCTGACTACCTACACCACCACCCGAACTCATAATGGCCGATAGCACACGTTCAATTTGCGGGACGTATGCGGGATGTGCGAGGTGAGCCGGTGTCGTTGGACTATCTACCCATCCGTCAGCCTCGGCATCACTCATCATCGTCGTGGATTTGACCGCTGATACATTAGTTCTAGTTGCTAAGTTTGAAGCCATCTGATCGAATATTCCATCATAGAGCGCACGTCTTGTGGGCGCGTCTCCCGCAGTACCTGAACCAGGATTGAATCCCGATACAATCAGGTGACGCACGGTCACGTTACGCGCTAGTATTGCATGCCTCGCGTCGATACGATCAATTGAGGCTATGAAGTTATCTTCGTTCCCCGAAGGCGTATTGGATGGTGCAACACCGTTAAAGCTGAGCGTAGTTAATCCGATATCTGTTGTGTGGTGAATATAGAGTATCACGCCGCCGTCACCAGCTACGTCCGCGTGCATACCTAGGGTAGCATCTATATATTGATCGGTCTCGCCGTTGAGCGCGACGGCATAATTACGCGTCTTCTTTCCGCCAGCACCCGCCCAGACCGTAGCAATATATCCACCCGTGATATCCGTTCTACGCGCGCCCATCCAAAGAAATCCAAAGGCCTGCGCGATGGGCACTGTGGTATTGAAGCCGATACCATAGATTGCGAGTCCATCCACACGAGGGGCGGCTCCGAGCGAGATTGTCGCTCGTTGCACGGATGCGCCCGCGCCCTGCGCATCATTATTGACCAGAGCAGAGCCCAACAAGGCGCGCGGGAACTCGAAGTCACGCACCTCCATCGTCACCGATTGTTTCTTTGCTACAACATCAGTAGTCAGATAATATATATCTGCGTCAAGTGCATTCGTAATATCAAATGGATGGTGCATCGGTGGAGTGCTATTTCCCTCACGACCTACATACCGGACGTTTCGCCCGGAGTTCTGGTTGAGGGTTCCAGCAGTCTGCCAGACGTGCAGACCCCATCGAATGAAACCCACACCGCCGAGTTGCGCGTCGAAGGTTGTGCCGAGCCAAGGATCCCAGTCGGGATTTGCGACTGAATCAAGGTAAAGTTTGGAGTTGGTCAAATAGTTTCCGGCTTGCGAAGCAACAGACCCCAAAGGATTTATGAAATCGTTGATTCCGCCTGGAGCACCATCCTTTGTGAATGTATGGTATCCCATCCCTGCGCATGTAACACCAACAGATTCAGGCGCCAATGTCCACCCGTGAATCCAGCCAGCCGAGGCATTGTTCCAGTTTGAGTCCGGTAAGAGGACGATGTGCATACGCTGGGGGGATGCGGGATTAGTTAAGATGTTACGCACTGGCGCTAATGAATCAGATCCTGCGAGCACTACTGGCATAATATATTCTCCCAGTAAGGTATGCTACTTCCCCCATTCAATGCCCAATCTGAAATATGTCTTACGCATTGCCGTTATCAGATGCTATGACCCAAACGGTGGCGAAAACGAAATATTATACTGGAAAAATGCCCCGGTATGGTCATTCGCATCTCCGGTAACTGCACGTATTAGGATTTTGTGAAAACCCATGGTCAAGGGATTCTGCACAGGCGGAGGCACGTTGTTAACGGGCGGACGCAGCGTGCATTCAGTCGACTGATCGGAGGATCCGGATAAGATTATTGGTATTTTGTCCAATTTTATCTGCATAGAATCGCCGATACCGACAAGGCCCGACCAGTTGAAGGTCACGGTAGTGTCAACAAACACAGGGAATATTATAATAAATGTTGCGTTCTGTTGAAAGGGGTTGAAGTTGGAGCAGTTAAGGTCGTTCTCATAGTCGATCCGCAAGCTAAGGTTGCTGTTGGTTTTGTTCATGATGGACCACGGACTCGCGGGCACGTCGGCAGGGTCTTTGTAGGTGCGCTTGAAGCCGTTCTGCCCACCGGCGATGAAGCCAAAGTCCGTGAATACAAAATTTTTTTCACAGCACTGGTCGCAACGGACGGCGTTTTTGTTAAAAACGCTAGATGGGTTTATCGCGATTGCGCCGTTGGGAAACATACCTACTGCTCCCATATTTGTTCCGATATCAAGAATTATTAAACTACCTATAGCTGTCATAAATATAAATACCCTTAAAATGGTGTGCACGCACTAACAACAGGTACTTCATTAATCCAAGTTATAATAAGTTCATCGTTTCTATCTCGATACGCTAATCCGAATGTCGCAGGCACATAGTTGCCGACGGTAGTACGTTTCCACTGATGCGGTAACTCTCCAGGATCAATCCCAGTCCCATCTGCGAAAATTTCACCAGTCTCTGGATCTAATATGTTATATGTGTGTCGTGTAATAGATCCTGCGGTTCCATCATGCATTTGATTTATTTGAAGTGTAATAGGAAAGATACGGGGTGCTGTGCCACCATCATCTATGCGCACGATCGCCCACTTGGTGAAGATTCCTTCCTCTCTCCATATAATTGTGGCAGCACCAATATCTCTTGCCGTAAGATTTGCGCTTGAGCCATCTACAATATCGGCAAAATGTCTCGTGCGTTCTTGTCCAACTGGGTCTGCAGGAAAATTTACTCTCGCAGGGCACAACCCCGAGGCGCACGCCATGCCAACTGCATCAGCAGCGATCGGCTCAAGTGCGATGACAAACTTGCCATAATGTAACATCTTGTTTGGTGTTGAACCATTTAAGACAATACGTCGTTTGAATGCGTCAGGCGCTGCTTGTGGATCGAATGTAGGTCCATCTATACCAAGAACACCGAACCGTGGTACGGCATTAGTACTTGTATTTTTGACCAACACCGATGAGCGCGTCAAATCGCGCTGAAAATTAACTGTTGTATCTTGTGAGAGCCCCCGTGTCACCTTAATGGAATCTATCATTGCATTCCATGTAGACGCTGGTATGCGCAATGATTGGCCCGAACGAACTTTTTCTAAGTTATCGGCCATTCACCACCTGGCATCTGGGCAATGCTCACTCGCTAGGCGCGTCTTAAAGGATAAGACACATTTACATATTGAACATTTACATGCATGATCTTTGTCTTGCGCGCATGGAAGTCCATATTCGCACTTATCGCAGATAGCCAAACGGCGCACGGTCTCCGTGCTAGGCACAAGATCAATCCCAGCAAGCACCTTGCCGATCCCGATCGCTCCCTTTATGCAACCCTTGCAACCCATTATCATATACCTAATGAAGCAAATGATGTAACGCGGTAGACTCTTTCGACATATGCTGCTGTTGGCTGCTTAACAATTGATTGTGCACCCATATCATCTTTATCCTCATAACGGACCCATAGATAATCCCATCCATTCTTATTTATGCCAATAATACTACCCACAGTAATTCCCGTTTCATTAAAACTTCCTGCAAATCGAAAAGTAATTTCCCAGTCTCCATCAGCGCGCTTACTGCCCGCTGCTCCCAAAAAAAGCACTTCTCCTGTTGAGAAGCCACGGAAGGGCGCACTATTTGTTGTGCCGGTCATAATCATCAGTGTGTGTTTGTAAGCATCGCTGACTGTGGTATCAGGCAGTACATGCGTTTCAGTGAACTGATAGACCGGCACAACAATATCAACACCCTCTACGCTATCGGCTGTAACGCCGATTGCTCCCTTGAAATCTGGTGCTGTCGTACCACTTTCTGGGAATACACCTACAGTCGCGCGGCTCTGCGTGATACGCTGCATGCCACCGCCGGTGTCGAATGTAAATACACTCATACCCATTTCGGGTTGGGGGGGATCACCACCGACATTTGCAGCTGCATATGATACTTCACCGTCCCAAATGGACTCTGAAACATCTGTAATGGATATGGGTTCGAGTCGGACATCTTGACGCAATAGACCCAGGAATGTTGGGGGTGCTGTTGCCTCGAGGGCCTCCAGGGCCTCTTGGTCATCTTCCTTGGCTGGATCAGTCCCGACTCCGCGCACGACATAGCGCAGCTCGACTGTTGGTTTTGTGCCCGAAGTTATCGTGCGGCTGGTGTCGCGTTCTATAACTGTAAAGGCCATAGGAAGTCCTTATGCGAACGTCGGTCCTTCAAAGAGTATGGCTTCTTTGATTCTCTTGGTGTTTATCGCTGTTTTCTCGGTCGCTTCAGCGGTCCGGTTGATCGCGTTGCCACCAGCCAAGAGACCCTGAACCGCAAGCGCATTGAAGGTGCCGCGTGTCTCTATTTGCTTCTTAATCATTTCATCCACATTATCGAACGTATCTTCTTGATCGTTGAAGGTATCGGGCGGTTCTGGTGCGGTCTTGTCCTTAGCCTCTGCCTCTAGACGCTTACGCTTTGCTTCTTCGATTGCCTCTTCGAGCTTTTTTCGAGCCTCTTCGAGTTCACTCTTACGTTTATCCGTCTCAGCCGCACCTTCATTAATAAGAGCATTAAATTTATCGTTCTCTTCTTTATTTATGCGGTCAATAGAGTCCTTGGTTTTTTTGCCGAGTGCTTTGATCTTAGCCTTCGATTGCTTATCGAGCTGCTCATTGGCAGCTTTAACGTCGAGTGATTTATCGAACACCCCAAACAACCGAGTGAAGCCCTTAGCAAGAAAGTTCTGTGTTTTTTCCCAAGGCTTCTTTATGCCTGCGGTGAAGCGCACCCATGCCTTTGACATGTCAGCCAAGATGGAATTAAACGTTGTTTTCACGATTAATATACCTGATGCGAACTTCTCGCGTATTTCTTTTACACCCTCAAGGAATATAAGCTTTATTCCATTCCATAGAATCTTGGCAGCTAAGTTTATATCTCCCGCAGCCAACGCATCACGTATTCCACCGAATGCCTTACCCGCAATATCTTTGAGCGTCTTAAATTTGTCGCCCAAGAACTTCAAGACTTTAGATCCGATGCCTGTGGCTTTGAGCATAGCGACACCCAAAAGAACAATATTTGCGATAATAAGCCCCAGTGGCGAGAAGAGAAAGACAAACGCCGAACCAATGGCACTTAATACTATGCTCGTCGCGGTTGCAATCGCAGCCAAACCCGCAAAGGCCGTTGCCGTGAGCCCAAGCAAGATACTGAGTGCCAAGAACGCCGATCCGAGAAGTGAGATGCCGACAGCAATCTTTGCAGATGTAACGATCAACTCACGATTGTTTTTTATCCACATGTTAATGATTATGGCAACGCGCGTCACACGCATTGCCAGCTCTTCGATAGCTGGCGCTAACGCTGCGCCGATCGTTTTCACCGTGACGCGCAACACGGTTCTCATGATATTGAGGGCTTCGGTGAGGCGGACCGCGTCCTGGGCGGTCTGTGTCGAGAGGGTCAGCCCCAGGCGCCGGGCCTCAGCTTGGAGGGCTTCGATACCGCGGGCACCGTCCTTCATGAGCGGCAGCAGCAACGTGCTCTTGCGCCCGAAGATCTGGAGGGCGACGGCGGCGCGCTTGCTCGGATCTTCAATTTCGCTTATGCGCTGAGCAATGAGCTTAAACTGTGCCTCGGGCGAAAAACCGCGCAGGCGGTTGAAAGTGAGGCCCAGCGCCCCGAAGGCGTCCACCTGCGTGGAGAGGCCGCGTCCGAGATCGTTAATCGAACGCTGCATTGCGCGCACGCCATTTTCGAGCGTTTCTATGTTGCTGCCGGACTGCTCCGCAGCGAAGCCGAGTTCCGATAGTGCTTCGACAGATATGCCGGTACGCTTCGACATCTTATCCAATACGTCGCCTGTTTTTGCGAAACTGCGCACGGCCAGCGCAAAAGCACCAGTTAAAGACGAGCCCACAGCGGATAGGCGCACTCCAATCCTACGAACACCCCTCCCGAATGCACGTAACTTTCTTTGAGCTCGACGCAATCCCGCGCTCACCCTATCGAACACGGCAATCTCGACAAAGGCACGTCCGGCTTTCAGACCCCGCGCGCTAGCCATATCTCAATCTCCACGCACACTATTATTCCATCGTTTGGGCAGCTTTGGAATTTCCAGTGCAAGCGCTGGACCCATGTATGGACGAGGTGCGATCATTACTGACCGCTTCACCACTATTGGTTTTTGATTTCTTCTAAGCCTTCGTTCTTCTACGACCACATTCCCGCCAAACTCAAGACTATGCGGCACGTCTCTACCCTTGACGGATCTAAGCTTCTCAGGTCCGATCACCACTGACACATTAGAAGGCTCGAACGCAAAGAATATGCGTCTCTTTAACAATCCTGTATGACTACGAGGAGGCTGTCCAGGTTTGCTCGATCGACGTGCACGATCAGACGCAAACCACTTCTTGAGCTTATCGCCTCGCAAACCAGCTGGCGGCCTTTTTGGCTTCAATGCGGATTTAATGCTTATTTTTGCGGTCCGACGAATATCAGCACCGGCCTTCGATAGCGCCCGCCTGGTTGCACGATCGACCGCATTGCGCACCTTCGCCCGATCAAAGAATAAAGACGTAATCTTCATTGTAGTAGTTACAAACGGGCTAGCCATCAGGTTGTAATCCCACGTGGCACTACAATCGAAGCGCCAGCTAATGTTCGCCCTTCTTCCAAACCACGATTGAAAGACGACTCTTTTTCCTTTGCGATCATTTGCGTTGTGCCGGGCGAACGCAAGAACCACGCTCCGAATCCAACAAGCGCAGTCGCAAGCAATCCACCGCCCGGCAATGATTCGAGAACCGGCACTCCCACAAGCAGCGCATTATTAGTCAGCGAGCTAAGCAAGCTCACAAGTTCAGCCTTGCGGTCCAATTCAGACTGAAACTGCTCCGCGGTCCGCTCGACACTTGCGCGCCAATCGGCATACACGACCTTGGCATCGTTGAATGATACGCGTGGTTCGCTTGGCACAACCTTCCGGACAGCCTGTGGTACATTCGTTTGCACCAGGTCGCCTATCTGACATCCACCCAACGCAGACAATATAATGACAGCTGCTATCCCAAGTGACATAAGAGTTTTGCCAAGTGTGTTCGTTTCCATGATTCACTCCTTATGGTCTGGGTTCATCATATCATCATTATTGCGAAATAATGCCCGCAGCGCCTGCATGTCGTTTGTTTTTTCGACGCGCTTAGTAAATGGATCAAAATCACTCGGCTTGAATGCGTGCGACTTTTTGGGGTCTCTATGAGCGTTTGCCTCCAATGCAAGTAGTGCACTCATACGCGCCCACTCACTCCGTTCTCGCGCTTCAGCCATCGCTATCAGGTCGCGAAGCGTCAGGTGGGATGGGTCACATCCGATGATTCCGGCACACCGGTAGATAAGTTCCCAGCCGTCGCTAGCGCCTCGTCGATTGCCTTTTCCAGCTCGCCGCTTTCGATCCTTGTCTCTACCAGGTCCCGGGCCTTGTCCATCGCTACTCGCGTCGCCGCAAGTATCTGCCCGAGGGCGGCCCGATCCCTCGGGTTCGGGAAGAAATTTACGACGTCATCCAACAGCGCTTCTGTTGCATGCTCGATCGCATCGCCCGCCATCGAGCGACCAAACTCCTCATCATTGACTCCGCGCAAGTCAGCCTCTGGCTTACAGACAACATATATCACATCGCACAGGAGCACCGGATCACGGATGAATTTATCTACCAGCGTTCCATCCAATACCTCAAGTAGGTCGACACCAGCTAGGCTCTTGACACGCTTCAATGTGTTAACATTAATATCTACTGCCCACGAGCGTCCGGCGTTGTCTACAAACTGCTTCATTGACTGATCCTAACTGCGGCTACCATAAGGTCTGTAACGGATGCATAACTGATTAAAACCTCTTTCTGGGCGTTTGAATAAATGCTTATTGGGAACGGGCCAATCAAATGCGTTTCTCCCGGCAGAATACTTACCACTTTGTCGGTAACAACTTCTCCATCCAACGTCGCCTGAATATCGAGGACAACCGCACTTGCCGAACCCGCCGGGTTGGTGTGTTGCACAAGCAGTGCCTCGCGTTCAGTATTTGGAAATGAATCACCGAGACTATCTGCCGGAACCAATGAAACAGGTGTAGCCGCCCGTTTTGCTTGCGTAACAGTTAATAACGCCATTATTATGTCACTCCCGTAGTAGTCCACTGACTGAACACAGAAACCTTAGCAGTCACGCTGACCGTGAGGGCTTCTTCAAGCGGCTCTGCACGCGAAAAGTTGGTGATGGAAAAGTCAGCGACCAGCCCTTCACCAGCGGCGCCGCCCGAATCCAATGCAGCGAGCCCAATAGACGCGCCAGTTAGAAACGCGTTCTTGACCGCGTTGAATCCAGCGTTCGACGGCTCCCAAACCAGCTCAAACTCAAGCGAGCCTTCTTTCAATGTTGCGAGCGTTGCGCGCCAACCGGAGTTGGACCGAGTTGTAATGTCGGCCTCACCCGCCTCGACGCTAAGGGTCAGGTCACGCACGCTATCCAGCACGGTCCAGGGAGCGACGCCCGCAACACCATCTGTCTTATACTTTAGAACTGCGAACATACCCTGTATAGCCATAAGTTATTCTCCTACCGTGTCAATCGGTATGTGAGGGTAAGGACCGAAGTAAACACATTAAGTTTTTCGAGATGGTCAGCAGCGAGGATTGGATCATGATCCGTGCTAATCCACTGTGCATCCATCATTGTATCAAGCTGTTTGAGTCGCAAATGATCGTCGATTTGCTCCACCAGATCGTGGAGAATGTCAATCTGTGCCGGGTCATTTGGATCAACGCGTTGTTGCACACCAATGTCGATTGATACGTCGAAGAAATTGAGTGTTCGGGCCGCGTTGGCGATCGTCAGGCTCCGGGGCACCACATTCACCTTAATATCTGTGCCTACCTGTGCGAGGTCAAAGATAGGAATGTGCGCGCGTACAGCAGTTATGGACGGCGTGAATACCTGTGCATTGAGTGACGCGACAATGGCATCGGCAATTGATACTATGGTACTCACCTTGTGTCACTCCGACCGCTCATCGGAGAGGTTATTTCTTCGAGGAATGCAATTCGCATCCTATTATCTTCATTTATGCTGTGTATCGCCATAGTTGTTTTCTTGATCTTAGCTAGACGAACATTGATATTATGGGCCACAACAAGAACCACTATGTGGGTAAAGATCGAGAACACCAGCGCGAATACAGACATATACATCATTTTGAGTCTTTATGCTCCTTACTCGAAGAAGTCATACCTTCGAGAAATGCGACTCGCCTCTCTATATCTCCATATATATTACGCATCGCTCGGGATTCCACTAGCAGCTCATCCAACCTCTTCTCGACACCATCAAGGCGCGCATTAACGACGCCCCATTGAATCGTGAACGCAAAGAGCGCAAACACGACTGTGACAATCACCGGCGTCCAATGTATATAATTACTAATAGTATTTTTGGAAATATTCATTAAAAAATTTCTAATACATTTATAAGCTTTGTATGAACTCGTAAAGTCTTGCGTTCTGGATCACTGAAACGAAATGGCGGTTCGCTAGCAAATGACATGACTTGATATGTAAATAGGACTGAGTTCACAGATTCGATCACGATATCTCCAACAGTCGGTTCCGACTTTTCGCCAAACAGAATAAGATCATCAGAACGAATCAGATAATCTCGCGATTCCGTGCGCTGAATCGTGCCGAACTGATCCTGTTCTTCAAACACCGTACGACCGATCGTGGCATTGAGCAAAATACTTTCAACTCCACGTGTGTATTTCACTTGCCGAGACATATATTTATGTCTCTGATCCTCGAGGAAGTTTGAACCTTGCTGGAGCAAATCCGACATACAAAGTCCTTTACTGACTCATGCGAATACGAACAGTCGTGTCGTTATCTCCTGCGTCCTTGACCACGCGTCCGATCTTCTTGTTGGCACCTACCGCGTCATTGGTCGTCGCCTCCTGCGCCGCGACATCCCAGAAGACATCGGCACCCGTCGTTAACGCTGTGCCGACGCCAACCGCCTTCGGGAAGCTGAAGACGCCCTCGACCGCAAGCCCGCCGAGCCGACCAGCCTTGATTGCGAGCCTTGCGACGCTCACAAGCTCGCCCTGAACAACTACCGCGCCCGGTTCGATGTCCGCTACTGGAATATGATCAATCACTGCGCCTTGTTGAATGAATACTGCTGTTGCCACGTTATATCTCCTTTAGAACTGTATCTCTTCGATGCCGCCAATCGCTGCGCCACCGACGCCGCGCATAACGACATGACGAATAAACTGATTGTGTCCTGTGATGCGCGCGGCCTCACCAGGTGCCAACTGCGCCTGTTCGCCCGTGGGGTCTGCAGGCGCCTCAATGCGATATTCAATCGGGAATGCTGAATCCGGTGCACACACAAGCAGGAGTTGACGCGCACCCGGTCCATCTAACCCGCCATCTTCCTTTGATCTGAATACATCGGTCCAGGACGGGCCTATGGGGATCGAAATACGATTATTACGACGCGCCATTACTATACCCCTTTCATATTACCTATCAAAGATTGTAATAATCATTACGACTCGCCCTTCATCTTCACAGCTGCGCGCGGATCAACCAAAGATGTACTGAAATCTATCCACGCGTTGAATCCCATGCCAAGCCGCGTGTCCAATGCCATCTCACGGATCGTCGGCGTGCGCACGCCGTTAAGCCATCCGACCATCATCGCAGGCGAGATAGTCGGATCAGCAAGAAGATACCATGC
>Ga0100403_1003848_pt1 | contig 10931 bp, 10 predicted proteins | sample CryGeymet201501t_FD_83663 | JGI IMG/M metagenome (GOLD analysis project Ga0100403, IMG submission 83663) | Groundwater microbial communities from Crystal Geyser aquifers in Utah, USA - Crystal Geyser metaG 2015-01t | ecosystem: Environmental > Aquatic > Deep subsurface > Groundwater | place...
CACGCCGCGGGGATCCCGATCGCGAGCAGGATGCGCCGCCGCAAGCTCACTCGATCGTCACCTTCCGTCCGGGCACCACCGTGCCCGGCACGATCGCGAATTGCGTGATCTTCGTCGCGCCGCTCGACTTCGACATCGTCGCGAGATCGAAGACGAGCCCCCAATTCATCGCGTCGTCGGCGCCCGCGAACAAGACGGCGGCGTCGCACCGCCCGACGAGCTCGCGAACCCCTTCGGTCCCGAGCGTCATGTCCGGCCCCGCGAATCCTTTGCTGTACACCTTCGCCGCGCCACCGCCGATCGGCCAGACGTTGATGCGCGCGTCCTTCGCGATGAACCCGACGACCGTGCAATCCGGGAGCGGCGGCGAAGGAAACGTGATCTCGAACGGCGTGATCACCTTGTCGCGATTCTCGGTCCGCGCGATCGCGCCCTTCGCCTTCGCCTTCTTGAGCGCCTGAATCATCGTCCACATCTGCGACGGCTTCGCGGCGCGCTTCGCATCGAGCTCGACCATCGCGCCTTCGACCTGAGGCTTGCCCCTGACGAGCGACGCGATTTGCCCGACCGGATCCGGATCGGTCGGGCTCACGCGCTCGGCGTCGATCGCGAACGATCCGGGCTCGACCACGATCTTCGGCGGCTTCGGCGGCGCCGGCGCGGCAGGCGTCGGGGTCGGCGCCGCCGAAGCGCCCGCCTCGGCCATCTTCTCCAGCTTGCTCGGACCTTTGTCCTCGCACCCGACGGCCAGCACGGCAGCGAACAAGAGAGCGTGCTTCATCTCGGGCCGCATCGTCGCGCGCGCGCCGTACGAACGCAATTGGCGTGCGTGCCCGCGCATCCGCTACCCTGTGCAGTCGTGGAAGCTCCGGCGCCGATGGACGCACCGAACCTCGAGGGAAAGGTCCTCGCGGGGAAGTTTCGCGTCGTCCGTTTGATCGGTGCGGGAGGGATGGGCACGGTCTGGGAGGGCGTGCACACGACGCTTGGCACGCGCGTCGCGATCAAATTCATCAAGCCCGCGTACGCGACGCACGCGGAGGCGCGCGCGCGGTTCGAGATCGAAGCGCGCGCCGCGGCGAAGCTCCAGACGAAGCACGCGTGCCACGTCTACGACTACGGCGTATCCGACGAGGGTCTCCCGTACATCGTCATGGAGTTTCTCGAAGGCGAGTCGCTCAGCGAAGCGATCATTCGTCGCGGCGTCCTTCCGCCGATCGAGACCGCGCACATCATCGGCCAGGCCGCGCGCGCGCTCGAAAAAGCGCACGCGAGCGGCGTCGTGCACCGCGATCTCAAGCCCGACAACATCTTCCTCGCGAGGACGGAAGAAGACGTCGAGGACAAAGAGTTTCCGTACATCGTGAAGCTCGTCGACTTCGGCATCGCCAAGATCTTCGAGGACGTCACCGCGGCGCCCGAAGGCGGCTCGTCGCCGATGGGCGGACCGACGCGCGAAGGCACGGTCATCGGCACGCCGAACTTCATGGCGCCCGAGCAGCTGACCGTCGGCGGCGCGCCGGGTCCTCTCACCGATCTATGGTCGCTCGGCGCGTGCACGTTCGCGGCGATGACCGGACGCATTCCGTTCGAAGGCGACGTCCTCGGCGACATCGTGTTGAAGGTGTGCGCTGCGCCGATGCCGGTGCCGTCGAAGCTCAACCCGAACGTGCCGATCGGCTTCGACGCTTGGTTCGCGCGCGCGTGCTCGCGCGACGTCGTGAAGCGATTCCAGACCGCGACGGAGCTCGCCGACGCGCTCGCTGCGGTGTGCGGCCTGTCGAAGGTTCGCGTGGCGACGCTCGACGAAGATCAGGTCCAGTACGTCCTTCGCGCGCGATCGCAGCCGGACATCGTCGCGGCCGAGGACATTCCCGATCCGAAATCGATGTCGCCGCGATCCGCGCTTCTCGCCGGGCTCGTGCTCGGGGTCGCGCTGATGATCGGCCTCGCGGGGTTTCTCGCGTGGCGCGACAAGGTGAAGTCGGACGAAGAGGCTGCGGCCGCATCGGCGCGCGCGTCCGCGGCGGCGTCGAGCGCACCGAGCACATCGTCCATTTTGTCCATCACGCCGCCGCCACCGAGCGCGCCTGTGGGAACGACCAAGGACGCCGGGCGAAAGTAGGGGGCCTGTCGCGGACAGAAAACGGGGTGTCCGGGACAGGCCCCGCTCCCCGCGACGGGCCCGCTCCGCGGCGCCCGCGAACTCGTTAGCATGCTTCGTTTGTCGATCATGGCGCGGAAAGGGGCCACCCGCGTCGGACGTGGCATGTCTTGTGCTCGAAGGCGAATTCGACAACAACGGGAGACCCTATGGACGCTCTGTTCTTTGCCACGAAACGCTCATACCTCGCGTCGTTGCGCATCGCGCGCGAGCTCGTCATCCCGCACGGGCTCACGCCTGCGCGATTCGATCTTTTGTGCGCGCTCGGTGAGCCGTACCAGGCCATCACGCTGAACGAGCTTTGCGCGCGGCTCGGCGTGAGCAAAGCGACGGTGTCGCGAATGGTGAAGGCGCTCGAAGACCTCGGCTTCGTGCAGCGCGAGCACTACCTCGAGGACCTGCGGCTCCGCAGCGTAGAGCTGACGGCGACCGGCTACCAGCGCATGCGCGCGGTCATTCGCGACGTGCAGGCAGCAGGTTACATCGAGCTCGCGATCGAGAGCGCGGTAGCACCGAAGCGCGTGCCCGACAGCACGGCACGCGCGGCCGCGCGGCGCGCGCTCGTGATGGTCCGACGCCTCGCCCGCGGGCTCGGGAATCGAGCGACGTTCGAATATCCGTGGGACCTTGCCGCGTGAGTCGACCGCTACGCGGCGACGCGGCGACGCAGCTCGACGCGCATCTCGTCGAAGCTCGGCGCATCGATACCGCGCGCTGCGCAGAGCAGGAAGAGCGCATGGTGAACCTCCGCGTCGTCCGGAGCGGCGCTGGAGCCGTCGAGCCGATTGCGATCGGTCGCGAGGGCAAACGCGGCATTCAGCTCGTCCCCGCCGCACCACTCGAGGTACGCGTGCGCCTCCTCGAGCGTGACGGTTTCGAGGCTCCGGATGCTTGGCTTCCTCTTCATGCCATTCCCTTTTCCGCCGTCGCGTGACGGCGCATGCCCGCTCTTGCGCCTTGCGGCGTCGAGCAGCGGGAACACCAACTTGAACGCGACGCCTGCGCTCCACGCGCGGTCGAACGCCTCCTGCGGAATGAACCGCGGGCGCCCGCCGCCGTGCTTCGAAGGTCGTCGGATCGGCTCCGCGGCTCGATCGAGCTCACCGCGCGAGATGGCTTCGTAGGCTGCGAGACTTCGGCGACCTTCGACGCGCCCCGGGCGTGCGCCGCTCCGCCGTGTTTCTGCTCCGCCTGCGCTTCGACGACTCCCCGAGTCCGGCATCACCCTCCGAGCAAACTGCGCGAATCGTGGGCCGGGAGCGGCCCCGACACTTCAAAGCTAACCCGTCATTTGCGATCTACAAACTTTTTGTGCGCGTTTTCTTTGACCGGTTGTCACCAGATGTGCCTACGCCGCCATGTGCATGTGCGGCGCGCGTCACATGTGCGTGGCGGAGGTGATGTTCAACGCAGCGGCGCGCCGGTCACCTCGAGCCAGCGAACCATCGCGCTCCCCGCGTGCTGCGCGAAATCGATGCGCAGCTGCCAGTCGACGTGACTGCCGGGAATGCCGCCTTCGACCGCCTCGGGATCGGCGAACAGATGCGTCGGCCCAGGCCGAAACTGATTGCGAATGACGAGCGCGAGCGAACGACGAAGCTGCATGTCGACCGCGTCTAGCTCGCTCTGCGGCAGACCCGCTTTGCGCGCAGCATCGAGCGTCGCGACCGCCGCTTCGCAACGCGAAGCAACCGGCGTGAGGCGCGGCGTCACGAGCGGCGTCACACCGAACGAGCCTTCGACGTCGAACGGCGCGTCGCCCGCGCGAAACTGCATGAGCCGATTCATCCGCGCCCACCGCACGCAGAAGTCGAGCGCCGCCTTGTCCGGCGCGGCGTCCCAGAGATCGGCCACGGCCTGACACGTCCAGTGCTCTTCGCCGAAGTAATAGCGATCGCCGAAGAAGTGCCACGCCGGACCGACGAGGTGCGCGAGGCCTTTCGTGGCGGCCGCGAGGTCGGCGGGATCGCCGGTGATGGTGGCGGCGCGCGCGAGCGCGAGCGTCGCTTCGCCCGAGTAATAAAGAAACTGCACGTCGATCGGCTTCTGCTTCGCGCGATCGTATTGATGCATGAACTCGCCGTCGGGGCGCTGCTGGTTCCTGAGGAAGCGCGCGAGCGCCGCGACCGTGCGCGCGTACTGCGCCGCCGTCCCTGTGCGGAAGACCTCGACGAGCGCGATCGTCGCGAGCGCGCTCGAGCCGAGATCGACGACGTCCTCCGTGCCGACGCACGCCGCGTCGCCACATTGCGAGAGCGCGCCGTTCGCGAGGAGCGACGACGCGCGGAGCACGCCCGAGGCGACGACCGGATCGTCGATCATCCGCGTCGCTTGCGCGAGGAAGTACGTCGCGCCCGAGTGCCGCGGCCAGTCGTAGCCCGAGAGCGTGCGGTTCGTGGGCGCGTCGATCGTGTAGCGGTAGCGTCCTTCCGCGTTTACGCCGCGCGCGAGGAAGCGCGCCGCGGCGATCGCGGCCGCGCGCACGTCGTCCGCGCCGAGCGACTCTGCGCTCGGCCCGGTCTTCGGCGGCGAGGACGGCAGCACGCGCTCGACGCGAATGCGCCGAAGCGTCGCCGACGCGAGCTTCGGCACGGTCGTCCCGAGCCGCTCCGCGAGGAGCGCGTACACGAGCGGAACGTCCGCGCCGATCCCGAGGCTCAGCTCCGACAGCGAATGCCCTTTGTCGTAGCCCTGCCGCGCGAGCAGATCGTCCGGCGTGACGTACGCGGTCTTCCCTTCGTACGTCGCGCGCACGCCGTCCTTGCCGGCGACGAGCGACATCGACAGCGCGATCTCCGGCCACGCGAGCACCGGCCCGTCCGCGACGACGCGCTCGTACACGAGCGTCCCGCCCGTCTGCGCGAGCGCCGCGTCGAGCGCAGCGTCGCGATCGCCCGGCGCCGCGACGACCGCGCGCGCGACGAGCTCGCCTTTGCTCCACACGCTCGCGATCGTCTCGCCGCGCCGCTCCGGATCGATCCGCAACGACACGCACCCGCGCACGATCGCGCAGAGCGCGACCAGCGCGACGACGTACGCTCCGAGGAGCCGCGCGAGCCCGCGTCCGCTCACTTCGCCTCGCGCTTCTCCCGCGGCCCGAGCCACACGAGCTGCGCCGCCGGCAGGATCACGAGATAAGGAAGCGCGAGCGCCGCGACGAGCACGAGGATGACCGCGCCGCCGCGTCCGACCGGACCGTAGATGCCGCTCAGGTAGCTCGCGGTCATCGCGAGAAGCGCGACGAACGCGAGCCCGACGGCGAGCACCGCGAACGACGCCGCGCGCGCGACCTTCGACGCCCACGGTTTGTTCGCGATGAGCCCCGCGCCCGACGCCGCGAGCAGCGCGCCGACGACGAGGCTCCCCGCATCGACCGGCATCCACCGCGTCGGGAGCGCGACGAACACGCCGAAGAGCGCGACCGCCGCGGCCACGACGTTCGCGATCCCGAACGCGCGCCGCACGCGCCTCGCGCGATCGTCCACAACCGTGTCGCCCGGCTCGGCCATCAATTCACGCGGGCCGCGTCTTCGCGCGCGCGGCGGGCGACGTGCGTCTTCGCGAACGCGCCGATGCGTTCGATCGCGCTCTGCCCGCGCGGCTCGAACGGCGCGAACATGTGCCAGACGTGGATCATGTCGTCGTCGACCTCGAGCGTCACGTCGACGCCCGCGGCGCGCGCGCGCGTCGCGATGCGCCGCGCGTCGTCGAGGAGCGTCTCCGCGCCGCCCGCTTGCACGAGGAGCGGAGGCAGCCCGCGCAGGTCCGCGTGGATCGGCGCGGCGAGCGGATGGCGAAGCTCGTGGTCCCTCACGAAACGCTTGGCATATACACGCAACACCGGGCGCGAGACGTAGTCGTAACGCGCGTTCGTCGTCATCGACTCTCCGGTCGCTTCGAGATCGACCCACGGCGAGATCGCGACCGCCGCGGCGGGCATCGGCTGGCGCGCGTCGCGCAACGAGAGCAGCGTCGAGAACGTGAGACCGCCGCCCGCCGATTCACCGGCGATCACGATCCGCGACGCGGGCACGTCCTTGAGCACGAAGCGGTACGCCGCGAGCGCGTCCTCGAGCTGCGCCGGAAAGCGATGCTCCGGCGCGAGGCGGTAATCGACGACGAGCCCGCGCATCCCGCTCGCGATGCAGATGCGCGACACGAGCTCGCGATGCGAATCGATCGATCCGATCGAGTAGCCGCCACCGTGCAAGTAGAGAAGGACGCGCGCGTCGTCGGCCTCCGGCGCGCGGAACCACTCCGCTGGCACGCCGCCCGCACTCACCTTCTCGTAGCGCATCCCCCGCGTGAGCGCCGTGCTCGGCGCGACGCCGACCATCTTGCGCTGGAAGGAGAGCGGAAGCACCGTCGACCGCTTCCCGTAGTGATGGAGAAAGCGCGCCCACGTCTCGAGCTTCTCGTCCCACGACGGGCGCATCGGGCCGCGCATCATCCGCCGAATCCGAATCGCCGCGCGCATCGCGCGCATGAAGGGGAGCGCCATGACGCGCGCAGCTTACCGCGGTTCGCGCCGCGCTCGAAGCGTCGCGCGCTCGCGGCGTCGCGCGTCGAAGCGCCGCGCGCTCAAAATTGCCCGTACACGAACGGCTCGGCCTTCGCGCCGGCGGCGAGGTGCACGCCGCACGCGGCCGCGGCGAGGACGATGCCTTGCGCGACCGCCGGCGACGCGACGAAGCGCTCGCGCAGCCACTCGTCGAGGCGCTTCGGGAAGAAGTGCAAGATCATCGCCACCACGACGAGAAGGGCGACCTTCGGCGGCAGGTTGTTCGTCGTCCACGTGAGCGTGCCGATGCGCTCGAGCATCAGCGTCGCGTGACCGAACGTCTTGGCGCGGAAGAAGATCCACGCGAAGCACACGAAATGGAACGTGCAAACTACACCTATCACGCGCCCGAGCATCTCTGGCTCGCGCTCGCCGCGCGCGCGCTGCCACATGCGCGTGCCCGCGAGGACGACGCCGTGGAGCGTCCCCCAGATGACGAAGTTCCAGCTCGCGCCGTGCCACAAGCCGCCGAGCACCATCGTGATGAGCAGATTGCGGTACGTCTTCCACGGCGCGCCGCGCGATCCGCCGAGCGGTTTGTAGAGATAGTCGCGCAGCCACGTCGACAGCGAGATGTGCCAGCGATGCCAGAAGTCTTGCAGGTTGTGCGCGGTGTACGGCGCGTCGAAGTTCTTCGGCAGCGTGTAACCGAAGAGCTGCGCGCTCCCGAGCGCGACGTCGGTGTAGCCGCTGAAGTCGGCGTAGATCTGAACGGCGTACGCGTACACCGCGAAGAGCACCTCGATGGAAGAGAAGCGCTCCGGGTTGTCGAAGACGCGGCCGACCATGTTCACGGCGAGGTAGTCGCCGATGACGACCTTCTTCGCGACGCCGGTCGCGATGAGCCACAGGCCGTGCGACTGCTGCGACCAGTTCGGCTCCGGCGTCGGAACGAACTGCGGGAGCATGTCCTTCGGGCGAACGATCGGGCCTGCGACGAGGTGCGGGAAGAAGCAGACGAAGAGGAGGTAGTCGAGGTAACGCTCGGCCGGCGGGAGCTCGCGACGGTAGACGTCGATCGTGTAGCTCATCGTCTCGAACGTGAAGAACGAGATGCCGAACGGCAGAACGAGACGCAAGTGCGTGACGTTGATGTGCCAGCCCGCCGCTTTGGCCAACTCGGCGAGCGTGTCCGCGCCGAAGTTCCAGTACTTGAAGACGCTGAGGACGCCCAAGTAGTAGACGATCGACACGAGCAAGAGCGCGAGGCGCGCCTTCGGATTGTGAATGCGACCGAGCGCGCGCCCGATCCAGAAGTCGAGCGTGCTGCCGACGAAGATGATCCCGAGGCAGAGGACGCTCCATCCCCACGGCCCCATCGGCACCGGCTGCTCGAGCGACGTGTCGTAGGTGCCGTAGAAATAGAAGCCGTAGCTCGCCGCGATCAGAAAGAGGACGCGCGCCAGGCGGTTCTTGCGAACGAGCCAGAAGACGACGAACGTCGAGAGGAGAAACGCGGCGTAGAGCGGGCTGTTGAAGAGCATGCGGCGAGGGGCGTGCGGATGATAACCGCGCGCGCACCCGTGGGCCGAGTTCGCAACGGACGCGCGAGCGGCTCAGTTGATCGTGCCGTTGAGCGTCATCGTGTTTTGGATGCGCCACGTGCCGCCCGTGGCGGTCGCGGCGTATCCGTACACGCGCACCTCGATGGCCGATGAGCCGCTGACGGTGCTGAACGAGACGTTGCCCGTCGACGTCCCCGCGAACGCCATCGTGTGCGTCGCGAACGCGTCCACGCTCGTCGCGACGCTTCCACTCGCGGGGCCGGTGCCCGACTTCGAGACGTCGAGCGCGAGCGTCGTCAGCGCCAGCGTGCAGCCCGCGGGCGGCGTGACGGTGAACGTGTAGTACTTCGTCGGATCGGCGTTCGTCGCGAGCGACCAGTTGCTCGAGTTGATCGATCCGGCGCCCGAGACCGGCGTGAGCCCGGACGCGCGCGTGAGCACCCCGGCGGTGACGCCTGCGGCCGTCGCGGTGGCGGGCGCGCTCACCTCGCTGCCGGTCTGCGCGGACAAGTTGTAGGTCGCGAGCGCGCCGACGAAGCCGTGCTGCGCGCAGCCGCCGTCGGAGGGAGGGCCCGTGTCCGGCGGCGCGGTGTCGGCCGAGCCGGAGTCGGGCATCGACGAATCCTGCGTCGACGAATCCGCCTGCGACGAATCGGTCTGCGTCGAACCGTCGCTGCCTGGCGCCGAATCGGCGGACGGCGAATCGCTGCGCCCGTCGTGCGCACCCGCGTCGATGTCCGCGTCGACGCGGCCCCCGTCGTCGCCGACACCGGAGTCGTCGGTCGTGTCCGCGTTACCGGCAGTGGCGCACGCACCGGCGCCGATCACGAGGAACGCTGAAACGACCGCGAGACGCAAAGCGGCAGGACGATAGCAGCTGGCTCCACGAGTGCACGCGCCATCGCGGCGGCGCGCGCGTCACGCCACGGTGACGCGCTCCCCGCACGTGTGACGCCCGGCCGTGCAGACGTTTGCTGTCACTGGCAGACGACGATTCCGCGCGCCGCGAGATCGCTCAAGATGCGCAGCGCCGTGAGCCGCGGCATGCCGCAGACGTCGAGGATCGTCTCGACGTTCGTGATGCCGTCGATCTGCGCGACGATGAATCCCGCGGAGTGATCGAGCCCGAAGACGCGAAGCTCGCGCTCCGAGACCGCGATCGACGGGACGCTCGTGAGCGAGCCGACGGTCGCGAGGTAATGCTGCTCGAGCGCGTCCTTGCAGCGCGCCGCCCACGCGCGCGCCTCGACGTGCAGCGGAACGACCGCGAGCGCCGCCTCGGCGATTTCGAGAGCACGCTCGTAGTCGCCGTCGGCGTAGAGCGCGGCGATGCGCGCGACGGTGAGTTGGTCGTCGGGCGACGACACGCGCGCGCTTCGGATCTTCGACTCCGATGCGTGCGCGAACTCCTCGACGTCGAAGGGCGGGACGATCGTGATCTTGTCGGAGCTCTCGTCCCGCTCCTGCGGTTCGCGCTCCGGTTGCGAGCGGTCGTTTGCCCGGCTCAACGAAGTTCCCCTCCCGCGCACGTGCGCGACTCCCCGATCCTCGAAAGGTAACACCGGAGGTCGAGCTCGGCCGCCGTCTCCCCGGACAGGTGATGAAAAGGTGAACAGTCGGACGCGCCTTGTTACTAAGTGAGGCAGAGTGCACCCGCTCCTCGGAAAGACGTCCGCGACGCTCCTCGTCATGGCGGCCGTCCTCGCGATTCCGTACGCGTCGCCGAAGATGCGCGCGCTCCGCGTCGTGGAGGCGCCGTGGGATCGCGACGTGCGCGCGGCGAGCGTGGGCGAAGCACCGGGTGAAGTCGGTCCGGCTACCAGCGCATCGGTCGGCGCACAGTCGCTCGGCGCGTCGACGAACCAAGCGACCGTCTCGAACTCGCTGCCGGCCGAAGCGACGGCGAAGCCCGAGGCGCTCGATCCTGCGGTGCTCGCGAAGATCGCCGGCTCGCTCGCGGTCGAGGATCCGACGGGGCACGCACTCGATGCATTCTACATGCAGTTGGCGAAGACCGCGAAGAAGGAGGACGGCGCGATCACGCGCATCCTTCACTACGGCGACTCGGTCGTCGCGAGCGACTTCATCAGCGGCACCGCGCGCCGGCGCATGCAGGAAAAATTCGGCGACGCGGGGCACGGCTTCATCCTCGCCGCCAAGGCGTGGGACTGGTACTTCCACAACGACGTCGCGTTCCACAACGACGGCGACTGGAAAGCGTCGAAGCTCGCGGGGCCGATCACCGACGACGGCTTCTACGGGCTCGGCGGCGTGTCGATCCAATCGTACGGCGGCGGCATCTCCCACTTCGGCACGATGAGCAAAGGCGACTATGGCCGCAAAGTGTCGCGCTTCGACATCTACTACTTGGAGCAGCCGAACGGCGGCGACCTCGAGATCAAAATCAAAGGCGGCGACACCGGCCATGGGCCGGGCGCCATCAGCGCCGGCACGCAGAAGCTCTCGACGCGCGCGGAGAAGAAGGCGAGCAAGATCCATTCGGTCAAGGTTCCGGACGGCGAAGCGACGATGAGCATTCGCGCGCTGTCGAACGTTCGCCTCTTCGGCGTCGCGCTCGAGCGCGACGTGCCGGGAGTCGTCTACGACGCGCTCGGCGCGCACGCGGCGATGGCCGTGTACTGGAAGCGGCAGGATCCGCAGCACTGGAAGGATCAGATGGCGCTCCGCAAGCCGGCGCTCG
>Ga0100403_1003849_pt1 | contig 10930 bp, 10 predicted proteins | sample CryGeymet201501t_FD_83663 | JGI IMG/M metagenome (GOLD analysis project Ga0100403, IMG submission 83663) | Groundwater microbial communities from Crystal Geyser aquifers in Utah, USA - Crystal Geyser metaG 2015-01t | ecosystem: Environmental > Aquatic > Deep subsurface > Groundwater | place...
CAGGACGATCACTTTGATCGCGTCGTCCGATGCCGCGCGCGAGAACGCGGCGTCGAGCGCGAGCGTCATCTTCGCGTTCTGCGCGTTGCGGTAGCGCGCGCGGTTCATCGTCACGAGCGCGATCGCGCCGCGCGCTTCGTAGAGAGCTTCGTCGCTCATGGATGCGCCTCGCGCGAAGCCGCTGCGCTCTGCGGCGAGAGGCGCGCGAGCGTCTCCTCGGCCTCGCGCACGATCCGCTCGATGAGCTCGCGCACCGTCGGAAGCTCCTCGATGACGCCGACCGCTTGTCCCGTCGGCAAAACCCCGACCTCGGGCCGTCCGGCGACCATGCTCGCCTTGGTGAGCATCGGCGCGTTCGCCGCCATCGTCATCTGCGCCATCGTCATCTCGCCCTTCTTCTGCATGGCGAGTCCCTCTTTGAGGAGAGCGAGCATCGACGTCTCGGTGATCGACCGGAACTGCCACGCATGCTTGAGCGCGCGAAGATGCGCGCCGACCGCGCCTGCCTTCTCGAACGCCTCGACGAGCGCGGTGCGAATCACGCGCTGCGGATGCCCGTCGATGCTCTTCGTGACGACGGTGCCGGTGACCGGCGTCTTCAAGTAGATGTCCTTCACGCTCTCCGGAACGGTGCTCTCTTTCGTCAGCAAGAAGCGCGTGCCCATCGCGATCCCCGCCGCGCCGTACGCGAGCGCCGCGACGAGCCCCCGCCCGTCGACGAAGCCGCCCGCGCCGATGACCGGGATCTTCACCGCGCGCGTCACCTCCGGCAGCAAGATCGAGGTCGGTACGACTCCGGTGTGACCGCCGCCTTCGTGGCCTTGCGCGATCACCGCGTCGACGCCCCACTCCTGCATCTTCTCCGCGTGGCGCTTCGCGCCGATCGTCGGCATCGTCACGACGCCTTCGCCCTTCAAGCGCTTGATGATCTCTTTGCTCGGCGCTTGCGCGAAGCTCGCGACGCGCACGCGCTCGCGCACGAGGAGATCGACCCGCGCGTTCACGTCGTTCGAGTCGGTGCGCATGTTGACGCCGAACGGCTTCTTCGTGCGCGACTTCACCTCGGCGATCGCGCGCTCCAACTGCTCGAGCGTCATCGTCGCCGACGCCAGAATCCCGAGGCCGCCCGCTTCGCTCGTCGCCGACGTGAGCCGCGCGCCCGCGACCCATCCCATTCCGGTTTGCACGATCGGGTACTCGACGCCGAACAGATCGCAGATGCGTGTGTGAAGCACGCGGTTCATCGCGCAAGCTCCTTCTTCCCGAGTCCGTTCGGATCGATGACCTCGCGGATCAAGCGCAGCTCCTCGGCCGTCGGCGCGCGCGTCTCGACGACGTCGTCGATGACGAGCGCGAAGCCGGTGTTCTTCACGACCTCTTCGACGGTGACGCCCGGGTGAACGCTGACGAGGCGCATCGCGTGATCGGGCGAGCCGAAATCCAGGACGGCTTTGTCGGTGACGACGCGCCGAATCGCATGAAAGCGCGCGCTCGTTCCGAGCTTCGCCGCGCGGTCGTAGCCGACGCCGCTCACGAAATCGACCTTCGGCACGAACGCGCGCGTCGAGTGCTGTGGCACCCAGTAGCTCGTCGTGTGGTTGATCGTGTTGCCGGGAGCGCCGCGCGCGCCGAGGAGTTGGCTCTTCGGCTTCGCGAAGTCGCCGATGCAGGCGATGTTCTGGTTGCCGAAGCGATCGATCTGCGACGCGCCCATCATCACGTGCCGCCGGCCGCTCCACACCAAGTCGAAGATCGCGCGGTACGGCATCCACCCTTCGACGACGCGCGCGGAGGGCGGAGCGCCGACGGCATGGACGTTCGCGACGAGGCTCGCGACGCCGTCGGTCATGAGAAGGTCCGGCGCGAACGTCGCCTTCGCGAGGCGCGCGCCGATCATCGGGATCGTCCCGATCGGGCTCGCGAGGATCTCTCCGTCCCCGCGCCACGCTTCGGCGCACGCGACCGCGCACAGCTCGGCCAGCGTGTAGTCGTTCACGCGCCCTCCTTCGCGGTCGCGGCGCGTGCGGTGGCGACGTGCTTCGCGAAGAAGTCGCTCCACGGCGTCGTCGCGTATTCCTTCTGCAGCGCTTCGTCGCGATCGTAGTCCGGCTCGCACGACGTGAACGCGGCGCCGCGCGGCGCTTCGACGACGCCGTCGATCATGCCGCGATGGATGCGCAGCGTGTGGACGCTCGCTTGTCGCAGCAGCTCCGACGTCGCGACGATCTTCTCGCAGCTCATGAACCGCTTCTTCGCTGCCATGCAGAACAAATCGTCGAAGAAGAGGTCCGCCCCCAAGAACTGCCCGTTCCCGGCCGCGTCCGCGCGGTTCATGTGCACGAGCGCGACGTCGAGCTCGATCGCTTTCATCGCGACGAGCTCCTCGCCGTCGTCGTACGGCGACTTGACGCGGCGCAGCCAAGGATTCACGCGCTCGACATCGCTCCCGAGCCCCGCGCGCGTCGGCAGGAACGGAAGGCGAAGCGACGCCGCGTAGAGCCCCCACTGCAGCATCCCTTCGTCGAGCTCCACCGCTTCGATCGCGCCGCTCTGCCGCGCGGCGCGAAATTGCGGCTCGAGCGGGATCGAGTCGAGCGACACGAAGCCGTAGATCGCCTTTCGAACTTTGCCCGCCGCGCAGAGCATCCCGACGTCCGGTCCGCCGTAGGAGACGATCGTCAGCTCCTTCAGAGGCGAACGCAGGATCTCGTAGACGATCGCCATCGGCTTCCGCCGCGATCCCCAGCCGCCGATCCCGATCGTCATCCCGTCGCGAAGCTCTGCGACGACGTCGGCCACGGTGATGCGCTTGTCGCTCATGACCTCTACTTCTCGAAGTCGGCCTTGCGCTTCTCGACGAACGCCGCGCGCGCTTCGTCGGAGACGCCGGACAAATTGAGCTCGAAGGTGAAGCCCTGCTCGTAGCGATAGCTGCGCTTTACATCGATTGGGTCGATCCCGTTCAGCGACTGCTTCGCGGCGCGGATGACCGTGGGGCTCTTCTTCGCGATCTCGGTCGCGATCGCGCGTGCCTTTGCGCGCAGCTCCTCGCGCGGAACGACGGCGAGGACCGATCCGTACGCGTGGAGCTCTGCGGCCGTCGCGGTCGCGCTCGTGTAGACCATCGCGCGCATCTTGTGGTGCGGCACGAGGCGCATGAGGTGCGTCGCCGCGCCGAGCGCGCCGCGATCGACCTCGGGCAGACCGAACGTCGCGTCGGTCGACGCGACGATGATGTCCGCGTTGCCCACCAAGCCGATTCCGCCGCCGAGGCAGTAGCCGTGCACGGCCGCGATGACCGGCACTTCGCAATCGTAGACCGCCGCGAACGCCGCCGCGCATCCGCGGTTCGCGCCGATGAGCGCGTCGTGCCCCTTTTGCGCCGTCATCTCCTTGATGTCGACGCCCGCGTTGAAGCCGCGCCCTTCGGCCGCGAGGATCACCGCGCGCACGTTCGGATCTTCGCCGAGCGCGCGGATCGTCCGCGCGAGCTCGAACCAGCCTTCGACGTGAAGCGCGTTCACCGGCGGCCGATTCACGACCACCTCGGCGACGCCGGCTTCGATCGAATGCGTGATGCTCATGCTGGCCACGCGGAATAGAACATGTTTCACTTTGTCTGGCAAGCGAGGCAGGCGCAATGCACATGGAGAAAAGAGCGGTCATCGTGACGGGCGGCGCGAAAGGAATCGGCCGCGCGATCGCAGAGAAGTTCCTCGCCGAGGGAGCGAGCGTCGTCGTCTGCGGACGCAAGCAGCCCGCGTCGCTTCCGCGCGCGGGCGATCGCGAGGCCGTGTTCGTCGCGTGCGACGTTCGCGATCCGGAGCAAGTCGACGCGCTCGTGCGCGCGACGATCGATCGCTTCGGTCGTCTCGACGTGCTCGTGAACAACGCGGGCGGCTCGCCGTTCGCGGACGCGGCGACGGCGTCGCCGCGCTTCTCCGAGTCGATCGTGCGCCTGAACTTGCTCGCGCCGATCCATTGCGCGCAGCGCGCGAACGCCGTGATGCAGACGCAGCCCGAGGGCGGCGTCATCGTGAACATCGCGAGCGTGAGCGGCACGCGTCCGTCGCCCGGGACCGCGGCGTACGGCGCGGCGAAGGCGGGGTTGCTCAACCTGACGCAGTCGCTCGCGATCGAGTGGGCACCGAAGGTGCGCGTCGTCGCGATCACCGCGGGGCTCGTGCGCACGGAGCAGTCGGCGCTGCACTACGGAGACGAGGACGGCGTCGCGCGCGTCGCCGCGACGGTCCCGCTCGGGCGGATGGCCGAGGGGAGCGACGTCGCGGACGCGTGCGTCTTCCTCGCGTCGTCCGCCGCGCGCTACGTCACCGGCGCGAGCCTCGTCCTGCATGGTGGCGGCGAGCGCCCCGCGTTCCTCGCCGCGGCGGAGAGCCCGAAGAAATAGCCACGAGGAGTCTCGAGGTAGATTCGCGACCGCGCGCGCGTATCAACGCGCGTGAAGAAGATCTTCGCTTCGATCGCCGTCGTGACCGGCGCGCTCCTCGCGTCGCCGATCGGTTGCGCGCAAGGGACGCAAGCTCCGGCGGTCGACGACCTCGACGGCGGCACGAACGACGGCGGCAACGACGCGAGCAAAGACGCCAAAGACGAAGGCCACGCGTGCGCGAAGACGTGCACCGAGTCCACGCCGTACTGCGACACCGCGACGGGCAGATGCGTCGCGTGCTTGCCGTCGCACGACACGTGCCCCGCGACGACGTACTGCCAGGCGCAGGCGGGCGGCGGCTACGCGTGCGTGCTCGGGTGCAAGTCGAGCGCGGCCGATTGTGCCGGCTCCGACAGCGGAGCGGTCGCGTGCTGCGATCACGCGTGCGTCGACACGCAGTCGAGCCTCCTCGACTGCGGCTTCTGCGGCAACCACTGCGGCGGCCCGCACCTCACGGGCGCGAGCTGCCAATTCGGGACGTGCCAAGGCACGTGCGACGTCGGCTACGCCGACTGCAACAACAACAAGGCGGACGGCTGCGAGTCGCAGACGAGCAGCGATCCGAAAAACTGCGGCGCGTGCGGCAACGACTGCGCGCTCCGCGCGCACTACGCGAACGCGACGTGCACCAGCGGCACGTGCGGCGGAACGTGCGCCGCCGGCTGGGGCGACTGCAACAACAACCCGAACGACGGCTGCGAAGCGGACCTGTCCTCGCCGCAGCACTGCGGCTCCTGCGGCAACGTCTGCAACGTCGCCAACGCGGTCGCGAGGTGCAGCGGAACGACGTGCGACTACTCGTCGTGCAACGCGAACTTCCAGGACTGCGACGGCAACCGCGCGAACGGCTGCGAGAGCAACAAGCTCGGCGACGCCAACAACTGCGGCGGATGCGGGATGCGCTGCCCGACGGGACAAGGCTGCTCGAACGGCGCTTGCGTCCCCGGCACCGGCACGGTGACCGACGTCATGGGCGTCTCGCACTCGATCATGATGGTGCCGTGCGGAAACGGAACGATTGCAAACTGCACGCAAGCGGTCGCCGAGTCGTCGTGCACGTCGATCGGGCGCAAGCTCGTCGCGCACGCGTCGAACGGAACGACCGGCGTCGTCTCGCTCGGCGCGACGACGTAGTGCGAGTGGTCGATCGGCTACTTCACGAACTCGAGCCAGGCGCTCGCGGGGCAGTGCCTCGTCGGCGTCTCGAACGCCTCGTGGTCGATGTGCTGCGGGCTCAACTCGTGGCACGGCAACGTCGTCACGATCCCGACCACGCTCGGGCAGCAGTTCGGGTACGTCTACTCGACGGACAGCGGCTACAGCGCCGGCATGTCGAACGTGACGGGCTCGACGTGGGGATGCATCGCGAGCACGTCTCCGCCGAGCGTGTCGCCGTCGTGCACGACGTTCAACGTGGCGTGCGAGTGACCTGAGGAGGCGCGCCGGCATCGCGATTGGTTCGCAGAAAACAGCCGATTTGTCGGGTGGGCCGAAAAAAATGCGCCTGGGGGGTAGCTCTGCCCGCTATACGGCGTACAACGACGCACATGAATCGGCTCTTGGCTTCCCTGGGTATGGCGGCCATTTGCGTCGCTTTGGCTCCGTTCGGTTGTGCGCAGGGGGACGCGCCGGCGATCGACGATCTCGACGGCGGTGCGGTCGAAGCCGGCGACGCCAGCAAAGACGCGAAGGACGCGGGCCACGACTGCCCGTCGACGTGCACCGAGGCCACGCCTTATTGCGACAAAGCGACGGGCAAATGCGTCGCGTGCTTGCCGACGCACGACACCTGCCCGGTGACGACGTACTGCCAAGCGCAGCCCGGCGGCGGTTACAAGTGCGCCGTCGGATGCAAGACGGACACGATCGACTGCCCCGGCGCCGGCGAGGGCGGAGCCGGCAACATCGCGTGCTGCGATCACGCGTGCGTGGACACGCAGTCGAGCCTCTTCAACTGCGGCTATTGCGGCAAGCACTGCGGCTCCGTTCACTTGACCGGACCGAGCTGCAACTTCGGCGCGTGCGACGGCACGTGCGACTTCGGCTATGGCGACTGCAACGGCGACAAATCGGTCGACGGCTGCGAGACGAACATCGGCACCGACGTGAACAACTGCGGCGCGTGCGGGCACGTCTGCGCCACGGCGGCGCACTTGACGAACCCGACGTGCACGAACGGGCAGTGCGGCGGCACGTGCGAGGTCGGCTGGGGCGACTGCAACGGCAATCCGAACGACGGCTGCGAGCAGCAGCTCAACACGAACACCCACTGCGGAACGTGCACGACCGTGTGCAGCACGCTCCCGCACACGACCGGCGGCGCGTGCGTCGTGCCGGACGCGGGGACGGCGAGCTGCGACTACGCCGCGTGCACGACCGGATACCTCGATTGCGACATGGTGCACTCGAACGGCTGCGAGTGCGGGACGCTGCCCAACACCACCGCCCCGGCGTGCAACGGCACGATGTGCGACTACACGACGTGCACGACGGGCTACGCCGACTGCGACTCGAACCGCGGCAACGGCTGCGAGTGCCATCCCCTCAACACGAACACCGCGATGTGCACGGGGAGCAACTGCGACTACGGCACGTGCAACACGAACTTCCAGGACTGCGACGGCAACCGCGCGAACGGCTGCGAGAGCAACAAGCTCGGTGACAGCAACAACTGCAACGGTTGCGGCAACCGCTGCCCGACGAACCAGGGCTGCGTGAACGGCGCCTGCGTTCCGGCGACCGGGACGGTGACCGACGTGATGGGCGTCGTTCACCCGATCATGATGGTGCCGTGCGGGAACGGCACGCTCTCGAACTGCACGCAAGCGGTCGCGGAGAGCTCGTGCACGGCGATCGGGCGCAAGGTGGTGTCGCACGCGTCCGATGGAACGACCGGCGTCATCTCGCTCGGCGCGACGGTGTCGTGCGAGTGGTCCGTCGGGTACTTCGTGAACTCGAGCCAAGCGCTCGCGGGGCAGTGCCTGATCGGTTTGTCGAACGCGTCGTGGACGCAGTGCTGCGGGCTCACGATGTGGCACGGCAACATCCTGACCATCCCGACGACGCTCGGTCAGCAGTTCGGCTACATCTACTCGACCGAGATCGGCTACAGCTCGTCGATGACGAACCAGACCGGTCTGACGTGGGGCTGCATCGCGAAGACGAGCGCGCCCTCGGTCACCGGAAGCTGCTCGGTCTACAACGTCGCGTGCGAGTGAGCGCGAGCGCGCGACCTGGCATACAATCCTGCCTCGGGAGGAAGTCGCTTGCGTCGACTGCTGGCATCGATCTGCGCGCTTTCGCTCGGCGCGGCGTACGCGTGCTCCGCGGACGACGCGGCGAGCCCGACGACCGACGGCGGCGCGGACACGAGCGCCGACGTGACGACGGACGCCGCGCCCGACGCGGGCGACGCGAGCGCGGACGCGGACGCCGAGCCGACGTGCGCGCCGTTCGTTCCGCCGGCGGGATGCGCGTTCGACGGCGGATTGTCGGATCGCCTCGAGTGCACGGGGCTCTACGAAGACTTCGCGCGGCGAACGCTCGCGTGCGGCGTGCGCGAGTTCGAGCCCGGCTTCGTGCTGTGGTCGGACGGCGCGGCGAAGCGCCGCTTCGTCTATTTGCCGCCGGGCGCGACGATCGGCGCGGACGATCCGGACCAATGGTTTTTCCCGCCGGGGACGAAGCTCTGGAAAGAGTTCTCGATCGCCCTCCCGGACGGCGGCATGGCGGTGATCGAGACGCGCCTCTTCTCGAAGCAGCAAGACGGCACGTGGCGCTGGACGACGTACGTCTGGTCGGACGATGGGGCGATGGCCGTGCGCACCGACAACGGCGTGAAGAACGTGCGCGGGACGACGTACGAGATCCCCTCGCAGCAAGACTGCGCCAAGTGCCACGACGGGCGCATCGACAAGGTGCTCGGCTTCGATTCGATCTTGATGGCGGCGCCGGAGGCGAAGGGGCTCGTCTACGCGGAGCTCCTGGCGAAGGGGAAGCTCGCGGCGTCGCCCGCGCCGCCCGCGGCGAGCGCGCTTCAGATTCCGGGCACGCCCGCGGAGCGCGCGGCGCTCGGGTATTTGCACGCGAACTGCGGCGTCGCTTGCCACAACGCCAGCGCGGCGAGCGGCGCGAACCAGTCGGGCCTTCACATGAAGCTCGTCGCCGCGAACCTCGCGCGCGCCGTCGGCACCGACACCGTCACGACCGGCGCGAACAAGCGCCCGGGCGGGAACTTCCCGAACCAGCCGCCGCCGCCCGACGGCGGATGGTTCGCGATTCATCCGGGCGATCTCTCGCGGAGCCTTCTTCCGACGCGCATGGCGACGCGCGACGTGACCGACGGCGGGCGCGGACAGATGCCGCCGTTCATCACGCACGTCGTCGACGACGCAGGCGTCGCGACGGTGAGCGCGTGGATCTCCGGGATGACGGTCGATGCCGGCTATCCCGCGCCTGCTCCTTGATGACGAACCGGAGGTCGCCATGAGAAAGTCGAAGCTCGCAGGGATCTTTTCGTGCTTGGGCGCGGTCCTCTTCGCCGCGTGCGGCGGCGACGACGCGACGGCGACGGGCGGCGACGACGCGGGCGACGCGAGCGCGACCGACGCGAGCGGCGGCGACGTCGTCACGAGCGACGCGACGACGGACGGCGGCCGCGACGGCACGACCGACGGCACGACCGACGCGCCGAACGACGTGAGCAGCGACGTCCTCACGCACGACGTGAACACCGGCGACGCGGGGTGCGTCGCGCAACCGCCGACTGGCCTCTCGCTGAAGATCGTCCCGGTGAACACGACCTCGCTCGGCACGGGCACGTTCGCGCAGCAGCCGCCGGGATCGACGGATTGGTACTTCGTCGAGCAGTCCGGCAAGGTCTGGCTCGTCCGCAACGGCACCAAGGCGACGACTCCGTTCCTCGACATCAGCGCCGCCATGGGGAGTAACTACGGCGAGCGCGGTCTGCTCAGCATCGCGTTCCATCCTCGCTACGCGCAGAACGGTCGCTTCTTCACGATGGGCACGCCGGCCGACGGCGCCGACGGAACGTACTCGCCGATCAACGCGGACGCGGTCGTCGAGTGGAAGCGCGATCCGAACAACCCGGACAAAGCGCTCCCGACGAAGGTGCGCGACATCGTCGTCTTGCCCGTCTCCGACGCGAACCACAACGGCGGGACGATCATGTTCGGGCCCGACAACTATCTCTACGTCGGCACCGGCGACGGCGGCGGCGGTTGCGAGAGCTCGCAGCCCGGTGCGGTGCAAGACACGACGAAGCTCTTCGGAAAGATCCTGCGCCTCGACGTCGACGGTACCGCGCCGTTCGCCGCGCCCGGCAATCCGTTCACGAGCGACGCGCGCGTGTATCACTACGGGCTCCGCAATCCGTTCCGCTACAACTTCGATCCGCTCACGAACGATCTCTTCATCGGCGACGTCGGCCAGAGCACGAACGAGGAGCTCGACGTCGCGCCCGGAAACGCGCCCGGAAAGAACTTCGGCTGGCCCGCGTACGAAGGGACGTCGCAAGGGACGTGCGGAAACAAACCGCTCGGGGGACCTTCGCCGCACACGCCGCCGATCGTGTCGATCGATCGCACGAGCGGGAGCACGAGCCCGTTCAAGGACTACTCGTCGATCATCGCCGGTCGCGTCTACCGCGGCGCGATGAGCCCCGCGCTGCAAGGGATCTACTTCTTCGCCGACTTCGCTGGCGCGGAGATCGGCGCGCTCCGTTACTGCAACGGTCAGGTGTACGGCCCGGTTCCGTACCCGACGGGGCAGATCCCGACCGGCACCGGCGGCGGCACGTTCAACCAGATCACCGCGTTCGTGCAGGGCAACGACGGCGAGGTCTACGTCGTCTACGGCTTGTACGGCAACTCGCACATCGGGCGGCTCGCGACGCAGTAGCGCGCGAAGCTGCGCGCGGTCACGCCCACGCGATCTCCAGGCGCACGACCATCGTCGGGATGCCGTCGCGCGCGCCGTCGCGCGGCGTGTCGACGCAGCGGACGTACACGTCCGTGCCGCCGGCCATCTCGAGCGCTGCGCCGACGAAGCCTTCGGTCGTCGCGGCGACGAGCGGCACGAGCGATCGCGGCACGCCCGCCATCGCGGCCTCGGCGTGCTTCGGGCGCGTGAGCTTCACGTCGCACGCGCCGAAGTCGAAGTACTGCGTCGCCGCGCGCGCGAGGCGGCTCACGACCATCTCGGGCGACGAGAGCTTGAGGAGAAAGCGGTACACGCCGGGGATGTCGCGCTCGGCGACCCAGCGCCCGCGATCGCGAAGGTGCGCGTGGAGCGGCGCGCCGACCGCGCGCGCGTGCGCGAGCGAGAGCGGCATCATCGGCAGCGCGTCGTACCACGCGCTCGCCATGAAGCGCTGGCACACGAAGTCCTCGAGGCCGGGCTCGCCGGTGCGCGCCGCGAGCGCGACGATCCCGCCGTCGACGGTCTCGGCGAAATCCTCGA
>Ga0100403_1003851_pt1 | contig 10923 bp, 8 predicted proteins | sample CryGeymet201501t_FD_83663 | JGI IMG/M metagenome (GOLD analysis project Ga0100403, IMG submission 83663) | Groundwater microbial communities from Crystal Geyser aquifers in Utah, USA - Crystal Geyser metaG 2015-01t | ecosystem: Environmental > Aquatic > Deep subsurface > Groundwater | place: USA...
CCGCCGTAGGCGTCGGTGCCGCCATCTTTGTTTTCTTCGAAGACAATCGTATAGGCGCCGCCGGCCACATAGGGGACGATGTATGGGTTTTTAAATATTCCATCCAGTGACAACACGGCGCCGAGGCGGATTGGGTAAAGTTTAAGAGTGCTTGAGAGAGATTCAATGTCCGATTTATTTTCGTACATTCCTACGCCAAGTTCTGCACCGAGGCTTCCAAAGCTAAAATTTCTTTTGAAGATGTATTGCACTTCGATCAAGGGCAGGTCGGACTCGAACCCATAAGCATCTTCAAAGCTTAAGGCCGAATACTCCGAAGCGTAATCAACAGGAGTGTAAGTGGAGTATCCGACGGAGAACTGGCTGCTCCATTTGCCCCTTCGCTCGGTGTAGGGAACCAATTCGTAGCGACTTTCGGATTTGGTGTACTCAAAGTAAGAGGGCTCCACTTCAACCAAACCATCTGGATTAACGGGGATTTGGGACTCTTTATCCGAATTCTGGGCAGCAAAAGCGAATTGTGAAATGAGAGCAAAAGCCACAATAGAAGACGAAATTCTGGTTAAGAATTTAAAGTAGGCACACATAGATTTAAGTATATCTAAACTGATGGCGTTGCTTAGGCCAGTATTGGAATTGGGTGGATTCTCTGGCCTTAGGACGGGAGGAGGCGTCCAACTTAGTTACTGGCTATTGGCAGCTCGAATTTCACTCGAGCGCCATTTGACCAGTTTTCAATAATCAGCCTTCCTCCAAGAGATTCTAAAAGATTCTTTGCATGCCAAAGCCCTAGACCAGAGCCCTCTGGTTTACCAAGAGACTTGCCCTTACCAGGTCCTGTCTCCAACAGCTCTTCAGGAAAGCCCGGCCCAGAATCTTGAAAGTCGATTGTTAGAGTTGTTGAACTGGACCTGAACACCACCGTGATCATTTCGCCATGGCTCACATAAATCGCGTTATCTAGCACATTTGAAACAGCTCTTTTGAATTCTTTTTTGTCTAGCGTGACTTCGCTGCTAAACTTTCCGACCAAAATATTCCTATATTTTTTTTCAAGAACGATTTCATTTACGATGTCACTTGGAGCGATCCTTTCTAATACCATCTGCGAATTTTCGGGAAGTTGGGATAGGTCATTAAAAATCTCTTCAGTCCGTGAGAGAGCATTCTTTAGAAAATTCTTGAAGTTTTCGTTGAGTCCTGGGAATTCAATGGCGGTCTTTAGCGCGGTAATGGGTGAAGCCACGTCATGCTTAACCTGCCTCGTTTGGTTCCAAAGCCAATCTCTTTCCGCTTCCTTTAACCTTAGTTTTTCTTCAATGACAGAGCGTCTATATGTAACTAAAAGAAAGCTTATCACTAGGGCCCCACTCCCTAAAAGTCTAAGCACCCATAAAGAAAGTCGAAAGAATCGATCATTTGGAGATCTAAAGGCGATGGTCCAACTCTTTCCATTAATGCTTTCCGTTTCGATGATATTGCTGGAACCCTGCAGACTCCATCGAGCGACCTTGCAAGATGGATTCTTCGACCGATCAAAGTATACGCCAGAATTTTTTGTAACCATTCGTACACAGTCGATAATGCCAAGCTTTTCGAGATCGACTAAGCTTCGAGTGAGCTCAAAGGGATCAGCCAAGGCGTTTTCTCTCATTGCGTTTTTCACGATCTCTGTCGTTCGCAAAGAGTTTCCGTTTTGAAGATAGAGAAAGAGTCCCTGCAGAAAGATGTTGTATAGGATAAGAATAAAAATCAGGCTGAAAAAAATTCGCTTACTAAATCGCAAATCTTTTAACTCCACCTAAATGCCAGCTTTTGTGATCTTCACAGATGGCTCGAAATAGATAAGAATTCGCACTGTTTGTCGGAGCCTCGGCTAAAATTTTTAACTTTGCGGGTAACCAAGCCTCTTCTTTGCAGCTAGATATCATTGCATCGGCAACTCTTGCATTCTCCGAAAAGTAAAGGAGACGGCGTTCGGGTAGATCCATGGTTGCTTCTTCTCTTTTAGACAAAGATTGTGCGGCTCGCAAATGACGAAAGGCCTCTCCCGACGCATGAGAGAAGGGATGGCCCTCAACAATCCATGCTTCTGAACCAGGAAAAATGCCACCGTCTTTATATCCCAATACAATTCTGACTTCGATTTTAGAAAATTCAGAGGGCACGTCTTGCAACTTCACTGATTTCTTAAAGAATCGGATTTTATCAAAGGGTTGTCTCAAATATTTAACAAATGGGGATTTCGGTGACTCAGCCACCTCTTCAAGGACCTTCTGATTCTCTATCCACTCTGTCCACACCCATCTCTCTACAGCTTCACAGATAGCTCTGGTCTGTGCTCCATCCCGAGTGAACCCGTAGGCAAAGCCGCAACCTGTTGCATATTCGGGAAAGCCAAAGTCTGCTTTATCCGGAGATCCTGACAGATCTCGGACGAGTGATCTTTCAAGGGCTTCCGATGCAGCAATTTTAATAGCAGCTTCTCTTTCGGAGGACATCCCTCCTCCAAGGACAAATCCTTTTAAATCAAAGACAACGGCTTCATAACCAATGGGACTTCTATTTTCGTCTAGCATTTCACCGACTTCAATGCGGGAAAATCCGAGGAGGTTTTCTTTTAAGTGATTTATAAGATTCAATCCTTAACCCTCTTGAGCATCTCGAATCGAGGCACCCCGAGTGTAGGAGCGACTTTGTCTTGTAAGCTTTTGTGGATCGACCACTTGAGTCCACTGTGATAAATGGGGAGAACCGCCGCATCTTCAGCAAGAATTTTATTAAAGGCCACCTCAAATCCTGATTGATCAAGATCATTCGAGTCAAAGCCTTCAACTAACTGACACAACCTCTTTGATGGATCGGGAAACGAAATTCCAAGTTTTGAGCAAAACATCATTTCGATCACCCATTTTTGAACGCTTCCTCCAATGCTGACTCCAACGACTCGAACGTCAAATTTGTCATTTGAGGTGTAGGTTGTCATCCAATCTGGATCTGATCGATCGAGTTTGATAAAATCGATTTCATTCTGATCAAGACCCATCGCTTGGGACATCATCTCTCGAATATCTGCTTCAAGGGCTGGATTCATTGCGTCCTTGAGCAGAATTTTTGGACGGCATTTAATCTCGAGCGGAAGAATTTCATTAGCTGCAACCGGGGGATCACCTGGAAATTCAGGATAGAAAAAGTCAGAATATCTTACATCTGCAGAAGATTTCTCGCGTTTTATCCGAGTCAAATTTTTTGCGAAAGTTTCTCGAGCTCTAGGGTCCTTAAAAATTCCCTCCGTCGGAGAGAGAGAGGCTGCAATGATCAATTCCGGTACACCACCCATTGTGAGAACATCCGGATCTTTGGGCACTGACTCTTCGTGAAGTGAGAGCACAATTCCTTTGTTGGCTTTTACATAATCGATAATCTCTTCGGAGGAAATTTGATTGATTTCGACAATTTGTGCACTTCCAGACTCTTCCGAAAACCATCCTTTTCGAAAGGTTAAAACCACTTGTCCTTTATCAGCATTGAAGTCCTTAACCTGATAGGCTCCAGAGCTAATGATCCGAGAAGAGTCGATCCACTGGTCCTTAACGTAATTGCCTTCTGGATAGAATCCAAAGTAAGGCATACTCAAATATTCCAACAAGCCCGTCTTGACCGGTGACGTAAAGAGAAAGGTTATCTTATCAGCTGTAGTTTCAATGCCCTTGATCGAGTTTCCACCCTCAACAAAGTCGTCAAAGCCCACCAACTTACTGAAGACGGGGACAAATCCGCGCTTCTCTCGATACATTTTCAAACTTCGCTCTAAGGACTTCTTAAAAGCCGACGGAGAGATGACACTGTTGTCCTCAGAAAGGAGATTTTTTCTCAGTTCAAATGTCCACTTTTTCTTGCTTGGGTCGATGTCCCAGCTTTTTGCAAGATAGGGCTCTTGCTTTCCAGACCGCCCCTCTTGAACCAATGTGCCTACGAGTTGCTCCATGTGAGCAAGATTTAGGATATTGTCCGAATCAAGAGGATCTGTTGAAATTTTTCGCGCGTGACCGGCGAATGCAAAGTAGAGCTTAGTCTCTTGATTCATCTCGTTTTCAATCTCTAAATCCCTACTTGAGAGAAACCCAGTTGATTGCTGAATCAGCCAAATGCATGGCAGGCTTATCAATAACAACGTCACTAGCACTAGGTACGTGTACTTTTTCAAGTTCGGTTCTCCGTGCAGAAAGGCCATCCGACAACGGAGACCAGAAGATATTTTTTAAGGTTAATTTAAGTAAGGCTGTCTGTAGCTTGCTTCTGTTGCTCGGCAAATCGGGATTTGTCGTTACCTCTCCATTTGAAGTTTCAATAAGGTCAGTGACGATCTTTTGAGGAATCAAAAAAGATGAGGCGGACAGAAGACTTGTAAGAATGACTTTAAATAATTTCACTTTCCCTCCCAGGTTGAGAGAGATCTATTGCATTTTTCGTTTGAGGTAAATCCCTCTCGAAAATTTTTCAATCCAAATTCATTTCTCGTAATTCGTCAAGTTACTGATTTTACTATGTAATTTTACGCTATATCGCTTTTGATACGATTCCTATTCGCAGACTTTCCTTAGTTTCTTCCTCTTCTTCATAGGATTGGAGATCAATGATTTAAAATTCGAGTTCGGTTTCCATCAGTCCGACTAAGATTCAATGGCACAAAAGTGATATGAGCTGATAACTGGCTTAGCTCTGCGCTCGAAAGCTCCTCAGTTTTGAAGATTGTGTGTTCGTCGCATTGGACGCCGGTTGATATTTAAGTAGGGCGCAATTTTAATTGCGCGTCTCCTAACGATATTGCAGTCTTTATTTATCTCTAAAATTGGAGCTCTTAAAGCAATGCCTTCCGCTCGAACTCTAAATTATGTGCTCAACCGTCCACGGACGGACGTCACTCTCGATTTATTTGAAGCAGAAAGGTACGCAGCTGCTGTAGTCGTTCAGTCACTTGTTGGGACTCTCGTCTATTATTCTAATAAAGGCGAGTACGAACCCAGGCTGGCTGAAAGCTGGGAGAGAACTTCTCCGATGTCATGGAAGATCAATTTAAAAAAGGGTCTAAATTGTGAGAATGGTGAAGAAATCACTCCACGCTCCTTCGCTGCGAGTCTCGGCCGAATGATTTGGTCCATTTCTCAAAGAAATCCGATCCCCGTCCTTAGAAAGCTTAAAGGATACGACGAGTTCATAAGGGAAGAGGAAGAAGGTTTGAAGGGCCTTTCGTTTGATGAGGCTCATTTGTACTTTGAATTTGAGACTCCGGTAAGAAGCGGCTTTTTGGAAGTCCTGTCTTTCTCACCATTTGGATATATCTCCACAGAAAACCTGACTGAGGATTTTAAAGCCTGGAAGAATCCTTCTAAATTTATCTCTTCTGGCCCCTACCAATTGGACCTTTTTGAGATGGGCAAAAGAATCGCTCTAAAGAGAAATCCAAAATGGACCCTTCCCTTCGAAGAAAGCGCTCCCGATCAGATTGAGTTTACATTCGAGATCCCTAAAGATCGGCAAACAGGCCACTGGATTGTGGATTCGGCTCTGGGAGATTTAAGGCCTCCCACCTGGTTGAAGTCTTTCAACTTGGTTCCTGAGTATTTGAATGCAATTTTGCTTGGGAACCTGTCCAAGGGATATTTTAGTCGGGCTGAAAATCGGTCTGCATTTAAAGAGCACATCGATCAGGCTCGGTTGAACTTGCCAAAGAATTTTGGCTCCCACTTTAGGTCGAATTCGTTTTACCTCAAACTCGAAGAGACCAATAAGCCCGCGAAGGCCATTTTGAAGAGGCCCACTAAGAATTCAACACCTTTGATTATTGAGGGAAGACCTCCTGCCAATGGAACCTCTCGCTTCTATGCGTGGCAGGTCCTTAAGTCGGCTTTGGAGAGGGCTCATCTTTCATACGAATTCAATGACAATGAAAGTTCTTTTGAGCAGATTTCCAACCAAAGCTTTGATCTTCGAATGGGATCCACTTCAATCGGCCACGGTGTTGAGCCCTGGGGTATCGAGATTATCTTTTGCTCTGATCTTGGGATAAAGCTTCCTGATCCTTCAAAGAGAATAGCATCGCTCGTAAATCAATTTGAGAATGGTGAGATGGATTTGGAAGAGTTCAAAAAGATCTTTTTTAACCAAATTAGAGAGGACTCGGCGATCCTTCCCGTCTCCCACTTTGGAGTCCAGCTTTTTCTTTCTGATTCTATTTATAGAAAATCGCTAAGCCCTCGTCTCAGCATCATTCGCTTTGATCAGCTTGGACTGGTTGAAATTGGTTTCAATGATGGGAATAAAATTGAAGGTTGACAGGCTCATAGTCATCCATCCTTATAATTTTTTTATAAACCCTCAAGCTTCGCCGGGCTCCTTGATCTCAATCAGTTTAAAGAGTTGGCACAATCTGTCTTCATATTTCATGTCTCCCATACTGAGTCTTACAATCTTGTGGAGGATCATTGGAACAAAAGACTTAAACATGGGAATGATCCAGCCAGAATCTTCGAACTCCTGAATGATCTTTGCATATTTAATAAGACGTCTTTTGGGATCTCGAATCTGATTGGCCAAAACAGCCCTCGTCATAAGGTCATCAGATGAAATTTTAAAATGAGGAATAAGATCACTCTTTAGACCGTAAATGAACCCATAGGGATCAGGAAAGTTTCCAATGTAGCCAAATGGAAAGAGATCAATCTCACCGGCCTCCCAAGTTTTCTGGAATTCTGTAGCCCTTCCTATATGGACCTTTATAGTTGGCAAAACAGACTCTATTTTTGCCTTAAAGGATCGACACCAACTCGGATCCCAAAAATTGTCATCAATAAGGATATTAAAGTCTCTTTCGCCGAAGAGATGGCCCCATCTCGAGGCAAAGAGATCCGCAGAAATCTCCTCAACTTTGCGGTCATAGTAAAACTCCGGCAAGAGCCCCTCCGGCAGGAGAGAAGATCTTGGTGTTTGATAGGACAGTTCATTTGTGCAATAAGCCGTTACGGCCTGAATGAGGAGCCCTAAGTCCCTCCTCATTTTTGGAATCTCGCGAAGAGCATTGGTCCTTTCATTGAGGACAAATGCATTGATCGAAAAACTCTCTGATTTTAGGACTGTGTAGTCCTTAAGAATCTGGTTTTCTATTTCCAGCTCTTCAACTTTCTCTGGGCTAAGCCCCAGAACAAGATGAACCATTCTAGATTTTAATGTTTCTTTTATTTCTGAAAGATCAATCGTCCACCTAACTTCTATCTCAGTGGGAAGGTGCTTAGATTTTTTAGCTTCCTGACGACGTTTCATGGTTAATACATTGGAGCTTTCATTCCATCTTACATAAAATTCTCCGGATCCATCGAGCGATTGATTTCGCTTGAGAATTCCACTTTTTTGAATTGCGAATCCAGGCATGCTCAAGATATTCAATAGATGAGGACTTGGATGGGAAAGCTCAATTTGAACTGTTTTTTCATCCAAAGCGACGAGACCAGATGGAATTTGGCCAGATTCTTTTATATCAGAGTAGCCGAGGACAATGTCTTTAAGATACTGGTCGACGATCGAGTTGATCTCTGGCCACCCATGCATTGATAAGCTCTCAATAACATCGATAGCAAGAACTTCGGAGCCATCACTAAATTTAGCTTCCGGTTTGAGCCTCAGCTGGTAGATCTTTCCCTCTTCAAAGACTTTCCATGTTTCTACGAGGCCACCGGTGAAATTTCCCTGATCATTGCGCCTAAAGAGGGTTTGATAAACACTATGGGTCACCATATAGTCGAGATAGCTCCGCGCGGAGGCTGGATTCAATTTCGGAGAAGTTGCCCGATAGACCAAGACTAACATTGAAGCTTCTTTGGAATCGCTCATTCTTTTTTTAATCCTATCCATTGAAACTCAATTGGAGGGAGACTCGTGTTGAGCTGCGAAAACTCATATTTATCTTTTTTGTACCAAACTCCAGCTCCCAAATGGGCTATGGGCCAAATGATCGCCTGATCCCATAGCAGTTCATTGACTCTTTGCACGTCAAAGGATTCGTTTTCAAGCTCCTGCTCAATTTGACCATCAAGGTCTGGAAGTTGAATTCCCTCCTTCGATTTGAACATAAATCGAATGTCCCTGTGCGGAGATTCTATCTTTAATCCTGTTCCCCTCGGCTCAATGTCCACTGTTCGCGCGCCCGATTGGCGTTCGTCTCTTTGGATCGGCGGTACGATCTCTAAATCTAGTTCAGCATAGTTTGCCATCATAGAGAGGGCATGATTGTAGGACTTTCCAAAGTCTTTGCTTAACGTCTTTGGATTGGACTCAGGGGCTTGAGTTGCAATGATTTTTTTCTGGTCAATGTGACCGTTTATCTTTTGAGCGGGATTCTTCTCGGGCTCGGTGACTCCTCGAATTGATTTTGGAAAGAAGGAGCTCGTCACCTCTATGCCTTCCGCTTTTAACCCTTGATAAAAGAGAGATCTCAAACATCTTCGACTGTCGATGTCATGAAACACAGAGGTTTTATTTCTCCATGAGTCACATCGAGCATAGAGGATCTTTGACTTTGTTCCCCCTCCGTACACATGGGTTTGCCGGAGATCTTCTGCATTCTCCATCCCACCAAGAAGATCTGAATGAATAGGTGTCTCTTGGTTTCGATGCCAAAAAAATTCAACTTCCTCAAGAGGATTTTGATGTCTTACCTTTGGAAGAAAATCTTGGCGAAGAGCGATTGTTAGTGAATCATTCGTCCAATCTTTCAGTCGATAAAAGCTCGAGCTGATCGTTCTTTTTTTGACTTTCCACTCTCCGGAGGTCTCCTCGTACATATTAGGATGAACAATTCCATATTGACCAAAGCTAACGGCTTCCAAAAAATCTTCAACGGGACGAACAAATTTAAAGAGAACTTTATTTTCTTTTGAATGAATCCCTTCAAAGGTTTGACTGGCGTTTTTCAGTTGATTCCAACCTTTAAGTCGGGAGAGCGTCCCATCCTGTGAATGCCTTTGTCTCAATAAAAAGGCCATTCTTGTCATAGAACGAACGATCGCCTTAGCATCTATGGCTGATCCGTCTTCAAAGACGATGTTGGGACGCACACTAAATTCCCATACTTTAAAGTCCGACGAGGTCTTCCAATCCTGAGCAATCACACCAACTATATGGCTTTTTTTGTACTGAGAGACCAAATTCCCATGGACCGAGGAAAAGATCGTGTGATGAACAAAAGCATCGTAGTCCAATGGGTCCGCGGATGAGGGTTCATCGGAGAGAAAATATCGATGTGGGGAAGAGGCTTCGTTTGGAATCACCATTTGATGCTACCAGAACTTGATGTCCTTTGTCCTCAGCTCTCTTAGGTCAAGTCCTTGGGCCTTTGGCCAGATGGAGCTGGACTCGCCAAGCACTTGTAAGGGTGGCAAACTTGAAGATCAATGGGAAATTTGAGAAGGCCTGGGGGCCTGTTCTTAGTAGGATTGGCGACTCTGGCTTTAACTTCTTGCAGTCTTTTTTCTGAAAAGGCTGAGAGAAGGGTGCGAGTTGAACTCTCTAAGACTCAATCTGTTCAGGGCCGCGAAAGAGCTCGAGAGGTTCTTCCTCAAAAGGTGGAGCCAAAGTCGAAGCGAGTTTCATTCTTAACTCAGGATCAAAAATTATCGGCTCTTGTTGAATCCGAAGTTTCAAAGCTGTCATTAGAAGAGAGAGTTGGGCAACTGCTGGTTGTGGGGTTTTCAGGAAAGGCTTTAAACAAGAGCTCTCTTGAGACTTTACAGAAAATTAGGCCCGGTGCTGTGATTTTATTTTGAAGAAATGTGGGTACCTATGAGCAAGTTCGCAGCTTGACAGACCAACTTCAAGAAGTCTCGAAGAAGTCTTCCGGGTCATCTCTGTTAATTATGATCGACCAAGAGGGTGGAGTGGTGACTCGAGTAAAAGTGGGCACCAGCCTGCCTTCGGCCTTGTCTCTAGCGAAGACCAATCATCCTGAGTTTGTTCGAAGATACAGTCGCACGATGGGTGGACTGCTAAATCAATTGGGCATCAATATGAATTTGGCTCCCGTCTTGGATGTTTCTGATCCGGATGCGGCTTCTTTTATCGGCTCTCGAAGCTTTGGGGATCTTCCAGATCAAGTGGCTTCTCTCGGATCGGCCTTTGCCCTTGGTCAGTGGGATTCTGGGGTGGTTCCAACGGCCAAGCACTTTCCTGGTCATGGAGGCTTGAAGTCAGACAGTCACAAAGTGACTCCGATGAAAGGCCTAACGAAGTCAGAACTTCTGAGAGGTGAACTGAAACCTTTTGCACAGTTTTCTCAATTGGATGTACCAACGGCGATGATGCTTGGGCATGTGAGTTTTCCAAAGATCGACGAGTCGGCCTTTCCGGCCGCCTTTTCGAAAAAGCTCAATGAGGAGCTCTTGCGTGGTGATTTGGACTATCAAGGACTCGCCATCACTGATGACCTAGAGATGGCCGGCGCAGAGAAAGTGGGAAGCATCTCGGAGAGAACCATTCAAGCCGTTCTGGCTGGGAATGACATGATCATGGTGGCCTGGAGCCGAGATCGGCAGATGATGGCTCACAAAACCCTGCTCGAGGCCGTCAGATCGGGCCGAATTTCAGAGGAGCGATTGAATGCTTCGGTTCGACGGATCTTAGCGACGAAGGCTTTAGTGGCTCAACGAAAAGAGAGTTTTAGTCCAAAGAGAGTGGAAAGTCTTCGTCGACTTCTTGTGCGACAGTCAAAAGATGTAAAACGTTTGAGCTTTCAGTCCGCATTGGAACAAAGTGAGAGTGCAAAACCAATTCCGCAAATCAATGCGGAAATTGAAATCTTCTCATCTGATAAGGCCTTCTATCACCACTTCAGAAAGCGCTATTTAAGTAAAAGCTCGTGGCTTCGACTTTCGA
>Ga0100403_1003855_pt1 | contig 10916 bp, 7 predicted proteins | sample CryGeymet201501t_FD_83663 | JGI IMG/M metagenome (GOLD analysis project Ga0100403, IMG submission 83663) | Groundwater microbial communities from Crystal Geyser aquifers in Utah, USA - Crystal Geyser metaG 2015-01t | ecosystem: Environmental > Aquatic > Deep subsurface > Groundwater | place: USA...
ACCACTCTATTTGGTCGGCGTAAATATTGGGGGTCGACAACTCCACCGTGGCAGGCAAATTTAAAATCATCCTGCCCCGAACTTTAGGATCCCATAACTCCATGACCCCCTGACATACCTCCAGGGCGTAATCCATCTCGGTGGCCGTAAAACTCTCGGGACTGTACTGAAACACCACCTCCGTGCCCGGCAGGCTGGGCAGGGATTCAATCACCTGGTTAGTTCCCTCCAGGGCAATCTGCTTAATCTCATCCTTCGACAAGCCAAAGGTAATCCGCCGCTGTTGCTCGCTGGTCGAATTATACAGGTGGACAATGGCCCTTTTGGCCCCCCGTAAACTTTCGAAGGTCCGCTCGATCAGGTGGCGCCGGCTCTGGGTTAAAACCTGAACCCACACATCCGCAGGAATATGATCTTCCTCAATTAGTTTCCGTAAGAAATCGTACTCAATCTGACTGGCCGATGGAAATCCAATCTCAATCTCCTTGAACCCCACCTCGACCAACAAATGAAACAACTTCAACTTCTGATCCACGCTCATGGGCGTCGCCAAAGCCTGATTCCCATCCCGCAAATCCACGCTACACCACACCGGCGGCGCCCTATGAACCCGGTCGGGCCACTGCCTATTCCTCAACTCCAAAGGTGGATACATTCGATACTTCGCCATCAACTTCTCCTTTTCCCGCAGCGCCCCCGAGTCGGAGCAAAAAAAAGCCCGCCTCGGATTCAACTCCGCGCGGGCCGTGTGGTAATCCTCAGGAACTACTCCTGCCGAATCCCCCATCCCGCACGCCTTCCTAGCCCCAGTAGCCCCCGAAGGAGCCCGAGTAGAGAAAGAAGAACGAGGTCGAGGTTCAAACCGGTAGTCATACCTGGACCATTACCCGAAACCAAAGGCCTGTCAAGAAAGCCAAGGCCCCAAGGCGAAAATTGATTAAATTTTTCGGGAATATTTTGGGGGCCTCCCTCGAACGACAACGTTCGAGGAACCGGGTGCTCCGGTCCAACTCCTCGCCCCCCGGGCCACGAGCCTGCCCCAGCTTTGCTCTACCCGGCAACAGAAGGCGAAAACCTTGCAGGCCGGGGGGGCTGTGGGGTTTCCCCTGCGCCCCCTGGCCCGGAAGATCAGAAGAAAATCTAGAAAATCGGTACCCCGATCGGCGGACGAACGGGAGCTATCTGAATCGGCGTACTGGTCGAACTCGAAATCGTAAAACTGGGTGTAAACTCGACGTAATTTACGGCATCCTGATTCACAAAAGTCATGCCACTGGCATTAAAAAGTACGAGGGTAAGAATTGTACCGCTCGCATCCAAACTCACCGTTTGAACACTTGGATCACCTACTCCACTTGTTACTGTTCCTGACTTTGTGAATGTACCTATGTTCCAAGATCCAAGCAAAGTACCATTAAGGGCAAAAGTACTACTCATGGATAGCCAAAGATCATCAACAGTCAGGGGAATCGAACCACCTAACGTCAATGACGAGTTAATTGTTGCGGGATTCACCGACTCAGAAAATGTAATAACTATAGAATCTCCTATATCAAGACTACCGGCGTTTGTACCTCCGTTTACAAACTCGATCGATTGTACGAGGAAGGGCGGTGGGGTCGGATATTGACCATAAAGGTCTAAGTCTGTCGTTCCTATTGGATAGGTACTTCCGGGAGTGTAGACCGTTCCTCCCGATGGAAGACTTCCCCAGTCTTGTAAAGCCATGGAGCTCTTAACAAGTGAACTCACTTCGATTTGGGCGTTATCACCACTCCTATACACCTTAGGATCGACAGGAACAGGAATACCAACTCCTGCTACCCATCCAGTGGTGGAATCCGAACCATTGTCCCAATACACGACCTCGTAGGTGGGGTTTCCATCCAGGAAAGCCCGAACCGGACGGACACGAAAACCGTCCGAATGCCAGCTGGCCAGACTAACACCGGTACCCATATGAATGGCGGTAGCTTTATTATCATCTGCCGTGTCCGCCGAGGACCAATAATAGTCCGACACGAAATTTCCTTTTTCTTTCATTGCCAATTCGGTATACATCTCGTTTAGCTCTTGGCTACTGGGCAAAAACCAATCCCCAAATCCATTTAGATTGTAGTTGTTGGCGACCTGGGCTGCGGTGTTTGTATCGCCCAATATTTGTCGGGTAAATACCAACTTTCGAGTATTCGTTCTCCCGGTCCCAGGCCCAGTCAGAGTGTCTGTAGCGTCCATTCCGTCGGTGACTAGGCCAAATACCGCGTTTGGCAAGTCTACTGGTCCCGCTTCCAAATATCTCCATCCATCCGTATGTATTGTAGTATTGTCGTAGAATACGAGACCACCTGCAGGTCCGGTCGCGCCAATAACCGACCAGTGGGCGTAGAGGGTTATATCGGCACCGGGAACAGTATAACTTTCGCCGGGATTAAACTCGAGAACCGTAGGGGGATTGGTAGTACTCCAACCCCATAACGCCGTGTTTACCGGTAAGTTTGGATCGGTATGAGTAGGGCCTATCAAGGTATTGGGAACAACAGGCAATGTAATCAATGAACCCACTTCTGCGACCATCGCTGGAGGTGGGGTTCCCGAGACAGCACCAGCTGGGTCGAAGGTAACGGTTACCGTGGCCACGACCGAAACCGTCCAAGTTACCGATTCTCCGTTAATAGATATCAATGTAAGGTTCGGGGATGTGGCAAGATCGAGGGTCGAATCTCTACTTACCAAGGTAGTAGCTCCAAGTTTTACCTCGGCAGCGGTAGAAATGAACCGTATTTTGGGTATTCCTAAAGTTACACCACCGGGCACAAGAAATTTTACGGTTTTATCGACTAACGAAATCTGCCCTAGGTAGTCCTGGGTAAGAGTGGGGTTGTCTTCCTTAAATATCCCAAACTGCGTAAACACCAAATCCGCCGCCGCATAGTCCTTAACAGCCAAGGTCAAAGGCACGGTCCCCGACAAAAGGCCAAACTCTGCGGTGGCGCCGGTGTAGTGAACCACGGTTCCATCGACAATTTCGCCGGTCAAAATGAAGCGCTTCTGGGTAGGTAGGTTTGCAAAGGAAACCAGGGCAACCACAGACCCCGACTTCTCGATAATTTTTACCTTCTGGGTAGAAACCAGCGCGCCTCGCACTCCATCGGTGCTCTCGTACAGGTCAACCTTTAGGTCTTTACCAATAAAATCCAAGGGATTCGAAAAACCCCGGGAACCGGCAGTAGATCCGAGGTCGAGGGTGAGTTCCATGTTTTCGTAATTGGTCGGTCGTTGGAAGGGATTTGCGCATGCACCAAGGACTACCATGAAAATCGAAACCAATAAAAACCTTACCAGATGTCGGACCATACTTTTTACCTCACTTACTTAAACTTGGTTATTGCACCTCTACCCGTACCTGCAGGGTTGCCGTAGAAGGTGGGGGTGGGGGAAGGGGTGGGGCCCCAATAACCGGTGGGGGGGGTGGGGTTCCGGGAACCGCCACCGGCGGCAGGGTAGAAACCTGCACTGTGGCCTGCACTTCTCGCACCGATATAGGGCTGGGTGGTGCGGCCCGCTCTTGGGCCTGGGCGGATACCCCGGCGGGAACTCGTACCGTTTGGTTTCGTGGGTTTGCTAAAGCTACAGCTCCCTCGGATACGGCCAAACGGACACCGTCAAATTCAAAATCTGTGCCTCGCACGCTGGCGGTGGCCAGGGGAGAACGAATCTCGAAACTGGCATCCCGACCAGGGGCCGAACGAACCTGGGCGCTAACCCGGCCGGTGCTCAAGGAAAGGCGGGTTTGGTCGGTGGTTGCTTGGGCAAAAACCTCATCTAAACCCAAGCGGGTGAGGGGGCTAAGAACCAAGGACGACTCACCAATTTGGACCCGGGCGGTAGAACGGACACCGGTTGAAATCAAGGTCCCAACCGGTAGGATCTGCCCTTCGGTGGGGGTAACCCATATTCCCCCTGGAACCCGCACCTCTACCCGGCCTTGAATATTCGAAATCGACGCGGTTTGGGCCGACAAAAATCCAATCGAGAGCCCAAAAAGAATGACTAAACCAAACCATCGTTTCATACAATCCTCCGCAAAATCGTTTTTACCTTACATCCGAAGAGAGAAGAAACCAGAAATTTTCCCCTCAACCAGGGGCGCGTTTCCTTCCATTGCCCCTCCGGCAAAAGCAGGGGGTAAATAGAGTCCCCCGTTGATTCCTAGACCAAGATCCGAAAATGGGCGCACATTGAGTCCAAGGGTTACCTCGGTTCCCATATACGGATTTGCAACCGATGCGGAAGCCCGACTATCGCTTATGGGTCCGGCGGTATTTCGTAGGAAGGTATACACCCCAGCGTTCATACTTGTTCCCTGGCCGAAGGCCCCGGGACTCTTAGTAAAGGGCTTTCCGCTCCACTGAATCGTTAGCCAGGTAAGGTTCCCCGGTTTGGGGGCAAAGATCGTTCCTGTACTCGGGGCTGTCGGGGCTTTGTAGAGGTAGAGGATTTCGCGGGCTCCGGTCAAGGTTGCGCCTTCCTCGTAGGTGTCTCGGTAACTCCCGTCACCGCTGGACCACTGCACCTGAAATAACAGTCGATGAGCGTTGGATGGAAACCACAAAAGACGGGTCAAAGCTGAACCGGCAACAATCGCTTCGGTTTGGTAGGTGGTCCCTTTCGCTTGGGTAGTTCCGGTCTGTAGGACTCCCTGGGTATCCCAGAAGACTCGGGGTCCAAAGGTCAGGCGAAAGGTTGGGGTGAGAGCGAAGGTTGTGTACAATCCCCCATCTTGGCTTCCCGATGCTGCCGTTGCCCCGCTGGGAATGAGCCGATCAGAACTTATTAACTGTCGAAGGTCGGCCTGTAGTATTCCATCGATCCCAAAAATAAAGGACTGGGACTCATTTTTGAAGGCCCCCGATAATCCAAGCAGCATACGAGGGGGGGCAAAAACTATGGAATCATTCGAATCATCAGCACTATCGCTGGGGGTAAAGCTAAAGTTTGTTTCACTCTTGAACAGGAACCCCGTATAGCCAAGATAGACGCCCAATTCTGCCGAATTGCCGGTAACCCCTAGAGAAAACCCATCCATGGCCTGACTCAGATAGGTACCCAGGTAATCAGACACGGAAATTCGCCCAAACTGAAGGTTCAGGGCCTGAAAGGTAGGGTCGCTATCAAGGCCAAAGGTTGCAGCCGCCGAGAGGGTCGAGAGGCCAAAATTGATGCCCAGGGGTGAAATATCTTCTCCCGGGTAAAAGGGAAAATCGGCCCCAACTGAACCCCGTAGATTAATAGCCCAATCGCCTACCTCCAAAATCCAAAACAGTCGTAGGGTCGTCGAGTTGGTTGCACTTACCCCATCGTCGGGACTCAGGTCCACTACCGTATTCTGCTCGATCGTTGCCCCGAGGTCGAAACCGGCTCCGATTCGTGCTTCTTGGGCAATTAAACCCGGGAGCAAAAAAAGGAGAAAAAACAGCAGGGGTACCAGTTTTCTGGTTTGAATCGTCGTTATCATTCGGTATCCCTCAATTCTGCTGCCCTGCTGATACCGTACAACACATCGAAGGGGGTCAAACTTTGGGCTGCTAATCTATTTCCGGGGTAGAGTCCGAGGACATTGGCCTCCCGTACCGCGTACCAGGGGCCGGGAAAAAGCTGATACATCAGTCCCTTGGGCAAATCGAAACTCTCCACAAGCAGATACGAAACCGCTTGAACCTTTATGGGTCCCCGCAGATCGGCTGGAAGTCCTAGTCGAGGGAAGAGCTTTTGGGCCTCATCGATTGCCTGAAGACTGGTAGCCTCCGTGTCGATGAGCTCGGCGGTTGCAAGAATTATATACACCGCTTCATCGAAGGTAGCCAGGGGTGACTGGAGAAAACGATCCACCACGTCCATTGACTGTCCAAAGCCCAAGGATGGAAGAACAAAAAATCCAACCAAACCCAGAAGGAAAAGAGATGGTTTACATTGATTCATAGGGCCTGATTTTCTCATATACTTTAGTATAGTGTAACATAGTACAATTTTCGGTAGAGGAAGGGGTAAATGAAGCGCGAAATAAAGAAAGTTCCTTGGTTAGATATAATCATCCCCCTAATTGTAGGCCTTGGGGTTGTCCTTTTGTATCTCTTTGTCCCATCCTTTTCGGGCCTTACCTGGCGGCTCTACGACCTTTCGTTGCAGGTAAAACCCCCAATTCCCGAGGCTCAAGAGTTCGTCATTGCCAATATCGACGATGAATCTATCCGAATTATTGGCAGCTACCCCCTGGGGCGAGACATTATTGCCCGGGGTCTCATTTCCTTGGCGGAGTTTGAAGCTGAGGTTATTACTATCGATTCGGAGTTTCTCGATACCAGCCCCCGGGGTGTTCGGGAGGAATACGTTTCCGAGCAACTCCCCCGGTACGTCCAGGAAAGCTTCGGTACCCTGGGCTCGGTAACCGAACAAATCGCCCAGGCCCTGGCGAACTCCGACCTCTATACCGTCGAGGATCTTCCATTCCTATTGGAGGACTACTGGTACTACAACGATGAAGTCCAACAAGAGCTACTAGACCGTATTGGACAGGTCGTGCAAGATCGAGACACCTACTTGGGTGGGGCTGGAAGATTTACCGGACGATCCTACGCTACCGTTAGCCCTACCTTCGAATCAGCCGCACCCCTCGACCTCGAGCTCAAGGCCCTTATTCAGGAACGGGCGCCTATTCGTGCAGTCGAAGTTATCGGAGCCCCAGGCCAGGACCATCCGTTCATCCGTGCCCAGGGGGTTAGCCCCGCCATTTTTCCGGTGTTAGAGGGCATGGCCGGGGCAGGGTCGGTAGTGCAGCCCGTCGATGCCGATGGGGTGCGTCGAAGGGCAGATCTGTTCTTCGAATGGGAGGGGGACTTCTACCCTCACCTGGGGCTGGCTGGGCTCTTGGAGTGGTTCGGAAATCCCCAGGTCCGGGTAAGTCCCGATACCCTCACGTTGGTGCAGGTGCGCCACCCAACCCGGGGAATTATGGATATAAACATTCCCCTGGGACAAGATGGGAAAATGATAATCAACTGGCCCCGGGGCAGTTTTCTGAACAGTTTTCGCCACGTGCCCTTTTCTCGGCTTTTCCTCGATCAAGAACGAGTCGATAATCTGGCTTACAATTTTCGGTCGATCGATAGGCTGGACCCTCGAGGACTCTTTGTGGTGTTGGGTTTGGAAAATCCCCTGGACTTTTTTGACCAGGCCGAGGTAGCCCTCACCCAGGGTATGGCCCAAGGGGGCGAGGAGTGGGTGGTAGCCTACCGAGAGAACCGTCAAGACTTCTTGGATAGGGTCGAAGAATTCGCCGCTCCGGGCTTGGCCGAAGATATCGTCACCCAATTTGATGGGTTGGCCCAGGACCCGGGGTTTCCGGCCGAGGATCAGGCAATCTTTTTCCAGAAGGCTCGTTTGCTGGAGGAACTTATTGCCACCGTTCGAGACGATATAGGCTTTATTCGAGAAAACCGGGAAGTCTTGGAGGCCGAAATTCCGGGGTCTTTTGTTACCATTGGCTACTCGGGCAAGTCCACCACCGATATTGGGGTAAGTCCCTTTGAAAACGAGTACATGAACGTTGGTATTTTCCCAGCGGCCATGAACACAATCTACCAGCGGCAGTTTATTACCGATAGACCCTGGTGGTTTAGCGGGGCAATTATTTTCCCCTTGGTGCTACTCATTCCAGTGCTCTTTTGGCGGCTTTCGCCTCTCCAGGGATTCTCTCTTAGTTTGTTGCTCATGGTTGGGGTTCTTGGGGGATTTTTTGGCGCCCTCGTCCTGGCGGGTGTGTATTTAGATCAGCTTATGGTCCTGTCTCTTTTTGGGCCAACCATTCTGTTTGCCCTGGTGATTAACTTCCGCCGGAGCACCAGTCAAAAAGCCTTCATAACCGATGCCTTTGGGCAGTACCTGTCTCAGGAGGTTATCGACGAGCTCATCGATAACCCCGACAAGCTCAAACTTGGGGGCGAAAAGCGAGAGATGACGGCAATTTTTACCGATATTCGGGGATTTTCGAGTATTTCCGAAAAACTTGACCCCTCGGAGTTGGTACATCTTTTGAACGAGTATCTTTCGGTTATGAGCGACCTCATCCTCGATCAACGAGGTACCATCGATAAGTACGAGGGCGATGCGATTATCGCCTTTTTTGGTGCACCTATGGATCTGCCCGACCACCCACTGCGGGCCTGTACGGCCGCGGTAGCTATGAAACGGGCCGAAGACCAACTCAATATTCGGTTTCAAGAGGAAGGCTTAAGCACCGTACCTTTGTTTACCCGAATAGGAATTAACTCGGGGCCAATGGTCGTAGGAAATATGGGAACCCAGCGAAAGAAGAACTACACCATCATGGGTAACTCGGTAAACCTCGCAGCCCGCCTCGAAGGGGTAAACAAACAGTACGGAACATCCATGCTCCTAAGCGAGTCCACCTATTCCCAGACCGGCGATTCTTTGTTGGTTCGAAGGTTAGACCGGGTGCGGGTAGTAGGAATCAATACGCCGGTTCGGTTGTATCAGCTACTGAACATGAAGGCAGATGCTAGTCTAAATGAACGGGAGGTGGTACGGCAGTTCGAAGAGGGTATGGACCTGTTCGAGGTCCGAAAGTATCGCTCGGCCTTCAAGACCTGGGTCGACCTCTATAAATCCAACCCAAAAGACGAAACCTTGCGAATCTACCTCGAGCGATGTAAGGAATACGTCCAAAAACCACGCCCGACCGATTGGGATGGAGTCTACGATCTAACGATTAAATAACCCCCATTTGACAGGCAGGTCCCTTGTATGGCATACAGTAATGGCCTGCCTTGTGGCAGCCCAAAGAGCCGATGCAACCGATAAAGGTGACGGCCAGTGTTGTTGTACCGATGATCCCGCCAAACCTAACCGGGCTTTGAAGAAAAACCGACGAGCAAGCACCAATGGATGCTCATTCCTTCCGTCTGTTCCGTACGCCGCAGCACAACAAATTTAACGAGTCTCTTTATCGCACCCTTGCCTCCGGGCAACTCGGTTGTCGAAGGAACTCAAAGCGCAAAATGCGCGAACCGACCTTCGCATCCGAGGCGGATAAAGGATTTTCATGACTTTTCATGAACTGGGCCTCTCGGCCCCACTTCTCCAGGCTATTGAAGCTATGGATTTTGTTACCCCTACCCCTGTTCAGGCCCAGGCTATACCTCTTATGATAGCCGGCGATCGGGACTTGGTGGCTCTGGCCCGAACCGGAACCGGAAAAACCGCGGCCTTTGGTCTTCCTCTTTTGCACCTGTTGGACCCCTCGCAAAATGTGACCCAGGCCCTCATCCTGGCTCCGACCCGGGAACTTTGTCTGCAAATTACAGCAGATATGAACCGCTACGCCGCTCACCTACCGGCGATCCGAATTACCGCGGTTTACGGTGGGGCACCCATATCGGGGCAAGTCCGAGAATTGGGCCGAGGTTCGCATATTGTGGCCGCTACTCCCGGTCGGGCGATAGACCTTCTTTCCCGGGGAGCCCTGGCCCTCGATGGTATTCGTTTCCTCGTTTTGGACGAGGCCGACGAAATGCTCACTATGGGATTCAAGGACGAACTGGAAACTATTCTGGGTCAGACCCCATCCGAGCGTCGGACCTTCCTGTTTAGTGCTACAATGCCCGGGGAAATTCAACGAATCAGCGGCCAGTATATGCGGAATCCCGAAACCCTCCGGACAGTTTCCCCCGAAAAAGAGATAGCTCTGGTTACCCACCAGTACACCATGGTTGCCCCCAAGGACCGATACCTCGCTATGCGCCGTTTCATCGACGCCCATCCCGAGGTATACGGCATTGTCTTTTGCCGAACCCGACGAGAGACCCAAGAGATCGCCGATTGGCTGGGTCGAGATGGGTATCCCGCCGAAGCCCTTCACGGCGATCTGAGCCAAATTCAGAGGGACGCGGTTATGGTCCGTTTTCGTCGCCGGCAGGTTCGCCTGCTCATTGCGACCGACGTAGCTGCCCGAGGTCTGGACGTGCGGGAGCTGACCCATGTAATCAACTATAGTCTCCCCGACGATACCGAAACCTACGTCCACCGAAGTGGTCGGACAGGGCGGGCAGGGAAGGAAGGGTTGTCTCTCTGTCTGGTGGGTCGCCGAGAACAACGATGGATTCGAAACCTGGAACAAAAGACCGGAATCGTTTTTCATCAGGTTCGAGTACCCGATGGAGAAGAAATCCGCCGGGCAAAACTCAAGGATTTTCTTGGCAAAATGACCGACGACTCTATCGATTTTGCCGGCGTTCAAGAGTTTATTCCGGAAATTCTCAAGGCCCTCGAATCCTTAGATAAAAATGAAATAATTAGCCGCCTGGCAGCCCTGGAGCTTGGTCACCTAATTTCGACCTACGGGGATACCCGGGACCTGAACGAACCCGAACTATCTCGGGGCGACTGGGATCCCAGGGGCCCACGAAATCGTGGATCCTTTCCCCAGGGGGGCCGCAAACCCTACTATGGAAATAGAAGTGGCGGTTACAGTAACGGTCATTCGAGCGAGAGAGGTGGCGATCGCAGAAACGACCGAACCGATGACCGTTCGGGTGAACGACATACCGGGCCAAAATTTCCCAGTTCTCCCGGAGCCCATCCGGTAGACAGGAAAAGAAAGCCCAAACCTACGGGGGACCAAAAAAAGTCCGCTAAAACTGGTGCCCCTCGGGGTCCATGGAAACCAAAAGGAGAGTGGGGAGCTTCGGGGAACCGATAGTTCTTCCTTCGGACGATGAACATACTCGTACATACCCATCTGGCTCAGGAGTTTCCTGAGCCCTTTTTGTCCTTAGTGCAGAAGTTCTCTTTCCACCAATGGACGGTTATCGAAGGTAGCCAGCACCCATCGGCCGATGCCC
>Ga0100403_1003856_pt1 | contig 10915 bp, 9 predicted proteins | sample CryGeymet201501t_FD_83663 | JGI IMG/M metagenome (GOLD analysis project Ga0100403, IMG submission 83663) | Groundwater microbial communities from Crystal Geyser aquifers in Utah, USA - Crystal Geyser metaG 2015-01t | ecosystem: Environmental > Aquatic > Deep subsurface > Groundwater | place: USA...
AGGCCAGGCGAGCGCCGGGCAAGCGCCGAGCAAGCGCCGGAACGCGACCGATTGAACGCACGCGGCGAAAAAGCCGATCCCGGCGGTTATGAAGACCGACCGCCCGCAGACTGAAACCGCGCCGGGATCGCTGTAGAAGGGTGGTCAACTCTGGTATGTATGATACGGGCGAGGAACAGAGAAAAGAGCCTCTTGTACCTGGGCACAAAAACAACTCCCCACAGAAAAAAAAAAAACCGAAAAAATTACAGCGTATTCCCGTGGAACCCTTCCGGACGGTTGAATAGCATTCTGTGTATGCCTTTACCTATTCGACCGCCGCAGGTCCTGCTGCCTCCTGTCGAAGACAACGACGGGGTTTGGGGATTGTCCGCCGATAAACAGGCTCGCAACGAGGTAAAAGACCTCAAAATATGCTCTACCGCCGTCGGAGGCCACATCGCTGAGGCCAAGCGCCGTATCCGCTCTCGCCTTGTTGCCCACGTCGATAAGACCGACTCCGCCCGCCGTTGCTTCGAGTTGGCCTTTGAGGCGGTGATTCACGCTTCCCAATCGGAAGATGCCCGTGTTCAGGCCCACGGCGGCAAGCTCGCCGCCAAGCTTCTCGAACTGGTTGAGGTCTTCACGCGCGACAACGACGCCCGTCGCCCGACGACGGCCCTTTCCGTCTACGGCGGCATCAACGTGGATCAACGAACCCTTTCATCTCCAATCCTGGACCGCCTTCGCTCCATTACAGGCGGCCGCCTATCAAAGGAATCCGAATCCGAATCCGGAGCCGGAGCGGACGCTGAATCCTCACCCCCTTCTTACCCAGGCCTTTCTTTGGAACCTGAATTTGCACTGGAACTAGAACCCAAACCTGAGCCCGGAGAAGCCGATGCGTAAGGGGTACTTCCTCGATCTGTTGGAGGGGTGGTGGACTTGGGTTCTGGCGGGCGGCTGCCTAATCCAGCATCGGGATACACACGTCATTCAGCCTATGGTGCCGAACGATGCCCAGTGGCAGTTCTTCAAGGATTGCTATCGACAGGCCGAACGGCTGGGCTACATACGACGAATGATCCCGAAGGCCCGCCGCGAGGGGGTAACCACCGTCTGTTCCCAACTGCTGGTATGGATGTGCAACCTGGTCCCCAGCTACCGCGCTCGAACGGTGGCCCACACCATCGGCGACTCAGAAGAGATATTCGAGCTGGCCAAACGCACCGCCGACGGGCACCGCCTCGACTCTCGCGTGGCCCGTGCAGGTATCCTTACCGCGGAACCCGACATTCGGAATCTGGTCATTAAATGGCCCAACGACAGCCGTTACCAGTCGCTGACCGCCGGAGCCCGCGGTGTCGGCCGCGGCCCCACGGTACATGCGCTGCATGTGACAGAGCTTGCCTATTGCCAGACAATCGCCGGACTCGATGCCCAGGCAACCGTCGGCCTGTTCAACTCGATCGTTCCTGAACCTGGGACCATCATCATTCTTGAAGGAACCGGAGCCGGACCTCAGGGCGAGTTCTACCGCCTTTGCATGGAATCGCTGCAAACCGATTGTGATTTCGGAATGACCTTCTACCCGTGGTTCCTGGACCGTAAATACACGCGCCCCTTGCCGGAAGAAATGCCGGAAGAAATGCCGGAAGAAATGGAAGAAATAGAAGAAACAGAAGAAACAGAAGGGACAGAAGAAAGGAAAGAGCCGGAAGGAAGAGAAGCTCGCCAGGAAGACGATTCCGCTATGCCTCTTATCCCCGACTGGCTAACCGAAAAATGTGCTCGCTACCCCTTCCTTACGAGGAACCAAATCTACTGGTACCACTGCAAGCGGAAGGAAATGCCGTCCGACTCCGACATGTTGCGCGAGTACCCGTTCTGTATCGACGATTGCTTCGTAACCTCGTCCGGCCGAGTCTATCCCGGCTACGAAACCCATATACACCTGCGCGATGTCGAAAACTTTGTTCACAACGACCCCAAGTGGGACTTGATGCGGTGCGGGGACTTCGGGTGGGCCGACGATCCATTCGTAATTCTCTGGGTGGCCCACGACCCGGAATCGCCTGCCGGTCTGGCCGTGTCCCCAAGCTGTCCGCGCCTCCACGAGGAAATGATTGCGTACAAGAACGATGCCCGAACCGGCGAACCCAAAGATGTTGATAACCACGGCCCGGACGCCTTGCGGTACCTGGTAATGACCCGCGACCTGCATGGCTTCGTCTACGTCTATCGTGAGCTTTACATCGACCAAGCAGCCCGATGCTCAATGCCGAACATTGCCCTCAAAATACATCGCCTGTCCGGCTGGACCTCCGACGCCAATCCTGACGAACCGGCAACCTATGAGCAATCCGATACGGGAGAGTTCTACTCCGGTGCGGCCGTCTTCGACCGCAGCCAACCACGAGCCATCGCCGATTTCAACCTGCTCGGCATCCCCATGATGGGGCACGATCGCCCCCCGCCCTACGCCCGGATCAAGGGTGACATCAAAGACGGCATTCGTATGGTCAACGTCCTGGTTCTCGGCGGCGCCGACTACCGGCAAGGCCCGGTCAATCCAGCCAAAAAACTCCTCACGGAAGCGTACCAGGCTCAATACGAGAATCGGCTTCTGTCGGACGATCAGGTACGCGCAATCCGAATAGACCGCGGGCTCGACCCTGACTTCGAGGAGGATATCCTTGCATCTTCAGAAAGAGGAGCGGTTTCCGCGCCTATGACGGCTTTTCCCGACGGGGAAGAAGGGAAATAAAGAAGTGAGTACCGCGACGGTTTGCCTTGGTCAGAATTGACTTCTTGTCCCATAATGATCTAGGATAAGACCATGAATGTTCCAATCTGGCTTGTTACAGCGGTGGTAATTCTTCCTTGGCCGTTCATTGTCGCTGCGGCGCTGTGGACCTATGGCCTCTCTCGCAAGCGCAATGAAGCCAATGAAGTCCTTCTGGAAATCGCTCGCTCTTCCAGCAAGGAAGCTCTTGATACGGCCAGCGGCGCTGCTCAGTTCACGCGGGTTCTTACGGATAAAATCGCCGCCGGGTTTGCCGAGCAGTCAAAAACGAACGAGCGATTGTGTAACGCCATTCTTTCTTCCGTTTCCTACGCTTCTTCCGCTTCCAAAGTCATCCGACGGTCGCCGTCAAAAGAAATGAGGGAAAGCGAAGAAAGATACGGGCGCCAGGGAGAAGAAAGAGCGGAAACGGATTCCCGCCCCGAATCCAATTCCAATTCCAATTCGGATTCGGATTCGGGTCCGGAACCGGACGAAGAGACAAATTCCTTCTTTCTTGCACAGAAGCAGGAAAAGAAGCAGCAGCAGCAGCAACAGCAAGATGAAGAGCCGTCCAGCATTGGGCATGGACTTCCGCTGGGGAAAAGTGATTTCCTGCTCTGAAAGGCCGTCTCTCTTCTCTGTTCTCTCTTCATCGGCGCCTGTCAGGAAGAAAGAGACGGGTCGCATATGCCGCCATCCGGATACTTTAATAACGATCGAGCCATTGCGGAAACCGACTGGAAAGACGGGTCCGAAGCCGACATATCGCAGTTGGCGCTCTTCCTATGGCAGGGCCGGGGGTACAAGGCGCAGGAAGAGAAAATTGCCTACGTCAATGAACGATTCCTGTTCGGGGACCATTGGTATGTCTGGTCGAATACGTACAACCGTATGATCCCTCGCACCGACGTGCCGGGCGCCCGAGTTCGGTTGGTCTATAACGAAATTCTGGCCACCATCGAACAACGCGGTGCAAAACTCATACGCGAAGGTCAGACTTGGGCGCCGCAGCAGGCTCTTTCCAGTGAGGCCGCCAGGATATCCCGCTCTACCGCAACCAGCATCCTTCGCTGGGAATGGGATGAACAGATACAGATGACCCCCAAACTGAAGGAACTGGCCCAGTGGGTTATGTCCAGCGCAATGGCCTGCCTGGTCGGTTACTGGGATCGGGACCGGGGACCCCGTATGCAGGTCTCTCTCGAAAGCGTTGTGCGGGAAGCCATGCGATCCGATGACCCTCAGAGGGCTGCAAAGGCGGCGGCGGAGCAATTTGTAGCCCAATTCGGGGAAGCCGCCCTACGCGAAGGTCAATTCGAGTCCGCCGTCGGTGCGCCCAACATTGTCGTAGCCCCCATCTTCGAGATCATTACCTGGCCGTTCAATCTGCGAATCCGCAGAGATGATGTCCAGTTATGGATGTGGACCAGGAAGCTGACCGTTGAACAGGCGTCCCTGTTTTACGATATAAGCCCGGAAGAAGTCCGTCGCGGCGCTATCCCCCGGTCGCAACATTCCAGCGCCGTGTCGGTAGGCAGCGTACACTCCGTCAAATGGGCCGACGAATACTTCTGGGGCGGCGACTGCGATGGGAACAACTACAAAGACGATTCTATTCTGGTACATACGATCTTCAAGACGCCCAATCGTATCTATCCAAGAGGTCGAATCGCCGTCGTTTTCGGCGTGGGCGGCCTGGTCGCCGTAACGCCGAGAGACATAGAGTCCGACAACCGACTAGGCTATGTCCCCATCTGGCCCGTCGTTGAGAAGCCCATTCGCGGCTACTTGTACGGCACCTGCACCGCCGACGTACTGCGTGGACCAAACGAGGACCTGAATCGGGCCATGTCGGACGTCGCCGATTATCGCAACCGCCGTATTCGGCCCACGCTGATCGACTTCTCTCAGAACCGTAACCTTGCGGGGCAAAAAGCCCTCACCAACCAGCCTGGCCAAGTCTACGTCGCCGCTAGACGCGAGACCGTTCCGACGTTCGTCACGTCGCCCGATATCGGCGGCGATTTCTTCGCGACCACCGAATTCAATCGAAGGTGGATGGCCGACGCCGGAGGCCTTATCGGCATCGAAAAGGGACGCGCTAACGAGTCGGGCGTCCGTTCTGGTACAGCTATTTCTCAGCAGCGGGAATTGAACGATCTTAGATTGAAGCCCTTTGCCCAGGCGTTGGAACTGGCATTGGCCGGAGCAGGCTCCTATGTGCTTGCCTCGGACCAGGTGAAGGCCATTATTCCCAGAATCTCGGCGATCAACGGCCCCGACAACGACGTTGAGCTTCTCGAATGGCGCGGCTCCGACATTCAGGGCATTGCTCTCGATCAAAGCCCCGCCCGGCGGCTGGTGCTTGTGAAGTCCATGTCGAACCTGCCCAAGAGTGCCGGGGAAACGCGCCTGTTACTGGATTCACTCCTCGAACGAGGCGTGCTGGACCCTGTTCGCGATCGCGGCGAGATTTTTGAGCTGGCCCAGTTCGGCGAAGCCCAGGTCCTGTTTGATCGGGACCGAATAGATCGCGCCCGTCAGCATGAGGAGAACAAACAATGGGAAAAGGGGACTCCCGTCGGATCGCCCGACGGTAGCGATAATCACGAGGTCCACATCGCCGGCATACTTGAATGGCAAAAGCGAGAGCCGTGGCGCTTACTACGATTCAGGGCCTTGTCCGGCGATCCGGCGGCCGCCCAACTGGTCCTCGATGTCGATGAGCATCTACAAGCACACAAGAGGCTCATGGCGGAACAGGGGCTGGAAGCTCAGTATTTCACTCGCGACGCCGACCTTAAACTGTTCCTGCGGCATAAAAGCCGCTGGTTACAGCAGGCGGCGGCGACGGGTAATGCCTTACTGGCCCAACTTGCAGAACTGGTATTCCCGTTTCCTCTGACGGCCGTCCCGCCATCGCCCCCCGACGCCAACGCCGGACGGAACGCCGGACGGAATGCCGGACGGAGCGCAGAGCAAAATGGGGTGAAAAAGGCGTCGTAATCGGGCAAAGAATGTGTTTGACAGCCCTATAGACCGTAGCTACGATAATGCAAGTCTTCTCAAATGAGTTCTTCTTCTTCTTCTCGTAGTGGGTTGGACAGGAGATACCAATGCCGGAAGCACCAAAACTAACCGCGAACCCAACTTCTTCTTCCCCGTCTTACCCAGCAACTACGGCTTCTCCCGCCGTTTCTCCTACCGCCCCAACGACAGCCTCGCCCGTCGTTGAGCCAGTTGCCGCCTCTCCCGTTTCTCCCGTTTCTCCAGTTTCTCCCGTAGTGGACTACAACGATACCATCCGTGCCGATCTGGAGTACCTGAATGGACGACTGAGCGCCCAGCAGGAGGAGTTTAATGCGGGACTGGACTCAATTCGTTCGATGCTTGAATCCCGACAGACTACGCCGGCAACGCCCTCTTCGCCCTCTTCGGTCCCTTCGGCGTACCCGGCTCCGGGGACAATATCCGTCGATCCCGACGACCCGCACGGCTCTGCACTTCGACACCTGGATACCCAACTGGCCTCAATGGCAGTGCGAATGGAAGAAGTAGCACGCCGTTCCGAGGAAGACCGAAATGCAAGGGCGATGGAATCCCGCGCGGCCGCTCTTCGACAGGATGCCGCGGCTGTCGTTTCTTTATTCCAGCCGGAAGTGAAGAACATGGTGGCCAGCGATCCCTACCTGAAAACCAATTCCCGGGCCTTGAATGCGGTCGAGATGACGGTAATGAACGCTATCCGGACCGTGGCTTCACAGAATCCGCGCGATACGTCGCTCAATCGAATTAACGTGGCTGCTCTGATCCGGCAACATGCCAACCAGGCTCGTGCCTTGGCGGAATCCGATCCAAGAGTGCAGGCGGCTATGGTGGCCTCGCAAAAAGAGATCAATGACCAAGCCGTTGTCGCCGCGGGCGGAAGCAGCCCAGGCGTAACCGATGGTTCAATCCCCGTGGATCGGCGCACGGCCCGAGCTTTGGACCGAGAACGCGCCCACGCCGTAGCAGACAGAATCTGGGGAAGCGGTGGCGGAAACCGGTTCTCAACGACCAACTGAATGGACTTGTTCTCGTCTGGAGATAGGTTATGGCTACCGAAGTCACCACAAACAGTCTTGACGGCTTTACACGAGAGATTGCCCCAAGGGGCAGCGACTTCTTCGTTCAATTCGAGAGAAGCCGCCCTGCACTGGAATTGGTAAATATCAGTGGAAAAGTCCCCTTCAACGGCAATTTTACGTCCGATGGCAGGGGCCTGTTTTTCCACAATGTCATCAGGGGCGGCCCTAATGCAGCGGTTCCGTTGCCTGAAGGAGGCGCTTACGCTCAGCCGAGTTCTCCCGATCGGGATAGAGTCAGGTTCAATCTGAGGTCCATAAATAAGCGGGTACGGCTAACCGGGCTGGTCAAAGATACGGCGACCGGGATGCCTTATACCATCGCTGACGAGGTTATGTTCCAGTTGGAACAGGCTCGGGAGGATGCCCAGAAGGAAATGAACTGGACCATGCATCAGGATGGTTCCGGGTTGAGAGCCACCTTGGCAACCGCAGCAGCGGTGTCCGGGGGCAACACCATCACCGTCGATACCACCGATCGACTCAAGGTAGGCGATGCCCTCAATATCAATGCAAGAGCGACGGGTACAACGCTCCCGCAGGATGTTGGAGCGCCAAGCGTAACGATCGGAGTCAAGGTTACTTCGATTACCAATGATACGACGTTCGTCGTGTCGGCATCGAACGGTGCAAACCCTCAATTTACAACCCTGGCCGACGGATCGGCTTACGGGGTGTATTACAAGGGTTCACAGGGACAGGCACTGTGGGGATTTGCAAACTTCACTTCGGACCTCAATCCATCAAACCACGGCTCCACAGTCCTGTTCGGCGACGTGGATCGTTCGGTGCCGGGTAACGAGTACTGGAATGCCGGACACAGAATCAACGCCAATGGAGCGCAGATTTCCATCCGAACCCACATTCAGGTCCTGCAAAACAGAATCCTTAAAAAGGCAGGGACTTTCCTGAACGGCAATCGACAACTGACTCCCGACAATCAGGCTTTCATGTGGATCGGCTTTACCGGCTTTGAGGTCAATACGGCGCTTGGCAATGCACTGAAGGCCGATCAGACCACAGCGCCCAACAACATTACCCTCAAGGGCGGTTTCAGGTCGGTCGAGTACAATGGATTGGTTCCGATCGTTGACAACGACGCTCCCCCGGACCGACTCAGGCTTATCCATCCCGGATCGTTGGAGCGGTTCGTCAACAGAGATTGGAGCGTCCTCGAAGAGACCGGCTCCATGTGGCGGCCTGGTTCCGACGTGAATGGCGAGGATGCCGACGTGTATATTCTGACCCTGCTTACCCGTCAGGCACTTGTCGGTGTCCGTATGAACGTTCATGGAGAAGTCTACAATCTATCGGCAACCTTCTGATTCCGATTCCGATCCCGATTCCGATTCCGATCCGAAGAAGAAGAAGAAGAAGAAGAAGAAGAAGAAGGTTCCCGCAAGGAGTTCTATACAACCATGATTGATCCACCGGAAGGCAGCGTCGGCAGTCATCGCTTGGACCCGGCTGTGCGCCGAAAATCGTGGTTCTCTTCGCCGGTTGACGTGAGCGCCGCGTCGTTGGACGAGGCAGGTCCCTACAGCGCCGACCATGAAATTGCGATCGAAGCCGTGTATCTGCACTACCTGGCGGCCGGAAGCGGTACGGCGGCCGAATTGAACGTAGGATCATTTGCCGATCAGGATGCCATTGTAGGTGCCCATCCCATCAGCAATACTGCACTGGACGGCGACGTGGAAACGCCGACGCTGGCGGCTACGCTGAGGGCAAGTGCCGGTCTCGGCCAAGGCAGTCCCGTAATGCCGAAGGGGACCCAGATGCGTGTAACGACAACGAGTCAAGGAACCAACACCGCCGTGGTGCAGGTCCAGATTGTCTATTCAGAACTGACGGCCGGCCTCTGATTCTTCCCCTTCCTGAAATGGAAAGCGGAAGAAGTAGAAGAAAAAGAAGAAAGAGCCGAGGAGTATTCCAATGCCAGGTCCAAATGTAATTGAAGGGGGAAGGGTAGACTTGTCCAAACTTATTGCTGAACTGCGACTGGCCCAAAGCCTCCCGTTCCCGACAGGGATTCAGCAAATCGTCTGGGTAAGTTCCACGTCGGGCAGCAACAACAATCCCGGCACACACCCCAGTGTCCCAAAATCGACAGTCGGCGGCCCTACCGGAGCAGCACTGACCAGTTTCATTACCGCCAACAGCGGCATGATAATCGTTGCAATGGAAGGACATCGGGAAACCATCTCGACGCCCGCCGGATTGGCCTTTGCCGATGCCGGCGTCTCTCTCGTCGGGCTGGGTCATGGCTCTTCACGCCCGATTTTCAATTTCAGCGGCGCTGCGGATGCGAGTATGGCTGTGACCGGCAATGGCCTGTTCGGCCTGAATTGCGTCTTTGCAGCCCTCATCGACTCATTGACCGGATACATCGAACTGGACGCGACCGACATTACGCTGATGAATTGCGAAACGCGGGATGCTGCCGGGCGGCCGATTGATACCATTGTAGCGGGGACGACGACCGCCTGTGACCGGCTGAGACTCATCAACCACGTCCACCGCGGCGCATCGGCGGTAGGTGCAACTTCAGCTATTCGCATCATCGGCGGCGACGGGATTTCCATCGTCAATCCCTGGATCGACGGCAACTTCTCTGCGGCTGCCATCGAGAACGTTACGACGCCGGCTACCAACCTGTGCCTGTTCGGCGGCCCCAACTGCTACATGAGGACCCGCAATGTGGCCGACGTAATCTTCAAGGCCCATGCGGCAACGACCGGGTGCGTCAGAGGTCCAATCGCGGCTCGGTTGCAGGAAAACGCCCCCAACATCACCGAGGCGTTCGTGGGCGCCGCTATGAACTTCTACCAACCGATCTCGATCGCCAATGCCGACGGAGAAACCGGGTTGGATACCAATATCGTAGCGTCGGCCGACATCTAACGTAGGGGAATAGCAAAAGCGGAAGAAAAGGCAAATGCCAGCACCGTTGTCGATAAATCCGGCGGAAGTGGATGTCGCCAACCTCGATTTTAGCGACGGCACGACCATGCTGGACCTTCGCTACGCCGCCATTGGCGAAGGACGGTGGCTGCCGCCGCTTCATTACGCCAAGAGACGGGACATTCCCAGGGTAGCCTGCATCATCACCGACCACCTTGCGCTGTATGAACAAATCGAAGAGTTGCGGAGGATTTCCGGCGACGAAAGCTATGAGATCGTCTATGACCGGGCTACGACGACCGACGCCATTCAGGCTGGTCATCACTTGTACCGAGTCAAACGCGGCGGCGTTCCAAGCGAAGACGTTCTTGCGCTGCAAATCTCGCTGAAAATCGACATGAATCTTCCGTGGCATCCTGAAAATGCCCAATGGCCCGCCAAGTTTCCTTTGATCCAGTGGTTCAAGGAGAATGACAAATCCCGATTGCCGGGCGACCCGGCCCAGATCGACGCTCGGCTGACCCGCGAAGGGATAGCCTACAACAAGAGCGTCCAAGCGTCTATCAATAAGGGTTACGACGCGGTAAATGAGGAGTTCAGGAAGGACCTGGATACTTACGTCGTCAAAAACCGGAACGGCGTCGGCACTCGATTGGGAAGGCGGCATCGCCATAAATAAGCATGGCTTGAGCGAAAAACGATAGCCGCCTGCCGTTCTTTGTCCTGGACAAGTCCGATCCGATCGAGAGCGGCGTTTCTAGGGTGCTTTCATGGTGCTGGGACAGATGCTGACCTTGCTTCGGCGCCGGATTCGGGATCAGAATAAGATCGTATGGACATCCGATGTTGATCTGCGAGAGGAACTTAATCTTCATGCCGCCAACGTGCTCCGGCTGCTCCAGCGGCATCAGATGACGCAATTGGACTCCAATTCCGAAGATTTCGTCACCACTGCCGGCGTAACCGCCTATCCGCTGACCGCCATTATCAACCGTCCCTGGAAGGTAGAACAGGTCTTCGATCCCCCAAGCACAGCAAGAGTTCCTTGTGTGCAGATTCCCGAAGGCGCCGAGGATTGGCGTTCACGCTCTCTTTTTGACCGGCGCGGGCGATGGCACTA
>Ga0100403_1003858_pt1 | contig 10910 bp, 11 predicted proteins | sample CryGeymet201501t_FD_83663 | JGI IMG/M metagenome (GOLD analysis project Ga0100403, IMG submission 83663) | Groundwater microbial communities from Crystal Geyser aquifers in Utah, USA - Crystal Geyser metaG 2015-01t | ecosystem: Environmental > Aquatic > Deep subsurface > Groundwater | place...
GGCCCCGGCCGGCGACGCGCTGAAACTCGACGCGCAGACCATCCGCGACCTCAAGGCGGCCGGGTTGGCGCCCGAAGACCTGGCACTCGTGCTGGGCGACGCGACGCCGACGATTGACCGGCTGCGGATGATCGGCGTTGCCCGTGGGGCGCACGCCCTAGCAAAGGAGCGGGGGTACCTTATCGAACGGTCCAAGGTGAGGGAATGGCTCGGGTTCCTATCGGCGAAATTGCGCGAATGTGGGGAGACGTTGCGCAACGCCTACGGCGACGACGCGGCGCGGCTACTGAACGTCCCGCTCGACGCGTTCGAGAAGCGCGTGAGGGAAGGGACTCGCCGGGATGGTTAACGCCACCCTCCCTCAAATAACCGCCATCGAGTCCGAGGATATGATCGGGTTCGTAACTGAATCGCGCCCGCGAGAAATCCGCAACATGCGTGAGTGGGCCGAAGACGACGTACTGATTCCCGACGGCCCGCACAAAGGTATGCCGTTTTCGTGCAGGAACCAGCCCGTGCACGGGTTGATTCTCGACGCGCTCATTGACAAGCGGTTCCAGTACTACGCGCTGACCGGGCCAGTGCAGAGCGGCAAGACGACCATCGGGATGATTATCCCGCTCATGTACTACCAATGTGAGCTACGGTCCAACACCCTACTCGGCGCCCCCGACGACTACATCGCGGCGAACAAATGGAAAGTTGTACTCAAACCAGCGTACGAGTCCAGCGCGTACTCCGGGATACTTCCACAAAAAGGCCCAGGCTCCAAAGGCGGTAGTCAGCTCGACACGATTTACTTCGAAAACGGGACCCATATGAAACTCATGACGGCCGGCGGCGGCGACTCTGCGCGGTCGTCGTACACGTCGCCATTTGTGGTGGTGACCGAGGCTGACAAGATGGACGAAGCTGGCGAGGCGTCCCGCGAGTCTGACCCTGTGACGCAAATGTACGCGCGTTCAAACGCATACGACGACCGGGCAAAGTGCGGGATGGAGTGCACTGTATCTATTGAGGAAGGCCGTATCTGGCAGGAGATTACTAACGGCACGAACAGCCGGATCATGAAACTCTGCCCGCGCTGCGAGGCGTACGTACAACCAGGGCGTGAACACTTACTCGGATGGCAGGACGCCAAGAACGAAATCGAGGCAAAGGCAAACGCGTGCATCCACTGCCCCGATTGCGGCAACGCATGGACCGAACAGCAGCGCCGCTGGGCCGTCGAACACGCAGTGCTTATTCATGAGGGCGAGCCGGACACTGAAGGCGTTGAAACTATCTGGTACTACGACGACGAAAAGCGCGTCGTGCTCGCGACGGGGATACCGAAACAAACCCGCACGCTCGGGATTCGGTACGACTGCGTCGATAACCTGTTCGTGTCGATGGGCACCGTCGGCGCCAAGGAATGGAACTGGGCGCGGGCCATTAATGAAGACAACGCCGAGAAGGAGGCGTGTCAGTTTTACTGGGTTGTTCCATACAGCCCGGACATCGAGGCGAGCGTTCCGTTGACGTATCAGGAGGTTGAACGGGCAGCCGATCGCGGGTTGACTAAAGGGATAGTACCGGCCGATACGACGCACCTCTCGATCGGTATAGACATAGGAAAATGGAATTGCCACTGGTGGCTTCACGCCGGGCGCGCGAACGGAAGCGAGCACCTCGTCGACTACGGAGTGATCGACGTACCGACCGCGCACATGGAACAATCGATCGCGACGCTGTCCGCCCTGTCTGAATTCGCGGAAACCGTCGTCGATGTAGGATGGCCGCTACAAGGGAATACTGAACAGATGGTTTCCCCTGGTGTTCGTATCGTTGACTCTGGCTACATGACGGCCATCATCTACCAATTCATTCGCGAGCAAAACGCCCGCATCGGTCGCCGGGCGTGGTATCCGTACAAAGGATATTCCGCGCTGAAACGCGTTGGCTACGACTCTGTCTACTGGCAGCCCAAAGCGCCGACCAGGGGAAGCGGGCGGCCTATCAAATACGGCGACAATTACCACGTGCAATGGCACAACGAGCCAATGGCGCGCGTGTGGCTCGTGCACGTCGACTCTGACGCGTGGAAGACAGACCTTCAAAAGCGATTCGGCGTGGCGAAGGGAACACCTGGATCACTCACGCTATGGGGAAGTTCGCAACCGAACGAGCATAAATCGATCGCGCAATCGCTAATCAGTGAACGCGAAGACGTTGGATTTGTCCCAGGCAAAGGCAACGTAAAAAAGTGGGTGGTGGTCCACCGCAAGAAAAATCATTACCTCGACGCTGGAAGCATGTCGCGCGTAGGGCTGCATCTAGGCGGATTCCGCATTGCGCATCAAGGAACGCCGCCGCCGTCTACACCTAACAAACCGAAACAGAAATCAATCGACATACTGGGCGGGGATAATCCGTACCAATAGGAGGGTAACGCCATGGCGAAGAAAAAGACGATTCGATTGGGCGAGGCAGAGCAAGAAGAATTCACCCCGGACGCGCCCGTTGCCGCGCCCAAAAATGAACCTCAGCCGTTCATTCCGACAATTAGCGCTGGATTTTTGGTGGAAATTCCCGGATTGGCGACGATCGACCCGACAGCCCACAAAGGCAGCAATCGGATCGATACGCGCCTCTCACGGGCGGAAGCCGCTACGCTGAAGCGTTTGACGCAGTCCCTAAACATGCAAAACGTCGCGCTCGAAGACGGACGCCGTGTACATACAGCGCCCGACGCGCTGCGGTGGATCTTGCAAAACGTTTCACAGGCGGAAACCGCCTAGCATATTAGTATAGCTATACCGTGCCGGGAATCAGCTATTTAGTAATTCTATATACCGTGCTATTTATGCTTGTATGTCAAGCGCGACAGCACAAGCGAGCTTCGAGACTGCGATGGACGCCGCAGTCACGGCCATCGATGGCGGTGACTATGTAACCGCGCGCCAAAAGATAGTCGTTGCTCAGATTCATTTCCGAAAAATACCAACAGATACACAGAAGGGGGAATACCGCCTTCGGTGGACCGAAACTGATATGGCCGCGCTGCTGGCCCAAATCGGCAAACTCGAAGCCGCATCACTACCCGCAACATCAAGTGTCGTTCATTTTTCAATGAACGACTACATGGGGTAGCGGCATGGCCCGGCGCAATCTCACCGATACCGTTGTCAACGTGTTCGACTCCGTCCGTAACGACTACCGGATGGGCAAGGCGAACAAGTACAAGACGAGCATTCGCGGAATATCGCCGTTTGGAAGCGCTGCCGACTACCACTACCGCAACGAACACGAATTTCTGCGCACTATCGAGTACGCCCGCGACTACGACCGAAACAATATGGTGGTAGGCCAAGGTGTTTCGCGACTTATTCGCAACATCCTACAAGGCGGCATTCCAGTCAACCCGGACACTGGCTCCGACAAACTCGATTCGGTTTTGAAATCGCGCTGGGACGAATGGTCCAGCGACCCAGATCAGTGCCATTCCTCGCGCGAAGAAAACCTGAACAGCCTTACCGCGCTCGCCCTTCGTGGTGAAATTGTGGATGGCGACCATGTGTGGCTGTTGTCAGACGCTGGGCACATTCAGCCATTCGAGGCGCACCGCCTACGCACCCCGCGCAACACGTCAAAAAACGTGGTTCACGGCGTGCTACTGAACGACCTGCGCGAGCGTGTCGAATACTGGATTACGAAAGAAGACATCGACCCGAACACGATGCTTGACAAGGTATCGGACGTTACAGCGTACCCGACGCGCGACGAATTGGGCCGCCGTCGGATTCTCCATTTAATGGACCCCAAGCGCGTATCGCAGACGCGCGGGGTGTCGCGATTCGCACCGATAGACGCGGCAATCGCCATGCACGACGATCTGCAATTCGCGAAGATGGTACAACAAAAAATTGTTTCCGTCATCGCGTTCATCCGTACGCGCGATCTCATGTTTGAGAATGCTGGAGCGACTCCGTCGTATGGCCCATCCGGGACGGAGACGCTATCCGATGGCAGCATTCAAACACTCGAAGGGCTGTCGCCCGGTATTGAAGTGCGAGGGCTCCCAGGCGAGAAAATCGAAGGGTGGTCGCCAAACGTCCCAAACGAATCATTCTTCCAACACGCGATGATGATTCTGCAATTCGTGGCGATAAACCTCGGTCTACCCGTTCAGGTTTTTCTGCTCGACGCCACACAGACGAACTTTTCCGGGTGGCGCGGCGCGATGGACCAAGCGCGCGTCGGATTCATCGAGATACAGAACCGCGTCATCGACAAACTGTTACGTCCGACGTACACATGGAAGGTCGAGTCGTGGCTTGCCGAGGATGAAGGACTTCGCCGGATGGCGGGCTCCCGCAAGGCGATTCTCCCCACCGCTCACCATTGGCAGCCGCCGTGGTGGCCCTATATCCAACCAGAAGTAGACGCGAAGGCCGACGGCGTCATCGTTGAAAAGGGTCTCAATAGCCGCCGTAACGTGCTTTCGCGGCGCGGGCTCGACATCGACATCATCGACCGTCAGCAAATCGCCGACCAGCGCCGCCGTATTGAGATGGCGATAGAAGCCGCCGACGGCATCAAGCAGTCATTCCCTGACGCCGCCGTTACGTGGCGCGACCTTATCGCGACTGAAGTAGTCGCCGACCCAATGCAACCCGCCATGGAGCCCGATCCAAATGCGCCAGTGGTTTGAAATCACCAATAAATCCGACGCGATGGAGGTGCGGATATTCGACGTGATCGACCGGCAATGGTACGACGGCGACACCGCAGTTAGCCTTCAATCATTCGACGAACAATTCCGCGCGGCGCTCGCGACCAATCCGAAGGAAATTCGCGTGCGCATCAACTCTCCCGGTGGAAGCGTAGCCGAGGGTATCGGGATTTACAACACCATCGCCGCGCACCGCGACAAAGTCGTGACCGTGATCGAGGGCTACGCAATGTCTATCGCGTCCGTTATCGCGCTTGCAGGAAAACGCGTAGAGATGGCTTCTAATGGTGTCTTCATGATTCACAACCCGCAAACCATTGCCATCGGTGACGCCGCCGCCATAAGTAAGGCAGCTGAAAACCTCAACACCATCAAGCAAACCCTAGTCGACACATATACCGACAAAACCGGCATGTCTCCCGAAGACGTGTCGGCGGCCATGGACGATGAGACGTGGTACACGGCCGCACAGGCCAAGGCCGCCGGATTTATCGACGACATCATTGGAAAAATCAAAGACGTGCAAAACATCGACCGCGAGGCTTGGGCCTGTGCTGTCGGATTGAAACCACCGGCGAAATTGCCGGACGAACCAAAGGAGACAAAATCGATGGCAACTGTTGCCGAAATCAAAGCGGCATGTCCGGGCGCGTCGTCCGACTTCATCCTCGCCCAGGCCGAAAAAGACGCGACTATCGAAGACGCGATCAAGTCGCACCGAGCGGAATTGCAGAAGGACCTCGACACCGCGAATAAGGCCGCCGCAGACGCGAAGGCAGAAGCGGAAGTCGCCCGCGCGGCACAGGCTGCCGCCGAAGCGAAGAATGCGGCCACACCGCCCGTCACCGGTAAGCACACCACGCTGCCCGAGGGCGCGCCCAGTCGCGGCGAATCCGATCCCATCGCGGCATTCGAGAATCGCCGCAACGAACTCATCAAGTCCGGAATGACGCGCGCCCAGGCGACGACGAAAACTGTTGCCGAAGACCCCGAGCGACGCGCCGCCTACATCGAAGCCTACAACGAACAGCACGCGGAAGCCCGCCGATAACTTGGCAAGACGCCGAAAAGGAGACATGAATCATGGCAAACAACCCAGCGGAATACCGCGGCGACGTAACGATGACGTTTGCCGCCGCCACCGCGCAATACCTTCGCGTGAAGCCGAATTCGTCCACCGGCTACGCCGAAGTGGCTGGCACCACGGCGCGCGGCATTGGCTGCGCTAATCGTCAGATGCTCGCGGCTGGCGATGAAGGTTCGGTCCGTCCGTTTAACGACGGCGGTGTGTTCCTCATGGTCGCCAGCGAGGCGATTAGCGCGTTCGCGTCCGTGTACGCTGCCGCATCCGGCAAAGTCGCGTCGACGGGAACGGTCATCATTGGCACGGCCCGCACGGCGGCTACGGCGAACAACGACATCATCGCCGTGTACTGCGACCCTATCTCCACCGATATTTCCGGCGGTGTGGATCGCACCAGTCTCGTGCAAGACGATCTCGTTCCATACACAATCCCGTGGTCTGATTTCCGTGTTCACGACGCGCCTATGTCTGTGTTGCCCGCGACCCAGGCGAACGACGACCTTGGATTCATCCTCGGCACGCCGGGTACCGACTACCCAGTGCTAAAGGGCGTCGACGGTGGAGGCACGACGGAAACGCAACACGCGCGGTTTTACTTCGCGGTTCCCGCCGAATACGTGGCAGGCGAAACCATCACGCTGCGCGTAAACGCCAGCATGCAGGTCGATGGTGACGGTGCGCAGACCGTTGACGCCATCGTACACAACCTGTCGAACAGCGCGACCGCCGACATATGCGCGACGGCCGCTACGGCGATTACCAGCACCGCTGGCAACAAAGACTTCACACTCACGCCGACGAACGTCGAGCCTGGCGACTTGCTTACCGTGAAAATCACAACGACCGTCACTGACGTTGGCAACGCCGCCGCGAACATCAACTCCATCATCCACAGCGTAGCTCTGCTGTTGGATATCCAAGGATAACCAGGGCAGCGCCCTAAAGGAGAAAACCCATGCCGTCACCATCCGCATCTCTGGCGACGCTGCGCCCGGACCTGGCCGGTTCCCTTGAGGAATTCGATCTGGAAGCCAACGCGGCGGGATACGTCGGACTCAACGTCTTTCCGACCATGGAAGTCGGCGCTCAGTCCGGCACCTACGGAAAGATTCCCATCGAGGAACTCCTTGTTAGCCGCGAAACCCGCCGCGCCCCAGGCGCCGTTTACTCACGTGGCAACTGGAAGTTCACGACCGGCTCGTACGCGACCGAGGAGCACGGAACCGAGGAGGCGGTAGATAAACGCGAATCGCGTTTGTACGCCAACTACTTCGACGCCGAAATGGTTTCCGCGCGTCGCGCCCGGCACATCGTAGTGCAAGCCCACGAACTGCGCGTGGCCGCAATCTGCAACGACACGACCACGTATTCCGCGCAGACGACCACCGCGACGCACGAGTGGGACGACGACACGAACAGCGTGCCCATCGAGAACGTCGACGCCGCCGCCGAGGCCATGTACGACCGAACTGGTCTGTGGCCCAACCTGATGATCATGACGCGGAAAACGTTCCGGAACGTGCGCAGCTCCGATCAGTTGCTCAACCGGATCGAGCAAGTCGAGCGCACTTTGCCGGGCGACATCAACGTCGCGCATCTGCAAGCCGCGTTTGACATCCCGCGCATCATCATCGCTAACAGCGTGCAAAACTCGGCAAACCCTGGACAGTCCGCGTCTATCGCGTCCGTTTGGGACGACGAAATGGCGGTGCTGTTGCGGGTCCCGATGATGAACGACATTCGCGAGCCAGGATTTGGCCGCACGTTCCACTGGGGCGAGGACGGGTCGCGCATCGGCGGAACGGTCGAATCCTACTACCAGACCGAAACCCGCAGCGACGTGATCCGCGTCCGGATGGAGACCGACGAACGCGTCATCTATCCCGAGCTGATCCAAATCATCGACAACCTCGTCACCTAACCATACCCCCTCGACAGAAGCCGGGCGGGCTGAATCAGCCGTCAGCCCGCCCGGCGGAGTTGCGATAGTGGCATCCGCATTCGACACACGATTTCAAGACGCGTCCGGATTGATTGACGGAGAGATGGGCGAAACCATCACCGTAACCCAATTCGGCGGGTCCACGTTTACGGGCGTTACCGCCATCATCGACCGAAACCGGTTCGAGCCAATGCACTCGCCAGACGGTCGATTCGTCGCGTACCGCGCGCGCGTGTCTATTTCCGCGACCGAAATCACAAACCACTCAATGAGCGCGCCGCGCGAGGGCGATACATTCACATTCGACAGCAAGGCGTGGGCTGCCGAGTCTATCGAAGGCGGCGGCGGCGAGGCGTACTACGACATCAACGTGATACTGACCGACCCGCGCGACGTGGCAACGGGGAACATACGGCGGGCGATGGGATGACGACGCTAACCGGGACATTCGGCGGCACGCTGGAGACATTCCGAAACACGCTCGCGGCGAGCACCGTGTTCCAAACATGGTGCGGCGCGACCGGCGACAACGCCTCGGAGTTGACCGCCGACGCGCTGACACACACGCATCTGATTTCTGTGACGCAAGACGACTTCGTATTGCCAGCGGTGCTGCTATTTTTCGGCGAAGGCGCCGACCGTAAGGCCGTCTCGTACTCCAACAAAAACGATTTTCACCCGTGGCCGTCCGGCGAAGTCGTCATGCGCTTCGAGGAATCGTACGACTACGACGCGTGGTGTACCGACTCCGAAGCCGTAGCGACGGCGAAATTCCAAGGTATCGAGGCCATAGTAGACGACATTGTCGCCGTGTCCGGCGCGGACGGGAAAGCTTCGTTTGTTCGCGTTCGATCCATGACATCTGAACCGCAATTCACATTCCCAGAGCAAGGGCGCTCGTCGCTGTGTATATGGGAATGGGCATTCACGATCGGGTAGCGGCATGTTTTTGATCAACGTGGAAATAGACACGAGATTCGGCGAAGACCTCACGAAACGGGTACACGCCGCCATTATAAAGAAGGTCCATTACCGCCTCGGCGCGTACTGGTTGCACGAGATACGGCCCAGACACTTCACGAAACAGGCCCCGCAAATCTACGGCTACGCGCCGCGGCAGGGCGAGGGTCCACGATCGAAAGAAAAGAAATCATTCTTTGCGTCGTATCTCGGACGGAAACAGAAAACGAAGCGCCATCAGCGCCCGTTGGTTTTCTCTGGCACGTCTGAGCGGCTCAGCGCCCAGGGCGAGGTTCGGCCAACGTCTAAACGCGTGCGTGTTGTCATGAGGGTTCCTGCATTCAACTTCGTTCAGACCCGGCGAGGCTACACCATCAACATGCGCGAAGAACTGACGCGAGTAACGCAGTCCGAGCGAAACCAACTTGGGCGCGTTGCCGCCGACATCTACCAGGACGAATTAAACCGCCATCGGGAGACCGTGCGCGAGACAGTTTAACCAAGCGCCAAAACGCGGGCTAGTCGCCAAAACTCACACCCGCGTGAGGCTGAAACCCCCACGGGAGAATATCAATGGCCATTACGAAAGTAGCAACAAACGCGCAAGTGCTTGTTGACTCGACAGCGCTAGGCGGCATCACAGACGCATCCCTTGACCTCGGAGTAACGATAGGGAAGGAGATGACGGACGGCAATGTCAACGCGTATTTCGTGTCCGTCAACGCAGTCAAGCCGCGCGCGACGTTTTCAACGCTCAAAATCGCGGCCGCGCTCGACCTGCTCGCGTACCCCGTTACCAGTATCGCCGGGCTCACAGCCGGCCTTGCAATGTACGGTCGCGCATTCGTTGCAGGCGCTACGCGTGGCGGCGCCATCGCGCATAAAAAATATCTCATGGACACGGGGATCGTGTTTCCGACGCGGTTGACCGTGGACCACCAGGGCGAGGCAAAAATCGAGTATTCCGTCATCCCCGTTTCGTCCGACGGAACTACCGCGCCCGTCGTGCCTTCTGAATCCGCAAGCCTACCCACCGCCGACGCCGACGATGAACGGTTCACGCTTGGCGAGGTGACGCTCGGAAACGTGGCGTTCACCCATATCAAGTCTCTCGAAATCAACTTCGGAATTACCGAAAAAGTCGAGAGTGCGGACAGCGACATTTACGACACGTTCGCCGCGATTCAGGAATCCAACCCGATCATCACATTGCGCGGTATCGATTATGACTGGTTCAAAACGTCCGGCGCCGTCGCTATCACCGGCCTAGCTGGGACGCAGGCGAACACCAGCATCGTGCTGCGCAAGCGCGCGGCCAGCGGTACATTCGTGGCCGCAGCGACGGCTGAGCACATCCTATTCAACGCGGCTGGGCTCATCACCATCGGACAGGCGCACAGGTCTAGCAATAACCAGACGGCGGAAATCGATCTTCGGATGGAGTGCATCCACGACGGGACGAACGCGCCGCTCGTCATCGATACGACGCACGCGTACGGGGTGTAGGCATGGGCCCCATTCAATACTTCATCTCGGGCGCGCAGACATTGAACTCCGGCGAGCTTGCCGCCGTGGGCCTCGGATACCTCGGCGCCGATGGTGCGTTGAGCCCTCGCGGGTGCGGGAACGGCCCCGAAGGGTTGGCGGGCGTGACTGTCTGTGTGCAGCCCCACTCGCCCGGCTGGCCTAAGTACACCACAGACGGCTACGCGTGGCGCGAGATACCGGCGAAGGTGCTGGACGGCAACGGGCACACGGGCGACCGGCGTGTATTTCTCGGCGTGCCGGATGGCGGCGTATCGCCGGAATCGCTCGCGCGGCGGGAACAGTTGCCTGGGCATGTCGTCACGATGGCGGAGGGTGGGAGGTGGGTTGTGCCCATCGCGCGCCGCTTTATAGAAATCGACGAAACCATCGTGCCTGTTTCCGCCGTTCCGATGCTTGCCGACATCGACGACGAAGGAAATATCATCGCGACCGGGCGGCCATCGAAGAAATACCAGCGGCTATGGGACATTGCGGAGGGATATCTAAATTCCGCCGTGGAAAACGAGACAGACGGCGACGATCCATTTTCGTTCGTAAACATCACCGCGTTATCGGTCCGCGTGCTGGCAATGAATTACCGCATCTCAATTATGGAGGCGGCGACTCTTGGAATCATCGACTACCCAAGCGCGAGCGCAGTAATGGAAGCCGTTATCGACGGA
>Ga0100403_1003861_pt1 | contig 10908 bp, 11 predicted proteins | sample CryGeymet201501t_FD_83663 | JGI IMG/M metagenome (GOLD analysis project Ga0100403, IMG submission 83663) | Groundwater microbial communities from Crystal Geyser aquifers in Utah, USA - Crystal Geyser metaG 2015-01t | ecosystem: Environmental > Aquatic > Deep subsurface > Groundwater | place...
ACCCTAGAATCCCCTACCTAAGCTTTCACCTTGCCCTACAAGTGAGCTAGAGTCTTCCCTCCCCGCCTACGTCCTGCAGACTGCGCCTCCCTTGACTTCCGCCACCCAAGTAGAGTGTGACCGGCCTGAGGGTGCTGTCGATCAACGGCCAGAATGCGCCGCGCAAACGGCGTCGTGCAGCATCGTGGCGGCTGATTGACACGGGCCGGTAGTGTTCGAGGGCCGCTCTATCCGCCAGTATCCTTTCACCTATCCGCCTCTATCTGCGCCTATCCGCCAGTATTTGCCTCGAACGGACACGAACGGACACCTTGTGCCTTCAGGGTGCTCTAGAAGCAGCTATGGACGGACTCTAGAACCGTCCACGCTGTCATATGCTGTCCTATAAACGTCCATAAAGTCGCCTAAAATCAGGTCGTGACATGACAGGGGGGCCCCCCCTAGGACTTTATGGGACTCCTGCGACAGGGGCGGGGGTGGTTGTGAGAGAAAATTACAAAAAAGTAGTGACTAGCCCTTAAATGATTGATTCTAAACAAGTTAAGCTAAGTTTCGACACTTTACCAACTATTACAAAATCATGCAAATTCCCCCTATATATAGTAGATCGAATTTGCACAGTTTTGTAATATTTAACTATTTTCAATAATATGTAAGAAAGTCCTTGACATTTCAAAAATCTTGATATATAATACCCTTACATCAACGAATAATTAATAAATCCCACAAACCGCCCCTTTTACAATAGTCTGCCTCCTAACCCTCCTAGACATTGAAAACGGCAAATTCGGTCAGTTAGAATAGTCTAAAGCGGCGGCAACTGACCACCCTCCTCTATTTGTAGAGTGACAAAAATTTTCATTGAATAGTGACTCTGATCTAGTCACCCTAAAAATCAAGTCACTTTAAGCTTTTTAGAGCCTTCCAAAGCTCTTACAAAGCGGGTGGTCGGCAAGGTGTCGAAGCGGCCTCATAACCCGCGAGAAGGCTGGTTCAAATCCAGTACCCGCAACCATTTTAATAGATTAAACTTAAATATGGTTCCAAACGATTTCCATGTAATAGAAGCAACCTTCAATGCTAAGCCATATGCTCTAGGCACTCTAGAAGGTCAAGCAGCCTTCGTTGATGATGCAGTTGCAGCCTTACATGCTTATAATGGAAGCTGGGGTCATCTTAAGAAATCCCCTTCTCAGACTAATATTCACGGTCATGGTGAAGACTCTGCTCTCTATCTAGACCCTTTAACAGGACTTGGCTGGGCAGTAGATTTTATAGCTTCAGCGGGAGCTTCTAATGCTCATATCTATTGGAACCCAGACGTTGCTTCTTACTATACAATTTCAAACTGGATAAATCCAAAAACAGCACATCAATCTACTCCTCAGCCTCCAGCTCTTAAGTCCCGAGAAGTATTCTACTCTGAGCTTAAAGAGATTAATGCATTCTACGCAGCTCCAGAAGGCTTACAAAGACCTGGAGGTATGATTTTAGTAGATGCCCATGGAAACTTTTATGCAGACGTAGAGGCCCTAGGAGCTTGGGGTTATGATTTGATGCTTGGAACCACTGTAAACGAAGCTAAAGACAGGATTAAACAATCTGAAGAGTGGCAAATTAAGCACCCCTTAGAATAGGAAGAAGATGTCCAATGACAACCCCACAGACAATAATTCAGGAGATGGAGCCATTTTATCTGGCCCAGATCCAGCGCCTAAAAAGCGTAAATGGGGTGGTGGACCAGACACGCACAAACCTGGATGCAAATGTAATGCCTGTGTTGCACGCCGTAGGAAGGCGAAAGCCATCGATGGATCAACAGGAAGAGAACTTCTCTTGTCTGATCTCACTAAAAATAAGACACCTAAGGCGGGTTTAGAAGAGATAATCTCTGCGGATCTGCCTCCCATTGTAATGAGAGGACGTACCCCTAGAGATAGGGTTCTAGAATGGCTAGAAATTCGGGCCATGAATCCAAACATTACAAATAAGGATGCGGCAGAAAAGATGGGTATTGCAATTTCTCATCTTAATACAATCATTACGAGGGCACGTAAAGCAGGTTGGCTTATTTTTGAAGATCCCATGCAGCGTATTGAGCATGAGATTATGCCAAAAGTTGCAGAAAATCTTAATTATTATTTAGATCAACGAGACAGAACTGTTACCATTGAAACTGCAAAAGGAACTCTTTTTAAGCAGTTTGAGAAGGCTCATGGTATTGGTGAGCAAACCTCACAGACGGTCTTAGCAATCAAAATTGAATATCCAGAGACATTACCAGAAGGACCAGAAATTAAAATCTTATCCAGAGGCAACGTCGTGGGAACCCCAAAAGCAGGGCCAGGCCCAGAGTAATTATAATATTATGTGGGTAATCCTATTTTATAGTCCTATCCCACATCTTTGCTCAGCATGTGGATGATTAGGTTATGGATATGAGGCTTGATCTATCTATAACACATATTCGTACTATAATTCGACAAAATTTACTTATGAAGTAATTTACAATGAGTCTAGATAATCATGCCATCTTCTAAAGTAATGCACGAATGGAAACATGGAACCCTTCATTCAGGTTCCAAGCACGGCCCAATGGTAAGCTCTAAAAAGCAGGCAATAGCTATTATGTTATCTGAGAAGGAAAACGAATCTAAGAAACATGATAAGTCTATTGAGGGGTTAAAACGAGCACATAAGTAATGGCAAAATGGATATCTTTACCACCCGAAAAGTTTTACGCGCAAGCAGACCAGCTTGATTTCCTATCAGCACGTAGAGCCCGGTGGTGTAAAGCTTGTAATAAACAATACATTGTATCTCCCCCAATTGTTTCATGCCCCACATGCACAGCTACTGGTGTTCGTTTATACGATAGGCTTACAATTATTGCAGGCCGTAGATTTGGTAAATCACGTGTAGGTTCGATGGCAGGAGTAGACGAAGCGACTATTCCAGAGACAGTCGGATGGGCATGCGCCCCTACAAACCCAAAACTCCATCGCTATGTCATTCCCGCCTTTCAGAGGCTTATTCCAAATGATTGGGTTAAGGATTATAACTCTGAGTACAAAGACCTTTACTTAAAAAACGGTTCTATTATCCACTTCCAGACCTTGGAAGATCCGGATCAGGGTAGAGGGCAGGGGCTAGATTGGCTATGGATTGATGAAATCTGTGAGTTATCTAAGAACCATTGGGAGGTCATTAGACCCTCTCTAGCAGGCGACACAGTTGCTTTCTTCACCACAACCCCAAGGTCGTTCGATTGGGTCTATAAAGAGCTGTATAAGCCTGCAGAAGACAATTTACCGGGATACTGGGCATGCCATGCGAGATCAGCAGACTCTGCTAATCCGCGCCTAAGTCCCGAGTTCCTTGCCAGAGAACGTGCTCAGATGTCAGATGCAATGTATCGACAGGAGTACGAGGCAGATTTCGTAACTTTCACAGGAGCTATTTACGGCGACTATTTATCAGACTCTATCCTTCATACCGAAGCACAAATTAAAGAGATCCTTCCTGAATGGCCTGCAATAGACCCTTCTAGACAAGTTTTAATCGGTATCGATACGGGTGCTGACCATCCTTTCGGGGGTGTAAAACTTGTCTCCACCGAGAAGGGTATAATTGTCGTAGGAGAATATCTTGCAAGAGATTCATCTTATATTGAACACGCCGCAGCTCTTCTAAGACTAGCGGGCAACCCAAATACAAAATGGGCAATCAATAAGAATGAACGTCAAGGAATTCTTGAATTAGCTCAGCATGGTATTTATTGTCAGAAGGCCGAGAACGATCAAGTAACGGGTATTGAACGTGTTAAGTCTTGGTTACATCAGAATCAACTATGGTTCGCAGCTCCGCTTTGTCCTAGAACAGTTCAACAAATGGCATCCTATAGATGGGATGATAATTATAATAAAAGAGATGAGAAGATTAAAGAGAGAGTTATCAAGCTAGATGATGAGTTACCAGATTGCATACGTTATGCACTCATGACTTGGCCCAGGCTCCCATCTCCAATTATTGAAACTGAGAAGAAAAGGGATATCTCAAAACTTCCAGGTGAAATGCAAGCAACAATTGAAAGAATGCGTCGATTAGACGCTGCTCCTAAGGAACCAGATACGGTTACTGGAGATTTTTGGTTATAAGGATTATAAATGGCAGTAACCTCTACTCGAACTACTACAATTGTTTATTCAGGTGATGTAGTTGGAACACAAACTGTTACAGCAGCTTCAAACACTGTTTCACCAGGATCTATAGAAATTATAAATCTTGTGTCTGGTGCTAACACTATTACCGTTCCTACTGGAGGTTCCACACCTACAGCAGTAACAATTCATCCTCCTACTGCCAATGCTGCTAGTATTACATTAAAAGGCGTTACTGGTGATACTGGTGTACAGCTTCATGATACAGATCCTTCTACCATTTCATTAGATTCAACTGTTACAACATTCGTATTAACCGCATCTGCTGCTGTTACTGGCGTTAGATTATATTGGTCATAAGGATAAAATATGTGGGTTCCATCCAGTTTCGTTAAACTTTTTACCAATTCGTTTGAAGAACTTGCTACAGCAAAAGCTGAACGTGATTCCTATAGAGATGAACTTGCTAAGTCTAATATCTTAAATGATTGGCTTCGTATGCAGGTTAATTCACTGCAGATGGAACGAGCTGAGCTTTTAAAGGTTGCTTATAATATTAAAGTATCTGCTCCTCAAATTTCTAAAGCTCCAGCTGTAGGAGATGGTGGATCAATGGGCATTGAAAATCTAGATTTTGAAGATATTGGGGATGAAATGGCCAAGAGGCTGGGGCTACCAATTTACGGAAACTAACTAAATGGCATTAATTCCACAGGCACCAAACGATTCAGTCTTTGGTTCTCCGGTTCAAACGAATAGTTTAGCAGCAGCTCCTACAGCTCCAGCTATAGATCCATCAGCAATGATGGCTCCTCTAGATCCCTATTCTAATGATTCTAAACTCTTAGAACTTTTTGAAAAGTTAAAGAAAGAATCACAAGAGTCTCGTTGGGTTTGGGAACGTAGTTGGTTACAAGAAAACTATTATGTAGATGGGCGTCAGTGGATTTCTTACCACCCTTCTCGTAGAGAGTGGGTAGATAAGCGTCTTCATAAGTGGATTCCTCGTCCAGTTACCAACAAGATAGCTGAAACTCTTCAGTCTATTAGAACTAATCTCGCTGCAATTGATCTTACCGTAAAGGTTAGACCTATTAACAATGATACCCAGAGTGTCTCTGCTGCAGATATTGCAGACCAGATGGCTCCAATGATTCATGAGGAACACAACATGAATCAGGTAATGCGAGAATCAGACTATTGGCTTATTGTAAATGGAACAGCTCTTTTACAAATTTCATGGGATAAGGACACAAGATCTAACAAGACATTTATTAGGAATGAGCAGTGTACCACATGTGGAGTAGTTTCTTCTCCAGATCAGATTAAGCAAGCAGGTAATATATGTTCGCAGTGTGGCAGTAATACTTTTATACCAGCTACTGATCCTGAGGGGAATCCAGATGGTAAATGGTTTGCATTTGGTAGAGGTAAAACTACTTCTCTTTCTCCATTTGAATGGATGTTTCCCCAGAACGTAACTAGATTTGATGAGATTCCATACATCATTAGACTGCGATGGCGCGAGAAGCATTGGTATGAGGCAAATAAACCTGAATTAGTACACAGTATTAACTTTGAAAAGAGCAGTTCTGATAGATCTCTACAGTTATATAAATCATTAGCAACTTCTTCAGCAAGTTCAGGTTCTTCTAGTGCCAATTTGATTGGTTCTTCAGGAATGAATTCGGTAGAAGGTGTAACTGAGTATGAACTGTGGATGAAGCCTACTCCTGACTTCCCAGAAGGACTGGTCTTACGAATCATTGGAGATAAATCTCCAGTTGTGCTTAGGATGGATGAAGAAGGTCTTCCTGGCCCTATTCCCTATAAGGATGTCGAAGGTAAGCCTATTTTTCCGTTCGTTATGGCTCAGTATGAGCAGGTTGGTGGAAGACTATACGGTAAGTCTGCTCTTGCCCCTATTCTACAGAAGCAGGATCAGTTAAATCAGCTTGATTCACTTATTCAATTAATTGTGCAACGTATGGCTAATCCAATTTGGATTGTCCCAGAAGGCGCAGGTATTGACAAATTAAGCGGTGAACCCGGCCTTGTTGTAAAATGGAATCCAATTGCTGCCGGTGGGCAAGCAGAGCCTAAGAGAATAGCTGGTTCAGATGTTCCAAGCTCACTTTCTATGCTTCGTGCAGAGCTTATTAAAGATATTGAAGAGCTTTCAGGTGCATTTGATATCATTAAAGGTCAAAAACCCGCTGGTGTTGAAGCATTCTCAGCTTTGCAGCTCCTAGTAGAACGGTCACAGTCACGATTTACAGCTGTTTTCCAATCTCGCGGTGAGATGTATCGTAAATGGTATCAAATTGCCCTTGAACTTGAGCGTCAGTTCGGTCCAGACACTCGTGTTTGGTCAGCTGTAGGCTCAAATAGAGGTTATACCTTCAAGCATTTCGAGCATGCACAGCTTGAAGGTCAGGTAACTGTCATGATTGAAGACGGTTCTAATATGCCTAAGACAGCCTTAGGCAAAAGAGCCGCAATTGAACAGTCAAGTCAGCTTGGATTACTTGATCCAACCGACCCAGACCAAAAATATGCCCTATTAACTACCTTTGGGCTGTCGGATCTTGTTCCCACACTTAATCATCATGTCCAATCTGCCCTGCAGATTCAAGATTCTTTTGAAAAATGGACTCAAAATCCTCAAGGACCTTCTCCTTTAGTGTTTAAACCGTGGTTTGATGCCCAAATTCACTGGACTGAAAGAATCAAATGGTTAAATACCGATAAAATGCGTGAATTAATGGCTCAACAGCCTATTATAGAGCAAATTATTGGCCAACATTTATCAGAATTGCAGATGATTCTTATGCCACCCCCAGTTGCTGGCCCAGAAAGTCTTAATATTCCCAATAAACCTGGTGGTGGAGGTATGGCAATGAGCAACAGTAATACTAATGCTGGTGCTGCGTCATCTTCACAGCCAAAGGGTAATAATCAGTTTGGTCCTAATCAAGGACCACGTTAGTTTAGGGTTATGTTAACCCTTAGCGTTATGTAGGCCACGCTTTAAGTGTCTATATTGCTATCCTTCGTGTATGGAGAGCACTCTTACGCGGACCTCACCCGCGATACAAAAAGGTAAAGAGAATGTCAGATAATATCGATCTCAATGTCCAGACTACGCCTGCAGAAGGCGAAACTTCTGCCGCACCCGCCCCAGCGATACCTCCGGGGACGCCAGCTGCACCCGCTACTGCAGCGACACCAAATGTAGCACCGCAGCCGTCAGCGACAGGCGGAGATAGAGCGGATTGGGTTCCTCCCCATCGTCTCAGGGAGACTCGGGAAGCTGCTATTCGGCAGGCCAACGAGGAATTTGCGCGAAGAGAAGAGGCTACCAGAGCTGAACTCGCCAGATATCAGGAACAGATTCGCCGTCTAGTTGGAGTGGAAGCTCCAGAAAATCCTCAAATCGCCGAAGTCCGTAATCAGTTCGGGCAACTCTTTCCAGATCTAGCTAAGTTAGAAGGAAAGGCAGCCATGATTGAGCAGTTGCTCGAAAGAGCAAATGATCTGGAAAACCAGACCAAGCATTATTGGACCTCCCATGGTCAGCGTACCATGGAGAATTTGTTTAAAAAGGCAGAGGCTACCTATGGGAACACCTTGTCTGATGACGCAAAGAGGCATCTACACCAGTCCTTCGTTGGATTTGTGCAGAGTTCCGAAGAGATGCAGGCTCGATACGAATCTGATCCTACGGTCGTTGACGAATTTTGGAGGGCGTTCTCTTCAAATTTCATTGATCCCGCTCGTCGTGAGGCAGCTGCTCAGACGCTGAGTAGAGTACCCGGTGCATTACCTCAGGATTCTCCTAGTGGTGTGCCTCGTGTATCTCCAGCAGAAAAGCCTACAACTCTAGACGAACGCGCTAAGATGGCATTTGATGTTTATAATGCTACTCGCCGAACTTAATTGAAGGGCGAGTTTTAACAAAAGGTTCGTAAATTATGGCAGGTTTAGATAAACAGGCATTTGATGCTGCGTTTAAGGATGTCCTCGAAGAGGGCGTTGCTGATGGCATCAATAACAAGAACCCTCTTCGTGATCTATTAAGCACAGAGAAGGTTCCTTTCCGTGGACGTGAGATCATCAGAGCAGCTCACACATCAGGGAACATCTCACCAATGTTCGTTGGTGAAGATTCCGCTTTCGCAGATGCTGGTGCTCAGGGCTACAGTCGAATGTTCGTCGATCAGAAGAAGCTGATGGCGAGGGTTCGTCTAACGTGGGAAGTAATGCAGGATTCAGCTTCGTCTGAAGGTGCATTCATTTCAGCACGTAAGTCCGAGATGCAGTATCTTATTGATGACATTGCTCGTCGGGATGAATTTGCACTCAACTCAGACGGTCGTGGTGTTATTGCTCTTGTGAATGAGTCACCGTCAGGTACCGATCTGGCAGTAGACGCTCCCGGTGGCATTACCAATAGTAACTTTGGCAATCGTTTCTTTCAGGAAGGCATGTATGTTGGTGCAGTAAATCCAGCAAACGGCCAGCTTCGCACAACTATTCATAAGGTAGTTTCTACCTCTGCAGATGGTACGAGTATCACTGTCGATAGCTCAACTCATACAGGTTGGGCAAATAGTGACTATATTGTACAGGTTGCCAATTCGTCAGTCACCGATGTGCTTGATACCTCATATGAGCATGCTTGGTGGGGAGTAATGGCTCTTGTCGATGACGGTACATATCGTGCGAATTACTTTGGTTTGGACCGCACAGCGGTTCCTGCCTATAGTTCATACGTTACTTCGTCAACTGGTGCAATTTCAGTAGACGTTATTCAACGTATTTCTGACATTGTAAATCAGAAGCTCGGTGGCGAGATTGACATCATTCTTTGCCATCACAGCACACGCAGACTTCTTGTTCAGCTTACAGATGCCGACCGTCGGTATATGGGTGCTGATCTTCAGAAGCCTGATGCTGGTACTGTTGCCTTCAAGCAAGGCGATATTCCATTCGGTGGGGTTCCTGTTCGCGCACTCCGCGACTTCCCCCTCGATTCAATGATGTTCCTTGACACCAAGAATTCTGGACTTAAGGAATATGTATCCGAGTCAGGTAAGTGGGCAGATGAAGATGGTGCTGTACTCTCACGAGTTGGTGCCGGTTCGTCAGCTCGTGACGCCTATGAGGCATGGTATCGTGTTCGGAAGCAGTACTTTCTTGAGTATCCTGCCTTCTGTGCGCGTGCCGATGGTATCACCGGTCAGTCACTAGTGGTCGTGAGACCTGCTGGTCGGTAATAACTAAGTTGGGGGCTTAGCTTTAGCTAGGCCCTCCTCTTAACAGAGGTAGATTATGCAGTATGTTACGCTTGTGAATAGAACATCGAAGACGTTACAGGGAACATGGGACGGTAGGCACTATGATATCACTCCTGGAAAGCATGCTTTTCCAGAGATTCAGGCTTTAAAGTTTAGGGAACAGAATCCTCTTATGGGCTCTGAGAATCCTTTCACCTTAGAAAAACAATATCTTATTGGTATTGAGGAAAAGGGAGATGATTGTTCTTCACTTGAGCAGTCTAATAAGATTGAGCTTCTCGACAGAGAACCTTTAGGTAATGCAGATAAGGTCATGGTTATAAAGGGTCATGGTATTTATTCTCCTAAGTCAGACGGTGGTAAACCGTTTTCTCCTAACACAGGGTTTGTTCCTGCCGATAAGTAATGATTAATTATATTCCCGACATCAATAAGTTTAAATTAGCTGGGCCACCCGAGTGGTGGCTCATCAAATTAAATGATTTTGATAATTCGCTCGTAGTTGTTCCTTCTCGTCAGGGATTTATGTATCGTCTCGCTCAACGTAGACCCCTTAAACTTAAAGAGAATATGGTAAATGATATCCTCTTTCAGGATAGTGATACACAGATGCTAGCTCGTTACAGTTTAGTGCCAGTTACTACCATTCTTGCAACAGCAAATTGGGACAATCCTTATATGTTTGAAGAACTTCGTAAAAGGGCCCCTTGGCGTATGGGGGGTGCCGATGCATATATTGCAGGCATTGAGCAAGTGGAACGTCAGAAAGAGTTAGACAAAGCTGCAGAAACAGATGCAATGCTAACTGATAATACCAAGGATGCTTGGAAATATTATCAGCTAAAGAAAGGTCTTCGCACACATTTATGGTCTCCGAAAACAAAGGATAGGACACGTTCTACTGTACAAACTCCTCTGATTAAAATAGCTTAGAATTTCGGGCATCCTGCCCGAGAGCGTTCCAAGCCCCGCAACAGTGGTTTGGTCATATCACACATCTATGAAATCTGTATGTGTAAAAAGGTAATTTACTATGGCACTTACTACAGAGTCTGCTGGACTTGTTAGACAGCGTTCCAGGGAATTTTCAAAATCACCAGGAATTTTCTACATGCTCAAGCAGCTTTTTCTTTATCTAGCTGCAAATAAGGGTAATCCTGATCTTGCATTCCTGCCTATTACATCTACTTCAATTGATAATGCTGGTGGTCAGGTGCTTGTTGATGCTGCATGCGTTGTATATGCTGTATATGGCAAGAAGGCTGCAACTGCCACTGATGTCTATCTTGTGCTCTTTGATGACGCCACTGATGACACGGGTGCAGGCACTGATGGTCGCGTTGTAATTCCGTTCCTTGCTGCAAGTGAGGAAGGCTTCTATTTCAATCCTACTGGTCTATCAATGGCTACTGGTATTGTGGCGAAGGCTTATACGGACTTCGATGGTA
>Ga0100403_1003862_pt1 | contig 10908 bp, 9 predicted proteins | sample CryGeymet201501t_FD_83663 | JGI IMG/M metagenome (GOLD analysis project Ga0100403, IMG submission 83663) | Groundwater microbial communities from Crystal Geyser aquifers in Utah, USA - Crystal Geyser metaG 2015-01t | ecosystem: Environmental > Aquatic > Deep subsurface > Groundwater | place: USA...
AATAAGGAAGCCAGCCCCGCCACTGCTCGACAAGCTCGCCACACCACAGAAAAATACTCTTTGCTCTTTTCATTTTGCGCGCGCCCGATTTTTTCTTCTTTTAATGAAAAGAGTATTTTTCTGCGGTGTTCTGCCTTCCAAGTATTCAGACAGGTGGCGGGACTGGCCTCAATTTGATTTCGCAAAGGAAAAGCGGAATTCCCCCCAAACCCCTTCCTTTTTGCCCGTCTTGCTTGGGCTTCGTCCCCAAAACTTTTCGGCGGACGGACGGCGGGACAGAAAATACAAAAGATGACGAAAGAGGAATAACGCTTGCCCCACCCACCCGTGCGCGCGTTATGTCGAATGAACTCCCTAATTTTGTTTGACTAAATGCTAAAAATTTCACATACTAACTCTTGATAAGTGATGATTTTAATACTATACGAATATGTCAAACGAAAAATCCACAATTGGGGACAATATAAGAAAATACCGAAACAAGCTCGGTATTTCTCAAGATGTGCTTTCCAAAAAAGCAGATTTAGCCTTTCATACGATCGCCAAGATCGAGGCTGGCTCTACTCCCAATCCCACTATTGATACAGTCAAAAAAATAGCGGACGCTCTCGGTGTTTCGCTTGATGATTTAATGAAATAAAATTATATGCAATCCGAACAAATCCGTTCAACATTCCTAGAATTTTTTAAAAAGCGTGGTCATCTTATCATTCCTTCCGCGCCACTTGTACCAGAAAATGATCCTTCAGTACTTTTTAATACCGCCGGCATGCAACCGCTCGTGCCGTACCTTATGGGGAATCCACACCCCGCAGGGGCAAAACGTATTGTCAATGTGCAAAAGTGCGTGCGCACCAATGACATAGAAGAAGTCGGCGACAATACCCATCTTACATTTTTCGAAATGTTAGGGAATTGGTCACTCGGCGATTATTTCAAAAAAGAAGCACTCACCTGGAGTTTTGATTTACTCACCTCTAAAGAGGATGGTTTCGGCCTCGACCCGCGACGTCTTTACGTTACCGTTTTTGAAGGTAATGAAAATGCACCGCGCGACGAAGAGGCATACGGGATTTGGAAAGGTATATTCGAAGGGGCTGGTTTGGATCCGGAAAATCGTATCTTCTTTTTGGGTGCAAAAAGCAATTGGTGGAGTCCTGGTGACAACGGACCGTGCGGCCCCGACAGTGAAATGTTTTACGATGTGAGTGGTACGCATATTGATGGCCTCACGAAGGAGGGTTTTTTGGTCGCCGATGAGAAGCAAGAAGTCATCGAGATTTGGAATGACGTCTTTATGGAATACGAGAAAAAAGACGGCAAAGTAATCGGTAAACTAGCTACAAAAAATGTCGATACCGGTTCGGGTCTCGAGCGTGTTACCTGTGTGGTGCAGGGCAAGCGCAGTGTGTATGACACTGACCTGTTTATTCCGCTCATCGAAAAAATTTCCGAACTCTCAACGAAAGACGATCAGCATGCAAAGCGTATCGTCGCGGAGCATATACGTTCATCTTCTTTCCTCATCACCGACGGCGTCGCGCCGAGTAATACCGATCAAGGGTACATACTTCGCCGCCTTATACGTCGTGCAGTACGCTATGCCGATCAACTTGGGATGCCGGAACAATCATTGAAGGCTGTGATAGAAATTATCATAACCAAATACGGTACGGCATATCCATCGGTGCTAGAGAAAAAAGATACGATATTGCGCGAAATTAGCCAAGAAGAAGAAAAGTTCCGCAAAACACTCGTACATGGCATTAAAGAATTTGAAAAACTTAGAGGAAGCTCGGTGAATGGCCGTGATGCGTTTACTCTTTTTTCGACCTACGGGTTTCCGATTGAAATGACGCAAGAACTTGCCAAAGAAAAAGGCATGATGGTTGATCTTGAAGCATTTGCACTTGAGATGGATAAGCATCAAGAACTTTCTCGTACCAGCTCCGCCGGAAAATTTAAAGGCGGACTTGCCAATATGAACGAAAAAACAACGATGCTCCATACGGTTACGCACCTCATGCTTGCTGCACTGCGCAAGTATCTCGGTGTCGAGGTGCATCAAGCTGGTTCGAATATTACCGAAGAAAGGACACGGTTTGATTTTATTTATCCAAAAAAAGTGGAAAGAGAGACGCTTAATAAGGTGGAAATGTATGTCAACGAGGCCATCAGCAAGAATTGTGATGTAATGATAGAAATCATGAAAAAAGAAGATGCGATGAGCGCTGGAGTAGAGGGAAGTTTTTGGGAGAAATATCCTGATAAAGTTACTGTGTATACAGTGAAATGTAGTGACGGTACGGTATATTCACAAGAACTTTGTGGAGGTCCACATGTTGCTAATACCGGAAATATTAAAGGATCGTTTAAAATTATAAAAGAAGAAGCGTCGTCTGCTGGAATTCGACGTATTAAGGGAATTTTAGAGCCTCAATCTTAATTACATAAAATTAATTATGAACAAACAAAAAATAATCTTTATCTTCGTAGGAATAATTGTTTTAGGAAGTCTTTCCTTAATATTGTTGAGAGATAGAAGCTCGACGGATTCTGTCGCGACAAATTTAACACAGATACGCATCGGTTGGCAGACACCGTGGGCTACACAAGGTCAATTGACTCAAATTTTAAAACATACCGATATATTGAAGAATAACAATATCGCAGCAGATTTTAAAGGATTTAGTTATGGCGGACCGTTAAACGAGGCAGCCCTTGCAAATGAAGTAGACATTATCTTCACAGCCGATCAACCTGCCGCCACTCTACTGGCAAAAGAAGATGATAAGTGGATTATTATTGGAAGGCTTATGTATAACCGTGTTTCTCTTTATGTGCCGCCCATGTCTTCTATAAATTCAGTAGCTGATTTGAAGGGAAAGACTGTAGCGATGCCTTTTGGGGCCGCAGCACAACGCATGGCACTTAAAGCTGAACAAGATGCAGGGCTCAACCCCAAAATTGATGTAAATAACATTAATCTTGGCATTTATGAGCAGAGCGATCTCGTGCGTGATCCTAATGCTAAAACCTGGGGAAACATTGATGCAATGGCTGGGTTTGATCCCACGCCGGCAATTTTTGAAGAAAAAGGCTTGGTTAGAAATTTAAAGGTAGATAAGGTTGTCTCTGTGATTTTGGTTTCAAATAATCTTATTGAGCGTGACCCCGCATCAGTCAGCCGCTTCCTTAAAACATTTAACGATGCATATGATTATTACAGAAACAATATCTCACAAGCCGATTCATGGTTTGTTGCAGAGTCAGGGCTTGATATCACGCCACGCGCGTTAGAGATAGCGGCAGATATAGAACCAAATCTTAAGGTGGCTTCAAAAGATGAAATTCGCATTGGTTTTAACGATGAAGATTATAAGATAATGCAAGAAGCGGCCGATTTTATCTTTGATCAAGGATTAGTAAAGAAACGAGTAATTATGAAAGATCATATAAATACTTCTCTTTTAGAGGAGGCGCTTAAATAATCACGTTATGAAAAAGAATCTTATTTTTGTTTCACTAGATACCGTACGGGCAGATGTCGCGTACAGTGGGAAATTTAAAGCAATAGAAAATCTAAGAAGTGAAGGAGTTACATTTTTAAACACTATCTCATCATCCCCGCTTACACCAGTCAGTCACGCCACTGTTTTTACAGGACTACAACCATTTAATCATGGGGTGCGACACCTCTTTAAAGAGAAAATCAGTGAAAACGCCCCTACTCTTGCTGAAATTTTGAAATCAGAGGGCTATAAGACAGGGGCTGTCGTGTCATGTCCCGGTATGAATAAGTGGTACGGATTTTCTCGCGGATTTGACCATTACGATGATGAGATACCACTTTTGGCTGATGGAAGTGATCCTCTCCAAACAGTGGATGTGAAAAAACGTGGAACCGCATTGAAACGTGCGGAGGTTGTAGCGGAAAGAGCTATCAAATGGGTCTCTGAAAATAAGGATGTTGACCCATTCTTTTTATTCATCCATTTTTTCGATGCACATTGGCCATATGAAGCTCCACAAAAGTTTGGAGGGGATAATATGTATGAGGAAGAGGTCGCCTACTCGGATCACTATCTTGGTAAGTTTCTAACGACGATGGAAGAAATGAATGTGCTGGAAAACACAACAATCGTTTGTTTTTCTGATCACGGAGAAGATCTCGACGGTCTGTACCCCAATGATAAAGGCGGTGAGAAACTCGGACATCCTGAAGAATTAGGGCATGGATGTTTACTTTATGATCAGACACAAAAGGTTATACTCATCATTAAAGATAAAACACTTCCTAATAATTGCGATATTCCTGATCAAGTTAGATTAGTTGATGTTATGCCAACAACACTTAAGTTACTCGGAATCCAAAAAAATATATCGTTTGATGGGGTCTCTTTATTGCCAATACTTAGTGGTGAAAAATTAAATCTTCCTGCGTATTCTGAGACTTACTATCCAGAGGAGAAAACAGTTGCAACTGGAGGGAAATTTGCCGAGGCATGCAACAAAAAGTCGATACGGATTAAAAATTCCGAAAAGATTATCACTCATCTTAATTCTGATTACATTGAGATTTATGACTTAAAACAAGATCCTAATGAGATAAAAAATCTCTTAAAAAATTATGAGTAAAAAAATTGATCATGTTGTTCTGATATCTCTAGATAACCTCAGGGGTGATAGTTTTGGTCCCGATAAATATAAGTATTTACCCGCAAATATTCGGGAGAATTTAAGGAATAGGAGCCAGCTGATGGAAGAGCTGTCCGCAGAAGGTTTGAATTTCAGAAATTGTTTTAGCGCAGCTCCTTTTACCACAGCGTCTCATGCATCCATATTTACTGGATTCCTACCTCTCCACCATGGTGTATTTGAGTATTTTAACTCAGACATAAAGAAAAAGACATTGTTTGAATATGCCCAAGGAGAAGGATATAAAACTATTTTTCAGACAGATTTTCCCATTATTCTTGGTGAACCAATTGGTTTTACGCGAGGAATTGACAAATATTATATTGAAGATGAATATGCTGCGCTTGAAGAATTGAGGTCAAATATTCATTCAAGAACCGTCTCTTTTTTCCACTTCGGGGGCATTCACTATCCATATGGCTTTCATACTTTGAAATTTGGTGGAGATGATTATAGAAAAAAAGTTCAAAATCTTGAAAAAGAGTTAGATATAGATAAGAACAAACTTCCGAAAGACCAATTTGATGAAGCAGATCGTATGGGAGAGGACAAAGATTTGCTTTTTAGGTATAAAAGAATCGTCGAGCATCTTTATGCACAAAAAAACTTTAAACGATTAACGGAGCTTTATTTTGAGGGCGTGGATTATTTTCTAGAGCATCGCTTTCGTCAGTTTGTGGTTGAGTTACGCAAAGTGCTAAAGGATTCCAGTCATTTAATTGTGTTGTTCGGTGACCATGGTGAAGATTGGTCTGATGAGAGCAAGGGTCACTATAAATCGTTAACACCAGGTGTTTTGCATGTGCCATTGATTATCATGGGAAGCAATATTGTACCCGGTGTTGTTGAAAGTAATGTGCGCACAATAGATATTGCACCAACAATATTAAATACACTTGGCATAGAAATCACAGACGCAATGGACGGAGTTATCATGGATATTCAGAACCCTTTTGAGATTGAAAAAAATGAAATGGCGAGCATTGCCCAAATATGGCTCGGTGTTGGTAAACAAGAGCTAATTTCGCATATTGATAAGGCTCATAGTAATAAAGGATTTACTGAAAAGATGGAAACAATTAAAAGAGGGGAAAGTATTATTAAAAAGAATTACCAATTAGTAAGAAAGTTTGATAAGCAAGGAAAATTAGAAAGTGAAAAATTGGTTTCATTGTCTGGTGCACCTGTATCCAATGAAATGTTGGCACCACTTCTTAATGAATTGGAAGAATATAATAAAACATCTTTGAATATTGATCGAAAAAATCTAACAGACGATTCAATTAAAGAACAATTAAAATTGTTGGGATATAACATCTAACTGTAGATGTAATTTTTGTGAATATGAAAGGCAATCTATAAACAACGATATATTAAATAATGCTTATCAGCACAATTTAGAACTGAAGCCATACTCCTTTTTTGATATGGCCCAGAGACTACAGGCTTTTGCTTCAAGTGCTGCATTTGTTGAGAGAGATGTTTTTTCTAAGTATCTTTTGTTTTTGCGAAGGGATTATCTCATTCAGGAAATATGTGCAACGCCACAATCAGATTACACTAAGGCATTGATTGGCATTTTCTCAGTATCTCCTTTTATTGTTAAAGATTTAGTTTCAACAAAAGGGATAAATATTTTTTTGGCACGGGACGCCGCCCGTGACTTCGTTACTGCACAAATGATGAACGTTTTGGGTATCAAAAAAAATGAATCATACATAATGTATTTTGCACGAAATAATTTTAAGAATGTTTATGGCATTACCACTAAGTTGGCTTGTGAAGCGAGATCTAATCATCTTTGTGAACAGGAATTATATAGAAAAATGAGCGAAGAGTTTATCGTAAACACAGTATTTAGAGATGAGGCAATCAACGCCTACTCTACATTAGAAAGAGGGGGCATTCTTAATTATAAAAAAATTAGATTTATTGATACGTGGGCGTCCGGAACTATTTTTTATGCACTATACTTTATTATAAAGCTTCTCGATGAGCATAAATATGAGAAAGATAAGCTCGTAAAGAAAAAGAATCCTACCCGTCACAAATTATCATTTGCTGTGGCAAATGATAAAAGACGAGTCATGGTTGTCGAAACCCCCTACGACTATCTGAACGTGGAGTCAGAATTTAATAGCTGGTGGAAGTTACCAAAAAGTTTTTATAGCCATTATAAATATAAACAAAAATTACCACTCCCTATTCGTTCGTTTAATTGCGATAATTTAAACATTCAACAGATATTGGCTTGGTATCGTTACTATAGCGTGCCCTTTTTATATGAAATACAACCTCGGGATTTTTGTGCTTTACTCACAGCACAAATATATAAAGGTTTAAATCACTTTGGGTCACTTAATTTTGGACACCCAATTGAATGGGACTATGATAAGAAACAAATCATAGATTCCTCCAGTGCTAAGCAAATCGGCAATTTATTGCGAAACATGTTTCTTGTCAATGCAGTTATGGGATATCAAAGTAACCACCTACAACCAATTAAGCAGCAAAATTTTCAAAAAGTAATCAAGAGCGGAAGGGTGTCTCTTTTGGATAAAAAATTTGGTTTAAACAATTACAAAACGTCCATGCTTGATAAGGTGCTGTACGATAATAACGAGCATGTAGTGACATGTCATTCGTCAATGATTGAGAATCTTGTGCAGAATGTAATTATTACAATGGAATTTTTCGGATATAGAGCCATTGCAAAAATGTCACATACTGAAAACTATAATTTCCAGTATTACTTAAATGGTATCAAATTTATCCCAACACACAAATATAAAGAGAGTTTAGCCATTTTAAATTCAGTGTACACAAAGAAGATGGTGAAAAAGATGCTTTTTCAAAGCACGTATCATTTTGTAAAGGAAGTACTGAAAGCGAAACAGATGAAAATAAATCTACAGCGAAAAGTGGAAACAATAATTTTTGATATTGACGGAACGCTAACTCCAATAAAAGAAGGTATTAAATTGGTAGTAAAATGCATAGGAAAAAATATGAACATTGTTTTTATAACAGGAAGACCAATATCCTTCTGTAAACAAATGACGGAGGATTTAAACAAGGAGATTCCTACTCAGCTAAAAAACGTCGCTGGTAATATACTTTTTTACAGTTCTAATGGATCAGAGGCTTTTTCTGCTGAAGGTACTATAATACAAAAAAGAGGCAATATCCCTATTCATGTAAAAAGGAAACTTTATAAGTTGTTAGATGCAATGGATTTGGTAATTTCATCAGAAAGAGATTATCGTATCATCGCAACATATAAAGGTGAGGATAACAATGCAAACAGGATTCTTGCTAACATGGAGAATATAAAAGAAGAAGTAAAAAGTGATGGCCTTGGCGTATACTTAATAAAATGGAATATGGAAAATTCTGATAAAACTCTACCGTTTAATTCTATAGATATTTGTTCGTCTAGCAAAAAAGAAGCTCTTACACATTTATTAAAAAATGAAAAATATAAAAATTATATAGTTGTTGGTGATGATCCAGAAAATTCAGACAGAGAAATATTGAGAGAGAATGATATCTCGGTCGAAGGATACGGTCTTTTTAAGACGAGAGCAGTTGTCAATTATATTCTTGCTAACAGAAAAATTAAAACTTCTTAACATGAAACATGATTATACCAAAACAATAAATGCATTTACCAAAAAGTTTCTCAAAAAAGAAAAGGTTCTGGCGGTTTTAGTCACTGGCAGTTTTGCCCAAGGAACTAACAATAAGGATTCAGACCTCGATATACAAATCATCACATCAAACACATGTAAATTTAGAAAAAGAGGAAATATTGTCATGGACGGGATTTTAATTGAATACTGCATTAATCCTTATCGTCAAGTAAAAAAATACTTAGAAATAGATGCAAAACATAATAACCCCATGATGTGCATTGCTTTGTTGGAAGGAAAAATTATTTTTGAAAAATATAAATCCGCGTCACTTTTAAAGGAATATGCCGCCGCATGTCTTAGGAATGAATATAATTCGATCAATAAAGATAGGATATCTTTTAATAAGTATGTATTAGCGGATACTTTAAATAAAATGAACTCATTATATAAAAAACATAGAGATGATTTTCCGTTTTTATATTATATAAATCTGAAACTAATCTATGAAACATATGCGGTTTTTCTTCAGCAGCCATTACTGAAGGAACCTATGTTGAAAGATTATTTTGAGGGTAATGTACGATTTAACCATGTTCTGAAAGATTTCATCGATAAAGAATTCGCAAAAATGTTTCTGTTGGCGATGGTTAGCAAAAATTCGCAAGATCAAATAGTAAAGTATAGAGAGTTGACTCAATATGTATTAAATAAGATGGGAGGGTTTAGCCTTGATGGGTGGTCATTAAGGATTCCTGTTGATTATGGCAACAAAATGGATAAGCGTACGCGAATATTTTAAGCTTATGGCAACTTCTATATTTACAAAACATCGCGCACAAGACCTACTGATAAAACTGTCATCAATACTTTCGGTGCTATTTTTTTGGCACATATTGTTGATCCTTGTATTTCCTGCAAATACTATTATCCCTACTCCGAGTGAAGTTTTTATAGCGTTATTGGACATATTGACTAAGGGAGATATCTTTGCACATGTTTTCGCCAGCTTGATACGAGTTGTTGTTGGTTTTTTGATTGCTACATTTATTGGAGTAGGACTTGCTTTGGTTGCTGGATATTATAAAAAAGTCGGCATCTTTCTTAACCCACTAATTGAATTTTTACGTCCCATCCCACCAATTGCATGGATACCGATCGCAATATTAATTTTTGGTCTCGGCAATACATCGGCATATTTTATTGTTTTTATGGGTGCTTTCTTTCCAATATTTACCAATAGCTTTTTCGGCGTTAACTCTTTACCTACTATTTACGAAAATGTTGCCCGTTCTTTCGAAATAAAAAAGTCAATTTTTGTTAAAGAGATACTTTTAAAATTTTCTTTGCCGTACATCTTTACAGGTTTGAAAATAGGTATTGGTATGGCATGGATGAGTGTCATAGCTGCGGAACTTATTGGAGCGCAATCCGGTTTAGGGTATTTTATACAGCTCAATAGACTTTTACTAAGAACTGATAATGTTATCGCTGGTATGATTTTGATTGGGGTTATTGGATATGTGCTAAGTTGGCTTTTGTTGACAGTGGAGAAAAAAATAATTCCATGGGGTAATAAAAAATAATTTATGCTGAAGCTAAAAAATCTCTCACATCATTACAATAATCAGTTACGAAATATTAAAATTTCAGTACTAGAGAAGATTAGTCTTTCAATAAATGAAGGAGAATTTGTCTCAATTGTAGGAAAATCAGGTTGTGGAAAAACAACATTAGTAAACATAGTGGCAGGATATATACAACCAACCGGTGGCAGTATTTTTGTGAATGCTGAGAAAGTTATTAATCCAGGCAAAGATAGAATCGTAATCAACCAAGCACATGACCTTTTTGATTGGATGACGGTATATCAAAATATGAAACTTGTGAGTAATAATGATAGCGATATTAGTAAGTATCTTTCAATGACAGGACTTAGAGAGTTTGTTGATGCATATCCACACGAACTTTCGGGTGGTATGAAGAAGAGATTATCCCTTGCCAGGGCACTGGTCGTCGATCCAAAATTTATTATAATGGATGAACCATTTAATTCTCTCGACTATCAATTAAGAGAAAAACTCCAAGAAGAATTACTAGGTATTGTTAGGAAATCAAAAAAAACTATTTTATTTGTTACGCACGATATAGAAGAAGCGGTATTTTTATCAGATAGAGTCATTGTGCTCTCAGGTAAACCGACACAGATTAAAAAAGAAATCATTGTTTCTTTGCCAAAGAGTAGAGACACTTCGATAAGAGATTCTAAGGAGTTTATTCATCTTAAAAATATAATCAAGTCAGAAATATAAGAGGTCATTTAGCGTAGTTGCAGGGTTGTATTTCCTGTCCCGCCGAAAAGTTTTGGGGACGAAGCCCAAGCAGACGGGCAAAAAGGAAGGGGGTTGGGGGGGAAGGAATTTTTGCCCGACTGCTTCCGTTCCCGTTCCGTTTGAGCAAAGGAAAAGCGGAAGGGGGGTTTGGGGGGAATTCCGCTTTTCCTTTGCGAAATCAAATTGAGGCCAGTCCCGCCACCTGTCTGAATACTTGGAAGGCAGAACACCGCAGAAAAATACTC
>Ga0100403_1003864_pt1 | contig 10907 bp, 23 predicted proteins | sample CryGeymet201501t_FD_83663 | JGI IMG/M metagenome (GOLD analysis project Ga0100403, IMG submission 83663) | Groundwater microbial communities from Crystal Geyser aquifers in Utah, USA - Crystal Geyser metaG 2015-01t | ecosystem: Environmental > Aquatic > Deep subsurface > Groundwater | place...
GATCAGATTACAAAAGAAACAAACAAAAGTAAAGTAATGCAAGCAGCAAAAAAGTCAGGATTGACACTTAGTTATTACAATCCATTACTAGATGAAATGAGCAAAGCTCAAATTAAGAGAATCACAACAGCAATAGGATACGGAGACTACACAGACCTGAAATTCAGGATCAAAGAAAAAACATACTATGTAGAGGTTACACCAGGATGCGGAGTCAATGATGATGAGTTGGACTTGGTATTCCTAACTGCAGCGGAATACAGTAGATATCAATAAAGCAAAAGAAAAGGCCGAATGGCCTTTTTTTATGCGTTAGCTGATACGTAAGCTCGTGTATAGTTTGTGCGTAGGATTGTCCGAACCCCCTCAGCTCCACCACTACGCACAAACAGTGACGATGGTAAATCAAGTTTATACTTGATAATTACCTCATCGTTGCTGACATCAATACGATCGACAAACGTCGATAGCAGCTGGCGCTTATAATCGTCACCTGCATCAGCACCAGGGCGAACGTCCATAGCGGCGATCGCTTTTTTTATTGTTTCCAGATCCACTCCTGGTTTTTTGTGTCTAGCAATAAACAAATCCTTTGATAGCAATTTCAAACGTCCTAACATCTCGTCGTTTTTATCGTTAAACTGACGCTTGCTTATTTTTTCATTCAAATACGAGTCGAGTAAAATGTCTTGCTGCTTTTCTATTTTTTGAATCTGACGCTCTATTTTTTTAACATCAACATCGGAAACTGCAGCGCGAGCCATCAATCGTTCATACACAAGCTCAGCTAAATGTTGTATGTTAGAGTCCGATAGAAACTTCGATGTGATAGAATCAATAACAAAAGTCTCTAGGCTTTCACGTTTGATAAGTTTAAAAGTGCATCGCTTACTTGCTCCTGCAGCATCATGAACGCTTGACTTCACAGAACCAGAGCAGCGGTAGTAATCATATTGATACGCACCCTCGCCAGTTTTCCATGACCTATTAAACTTTTTACTATGCCCATACAAGTGAGATCCGCAATGTGCACAGTATGCATATCCGGTAAGAAGATATTCAAAGTCCACCTTTTGCTGAATTGGTCCAACGTTGCGTGTTTGTGCTTTTTTGAAGATACGCCAAAACATAATAGGATCCACTATAGGATCAACAACACCATCGACAGTAAACTCACCGAGTCCTGTCTTTTTCTTTGCATAGGTTAAAGTTCCGGCATAAAGAGATGTACGAATCATAGCTCTTATAAAATATACATTTATTAAATTACCGTTTTTATTTCGATACCCACGATCCTGAGCATACTGAGCAGTACGATATAATGAGTAACCATTATCAATCTTATCAAACAAATCACGTATAATCGTCGCCTCTTCCTCGATTATATAGTAACGTTTGTCTTTATCCACACCAAGTCCTAAAGGGATGCCACCGCCAGTATAACGGCCCTCACGAGCTGCCTGGCGTTTTCCTTTCTTAGTTTCACGTGATAAGTTCTTCGAATAATACTCGGCCATACCCTCAAGCATAGACTCCAGGATAACAGACTCTGGAGAATCATCCAGTGGTTCAGTAACAGAAATAACACGTACGCCATTATCACGTAAGTGTCGCTTATAGGTAGCAGAATCATAACGATCCCTAGCAAAGCAGTCCAATTTATGTACTATTACAGCTTGAAACGTGTGAGAGTTTGAATCGCTGATCATCTTCTGGAATTGTTCGCGGTCTGCATTCGTTCCAGTTTGTGCCTCATCAATATAGGTGTTTATTAATTCGTGGTCGTTATTTTTACAAAATGTTTTTATAGCGTCCAGCTGAGCAGCAATGGAATAACCATCACGCTGAGCCTCAGACGAATAACGACAATATGCAACTACAATCATTCTTGATCCTTTGGTTTATTACCAAGCTGAGTAAACATATTTAAAATTAGTGATAATTGTTCATCAGAATAATTTCTGTGAAGTAACTGATCAACAATAGAAACCATATATCGATGACGATTTGAAACAGTATCATCATCAATACTAAGCATAATATCATCATAAACCATGACAAATAAGTTCTCTAAAGCATCCTCAAACGAATCAACAACCTTGATAGCATCGGTTCCTATGAGGGAGTCGACTGATACTTTTAATATTGGTGCTAATCGCTCAGCATGAGTAACTCCCATCCTACGTTTTTTATTTTCTATTTCTGATAGTGTAGAACGCGCAATACCGCTCAATTCTTCAAGTTCACGAAGCGTATACTTCTGACTTTGTCTAATTTTTTTTAATCTATTCATAAAAACACCTCCCAAGCAACTATATAATACCATACGCACAAACTAAAAAACAGTCCAAAAGATAATAATTGTTAAATTAAAACGAAATATAGTTGACTTTGAAAACACAAAAGAGTATATTTAGAATATAAAGTTCAACATAAAGCGAACTTTTTTAACACAAATAGAGTTCGACAAAATCAGAAAATACAATAACAGGGAGGTGCGGTACGTGGTAATATTGAAATATGATAGCACGAACCAAGAAAGAATTAATAGGATCAAAGCAACAATGGCTATTAATGATCATACCAAAGCTAAATTAGCTGAACTGCTAGGGATTAGCAAAACAGCGATACTTCAAAAACTAGCTGGTAAACGACCATGGCAAGTAATAGAGCTTGAAGCTTTGGCTGATATTTACGATGTCAACAGATCCTATTTTTTTTAATGTTTGAGTTCGACAAAAACAGAAAACGAGGTGTAGAAATGGAAAAGCTAGAATATCCTGACACTTTCATAGATTACATAATAGATAATGTTGTTCTTCCATACATTGAAAATAATACTGCCGGTCTTAATCGAGAGGAAAAAGAAAAAAGTGATAATTGTAACATGTTACAATTAAAATCGTGACTATGATTAATCACATACAAATCAAAATATGGGAGGAAGACTATGAAACAGAAATCAAAAGAATTATTTACACATGAAGTAAAGGTGCTAACATCAAAAAATATTGATGGAAGCAACGCTGTAGTGATGAGTTTTTCAAAAGGTAACACTAAAGCTATTACAGATATTAGAGTTGCATATGAGATACTCACTATGAATTTAAAAGGAATTGAATATCCACTACAAGAAAGCAGCGATCATAACGATAGCGTCAATCTTGTTGCATATCCAGTAAAAGGGATGATTGTAATTGATGATATGTACAGAAGAATCGGAACACATCAGGTAATCCCAGGAACTATAGGACGTGCAAAATTTAGTATGAAAATTAAAGATAACAAAATTCGAACTGAAATACTTCAATTTACAGTATGGAAGAATCCAGATCCGGTCTTTACATCATAATGAAGATTAGGATAACGAGACAAAACCACATGCTCTATGGGCGAACATACGAGGTAGTGGAAGAAGACAATCATCACTACATAATCAAACTTAGCTACAACAACGCATTAGTAAAAATCTTTAAAGACGATGCAGAAATCGTCGAACAATAATCAGGAGGCAATACGAATGGGAAATAGGGCGAAACAAGATACACAAATGACTGCTATAGATAAACTACGAGAGGAATACAAAACAGCGAATCACAAACAAAAAGTAATAGCGACATACTGCTTATTACCAGAACTAAAAAACAATACAAACTTCGAACAACGAATCCTACAAGAAAACAAGACACTTGATGGAATGCTAAGAAAAATAGAAGAGTGGGTACGAAAGAGCAAAAATCACGCTCCTAGCCATGACGCGATATTTTCACTAGCTATTCATTATTACCAGGAAGACAATCCACAATACGTGGAAGAGCTCCTGCAGGAAGAGAGTCCAGAGTTCGGTGACATTCAAAAAGAATTCAATACACCGATAATCAAGTACATCACTGCAACGGTAATAAAAGAAACCATCAAAGAGGTCACAAAGACAGTGGACAAAAAAGGAACTAAAAAATCCAAAACGAAAGAAAATGTATCGAAAAAAGTAAAAGAAGTCGTTGAGAACAACCTAAAAGACATCAGCCAACTATCCATATTTGACTTAGATGAAGATTAGTAAACCAGATCAACGACTAACTAAACAAGAGTACATCAAAGCAATTAATGGGATGTACACTGATACATTTCTGACTTTCGATAAAGATCACTATCAATGTGCCGACTGTCATGAGATATTCTCGAGAGACCACTCAAAATGCCCTGTGTGCGGTAACAAAGGCGGACACACAATAACGAGAGGAAAAACGAGATACGACATGAGAACGGCAATCCAGACGTTCAGGAAAGTAGGAAACCACGTGGTAGAGCTTGTATTTTTATTTACAGATTATATGAATGCTCAAGAACGCAAACTGAAAAGAGATGTCAAACTTATCCGTAAAACGGAATACAAAGACAAAGTAACTGTACTTCTAAACAAAAAGCTATCATACAACGCTGGACTAAAAACATTCGCTCTCTGGGATTACTGGGGAAATTACATCTACGGGTACAGCAAAAGGGATGGATGGCATGAAGATAAACCATCAAACGTGAGAGCTTCCACCCTTGGATGTGAATACGTAAGAATGAACAAACACGTTCTCCTGCAGCATGAGCTATTGAATCGGATTTATTCATCGGTACCATTTGAAGAATTAGAACACCTGGACAATAGTCACTTCGAGCTAGCATTCAAGTATCCATATATTGTTGAGATGCTCAACAAGAGATCCCAACGAGATAACAAGTACTATGCGCTTGCATCGATTAAACGATATCCTGCAGCATACAAGAAATACCATCGATACTTCGAACAGTACGGGAAATACAATCCTAAGCTACTTGCAAAACTCAACAGAGTAGATGGCATGCTCACATACAATACATTTGAACGTTTGATGAGTTTTTATGAGATACCAAAGGATATCAGAACAAAACAAGAACTCGAAATGTATGCAGGATTAGCAAATAAGTACTACGGAACCTATCGATTTGATGAACACACATACAAAGACTACATACGAATGTCAGCAGCTCGAGGATTTGATACAAGCCAGGAAGACGTAAAGTACAACCGCAAATGGAAGCAAGACCACGATCGATGGACCGAAGAGGTAAAACTTGCTAAAGAACTCAAAAAAGAGAAAAAGTTCGTAAAGGTTTATAAGAACTACCCGAATGAGCAAATAAATGGATACATGATAGAAGCTCCACACAGCATCAAAGACCTACACAAAGAAAGTGAAGAGTTGAAGCATTGTGTGAAGACATACACAGATAGAATCATAAAAGGCGAAAGCTTGATCCTATTTGTGCGAATGGTTCCAGGAAAGCCGTTTATTACTGCAGAGATTAAAAACGGCAAAATCGAGCAAATCCGAGGTTTTAAGAACAATACCGGAATGATTAACACAGAACATAAAAAAGCGCTGCAGGCATACGTGAAACGACACGTAGCAGCAACATAGGAACGGAGGAAACTATGAAAACAGGAAAGTCATACGAAAGTACAAATCCAACCCCAGGGACAACGCCACCAAAACCTGGAACGAAAGAATTTAATCAATATAATAGGTTTCAAGCAATTATAGATACAGGTAAGATAGTAGACCCGAAAAAAATAGATAAAGTCAAAGATGCTAAATACTACATCAAAGATGGAATCAAATGTACAAAAAGAGACATGAAACAGAACCTGCGAGAAATACGATACCAAGTCGGTGACTTGATTGCAGGTTACTGGGACCTGATAACGTTAAGGTTCAAAAAACAAAGAAAGGGGGACAAAAACAATGGATAGAGTCCATAACACAATGCATAATCCAAAACTGGGGAAACGTAAACCACCAAAGGAAATCGTAGGATTTATCAAAATTAATGGAAAACTGAACGGTGGATACGACAGCAATGAACACCATGTCAGGTCAGACCAAATTATCAACATCACAACAACCCCAACAGCACCATACGCGTGCATCGTAACATTGAAAAACATCGATGTAATTCTAAGCAGCACAACCCTGGATGAAATCATGAACCAGGTGAAATACGTTGCAGAGGAATAACAATGGATCCATTAAAAATCATACTGTTAATCCTTGTAGTAATCAATCTAGCGTGGAACACGTACGCAGCACTCGATGCGCACAAAAGATACAAGAGGATAGCAGCTGAACAAGCCAAACAAAATAAGGAGGTAAACTGATGGCATTTACAGCAAAAATCGAAACAGACAGCATCGATGATTACATGAAGCTTAATGGAAAAGCAAAGGCAACAAAACAAAGATGCCCATGGTGCGGATCACAAAAAGTATATGTCTCAATGAAGCAAACCGGTGACATTACAAAGAATGATGGTACCGCAGCAAAAAATGAAGCATACGACGTCATCTGCAGCGAGTGTAACATGATACATCAACGCCACAGCAGCGAAGTCGAACAAAAGGACTAAAGATACCAATGTATGACTACGAACGCATATACGGCAAAATAAAGGAACTCAGAAAGAATGCAGAAGACTCAATCGTACCGTACTCAGACAATGAGATATGGGAAGACGACATAGAGGTCCTGAATCCAATCGCAAAACTTGTAAAAGAACATGAACAACAAAAAAAAAATAAGGAGGCACAATAATGCCAAAAACAAGATTTATACAGCTTCAACAATTCAAAGAATATGCATACGATACAAAACTGAATAAACCACAACATGATAGACCGGTATACACCGATTTATACCTACCAAAAGGAATGGATGTAATCATCACTGAATCAGGAAAAAAAGGGCACTCAATCATCACAACAGCTGTAGGAACACACTTCTATGAGGTAAAAGGATCCCCAGAAGCTATCAAAAACTTAATCGACAAAGAAGAACAAGCGGACGAACCAAAAGGGCAACCAGATCCGCTACCAAAACCAGTAAAGAAATAAAGAAATAGGGAGGAACAAAATGGATACGAATAGCATGAAAGAACTCATCGCAAAAGTGGTAGATGAGAAATTGGAATCAAAAATCGAGGAACACCTCGAAAAAAGCATCAATGCAGCATTAAATGATTTATTCGGAAACTACGGTGATGTAACAAAAGTAATCAAAGATAAACTCAAAACAACGATGATCCCACATGTTGAGAAATACAACTACGGAGACTACATCACAAAACTAGATGCAATCATCGCAAGTTTAATCAAAACTGCAGCTCCAGACTACAAGAAAATGATGGATAATTTCAAAGAGTTTATATCCGATATTGGAGTCGAGTCATTCGGAACAATTAAGATGTCACAAATCTTCAAAAAGTACTGTGAAATAGTAGCTGAAAGAGTAGAAACATCGAATCTGGAAATTGACTACGATGAGTCACCATCATATGAGCTTGTAAATGTATCACTTGAGATTGAAAAATCAGATAGTGGATGGTCATATGAACACAACATGGTAACACTTCAATGTGACGAGGACGAATCGCTCCGATTTGAATTTGAAACATGGGCAGAAAGATCTGCAAAAGTTCAATACTTAAGATTATTTGATAAAAGCAATTTTACAGGAATCAGCAGAATGAACGAGTTCGAATTGTACTTATTAAAATTGACACAACTCAACATCAAAGTAGAACTTGACACAGAGTACATGGATGAACAAGTCCAACCAACAGCTGAACCTGAGCTAACTTATGAGTAATAAAAAAGCAATTGTGGAGACGTTCGATGTTCCAGACGAAGAACTAGGATGTCATCACAATGAAATATGCAGCAACTGCGGTGTCGACGTTTACAGGATGATGAAATACTGCTATGAATGTGGATGCGAGTTAGTATGGGAGGTAAAAAATGAAAAGAAGAAAGAATAAATTTTATAAAGTTCAGGACAAATACGACTATGAGGGAATGTGTAACATTGTTATAGCACCAACAGCACGTGAAGCAAAGAAAATCGGCGCGTATTGCGATGCTACAGAAAACCTGGAAAGTTGGACCCATCTAGAAGTAAAAGCGATTAAGGGCGGTATGAGCTTCTGGTACGGAGAGAATCCCGACACAGTAACAGTCGGAGGATCAGGATACTTATATACAGACAAAGAACCACAACTCGACAGCTGGTGGGACGAATTCATAAACGAACTGGAGGTGGATGATGATGTTTGATGCAATAGTAACAGGATATGCAGTAGAAGACGTAAACTACTGCCCAAAGTGTGGAGGAAGAGTCTACATGCAAAATGCAGCAGGGTACTGCACATGTGAAGAGTGTGGTTATAAGTTTGCTGTCATTGAAAGTGAAGACTGGGAGGATGAAGAATGAAAAAACGAACCATATGCAAAGCAACGCAAAAATGCACAGACTGCAGAGCATACGTAACAAGATGCATAGAATACAATAACGAGAATGGCTTCGATTGTGACGTATGGGATGAATGCGCATTCGGATATGTGAAACAAAAAGAACAACCAACAGCTGAACAAATCAGCGAATCTATCGGAAAAGTTGGTAAAGCTGCAGGTTTCCAATTGGAGGTGAAAGAGGAATGAGAAAACATAATCGAAGAATGAAAAGACTTGTTCTATTTAAAACAAAGTTTAATCTTGATCCATTGGTACAAATTGGAAACATGAGCATCAAATACAGTGAGATCCAACATATAAGAGATTTAAATAAATCATCTGATGGAATCCATGGTGTGGCATTGGTTACACGACATGGAATCTACAGAGTAAAGGGAACTACAATTGATGAATCAATCCGAGAAATAAATAAACAATTAGCAGCTCATGGATTATCAAAAATAGGAAACTGGACACAAATGGACGTCGACGACTTAGTAGACAAAATCAATGAAAAACTCATGGAGGCTATGTAGATGAGAAAAAAACTAAAGAGATACAAGTTCGTATGCGTCGCGACATTTACTCCGGAGTTTTTAAAGGAATTCAAACATCAAAGAAAAACGATGCAAAGAACATACTACTACAAAGCAAAATTAAAACAAGCTGCAATTGATAAATTGAAGAAGAACAGAGACATCTATGATGGGTGTGTAGTTTCCTGGCTTTGGAAATGGAAAGTCACAGTAAGTGAGGTGGATGATTAATGCCACGAATCATACTAGATATGAGAAATAAAAGGTTCCAGATTTTAAGACTACACGTTAATGCTTTAGGATATGAAGTCAACTCGTTTGCATGGGTTGAATATACAAATGCAGCTATTAGATTTAATCACTCAGGAGAAAACCATTTATATTTTGAATACTTGACAAGAAGTGAAAATAACCATGCTATTGTTACCGCAAAGATGTGGGTTCTAAATATTATACCAATTACCAATAACCAATACGAAATACTAGGTATGCAAATTATGACAAGTCCTGGAGTGATAAAACGTAGATCAGATGGTGCAGCAGATCGTGTATATTATAAGACCGTCACACCAGGATATGAGTTCTATGATGTATTTCATCTAGAACCACCAGATATGGCAATTCTAAAAGAGGTGGACAATGAATAAAACAATTATATGTAAGTGTGGATGTGAAATAACGTACGATGGAAAAAAACTAAGTGAAAAGAATATAGATGGTGAACCATGTCTGCCGGTCCTATGTCCAAACTGTAATGAGGTAGTATTGTATGCATTGTTCCCATTTTGGAACCTTAAACTAACATCAAAACAAACTGGTGAAACACTTTTGTCAATATCAGCTGAGGTACAAAATGAATGATAACATAGGAAGAAACACAGTATACCCAATCAGGGAAAAAAAGGACCTGGAGGATTGTTTTGTATATCTTCGAAGAGAAATCAAAGCAGTGGATCCGGAAAAGCATCCAACTCAGTACTGGATCAAGACAAGAAACTACTACCTGGTATATTTAGGAATCAACATTGGACTGCGTGTCAGCGACTTATTAAGAATTAAAGCTAAACATATCAAAGATGGATTTATACAGCTGAGAGAGCAAAAAACAGGCAAGCTGCAGCAAATCCAGGCAAACAAAGAAGTCATCCGGGAGATTAAGAAGAACTACGTCGAAAAGTTCCAGATGGATGACGACACATACCTGTTCATGTCCAGGGAGGGATACAACAAACCCATGACAAGACAGAACGTGACAGCGATCATCAAAGACATCCAGGATAAGCTGGGGTGGAACTTCCCGGTGAACACACACACGCTACGTAAAACATTCGGGTACCATTACTACAGAGCAACGAATGATGTGGTCGGTCTTCAAAAGATGTTCAATCACTCGACACCACGAACAACACTTATATACATCGGAATGATCCAGGAAGAGGTCGACACAGCTCGTCAGAATTTCCAAATCAAAATATAGGCAAAAAGCCGAGTTATACAAAAAAAGCCTATGTTAAACTCACTTATTAAAGAATATCAAAAAAAGTAAAGCAAAGCCTATAAGTAGGTAAAAGACAAAAATAAAATGAGTTTTATGTTTCTTTACACTATGTAAAATTCAAAAACGAATAAATGGGAGGCAAAATAATGGCGGAATTAAAATGGTTTAAGGTAGATCCAGACATATTCAATGATGAAAAAATAAGGATCATCGAGACGATGCCAGACGCAGATGGAATTCTAATCGTATGGTTTAAATTACTCGCACTAGCAGCTCGGTCAATGAGTGATGGGGTGTTAATGTTTGATGAAACGATGCCATATAACGCAGAAATACTATCGGCAATTTTTAATAGAAAGAAACCCCTTATAGAGTTAGCACTCGGAATCTTCGAGAAATACAAGATGATTGAATACTGGGATAATGGAGAATTATACATCATAAACTGGGAAAAATACCAGACAATAGACTTCATTAACAAGATTAGAGAGCAAACAAGAAACAGGGTTGCAGCGCATCGTGAACGCAAGAAACTAGAAAATGGAAATCAACGTAA
>Ga0100403_1003869_pt1 | contig 10900 bp, 7 predicted proteins | sample CryGeymet201501t_FD_83663 | JGI IMG/M metagenome (GOLD analysis project Ga0100403, IMG submission 83663) | Groundwater microbial communities from Crystal Geyser aquifers in Utah, USA - Crystal Geyser metaG 2015-01t | ecosystem: Environmental > Aquatic > Deep subsurface > Groundwater | place: USA...
GAAGCAACAAAACTTCCAGGGCTCAAGTAACTTGCTCGCTGTTACAGCTGTTGTCTGCTTTGTCTTGGCCTCGGCCTTCACGATCAAGCTTGCTGTAAATTCGGGATGGCTAACTCCTTTTAGGCAATTTGGATTGTCAATGGTCTTGGGGGTTGTTCTATGTCTAGCGGGTAGGTTTTTCGACAAGATTGATTCCGCTTATCGCTCATATTTGTCCGCTGCAGGTTGCATCATTATCTATTTAACGTCGTATGCAGGAGCCTTGTTTTTTGAAACCACAACTCCCTTTGTTTCTATTCTTTTAACTTTTGCTGCCTCGGGCGTGACGCTAGCTTTGTTTAACTATCACCGAAGTGACATTTTCGCCTTTGTCGCCAGTGTTGGAACCTATATCTGTCCACTCATTTTCACTCAGCAATTAGATGGACCCATGACATTGGCCTTCTATTTCATTGCTTGGAGTGCCGTGTTTTCGTTTGTTGCTATCGAGCTCGAATCGCGCACACTCTCGCTCTTGTCTTGTTACATGGGGCTTGGAATCTACAGTGCCCTATGCCAGGTAAGTCGCCAGTCTGAATTGATAGAAATATTTGGAGTGCTGGGGACTCTCGTTGCACAGTTCGTATTTTTTGCGGGCGGAGTCTTTCGATATTCAGTTTCTAACCACTCACCTCTAAGTAAAAAAGAAGTGTGGTTGTTCTTTCCACTTCTATGCTTTTTCTATGCGATAACTTTTAACTATGTGTCTATGCTTGGTTACAAATTTGAGCCAAACATCGGTTCATTTCTAGCCGACAGAATCGCACCAATATACGGATTGCTTTTTGCTGGCTCGCTCTATGCCTTATATTACAAAGCCGAAGCGCAATTGAGAAGCATAGACGCTCTAAGCAGCAAATCCATGATTCAAGCTTTTCTCTGCATCACGCTTTTTCATAGTGGCTATTTGACCTTGCTGCCTTTTGGAGCCAAGACATGGTTGCTTCCCGCTTCAATTGTTTTCTATTACATAGCCAATGAAAAGGGACTTAAGATTCAATTTCCCGTGAAGCTTCTACTCGCTTCACTTGCGTTTTTTGAATGGCTTTCTATGGTGAATAGTCTCTTGCTGGAGGGGGCCAAAAATTGGAATCAGATTATATCTGGACTCTCAGTGCTAATTCTTGGCGCAATTTACTACACAAGATCGAGTGCAGCGGAGAATCAGGACTCAAGAAAGAATCTATTCCTGTGGGGACTTCATATTCTTGCGGTCTCTTTGTCCTTCAGGCTTGTATCGGATTTTGGAAGTCTTGCCGTCACAGGTGCATGGGGGGTTTATGCTATCGCAGTACTTGGACTCGGCTATCGAAATAGGGACATCGGCTTGTCGAAATCATCAACGCTCATTTTGCTTGCCGTCGCTGGCAAGGCGCTACTCTACGATGCCTCTCATGCCGCGTCGGGTGTTCGCATTGTCTGCTTGCTGCTAACGGGCTTAGTGCTTTACGGAGCAGGGTATTTGTTTAAGAAGATTTCTCAATGGGAGATGCGCGGCGCGCCATGATTTGTTTAAGTTCCTGATATTTGGAAAATGTTGCAAAGTAGCAATTAAATTTTTCTTAACATTCTGTCGAAACGTTGGTCATGAGCTTTCTCAATCGATGCCTAATTGTATTCGCTTTTTACACCTTGATGCCGAGTTTGGTGTTTGCGGAAAGTCGTTTTGTTTTTGGACATGATGCGGAAGTACGCGATGCTGAAACCCTAGCTGTTAAAGGAAACTTTAAAGCGGGCGAGGTCTTCGTTGTCGATGATAGTTCAAGAAGTTACCTGGTTTCTGCGACGGGAAGAGTTCCTGTTTATTTCTTGCCAAATTCTGGGGATTCTTCCGAGATCAATGTTTCACTTGCTCCCACGGCTGATTGGCCGAATGAAAAAATGAAGCAAGCTCTCTCAAACAAGTTGGACGCAAGCCTTATTCAGATCTCCGAAATCAAGGCAGATTTATCCTCTGGAAATTCGGAAGCAGCTATCGCAAAAGCGGAGCGACTAGTAAGCGAAAATCCGGATGTTGCATTTTTCAAACTAGTGAGAGCATCAGCCTTTTTTGTCGGAGGTAAGACTGATGCCGCAAAAAGTGATTTGAAAGAGGCTATGAAAAGCTTTCCTGACAACGCAGAAGTGAAGCAGCTTGCTGCTGAGCTGAATATGAAAACGGGGGAGCAATAATATGTTAACTCTTTTAATTGGTGTTGTTGTCTTTGGGGTCTCAATCTTTATGAGCTCAGAAAGTGGAAGCGCGCATTTCTTTTTTAACATTCATGCCATTGCGATTACACTTGGCGGAACTTGTGCGGTCCTGTTTCTGGCGAATTCTCCTAGAGCAATCAAGAACTTATTTCACAAGCTAGCCGAGATTAAAGATGAGAATGACGTGCTAGCTCAATCCGAGCAAGATCTTATCGAACTTTCGAAAACCAAACAGTTGAGTCACGCATCGAAGGAAAAAATTGTTAATTACGCTGAACAACTTATGTCCCAAGGAGTCGACCCTGAGGTCTTTGTGGTCTTGATGTCTCAGAAACGAGATAAGTTAGAGAAAGAATATGCAGACGCAGCTCTTGTTCTTCGTCATCTCGGGAAATACCCTCCAGCTCTTGGAATGATTGGAACGGTGATGGGTGTTGTAACTCTTTTTGCCAATCTCGCAGAAGGAAGCCGTGATTCCCTTGGGCCATCTTTGGCCATGGCGATGACAGCTACTTTTTTCGGATTGACCATTGCGCACGCCATAGTGATGCCACTTTCGGATCGATTGAATCTTCTCCATTCGAGGAGAAAAGAGGTTCTTACCGATCTTTATGAGGTTTTGTTGCTGGTAAATCGAGGTGAGCCAGAATTGCTGATCAAGCAAGAAGTGGGGCATCGTGACGTCGCCTAACACCAAGTCAGCAAGAAGTCTTCCGAGGGTGCAACGTTCAAAGACGCTCGCGATCCCTCATGAGGAATCGGTTTGGGCGGTATCTTATGCCGATCTACTTCTAGTGCTTCTGGCATTTTTTGTGGTTTTCTCAAGTTTTGATGAAAAGTCGGAGCAAGACAATATTCTAAAGAGTGTGGCTCTAAATCTTCAGCGAGTCACAGGAGGACAATCTACAGCTAACGGTCAGAACTCCAGAGAGCCGCAGTCGAATAATGCAACGATTGGAGTCACCAAGGGGCTTCATGCTGGATATGCGGAAGTTCTCAATCGGCTGCCAAGCCTCTCGGGATTTGAGATTTCTGAGGAGAGTAAAAAAATAACCTTACAGTTTCAGCCTAATATTTTTTCTGCTGGGCAGTTCCTCATTAGCGAGGAGCTCGGTAAAGACATTCTTTCCATATACGAAGCACTCGGTGAAGACCGGACGAACATGCATATTACTATCGTGGGACATTCTGATGATTCAACTTTACGGCACAAAACTCCGCTCGTTGGAGACAATTTCGATCTTAGTGCGATACGCGCTCTACAGGCTTTGAAGAAATTGAGGGAACTAGGGTTCCCGGAGCAGCAGCTTAGTGTGAAGGCAAGCAGCTTTTACCAAAGAAATGTGAGATCTCTTAGCATGGAGATTCAGTGGGTAACGATATGATAAGAAATTTAATTCTAACATTCATCATTTCTTGGACTTTTTTGAGTCCGCTAGCCTATTCGCAGGAAAGCACCATCGATAGATTGAGTTCTGCTGAGGCAGCTATTGAGCAGCGAGCAAAGGGAATTCTTTCGGAGCTAGATCCAAATGCTCTTGTTCAGGTAAAATTGCTTTCTTCGAAAAAGAAAATTTTACTTCCTGGTGTTGGCATGCTGCTGGATAGGAACACCGAAATTGAAATCAAGAATAGCATTATTGAAATGTCAGTTTATACGGAGTTGGACCCGTTCCCAAAGGATGTTGATGGTTTCTTGAGACAAGGTCTTAAGCTTGGAAATTCTGATCTTAGGATTCGATATAAAAAGCTACCAGAGTCAATTTTGGGGGCTAAGGCTAGTCGGAAGGCTCTTGAAGTTAAGCTGGCACAAAGTGAGAGAGAGAAGACGAAAGATCTTGTTGAAGGTTCTGCAAGCTATTTGGGAGATAGGCTTTTCCCTTACTTTCTAGGCAGCTTTGCCTTGTTAGCACTAGTCTTTTCAGGCATCGCGTGGATACTCCGAAGTGGAATTACCACATCTCTTGCATCATTGGGACAGTTGGTTTCGAAGGCCTTTTCGGGAGCTGTGGAAAGCGGGGGACAATATATCGCTGAACCTCGAATCCAAGAAAAGAGAGAGAATGGATTCCAGGTACCTACAAGTTTTTCTGCTCACGGTATGGGATCTACGATTGATGACTTTGATTCTTTAAGTCTGGAAAGTCTTGAAGCAATATTCTCAGATGCTTATTGGTGCGAGGAAGATGCTTATGCTTCTTATGTTTGGCGTGGGCTTCGTGGTGACAGAAGGGCAGGCCTGATTAACTCACAAAAAGTTGATAGCAGCTTTTTTGATTATATTGTGTCAGTCGATCCAGTGCCTTCAACTTTTCACCAACATCCTTATTATGCCGCGCCCAAGTCATTCTTTTGGACGTCGCAGGAGGATGTCGCAAAATGGTTGAGGGGGGCACCTCAGGGTTATCATGTCCTTAGTCCTATGAGGAAGAAAAACCTTTCTCTTGCTTTGGAGGAAAGAATTAAGATTCTAGAGTCTCCATTGAAGGCGACAAATATTGAGCCTCCCGCTGCAAAAAGTACGTTCAGAAAGTTGCCTTCGTCCGAACCTTTAATCGAACTCAATTCTTCGGACGAAGCCTATCTTTTTAGAAACATTCAGTCGATTCATGGGGGACATGTACACTACTATAAAACTTGGATTTGGATTATGAAGCTTGGTGCTGAAGCTAGAGCGGATATTTGGAGGAAGTATTCTGCTCAAGAAATAGCTTCATCTTTAACTGGACCTAAGCCCTTTCTTGACTGGGTTCTGAAGGACCTGCCGGAATCCAAATCTAAGCTTGTTGAGGCCTACCTGCTCAAGAGTGCTGGATCGAAATCGAGCCACATTTTCTCTGAAGTTTACGAAGATATTAGGGGAAGAGTTTCGGATTCCAATCAGAATAGTTCCAAGAAGGCTGCCGCCTAATGGGGCTAAAAACGTCACTGGGGATGTTCATAGGGTTGGCCTTTCCGGCTATGGCCCAGGAGAGTCTCAAGGTTAGTTCGGAGTCGAAGAGGGTGCAAGTCGCGTTGACGACAGAGTATAGCTACTTTAGTGGTGCTTCGTCTCTATCAGGAATGGGCCCAAACTTTTCGATTCGCTATGCCGTTGATCGCAAGTTGGGAATTGGAATTTCTATGGCCCAGGGCCTGACGATTGATCAGGGCCTGGCTGCTTTGTATAGCTCTTTTCGGTCTTCGGTATATTGGGCACTCAACGGATCATTTACAAAGGAAAACAAGATTTATGAATTCGCTGGTCGCCCCATGATCTCTGTCACAGGGTCGAGGAAGAAACTTGTCTATCTGATGGGTAGCTTTGAACAATATCTTTTGAATGGAACGACACAAGTCTTTCCCGCAACTGGGTTCTCTATCAGCTTGGGAATGGAACTTTTTAGAATTTCAAATGTGGATGTCATCGCCGAGTTAGGCTTGGGCTTACTAGTTTTAGATAATCGTACCTCAATACCTTTTAATGCAAGGTTGGGGGGGGCATGGAGTTTTTAATACAAGCTTAACAAAGCAATATATATGGCGGAGTCACAACACTTTGGAATGAGTGAAGTCTTGGATAATAAGGGAAGGAGTAGAAATTGTTGAACGGCAAAATTATTGGAAGTCTAATTAGATCGTTAAGCATTATGATGCTGTGCTTTTCTGTTTCTTCCTGTAAAGGACTTCTTGATGTTGATGGGTTTGGTGATCCAGATGCTGGGATAGCTGAAGTATCGGGGTCGACACTAACATTTACAGCCTCAAGTTTTGACTTTGGCTCTATTTCAATAGGCGCTTTGCCGATCTCAAAAAGTATTACAGTTAGCAATTTAAGCTCGTTCGAGACTTCGATTGAAGAATTTGTTGTAAACGGGGATAGTGAGTTTACTCTTACAAATACTAACTGTCCCGAAGCCCCAGAAACTCTAGCTGCCAAAACCAGTTGTCAGCTAAGTCTGAGCTTTGCCGCCGGATCGGTTGGGAGCTTTTCTATTTCAATTTATGCGAGCTATGCAAAGGGAGTAAGTCAAAGCTTTCCTTTCCAGGCGGATACAACATTTTTGGCTGCAGGTGTTTCAGCAGTGTCTCCTTCTCCGGTCCAATCTGAAATTTCAGTGAGTGCTTCGAGCGTTGTCTCGGGAGATACGATCACGGTGACTTTGGAATCGAAGGATCGCGATGGAAATTTGATGGGCATTGGCGGGGCTGAGGTGAAATTTTCTAAACTGTCAGCCTCAGGAAATGGAACGGGCAGCTGGATTCCCAATCAAAATACTGTACCCGCGATAGATAACAATGATGGAACTTATACAGCCCAGTTTACGGGTGTCACGGCGGGTGTATTGGATATTACGGCGAGTATTGATGGTGCAATTTTTTCTGGAACGAGACCCACGGTCACTGTTCAGCCAGGTGCACCAGCAGGGTTGATTTTCTCATCAAATTGGAGTGCAGGCACTCCAGAATCCTATGCTGGATTTGAGCTTTTGCCTGCTCCTATTGTCTACATCAAGGATGCGGCTGGAAATACGACGACTAGCAGCGCCCAGGTAACTCTTAGCGCTGATGCTTCTTCGACCGGAGGAACCGGAACTGTCGGGACAACTCAGATCAACGCCATAAATGGAGTTGCAGATTTTTCGGGATCAGGATTTGGTTTCTCAGGGGCAGGAACAAAAGTTATTAAGGCTTCGATTGCGTCGCCTGCAATCAGTATTACAAGTATCGCCATCGACAACAAATCACCTTCGCTGACTATAGCTGCGAATAAGGAGCTCGTGATTGCTTACACATCATCGGAAGCACCAGTGACTCCAAATGAACTTATGACCCTAACTCCGACGACGAGTAGCCAAAAGGTCACGGACACAAGCAGCCTTTTGGCAAGTGTTGCGGGAGGTTCTAGTGTGGCTCACGGTGGAGTCGCAGAGAGCACTTCGGGCGTTGGGTATAACAACCTAACGGACAACACTTTCGAAGCCAATATCACAGTTACAAGGAACAGTTCTATTTCCTCTACTTGCTCTACTTTGGGGTCTTTTGCAAATATCGTTTGCAACTTTACCGCCTTTACCTTGGATTTTTTCGATCTTGTCGATTCACCATCCAGCGGGGGTGAGTCCGTGATAATCAATGATGAGTTCGTAGATAGTAACGGTATATCGGTCACAAAGTTTGTTGTCACCCAGGTATCGGATACCTATCCATCCGGGACAGATGCTTCAGATATCATTGGTGTCTACAACAATAAGCTTTGGTATTATTCAAAGAGCCAAAGCAATAAGTACAAACTTTTTTCTGTAGACACATCAGGAAATGTGACTCAGGAATACAACATTCGCGGCACAGGTACAGATGATGTGAGTGTTGCTGTTGCGCCTAGCATGCGAGTGTTCAACGGAAAAGCCTATTTCCCCAGTTACAGTACTGGGAAGAGTCTGACTAAGCTAGTGTCAATGGATTCTAATGGGAACGTAACTCTACTGAGTAATACTTATGCCAATACGTCTAAACACGATTACCCCCAGTCGATGATCACTCACACAAATGAGAATGCGATGTATTTTGTGGCGAGAGATCCTCTCAACAAGACGAAGCTCTACAGGATGAATGCAGACGAATCTATCGACCAGGTCACTAATCTAAGAGCTTCAAATAATGATGATATCGCTCACATGAAATACTTCAATAACGAATTGTATTTCCGAGGTCGAAGTGACAATGCCAAGTTAAAATGGATGAAGATCAACACCACAGATGGTCAGGTGGATCAGCTTGTTAACTTTCGAAACAATAACGGAGCGGATGATGCCATCAGAGCTGTAACTATTGTGGGAGATAAGATCTACATGGCATCCAAAAACTCATCAGGACGATATAAAGCCTACGCGATGAACGATGATGATACGTTCACTCAGATAGTCGCCAACCGCCCAACTAATGATGATGAAGGAACGGATAAGTTCCTGAGCCATGGTGGAAAGCTTTATTTTGTAAATGATCGTAGTGGTGCCAACAATTTTAAACTACACGAATATGATCCGAGCACCTCAACGGTGAGGCAGGTCTCTGATTTTCTAGGATCTAGCCAAAGTGACAACATTGCTCGTATGACTTCCTGGGACGGAGATTTGTATATAGTGGCCTCACCTAGTGTCGGGTTGAATGCCTACAAGCTGTTTCGTTATGATGAGGCTAATAGCATCTTTCAGCAGGTGAGCAATATCGTCCCATCGGGAAGCGATGATCCCACCAACTTTACCAGCTTCAACGGTGCGCTTTATTTTACAGCTTATCAAGACGGTTTCGGAAACACGGCCCTCTTTAAGCTGGAAAAGAAATAGCGTCTAGAAACTTCGTCCGTGCTTCAATTTGAAAGTTAAAAGGTCGCTTTTCCAGAATTGCTTCTAAGAAGTTGGCCAACGAGGAAGCTTCGCGTTTTGCGGCCTTTCTCGTACTTTAGGCTATCAACGTCTTTTCTATAGAGCTTTTCGTACCAAAAGTTGTTTCGGACGATAAGGCTCACATAATTTCTAGTTTCTTTAAATGGAATGAGATCCATGAATAACTCGACGTCTTTGGTGGGGTATCTGCGCTTCCATGTTGGAACTCGTGAGGGACCTGCGTTGTAGGCTGCGAGAGCTAGCTCAACGCTGTTGAATCTCTTGATTTGTTTGTCGAGATACTTCACCCCAAGCCTTACGTTGGTGTGCTTGTTGTAGAGGTTTTGATTTCGTCCTCCGGCTAGCTGTCTTGCTGTGCTTGGAAGAAGCTGAAGAAGTCCTTGGGCATTTGCGTGTGATTTAGCCTTAGGATTGAAGCCGGACTCCTGCCGTGCAATTGACATCAACAGAAAGGTGTCTAGGTCTCCAGAGTGCTTGGCGAAAACTTCGAGGTATGGGCGAGGAAATAGCATTCTCAAGGTTTGATCGTTGATGAAATTGGGGTCCGCCTTTGCTCGTCTTGTCAGAAAGATAATGGCATTGAGCGGAGTGTTCTGTGAAGACTTCATCGCTGACACGTACATCATATTTGAGGCACTCATATTGTCCGCGTATTTCTCCATGATCCAATTTCCCAGACGTTGTGCGCCTGATTTCTTGTCGATCAGATAGAGGGCCTCAAGCCATCTGAGGGCGATGTCGAGGTGCGGATTGCCGTTGTGGGCTGAGCGTTGAAGTTCATGAACCGGTCTTGATGAAAAAATCTGATGCGGATCTACCGACATCTTGCTCCAAACCTGAAGAGCATGGTGAGTGAGGGGGTGGGTGACGACGAGTTTTTTCCAGTATTGATTGCGAGCTGTTTTTCTTACTTGGAGCTTACCTGCCCAGTAGAGGGTTCTGGCTTCCGTAAGCCCATTCATTCGAGATAGGGCCGCACGATTGATGGAGGCTCTAGCTTCTTTGGAGCGACCCCAAAGATTTCGTAGTAGGGCTTGTCTGAAATGAGTGGGGTGATAGCCGGCATCTTTTGGTTGAAGGCAGATGGATGCATGGTCGTATAATTTCTCCATCGCAAGGCGAGCACGTCTGTCGGGAAGAAGGTTCTCGAGTTTTCGGATGGCGGCTGCAGAAAGATTGCGTGGGCAGCCTGTATTTTTTGTCATTCTTGGAACCCAGGCAAGAACTCGGTCTGCGGGTTGTCTTGCGATGGACTTCATGAGGCGCTCGTAATGCATGCGTTGTTGTTGGGCGAAGTGTTGAGGGCGAATCGGGACAATGCCGCCGGAGTATCTGGTGTTGGGCATGGGCTCTTCATCTTCGTTGGCACTTTGTGCCACAGGCTCTTTGTATTCTTTGATGAGGCGGCACAGTGATCTGTCAGATCTCATGTTTCGTGGGCATGTGCTTTTGTTGGGATATCGACCGAGGGCAATAAAGTTGTTGAGTTCATGGGCTTGAACGCGAAGTTCAGTAACTGACATGTTTAGCTCTTTGGCGACTTGGGAAAGTGAAACTGTAATGCTTTGTTCTTCGCTGGTTTTGTTGGCGGCCACGGGAGTGCTTTGTGCTGGCTTGTCTCGCCCTTTTTTTCCGCTGAAGTAGGTCGAGTTGCTGTCTTCCACAGGTTGAACAGAAGATGGTGATCTTGCGGAATGCACATCAATCTTTGTTTGTGGAATGCCGCTGTTCGTAGAACAAGCTCCCACGACTAAGATTGCGAATACTTGGCAGAAAAGAAGAAAAGATTTACGGGGCCCCTGGAGCGAAAAAAGCATATCTAAATTGTAACGAAGATCGCTTCATAGATGTGGTTTAGAATCCGTTAGGACCATGGATAATTTGGCGGTCTTGAAACGGCAGGACTAGAAGGCTCTTTCGTGGCTGTAGAAAAGCAAAAAGGGTGCCAAGCAGTTGGCACCCTTTTTGACTTCACACTTTAAAGTGTGCGTTCTGAGTTCTTTACTAAGCTTTCGCTGCAATTTGCCTTAAGACATATGTCAAAATTCCACCATGTCGGTAGTATTCCACTTCAACTGGCGTATCTAGTCTTGCGATAACTGGAACCTTTTTGGATGAGCCATCAGTCTTCGTGATCTCGAGCTCGATCTTCGCCATAGTCTTAATGTTGTCATCTACGCCATGAAGGGTGAAGGTCTCGGTTCCGTCGAGTCCAAGAGTCTTCGCCGAAGTGCCTTCTTCAAAACAGCATGGCAAAACGCCCATACCAACAAGGTTCGATC
>Ga0100403_1003870_pt1 | contig 10900 bp, 9 predicted proteins | sample CryGeymet201501t_FD_83663 | JGI IMG/M metagenome (GOLD analysis project Ga0100403, IMG submission 83663) | Groundwater microbial communities from Crystal Geyser aquifers in Utah, USA - Crystal Geyser metaG 2015-01t | ecosystem: Environmental > Aquatic > Deep subsurface > Groundwater | place: USA...
AACAGACCAGTAACTGTCCAGATGCGGGAGTGAAGCTTAGCACGGGAACAACAAAATGTGGGTGTACAGAAGATTGGCATCCCGCGTTTAAAGGTACTCTTGAATGTGCAGCCACTTGTATGACACAGACTAAATGCGGAGAGACAAGAAATGTGTGCGGAACAAAGCCAGTTACTTGGTCGCCTAATCCGGCACTGACTTGTGTTGGAACAAATGTAACTCAGACCAGTAATTGTGGGGGTACTCGAGTAGTGCCAGGAACCAAATCATGTGCTGTCGGTGCTTGTATGTCGATCAATGTTTATAAAAAGATCGGTGAGGTTTGGGGAACAAATCCTCTGACACCAAGCCAATTGCAATCTCTTAAGGTGGGCGATGTTGTGAAGGCTACTATGACTACAAACGCTGCTGGTACAGGAGGACAATTTGGAATAAAGATTAATGGCGTTTTTAAGGGTTGGATGAATGGTACGACTAACGGAACTCTAATATCTTCTATTGAAATTCCAATACCTGCTGTCGGAACATATGAGATTGCTGGTCGAGTTAGCACCACATCACAATAATAATGAACAAGAAAAAGATTATTTCCATCGTCCTAATACTACTTGTGGTTCTTTTGGGCGGAGCTTCAGTATATGTGGCGACACAGCTTTCAACTAGACAAGAGGTAGCTCCAAATGCACCAGCGAGTGAACCACGTGCATCTGAGAGTGAGTGGGCAGACTGTCCCAGTACCGTAACGGCAGTTGTGACAGAAGTGACGTGTGATCCCTTGGTGGGTGTAATTACCTGTGACCCTGACTGTCCGGTGGCGTGCGGAACAGATGCTTTGACGATATCTACCTGCCAGGATTCTTGCGGGGTAGCCACAACAAAAAATTGCCCCGCAACAGCACTCTGTGGTGAAGACGGAGGCTGGGGTGAACTGAGCGCCTGTAGTGCAACTGCTTGTGGCACTTCCGGAACAAAGACTCGAACTTGTAACAATCCAGCACCATCTAATGGTGGTGCGGAATGTACCAGGGATGATGGAACACTAACAACACCATCCGCTAGAACCGAGACGTCTGCTTGTAGTGCCGTAGCGTGTGCGGGTGCAACAGCGGCTCCAACAGCAGTAGCTACAGCGGCTCCAATAGCAGTGGCTACAGCGGCTCCAATAGCAGTGGCTACAGCGGCTCCAACAGCAGTAGCCGCACAGCCAACAGTGCTTCCGGAAACCGGTATCCTTGATTTCCCTGGAGTGGCAGCCTTCGGAGGTGGACTACTGCTAGCAATTATCGGAATACTCCTAGCTCTATAAAGCAATGCGGGTTGCAATTATCGGTGGTGGCTTTGTGGGCCTGAGTAGCGCAGTCTACCTAGCAGACAGAGGCCACCAGCCGGTGGTATTCGAGGCGAGTGACAGATGTGGAGGATTGGCCAAGGGTTTTAAAGGTAAAGATTGGCGATGGAGTTTGGAAAATTTTTACCATCACATTTTTACAAATGATCGAGAGATTGTTGATTTTTCAAAGAAAGTTGGATGTAAGCTGAATATCAAGCACCCCATGACTTCAAGTTTTTTTCGTTTCGAGGAGATAGAGTTGGACTCACCATTGTCGCTTCTAAGATTTTCCGGCATTAGTGTTTGGTCCAGACTGAGAATGGGGGTTGGATTATTACTTCTGAAATTAATACCTGACGGTCTATTTTTGGAACGATACAAGGCAGTTGAGGCATTACCAAAATTGTTGGGAAAGGCGGGATATAAAGTTGTTTGGGAAAAACTACTTGTGGCGAAGTTTGGGCCCTATGCCGATCAAGTAAATCTTGCCTGGTTTTGGAGTAGAGTGGCCAAGAGAACAAAGAATCTCGGATATTTTGAAGGAGGGTTCACTGGATTAATAGATAAGACGGTGGAGAATATAAAGAAACACGGAGGGGAAATTAGAATGGGGGTGGAAGTTAAAACAATCCAGAGGGGATGGATCCACCCCTTCGGGTACCAACGGCCGGATCAAGTCCGGGATGACAGTGTAGTGGGAAGCAATGACGATGGTGGGGTGATGGTAAATGGGGAGAAGTTTGATGCGGTGGTGATTACAACACCGGCTCCGATTGCAAAGAAAATATTAGGGGGATGGATCCACCCCTTCGGGTACCAACGGCCGGATCAAGTCCGGGATGACAAGAGTAGTGTGGGTAAAAGCAGGGTGACAGAATTGAATTATTTATGGGGTCAAACGGTGATAATGGAAGTATCCCAAAAACTAATTAAGGGATATTGGATGAATATTCTGGAGAATGACTTTCCATTTTTGGTGGTCGTAGAGCACACCAATATGATCAACAAAAAATGGTATGGAGAAAAAAATATAGTTTATCTGGGTAATTATTTGCCAGAAGGACATAAACAATTAATGATGACCAAAGAGCAACTAGTTGCTTTATATTTACCGTTCATAAAGAAAATTAATTGGAATTTTAATCAGAAGCAAATTATGAAAACGAGTCTTTTTCGTGAACCGTTTGCCCAGCCGGTATTTCCGGTAAATTATTCACGAATGATTCCCAATCCCAGAGTGGGTTTGGGTGTCTATTTAGCAAACATGAGTATGGTATATCCGTTTGATCGTGGTACAAACTATGCGGTGAAACTTGGTAATGATATAGCAGAATTAGTGGTTTCTGATTTAAGATAGTTAATGCCGATTTCGGATTTGCAAACCATCTTACGAGTTTACCTTATCAGTTTGTTGTTGCAGATCATTAGCTTTCCGTTAACGAAAAAATTATTTAACAAACTGCCGGATGTGGGATATCCCCTGTCCCGTTTGGTAACGACTTTAATGGCGTCTCTCATTATTTGGGAAGTTTCTAACCTTGGTCTAGCGATGAATACGAACTTAGGACTTTGGGTTACTACCTTAATCTTGATATTTTTTAACTTATGGTTAGTTTATAAAGATGGTCTGAGAAGCATCATCATTTCTAAAGAAACCTTAAAGATTGTGATTATCGAAGAATATCTTTTCTTGGTGGGTTTGGTGGGTATAGCTCTGATCAGAAGTTTCTTGCCGGAAATCGATTCCTTAGAGAAATTTATGGATTTTGGCTTTGTTAACCGTTACTTGTTATCGCCGACTCTCCCTGCCGGTGACATGTGGCAGGCGGGAAAAGCAATCAACTATTATTCTTTTGGGCATTTTTGGAGCAGTACCGTAATTAGGTACTTCGGTACGTCAGCCTCGGTCGGTTACAATTTGGTTTTATCTTTTATCGCCGGACTATCACTTTCGATTGCTTTTTCAATTTCGTACTTTCTTAGTGGTGCCAAAAGGCACATAGCGGGAACGATCGGGGGTCTGGCCGGTGCTTTTGCCACGGTAATGGCGGGCAACACACACACTATCTGGTATTTAATCAGTCACAAAGGTTTGTCCAATTATTGGTATGCTGACGCTACCAGATTCATCCACAATACGATTCATGAGTTTCCAGGATATAGTTTTGTGGTGGCCGATCTCCATGGTCATTTAATTGATTTACCAATCGTCCTAACCTTCTTATTAGTATTTCTGCTTTGGTTAGAATCCAGCGAAATACTATTTGAAATAGTGATGGGAATTCTCGTTGGAGTGATGATGATGACCAATACCTGGGATGTGGCAGTCTACGGACTGCTCATGGTTATCGCCGGACTAATGATGGCAATCAGAAAGCCAAAGGATTTAATTCTTCTTATAAAAACTGCTGGGATAATATTGCTCTTTATGGTATTGACGGCTCTCCCTTGGTTTGTCAATTTCCAAACCATTTCCAGCGGAATTAAAATAGTGCAAGAAAGATCACCTTTGTGGCAATTGGCGGTGTTATGGGCAGGGGGTGTCATCACTTGTCTCGTAGGAATACTTTCGGAGAAAGGGAAACAAAAATTGCCAATGTGGAGCTTGGCAATCTGCATTATTTTTTTGCTCGTGATCCCCGAATTGATCTACGCCAAAGACATTTATCCAGACCATCCAAGAGCCAACACGATGTTTAAGCTGACCTATCAGGCTTCAATTATGATCGGGATAATGATGGGGGGGACATTGGGTAAATTGTTTGACAGAGAAAGAAGACTCTTCTGGTGGTGGAGATGGCCGTCGATCATAGTATTAGGAACTATTTTTGTCGGAACTATGATATTTCCAACAGTGGCCTTTCCAAATTTTTACGCTAACTTTAAGACATATAAGGGGCTCGATGGAGAAAAATGGCTCGAAGGAGTGATGCCGGCAAGATACGGGATGATAAATTATTTAAGAAAAAACTTTGATAGAAAAAATATGGTGGAGGCGGTGGGAGATAGTTACACTAATTTCAATGCAGTCTCGGTGTTTTCTGGGGTCCCTACGATTGAAGGCTGGAGAGTACACGAATGGCTCTGGAGAGGAGGCTATGAATCCGTCTCTCTGAGAGAAACTGATGTAAGAGAAATTTATGAGAGCCGTGACTCAAAGAAAACCGCGGAGCTACTTAAAAAGTACAACGTAGGGTGGATTGTAGTGGGGGATGATGAGCGGGGTATATATCAAATAAACGACATTGGATTACTTTCCCTGGGTAAAAAGGTTTTTGAAAGTGGCAATACGTATTTAATTAAAGTGAAATAAGGCGTCATAAGGATTATTTGGATATATTGAGGTGGTTTTTGAGGTATTGTTTCAGAGCATTCCAATTGTTGTCCTTGGGTATAAGAACCCATTTTCCGCCAAATTTGAATTTGGGAGGATTGTAAAGGATGGTGACCCCATTTTCGTCGGGGGTGATAGACAAGGGAACGGATTTGACAGGACTATCTTTAGAATCGAGAGCCAGTTTGGCGAGTGTCGGGTATAGTTTTGAGGGAATATTGGTGATGAGATTGGCACCGATAATATCCAAGAGGTTGTCGACTTTTTTTTGATCAAGAAGAAAGGAGGGAGTGAGTATTTTTTGTCTGAGAGACGAAATAACTAGCTGTTGCCGACGAGAACGAGAAAAATCGGTTCCTTCTTCGCCCTCAGCGTGACGAGAACGGACAAATTTAAGGGCCGTGGTCCCATTAAAATGGTTTAGCCCCTGAGGGAAAGAAATGGATTCGTACCGAGAAGATCTGGGTAGAGCCTTTTCTCGACCAGGAATGGGAAACTCCGTATCGGTAAATCCGGGGATAACATTTACGTCAACACCACCGACGAGATCTATAGCCTGCTCAAAAAGAGTGAAATTGATAACAGCAGTGTAATTTATTGGTAAACCCAAGTCTTCTAGGATAGCCGCTTGGGCTAATTTGATACCAGCCCCAGGACTGGCTTCTTCACCATAATGGTATGCGGTATTTATTTTTGCTTTAAGCGATGGAACCCAAAGATCTCTAGGAATACTGATTATCGAGGGGGTCTTTTGGGTATGATCGTAGGAGACGACCATGATGGTATCAGAGAGATTGGGCGAGTCCCCGCCCTCTCCCCTAATCCCCAAAATTAGAAAATTCGTAATGCCGTTGGTGCTATTCAAGCTTTCTAGAGGTGAACCGAAGAAACTTAAGAGCTCCTGAGGATTAACATTGTGCCTGACAAGAAAACGATATCCAACAACACCTAAGATTGAAAATAGAGCGAGAATAAGACTGAAAAAAAACAGCCATAAATGATTTTGAATCAGGGAGAGTAATTTAATGACTAAGCGCGCGGGGCGCACATGACGAAGTTTCATCTTGATTTATGAAAGGCTATTGATAATGCCCGCAAAAAGGGTCGGCTCCAAACTATCGGTGCCCACGAGGACTCCATCTATTTTGCTTTGAGTTACAAAGGAGGATGCATTATCCTGGGAGATTGAACCGCCATAAAGTATCGGGGCGGAATTATCTGTCAGGAAAGCAATCTGACTGGCAACATGATTGGCGTCAACAGGGTCGACTGGTTTTCCTGTTCCGATAGCAGAGATGGGTTCGTAAACGAAGAAACAGCGGGAAACATCGATATCAAGATTGAACAAGGCCTTAATCTGTTCGTCCAAGTATGGCAGATCCAGACAAACGATAGGAATGATGGAGTTTTCAAGAAGCAAACGGGTCTTTTGGGCTACAACTTCAGAGGTCTCCTTGAAGTCACGGCGCCTTTCGGAGTGGCCGACGATACAGTAGCTCACCAGTTCGCAAAGCATGTTGGCGGTAATCTCACCAGTGTGCTTGCCGGGAGGAAGATGAGAAACATTTTGGGAGCCGGTGATGATTGATAGACCGATATCTGACAAACGTTGATTGAAGGCGGCGATGTCCGTAAAAGGGAGGCAAAGGATGACTGTAAGGTCGGGAGAGAATTTAGGACGCAAAGCGGAAATACCATCTAACCATATCAGCGACTCGGTGATATTTTGGTTGCTTTTCCAGTTGCCGATGACGTATTTCACTATGATGATTATATACGCAACGCTTGTCATTGCGAGGAACGGAGTGACGCGGCAATCCCCGATATTAGAGAGAGACAAAGACTGTTTATAAATACTCAGTGGCGGAGATTTACCCCTTCGGGTATCAGCGAGCCCCGGTTCGGAGTACCGAAACTCGCAATGACGGGTGGAGTGAGATTTACCCCTTCGGGTATCAGCGAGCCACAGCACTCCTTTGTATCAGAAGGTCGTGCTTCGCAATGACGAGGAATAGCATAAAATGTTTGAGTGGAAGAAAATGAATTAAACAAAGAACAGCTGGAGGCGGTGACTCACAAAAAGGGACCAATTTTGGTCATGGCCGGTGCCGGTTCGGGAAAAACGAGAGTACTTACCCACCGGGCAGCTTGGCTGATAAGGGAAAGGGGCATTAGGCCAGACAAAATTGCTCTTCTGACCTTCACCAATAAAGCGGCAGGGGAGATGAAAGAGAGAATCAAAAAGATGGGGGCGGGAAAAATCGAGTTGGGTTTTTCCGGAACATTCCACACTTTGTGTGCCAAATTGTTAAGAAATTATGGCTTGAACGTGATGGTCAATCAGAATTTCATCATCTTTGATAGTGACGATTCCGAGTCGGCCATGAAAGAAGTATTGAAGTCGCTTTCTATTGACCCAAAACAGAACAAACCCGGGATGTTTCTGGCTCTTATCGGCAAGATGAAGAACGACTTGGTGTCGGAAAAGATGGCAGAACAAAAAGCCAAAGATTATTTCTTCCGCCAACTATCCAAAGTATGGCGAGCATATCAAGAAAAACTTTCCCGAAATAATGCTGTAGATTTTGACGATCTGCTGGTGAAGGCGGTCGAATTACTCAAAATTGACAGGATAAGAAACGAAGTGAATCAAAATCTTGAATGGATATTGGTAGATGAATATCAGGACACGAATAAAGCCCAGTTTGAACTAACTAAATTGCTGGCCGGGGAGAAGAAAAATATTATGGCTGTTGGAGATGCCTCACAGGCAATATATTCCTTCAGAGGGGCAGATTACCGAAACCTGAGACTTTTTGAAGAAAGCTACCCTGAACTCACGACCGTGGGCCTACCTAAGAACTATCGTAGCACTCAATACATCCTGGATGCTGCTTACAGTGTGGTGAGTAACAATGTAAGCCATCCGACACTTAAACTGTCAGCCGAACGAGAAATCGGGAAGAAGGTGAGTCTATTTGAAGCGCTGGATGAACGAGAAGAGGCAAAATACGTGGTAAACAGCGCTAAAAAAATCGCTGACAGAGATGAGGAGGTGGCGATACTTTATCGAACAAACGCCCAATCCCGAACCTTTGAAGACGAGTTATTGAGAAGGGATATCCCCTACAAGCTGATTGGCGGACTCCGATTTTATAACCGGGCAGAGGTAAAAGATCTAATTGCCTATTTGCGTCTACTAAATAATCCCAAAGAAGAGATTAGCCGAACGAGAATAGAAAAAATTGGTAAAAGAAAAGCGTGGGCTTTTGACGAATGGCTCCAAAAAATGTCCGACAAAGGGGAGAACCTCGGACATCCCAGTGTGCTGTTGGAGGACATCATGAATGTGACAAATTATCTGGATAAGTTTGATGAAAGAGATGAAGATGATGCGGCACGCATCGAAAACATCAATGAACTGTTGGCTGTAGCCAGTGAATTTGAGACGGTGTCGCAGTTTCTGGAAAGTGCGGCCTTGTCTGAAGCGGAGATAAAACAAATAAAATCGAACGCCAAAATCACTTTAATGACGGTACATGCCGCCAAGGGTCTCGAGTTTCTCCAGGTATTTGTCGTGGGTTTGGAAGAAGGTCTGTTCCCTCATTCCCGATCGATCTTCGAAGGAGGCAGGGAAGAAGTGGAAGAAGAAAGAAGATTGATGTACGTCGCCATGACGAGGGCGAAGGAGAACCTGACACTGTCTTTTGCCAGATCCAGACTAACCTATGGAGGTCGTCATACATCTATTCCCTCAAGATTTTTGGCGGAAATACCGGAGGAGTACATCCAAAGAACGCAAGGAATCAAGAACTCCCGCCAACAGCTACGCAGTTTGGGCGGGCAGGCAAGGAATCAAAACGGGGGATGGATTCACCCCTTCGGGTACCAACGGCCGGGTCAAGCCCGGAATGACAAACTAAATGACGGGGTGGATGAGTTCGGGGAGAAGAAAAGAATAATTGTTCAAGACTGGGAAATTGAGGAAGCTGCCAAAGACGACTTTGCGGATATTGATAATTGGTAATGGTCAGTTTTAAAGGTAGAATAAGAGAGTGATCAGAGAAGCTGTAGAAAAAGACAGAATAATTTTCGATAAATTGGCTAGACATCCTCTGCAATCCTGGGCCTGGGGAGAGTTCCGTAAACAAGCCGGGGTGGAAGTTTTGAGATTGGTTCAGGCAGATGAAAAAAAGATTCGGGAAGTTTACCAGATTACTTGGCACAAAATTCCCAAAATAAAGAGATATATTGGGTACTGTCCAAAATCAGCCATCCCTGATGCAGAGGCGATGAAAGGAATCAATAAAGAAGCAGGCAAAAAGGGAGCGATAATGGTGAAGTTTGAACCTAACGAAAAAGATATTGAAGCCAGTCAGAAGCAAGTAAGGGAATTGGCGGGAATTTTTGATTTTAGAGCCGGTAAACCTTTATTCACCAAATATACTTTTCAGCTAGACATCTCCAAGAGTGAAGAGGAGATCTTGAAAAACATGAATCAAAAGACGAGATACAATGTCCGTCTGGCAGAGAAAAAAGGGGTAAAAATTGTCGAAGATAATTCCGAAGAAGCATTTGAAGAATATTGGAAGCTGACTGAAGAAACGACAAAAAGACAAAAATTTTTTGCCCACGGTAAAAGCTATCATCGGAAAATGTGGCAGACCATGATTGTGAATGGTGGCGGTCATTTATTGAAAGCGATTTATGAAGGAAAAACCCTGACTACTTGGGTGTTGTTTGAGTTAAACGATGTTTTGTATTATCCATATGGGGCCTCGAGCAACCAAAACAAAGAAGTAATGGCGAGCAATTTGATGATGTGGGAGACCATCAAATTGGGAAAGAAACATGGTTGCAAAATGTTTGATATGTGGGGAAGTATGGGGCCAGAGCCAGATCGAAGTGATCCCTGGTATGGTTTTCACCGGTTCAAACAAGGGTATGGGGGCGAGTTAACCGAGTTTGTGGGTACATATGATTTAGTGGTGAATAGAACACTTTATAAGATCTATATTCTTGTGGACAAACTCAGATGGATAGTCTTAAAGTTACTGGCAAAATTGAGAAAATAATGGAAGACATCCGACAGACAAAGGGGTGGGCAGGTTATTTAAGAGATAAAGAATGGAAAGTAGTTTCGGTACCTTCTGAGGACAAAAAACACAAAATGAATGCCTTTATTATTCCTTTGGGTCTCTTTGGTATGACGATGATGAAATTACAGCGGTCACGATATGATCCAAACTGGACTAAGTTAAAGAAAATAAAAAGGAATTTTAAGGTAGTTTCTTCGATTATCGAACCAATCAGAGTCCAAGACAAACTGGGATTCAAGATGGCAGGGTACAAACTGAGCCGGTTTCCATATTTGGCGACAAATACTTTCATCGTGGATTTAACCAAAAGTGAATTGGTACTTTGGAATAATCTGTCGGAAAATGCCAGAAGGCAAGTAAAAAAGAATAAGGATATTTTGATTGAGGAATGCGTCCAAAAACGATTTTTTGAATTATGGAAAAAAAATAGCAAAGTCTGGACCATGAAAGAAAAGGAACTCTGTAGTCTGATCAAAAGATTTAAGGGTCAAGCCAGATTGGTGGTAAGTAGAACCGGCAATATTTATCACTCTGGTTTATTAATTATTTACAGTGCCGACTGTGCTAACTATTACCAGACATGGACAAGCAATCAGGGGCGTATTTCCGGAGCACATTATAAATTGGTGTGGGAAGAAATCCTAAGGGCGAAGTCCAGTGGTATCAAATTTTTCGACCTGGAAGGAATATTCGATGAACGCTGGCCACAAAAAAGATGGTTAGGCTTCACGGAATTTAAGAGACGTTTTGGGGGAGGGCTGGTCAGTTTTCCGGGAAGTTATTTTAGATGGCTTTAGTCCTTTATTTTGCACCAGGCAGATAGACTCCTTATCGTTTATAAAAGGGGTAAAACCGTCTTGGCAATGATTACTCCATTTGCCCTGCAAACTTTTTATCTTTAATATTCTTAGATGGTATCACTCGATAGTACTACTAATTACCACATCGCCACCACTTTCTTTTGAAACTGTTAGAATAAATAATAGTTAGTAATTATTCAAACAATATGGACGGCTTGATGAAGACTTTAGATTTGTACTTGGTGAAGAAGGCACCGGCACTACCGAAAAGTGTTAAGGATATCTTGGTGAGTATAGCGCCATGGTTTGAGTTGGTCGGAGCTATTTTTTCTTTACC
>Ga0100403_1003871_pt1 | contig 10894 bp, 13 predicted proteins | sample CryGeymet201501t_FD_83663 | JGI IMG/M metagenome (GOLD analysis project Ga0100403, IMG submission 83663) | Groundwater microbial communities from Crystal Geyser aquifers in Utah, USA - Crystal Geyser metaG 2015-01t | ecosystem: Environmental > Aquatic > Deep subsurface > Groundwater | place...
CCGCTTCACTCGTCGTCGCGACTGTCGGAAGGGGCAGCGGCCAAGCCGGCTGCAGCACCGCATAAGCGGCGCGGACGACGCCAGGTCTTCGAGACGCGAGATCGTCAGCGCGCCGAGCATCGGTGGTGCTTTCTTGCAACGGGACGTCGCGGGCCGGCCACTGACTCTGCTACGAGGCCTGCGCGTGCATCACGAACGCCGACTGCTCCGCATCGATCTCGACGCTGCAGTCGCCTTCGCGCTCGACGAGGCACCGGCGACGACGGTCGTCGCGCTGTGCGCCGCGCTCGGCGCGTTCTTCGCGCTGCACGTCTTCGGCAAATCGTACCTGCTCGGCACGAGCGACTACTGGTCGTACCCACCCGGCGACGCGGGGACGATCGTCACCGGATGGAACTACTTCGTCCACCATGGCTGGCGTTTCCCGATCGGCACCGCCTTCGGGACGAACGGGGCGACCGGCGCGAACCTCGTCTTCTTCGACGCGATCCCGCTCGTCGCGCTCGTCGGGAAGGCGCTCCGGCCGATCCTCGGGACGTCGTGGCACCCGTACGGGATCTGGCACCTGGCGATCTACGTGCTGCAAGCCGTGCTCGGCGCGCTCCTCGCGCGACGCCTCGGGATGCGCGGCCTCTTCGCAGGGCTCGCGGCCGCGGTCATCTGCCTGACGTCGGCGTGGTTCCTCCTGCGCTTCTACCAAGAGTCGCTCAACGGGCAGTTCGTCGTTCTTTGGGCGCTCCTCAATTACGCGCGGAGCACGCCGGAGACGCCGCGGCGACCGCTCGCGATCGGCTGGGCGGCCGGGCTCTGCCGCGCGCTCCTCGTCACGCCGTACCTGCTGGCGATGATCGTCCCGATCGCCATCGCCGCGCACGCGCGGCTCGCGCGATCCGATCGACGGAGTGCGGCGATCTCGGCGGCTTCCTCGATCGCGTCGCTCGTCGTCGTTTGGTTCGTCGTCGGGTACTCCGTCCCCTTTCCGACGAAGGAAGAAGCAGGCGTCTACGGCATGTCGTCGACGAACCTGATGTCGCTCGTCGTGCCTTTCTACAGCTCGGTCTTCACGCGGCTGCCCGAGCGCGATCTGCAAGAAGCGACGGGGCTGCAGTGGGACGCGCACGCCTTCCTCGGCGTGGCGGTGATCCCGATGGTCGCGATCGCGCTCGTCTTCAACGGTCGCGCGATGCTCGCGCTCGTGCGGCGGCACTGGATGCTGTGCGCAGCGCTGGCGCTCCTCGCGCTCTACGCGCCGGGGCCGCGCTGGTACTTCGGACAGCACCGCCTCTTCGAGGTGCCGACGGGTCGCGAGATCGAACACGCGCTCTCGATCTTCCGCGCGACGGGGTACGCGCTCGCGTTCGGCGCGGCGATGCTCGTCGTGCGGCGCTTCGGGCGGCGCGGGACGATCGGCTTCGCGGCGCTCGCGCTCGTGCAGCTCTACGACTCGTCGGCATCGGCGGCGGTCGCGCGAGACGCCACAGCGCGACCGCAGGCGCACCAAGCGGACTGGACGGCGTGGAGCGCTCTGCTCGCGCCGTACGACAAGGTGTCGCTCTACCCGTCGTGGCTCTGCTGGGGGAAGATCCGCCCGCCCGAGTCGATCCGAAACTCGGAGCGTGAGATCGAGTTCATCGCGGCCGCGCGCGGGATGCGGTCGAACCATGCGTGCACGGGACGCGCGCTCACCGACTGCTCGCCCGGGATCGCCGACATCCCGAGCATCAAGCAGAAGGGGATGAAGCGCGGGACGCTCTACGTGTTCCTGCGACCGGCGTACACGGCGGAGATGCTCGACGGCCTCGCAGGGTGCCGGGAAATCCCCGACGGCTGGGCGTGCAGCGTGCCTTGAGCGTCCGCTCGCCGTGTCACTTCGTTCGCGAGCACCTTGCTCCGGCGACATGTACGCGACCCCCGTCGCCTCGTGCACTACATAGGCGCCGCGGCGCTGCTACTTGAACCACTCGCTCGGCGGCGGGATGTAGATGCCGCCTCGCGGCTCGGGAGCGCTGGCGTCGTCGACCCTCTCCGCCGGTCGCAGCGCATCGGGGAGCATGTTCTCGATCATGACGAGCGCGACGATCGCGAGCGTTCGCCACCCGGTCTTGTCCCACGCGCCTCCGCCCTCGGGCGCCCACACGAAGACGTCCTGGTTTCGCCACGCGCCGCCGATCGTGCGAACGCCCCCCGTAGGGGAGAGCCGGACACCGCGACCGTCCGCATCGACGAGATCGCCGTCCGCGGTGAACTTGTACGGCCGCTTCAATCCGTTCCCCTTCACCTCCCCGTCGTTCGTCACGGTGAGGATCGGCTGGCCACCGAGAACGACGCTCGGGCCCTTGATCCTCGCGGCGGTCCCCTCCGGAAAGAGGATCGTTCCGTCGGGTTTGATCGATGCGACGAAGCCCGCGGGATACTTCGCCGGCGCCGGCCCCTTTTCGCCCTTCATCAGGAGCGCGGGCGCCGTGAGCGGCACGACGGGACTCTGCGGCGCCTCGCGCGCGATGGAGCGCGGCGTCACCCAATCCCGAAGTGGCGAGCACGCGGCGACCGCGATCCCAGCGGCGCCGCCGGCGACGAGGAGATGCGTCAAAGCACCGGTTCGCATCATCTTCGAGAAGTACAAGCGTGTGCCCCGTCAGCACTGTGCGCTCGTCGCGCCGCGCGGATGCAGAAAGTGACGCCCGTGCTCGCGCTCGGCCAACCTCGAGGCGACCGCCCGAAACGGCTGCGCATCGGCGCAGCGATCGCGCGGAGGACCCGCCAGGTCACGGGCCGTCGGCTCGTACCAGAAACCGCCGACCCACCCGAGGCACGAGGCCGAGCGTCGCCGCCAGCTCGTCGAGCTTCGCCACATCGCCGCGCGCCAGTCGCGGCATTAGGCGCTGACCTCGGCGGAGGAGAGAACGTTCTTCGTCGGCATGGGGCGCCCCGTCGGGATCGTCGCCCCGGGGGTGCTTCGCGACATCCCGACGGGTGCGCAGAGACAGTCGCAAGCCCGCGCTTCGCGGATGCAACGAGCGGCAGTGCCGCCATCGCGGGCGCTCGATGACGCGCATTGCGCTTCTCCGCAACCGGTGACCGCGCGCGCCCCACTGACTTCTCAAGCTGCTTCCTCGCGCCGCGCACCGCCGCCGGCCGCAAGGGGCGCGGACCGCCATGGACAAGAGCTCACGCGACACCGAGCGTCCGCGTTCACGAACGCGCGGGCGCGACGACGCTTCCAGTCCCCTCCCCGCCGGGCGCGTCGGCGATCTCACGCGCGCCCACCGCCTGAGCGTCCCGCTCGAACGCCTGCGCGCCGTCCGACTCGATCGTCAAGCGACCTTCGTCCTCGCTCAGATCGACGGTCGTACGACGTTCGAGGAGCTTGCGGACATCTGCGGACTTTCCCGCGCCGACGCGCTTCGCGTGTTCTACGACTTGCTCGACCGCGGGATCATTCGCTGAGACGGGTCACCGCAAGATGACGCACGACCCGCCGGCGCAGATGAGCGCGCGCAGCAGTCCGCGCTCGTCGAGCGTTCACGAGCATTGCTGCGAGCCTGTGACGGGCTTCGGGGCAGAGTCGGATTTGCACTGCACGCGGAGATCGCCGCCCTTGTTCGAGGCCGTGCACGTGCTCGTGCACGTCGCGCCGGCGCCGCACGTCGCCGTCGAGCCGGCGCCGACGGTGACCGTGCAGTTGCTCCCCGCGTCGCACGCGACGCTCGCCGACGCGCCCGCGACGAGCGTGCACGTCGCTTGCGATTTGCACTCGAGGTTCGCGCTGTCGCCCGCGTTGATCGCGCAGCTGCTCTGCGCGGCGCACTCCGTGTCGCACGAACCTCCGCACGAGCCAGTGCACGTCGCTCCCGAAGCGCACTCGAGGTTGCATCCCGTCGTCTGCGCGCTGCACGCGCCGGTGCCGTTGAAGTTGCATTGTCCCGCGCCCGCGCACGAGCACTTCGTGCCGGTGCACGCCGCGGGCACGCCGGCGCTCGACGTGGACCCGGACGATCCGCATGCAACCCCCAGTGCGACAATCACGAAGCAAACGAACGCGGACTTGTACACGTCGGAGCTCCTCCTCGGCGGGCTCACTCAGTTACAGACGAACGTCGTCGTGTTGCACGTGCGTCCGCCGCTGCACGTGTCGCCTGGACAGCACGGCTGTCCCGCTCCGCCGCACGCCGCGCACGTGTTGCCCTGGCAAACGTAGGGCGAGCCGCAGAAGCCGCCGTTTGCGCCAGGGCAGCATCGCTCGCCGAGACCGCCGCACGCGCGGCACGTCATTCCAGAGCACGCGGAGAACGGCGCTGTGCAATCGACGTCGCCAGCGCAGCACGCTTGACCGAGTCGGCCACAACCGCCGGAGAGACAGCCACCGCCGCTGCACGTCCCTTGACCGCCCGAGCACATTCCTCCGGAGGCGACGCAGACAGCGGTGTTCTGATCGCAGCAGCCGCCGCCGTCGCACGTGTTGCCGTCGCAGCACGGCTTGCCCGGTCCACCGCACGCGAGGCATTGGTTGTTCCCGCCGCACGCGAGCCCCGACGCCGTGCAGAAGCTCGCGACGCCGCCGTTCGCGCTCCCGGTGCAGCATCGTTGGCCTGCGCCGCCGCACGCGTTTCCGCCGCTGCCGCACGTTCCGGCCGCGCACGTACCGAGCGATCCGCCGCACGCGCTTCCGTTTGCCTTGCACGTGCCGCCGGCGCAGCACGATCCCGTTCCGGTGCACGTGTCGTTCGCGCAGCAAGCCTGACCGTCCGCGCCGCACGCTTGGCTCGCGCCGCCGACGCAGACCGTACCGGTTCCCGTCGATTGGCCGGAGGCGACGCACGCAGCGTTCGTGCAGCATCCGCCCCCCGCGCACGTGTTGCCCGAACAGCACGCTTGGCCGACGCCGCCGCACGCCGTGCATTGTCCGCCGGTGCACTGCCCGCCGAGCGAGCACGTCGTTCCGGCCGAGACACACAACGCGGTGTTCGTGTCGCAGCAGCCGCTGCCGCCGCAGTTGTTGCCCGCGCAGCACGGTTGACCGGGCCCACCGCACGCGGTGCAGACATCGTTCGCCGAGCAGGAGAGGCCTGATCCATTGCACGTTCTCCCGGAGCAGCACGGCTGACCGGGACCGCCGCATTGCGCGCACGTGCCGCCTTGGCAGCTGACGCCGCCCGCGGTGCACCTGTTGCCCGCGCAGCACGCTTGGCCCGCACCTCCGCAGGGCACGCCGCCGACGACGCAGCTCCCGCCGGTGCACGTGCCGCCGCCGACCTGTTGCGGACACGTCGATCCCGCGCCGGTGCAGACGACGCCTGCGCAGCAGCCTCCGTTGTTGCAAGTCGAGAGCGCGCAGCACGCGAGGCCCGGGCCGCCGCACGCCGTGCAGACGTTGTTCACGCACGCGTTCGCGCCCTGACAGAACGAGCCGGCGCAGCACGGCTGACCGGGGCCCCCGCACGCTTGGCAGACGCCGCTGGAGCAGGTGCCGGCGTTGCACGCGAACCCGCCGCAGCACGACTCGCCGAGCGCGCCGCACGCGGGTCCATCTGTCGGCGCGTCGCGCGCGACGTCGGCGGTGATCTGATCCGACGGCGCATCTTGGGGCGGCGTCATCTGATCACTCGCGGCGTCGGCCGCGGCGTCGCCGAGGCTCGCGTCGAGCCCGGCGTCGTCCCCAATCGTTATCGCGGTGCCGTCGTTGCCAACGCCGCATCCGACCACCGTCGCGAGACAAACGAATACCGCCCACGCGAACGCGCGCATGACGATCCTCCTCGGGGTCGAGCGCGTCGACCCTCCCATGGTCAGTAGGCGCGTCGCTCGAATCGGATTCCGGAAACGTCAGCCCGGCGTGCAGTTGCTCCCGCAAGCGCCCTCGAGGCACTGTCTGCTGCAGCACTCTCCGGCGTTCGCGCAGCTCGATCCGATGAGCTTGCATTCGCTGACAGCCGCGCCGCACGTCGGCGGAGATCCGCCGCATCGCCCCGAGCAGCAGTCTGCGGCAGACCCGCACGTCGTTCCGTCCGCTTGGCACGGCGCAGTGCATACCGTGACGCCGGCGTCGCCTTGCACGCACGAGCCGCGACAACAGTCGCCGTCGACGCCGCAAATCGCGCCCCGCGGCCGGCACTGCCCGGCGCCGAAGTCGCAGCGATCGTTGGTCGTGTTGCAAGCGACGCAGCACGGCGACGACGACTCGCACGCGTCGCCCGTCGCGCGGCACGTCGCAGCGGGATCGAGCGCGCACTTTCCGTCGATGGTCGAGCAGACGCCGGAGCAGCAATCGGCGTTGGCGACGCACGCCTCGCCTTCATGCGTACAAAAGGCGCCTCCGCAAGTCCCGCCGTGGCAGGCCATCGAGCAGCACTCGATCGCGCGGCTGCATTGCGCGCCGTCCGCTTTGCAGTAGTCGACGCACGCACGCGCCGAAGAGCCGACCACCGGCTCGCACCGGCCGCTGCAGCACGACGATCGCGACGTGCACGGCGTGCCGGCAGCCGCGCAGGTGCCGGGATCGAGGCACACGCCCGACGCGCATCGCCCGGAGCAACACTCGACACCCAGAACGCAAGTGAGGCCGTTGTCGCGGCAGCGCCGATTCGGTTGCAGCGCGCACGCCTGCGAGTTGCCGTCGATCGATCCGTCGGCGAGACCGGAATCTCCTGGGTCGCCCTGCGCGCCGTCCGGTGCCGTCGCGTCCTGCGCGTCCGGAGCGTAGAGCAGCACCTGCTCTTGGCCGCCGCAGCCGAGCACCGCACACGCGCATACCAGGAAAGCCACGCTCTGCCGGTGACGATTCACCGTAGTGTCCGTGCGGCGCGACGGTCGCTCGGTTGCACGAATCGACATCAGAACACCCCGAGCGCGAGGCGCAGGCCGAGCTCGCCGGTGAGAGACGAGAGGTCGAGCACGTTGCGATCACCCACGGTGTACGTCTGGTAGCGCGTCATGTAGCTCGTGCTCGCGAAGACACCGACGTCGAGGTTCGCCGCCAGGCGGATCGCGATGACTGCGCCTACGTCGAGCGATCCGTCGATCCTGCTCGCGTGGATGCCGCCGAGATCGGGCGCGACGACGCCGTCGAGCGTCGTGACGTGAAGCGTCCCCCCGATGTGCGGTTCCAGCACGATCCGCTGGCCGAGATCGAACCGCGCCCGAACCGACGGCGACAACGAAGCGTCCGTGTAACGTCCCGTGAAGATCTCGGAGCCGATGTCGACGCCTGGACCGAGCGTGACGGCCATCCCCAGCCCGGCCCGGAGGCCCGCGAGACGCGTCCACCAAGCAACGCCGATGCCGCCGCGTGGCTCCGCGGTGCGCGGCGCGAGGAGGCGCAGGCCCGCCATCGCTTCGAGATGCACGGCCGGCTCGGGGCGCGCGCGCGGCACCGCAAGGCGCTCTGCCGGTGGTGCGACCGCGCTCGTACGAAGCAGCGTCTTGAGCGTGAGCGCCACCGCCGCGGCCGTCGGCTCGTCGTACGGCAGCGGCGCGTCGACGACACGCGAGCCGACGTGCTGCGACTCCGCGTCGTAGAACCAGAGGACCGATTGCTCGCCGCCGGGAGTGACCCAGACAACGACGTCGGCGCGAAGGTCGGCTGCGACGCCGCGCGCGCGCTGCTCCGCTGCGGGGAGCGTTGCGCCGGGCGGACCCGACGCCGCGCGCACGACGTCGAGATCCCACGGCGTCATCGCGATCGTGATCGCGCGCGCGAGCGTGTCCGTCGGATCCACGAGGACGAGTCGACTGCGGCGCGCATCCGCGGCAGCTGTCGACGCGACGGCGCAAACGACGATCGCGAGGAGCGCCGCTGCAATCCGGCTCCTCAACCATCCCGCGCGCGCTCGAGTCGAAGAAGGCAGCGACGTCCCTCGTCAGCGAAGTCGTTCCAAAAGGTTTCGCGCGTCGCGCGCGTTCGGGCCGCGAGGGTAGCGCGCGACGTACGCCTCCAGCAATCGCCGCGCCTCGGCGCGGTTGCCGCGCAGCGCTTCGAGGCGACCCTGCGCGAAGAGCGCGTTCATCGCCCACGGGCCGCCGCCCGCCGCGACCTGCGCGTAGAGCGCGATGGCACGCGCCGCGTCCTTCGTCTCGAGCTGCGTCGCCTGTTCGAAGAGCTCTTGGGAAGACGGGCCCGGCGCAGTGGGCGGCGCGCTCGTCGTCGTCGGCGCGACCTGCGGATCGCTCGACCCGCGGCTCGGCGGACCGCGCAACACGCGCGCGTTCGACGACGGCGCGCTCGGAGCCTGCGTCGCCGACGGCGTCGGGACGACGTCCGATGGAACGTTCGACGGGACCGGCGACGGCGCGGTCGACGGGATCGGCGCCGGCCACGAGTCTCCGTCGTGGAGCGTAACGGTCGCGCCGTTGGCGCTCACTTCGACTTCGCCATGATCGACGTGCACGCGCGCGGAGTCGCCTACGCGAGAGACGACGAAGTGCGTCCCGACGACGCGCACGCGCACCGCGCCCGCCACCGCGACCACCGGCGGGCGTCCGCGGCGCGGCGCGATCTCGAACGTGACCTCGCCGCGCTCTACGACGAGGAGCATGCCCTGCGCGTCGTCGCCGTTCACGACCAGCGTCGAGTCCGCTGCGACGTCCACGGCGTTCTCGCCGAGCACGACGTGCGAGCTGTTCGCCCCCGTGGAGATGCGCGACGGGTTCGCGGCGACGCGCGCACCGGGCGAACGAAGAACGATCGCTGCTGCGATGACGAGGACGAGCGCCGCCGCCGCCGCCGTCCACGCCATCACGACAGGCGTACGCGGCCTGCGCGAAATCGCGGCGTGCGAGCGACGCGCGAGGACGACGAGTCGTTCGTCGGTGTCGAGCGTTCCGAACACCTCGCGCTCGACGCGGTCCCATTGCGTGTCGTCGAACGGCTCGACCTTGAGCTTGCGCAGCTTCTTCTCGTTCACGGGACACCTCTCGTGTCGGGATCGACGCGCTCGATTTCCAGGAAGTCCGCGAGGAGCGGATCGCGCCGTGCGCGCTGCTCGAACTCCTGGCGCGCCCGCCACACACGCGACTTCGTCGCCGCCACCGTCGCGTCCATGATCGTGGCGACCTCTTCCATCGATCGCCCGTCGATCGCGTAGAGCGCGAACGCCATTCGCGGCAGCGGGTCGATCCTGTCGAGCGCCGCGTAGACGCGCCGGGTGATCTCCCGATCGAGGGCCCGCTGCTCGACCGACGGTCCGCCGGCGTGCACGTCGAACGCCGCGTCGATCGGAACGACCTTCGGCCGCTTGCGGCCGAGGTGGGCGAACGCGACGCGCGCGGTGCAGCGGTCGACCCAGGTCGCGAGGGTCGCCTCGCCGCGGTAATTGCCGAGCGATCGGAAGATCTCGAGGAATGCCATTTGCGCGAGATCCTCCATGTGATCGTTTGGCCCGAGGAGGCGATAGAGGGTCGCGTGGACGCTCCGCCGTTCGCGGTGGAAGAGCTCGCGCTGCGCAGCGCGATCACCCGCGACGCACCGCCTCGCGAGCTCCAAGTCTTCTCCGAGTCGAATGGGGTCCAAGCACGCCACCATCGGGATAGCCATGGTGTCAGTGGGCGCGGGCCGCCGCGCCGATGCAGCAATCGGAACCGCACGCTTTCCTGCAACCGGCGGACGCGCGATCTCCACTGTCGAACTGACCGCCCGCGCACGCATCGCCTGCGCGGCCGCGGATCTTGCTCTGGAGGTGTGATGATGTTCCTTCGTTTGGTCATCGGCGGGGCTCTCGCGTGTGTCGCGTGCGGTGGTGCCGGCAGTACGAGCACCGATCTCTTCGGCGCCGGGGATGGGGGTGGCCGGGACGGTTCTTCGACCGGAGGCGGCGGGGACGGCGGCGCGGGCGGAAATGCGCAATCGATCGCCTGTGGAACCACGACGTGCGAGATCCCGCGCGACTCGTGCTGCGTGTACGACACGATGCCACCGAGTTATCAGTGCGTGACGGGCGCTGCGTGTCCGAGCATGAACGGAGGAGGCGCGGGCGTGTCACTGTAATGCAGCGGCGCGGCGAACTGCGCAGCGGGCACCGTCTGCTGCGTCTCTCGAAGCTCGACCGGGGTGGCGGCGACGTGCAAGGTGGTTTGCACGGGTAGCGAAGCCCAGCTCTGCGATCCGAACGCGGCGTCGTCCGGCTGCTCCGCGAACGCCGGCGCCTGCTCGACGAACAACATCGGCGACTGGGGACTCCCGAAGGGGTACGCCACGTGTGGCGGCGTCGGCAACTGATCGCGGTCGTGCTTACGGTCGCGCAGGCGGCTTGCGGCGGGCCCGCGTTCACGCGCGCGGGCGGCGACGGCGGCGCTGCGACGCAAGACGGATCGACGGGTGACGCGTCCGGCGCGGACAGCGCTGCCGACGCGGGCGCCGACGCAGGCCCCGTCGGAGAGCAATGCGGCGCCACGATGTGCGGCGCGCGAGAGGCCTGCTGCATCTACAGCAACAACGGCGTCCCCTCGCGGTTCGAATGCCACGCGGTCTGTCCCGCGGCGCAAGGCGGACAACAACTCTCGTCGCTGCGATGCGCGCGCGCGTCGGACTGCACGGGCGGCGACGTCTGCTGCGTCGAACGCGTCGCGAGCGAGAACGTCTCCGCGTGCGCACCGGCGTGCACGCAGAACCAAGCACAGCTCTGCGATCCAGGCGCGCCGACGAGCGGCTGCTCCGCGTCTTCTCCGTGCTCGACGTCGAACATCGCCGACTGGGGTCTTCCGCAAGGTATGGGCACGTGCGGCGGCGTCCCGGTGCCTTGAGCTGCGCGCGCATCGCTTCCTGCATCCGTTCGCGAATGCCATCCCACTGACGATGCGTGGGCGGGCGAGAACGACAGGAGGATCTCATGGTGCGATCGTTTTTCGTGTTGGGCGTGGCGGCCACGGCTTGCGTGATCGGCTGCGCTGCGACGCCGTCATC
>Ga0100403_1003874_pt1 | contig 10888 bp, 12 predicted proteins | sample CryGeymet201501t_FD_83663 | JGI IMG/M metagenome (GOLD analysis project Ga0100403, IMG submission 83663) | Groundwater microbial communities from Crystal Geyser aquifers in Utah, USA - Crystal Geyser metaG 2015-01t | ecosystem: Environmental > Aquatic > Deep subsurface > Groundwater | place...
ACAGTTGCGGGCATAAACCAGCCTGAGAGATATCCACTGATAAGACACGTACTGGCTATGGTTGCGTTTATGGCCGTAATCTGGATAATATCGCCGCCTGCAAGCGGATAGGTAACCGCTGCCGGACGTGTGATACTACCCTTCTGCATTGTCAGGTTATTCCAGTATATTAACGGTGCGCTGTTTATCAGCACGCCCCATTGATTCGTATTATCGAAATAACCGATATTAGTGCTTTCTATGCCGATTGCTTTCAAGACTCCTTCATAGCCCCATGGGACGGTAACGGAGCATATCAGTATGCCGTTGACAGGCCAGACCGCCCCTGCATTCTGCGTGGCTGAAACCATGCCGGATACCTGAAAGCCCTTTGTGTATGGAGGTTGGAAATGATATTTCAGCAATTCCAGAAAACCATCAAGCTTTAATGTAATGTTTTTTATATAATTCGGAAAAGCACTTTCATCTGTTGTTGTCCTTCTTCTATGTTTTTGCATAAAATATGTTATCATTCTTTACCCCAATGTTTTGCCTTCCACGTCTATATTAAAATCGGTTATATTTATGACTCCGGCAATGATTTGAAATTTTATATATAACGAAATAACGGCAATCTCAAACCCCTGTACCTGTCCGGCGGTCAATGGAATGGCAGTTGTGTAAACAGGACTTTGCAGGATACCGGCAATATAATGGAATCCCTGCATGATATTGACCGTGCATGCCTGATCGGAGGATATTACACCTACGATTTTACTATACTGTGCGCACTGATAGGGGATTGTATTTGTTATTTGTCCCGCCGGGATTGTCTGATGTAACAACAATATAATATTGTTTAACGGTTTTTGCTGGACTGATTCCCCTATAAACATTACCAATACCATCCTTTAATGCGGCCTATTGCCCCGTCAAGGCTTATTTGATCTATTAAACCGTATTGTGTTGTCCAATCCAAGCTGATAATGCTGCCGGGCGTTAAGGGGATCGTTATTTTATCCATATTCTTAAGTGATCCGATATCGGCGAACCCGATGAAGGAATGTTTCCAAATAAAACTTGTCGCACTATTTATAGTTAGCTGCCAGTACCCCTGCTGCCACATCGTAGGGTTATTAAATCCGATGCCGATCCCTTTCAGGACTCCGCCCGCCGCCGATTGCGGTATTTGATATGACGCCGACAGCGAATTGCTGATATCAAAAATAATGCTGTTCAATGGCTGGAAATGATATTTCCATTCGTCGGTCAGCCAGAAAGTGTCAAACGGCGATAATTGCCGAACCCCGGAATATGCGGTTTCTATTCCCCTTGGTTCATTTCTGAATGGGATAGGTATCATAATTATTATTGGAAGTACCTCTTCAAACCTTCAAAGGATATGTGTATCAGATTCGGCGCCGCCGATAAATCCGTTAGTTTGATGTTCAGAACCGTATTGGATTGAACAAATTTAGTTACCGGCAGAATATTATAACCGGCGGGATTGCCGATAAAATTGTCTATATGCATGTCTTTATCCTGCCAGTTAGTATCCGTATAACCGTTATCTATGGCGATTAAGGCAGCCCCTGTACGCTGGCATAGTATCCGTTTAATATACCAATCAGCATCAATATCTACGGTTATAGTTGCATAGATCGAACTATTAGCCGCCAGCAGATATTCGATCGGGATTGTAAAGGGTAAATCACGGACGTAATTGCGTTTCAGGTTGACAACCGGCGCATTGCCCGGCCTGTTTTTTACTCCGTGCAGACTAATCCGAACGGTATTTTGGGCACCTGAGAAATCCGCCGCCCGAAAATTGACTGTAGAGCCTGCGGCAAACATTATAGGCTCCGAATAGTTTCTGAAATTCAGGGCATTATTGCCCGGCCCGACTGCCAGAATACTACCGGCGTAGGCTTGCATATTTACCCCTGGCAGCTGCGTTATATATCTGCCTGTAGTGCTGTCTATCAACATCGCATATACACGAGGATCGGTTGCCGTATAGGTAATTTTTTGGGCGTAGAAGTCGGAGCCTGGATGGATTCTGACCGGATTATCTACAAAAATGCTGTTGGCCGCTAACGCGTTGGCCGTGCCTGCGGCGAGCGGTAAAAAATTCCACGAATAGGTAAAACTGTCCTTCCATGACATCTTATGTAATCTCCTTTTATGGCATCTGAAAAACCGCCATACAGGGCCTGAAACCCTGAAAATTTTTAAAAATATGGGGGCAGGAGCTGAAAGCTTCGACTGCCCCCTCTAGGCAAGACTCTATTGAGCCGGCCTGATCTGATAACCGTATAGTGTTAACTTCACATCCAAAACCGACCCTATATTCAGGGCCGTACCGTCAAGCGTCGCAAAACAGGAGAAGTTTTCCTGCGGTGCGATAAAGTAAACGGGATCGATGTCAAACGGATTTTTACCCATTCCGCCTGCGACAAACATAATCGCATTATTGGCGGTGCTCGCCATAACTGCCGGCGTTTTATCCTTATCCCCGATATTATCGAGACCTATTCGCAGATAGGGCATATCGATGAAATCGAGTTCTAGGTAACCTCCATAGGCAAGCCTCTGTATATCGTCGCAATAATTCAGCGCACTGGTAGAAACCGTGCCGTATCCCAGCGGGATATAGCTAATACCGAGAGCAACCATGATAAATCCTTTCATCGACATGAAACCCGCCTGATCAAGGTTTGTATCACGGAAATTCTTAATTCTTGTGGCGGTTGCTCCGCCGGTGATAAGTGTAGCGGACGTACCTCTTACATTTGAAAAGAACTGCAGATTAGTAGTTCCGGCCTGCGGATACTCCACACGGTCGTAAATCGGCTGCCACGTAATGGCGTAATCACTGGTCAAATATGTGGCAATCGAAGCTACACTCGGATTTTGCATATTTTTGCCGACAACGTCTTTAAGCACATCCGATGTTATCGGTTGAAACGGACTTAAACCTGGTAATACTGGCATTTTAAAACACCTCCTTTCAATTTTCTATTAGAATCTTCTTGGAACCCTAAGCGCATAATTCTTAGGCATCTTATTTATATAAGCTCCAAGACCACTTTTCAGGTAGCCGCTGACTCCTGTTCCTGCCGCTGTTCCTATTTCTGCCGCTGTTCTTGCGCCTGCTCCTCCCACAGATATCTGTCCCTGAACTTCAGCCGGCGTGCCGCTTGGAACCGTTACGACTGTTCCGGAAGCCGTCAGCATAGGGACTCTCGGAAGCAGATACTCTTTAATTGCATCTGCGGCTGTCAGGGAAAGGCTGACTATCATCCAGATATTGCCCGGCATCTTAATGGCATTAATCAGATACTTGCCGATAACCGCCGTTGCCACCTGCGAGCCGTATTTCATTAATGGCGATTGAGTTTTAAACCATACAGGCACTGCCGTTGTAGCAAGAGCGCTGACGCCGCCGACGAGAATTTGCTGCAATAAAGCCATCGTACCGGTGCCCATTCCTAGTGGGTTACTCCTTCTTCTGCGATGCGTGCTCATTACTCTCCGGCTGCTTATTCTGTTATGCCTGATATGCCGCCTTTTAGGTCTTCTAACATAAACTGGATTTTTAGTCCCGTTAGTTGTCCTGCGTCTTGAATATTTCTTTCTTTTCCTTACCATTTTTTTTACACCTCCTTTCGAATTGCCTATTAATAATCCGACCTCTCCAAGTACATTTTTTTTGCGTCGTTTATGCTTAGACTTATACCCTGCTTTATGCTTAAACTTAAATCCTACAGTTTTCCAGTTTTCGCCTGCAACTGCAGGCGAATAGTCTGCCGACACCCGGATAGGATGAAATCCGGTATCATCATGGAAACCCATTTCCATGTTTTTCCGTCTGGCATTTCTTATCCGTTTTTTCGTGCGTCTGCCTCTTGGATTGGTCAAAAACATCTCCTGGGGAACCCTGTTAACCCTTACTATCGCCATATTGTCACCACCACCTTTATCGATAAAATTCCGTTTATACTATCAAGCTGTGATAAATCTGGACTTCCAGGTCTATGGCGACGGCGTTAAGGGAACTCCGCAAAACAACTATCTGCGAACTTGAAGCAGATACATATACTACCCCTGTGCTCGTCCTCATGGTTATACGTACCGTACCGTTCATACCGGCAGGAGCTACGCCCAGCCCATGTGTAAATGTGGTTACTGCCGTTCCGACTGCAACGTTTTCAGTCCGATAAATAAAAGCTCCCATCTTATAAAACCTCCTTTCGACTGATTTTTGAACAAAAAAAGGCGGTTGCCCTTGTGGAGCAACCGCCTTTGTCCTTTTATTTAAAAAGGTTTAGACGCTCATAGACTTTGCAGAAATTTTAAAATTCTATGCAGCCTCCTTTTTAACCCCTCGTTCTGTTTTAGCCATTCTATGATTTCCTTTTCCAATAAATATTTGAATTCACTATCAATATCAATACACCGTCCATGTTCATTTGTCAAGGGGAATTTTTTATCGGAAGTTTTTTCATGCACATATTTGCCCGCCATGCACTTCGTAGACTATGTCGTTTTCGGCAACGCCCTTCTTCATTTCCTCATAAAAGTTTTGATCGTTGATCAGGGTATTATTGCCGATATGCTGTACGATCAGATCGGTATCGCAGTAAATATCAATCCCATAATCCCTGCACTTCCAACAAAAATCCAAATCCTCTCCCAATTTATCTTTTTTAAACCATGGATAAGGGATTTTCTCAAACACCCCTTTTTTGATGAGCACAGCCGCAAAGCCGGTTGCATCCACCTGGTGCACACCCCGCTTAATCCATCCTGGGGTAGATACAGCCGCAATTGTCCCATTTTCCTTATCGAATGCCCACTGATAAATACACGGATAATGCGGAGGGTTGCGTTTGAAAGCCAATGCAGAGGCTACGTCGCACCGCATATTATATAACCGCAAAAATAGTTTTGAAGGCAGGTAGTGATCATCGTCCAAAAACATAACGTAATCAGCTCCTATAATGTCCATTGCATGTTTAACAAGGTTATTTCTGCTGTCGTCTATAATTCCCCGCGGCGCGTCGATCAGAGTAAAATTAAATGGTGTAACCATCATTTTCAGCGATGATGCAAACAGTCTGTGAACATAATCATTCCGCATCGGAATACATAGAGCAATATTGATGGGATGCTGAAACAGCTTTTGATATTCCCGTTCGCCCCATTTCTGAATAAACCATTTATCGGCGGCCTTCCAGGTCTTATTGTATTTTTCTACATTGCCGTCCTCTAAAAATGTCTGCGAGCCTATGTGATGCACATAAACATCACGGGCGATTATCAAATCGTATCCGGCATCTCTAATTCTCTTGGAATAATCCAGATCGTCCGCCCCGCCCTTTTCGTATCCATCAAGCCGGCCGACCAGGTCAATCACATTTTTGCGGATACACATGAAAAAACCGATAAGAAAGTTAGCGGGTTCTTCTTCAATTCCGTCATGGTTATACCGTATATGCTGTCTGCCCATAACATAATTGGTAGTAGGCCCCACCGCGCCGACCCGCTCATTGAAATGAGATAATAATCGTTCGAGCCAGCCTTCTTCGGTAATTAAAATATCGTTATTCGCAAAAATTATATATTTACTATCGGGACATATTGCTGCTGTTCCGGAATAATCATCCACGTCCGGAAATCCAAGAGCTGAATTTATGCCGTCTATCCAGCCCGCGTTTTTTGTAAACCTGATGGTTTTCTGCGTATTTTCCTCCAGCCATTTATATTCATTTTCGGAATAATCTGACCCGCTGTCGACCAGTATAATTTCATAGAATCCCCGTGTCCAGTGATGTATCGATTCAATGCATCGCTTTGTCATTTCGAATTGGTTATGGGCAACGATAATAATACTGACCATGCCATGGTTTTCTGTATTGATGACAGAATCGCTTTTATCACAACTTAATTTTACATGCAGCTCCAGGCCGTGTTTTTCCATTAACGCGATTTTGAATTTCCAGCGGTACTGAACCGGAATAGCCGCGAATGTTCTTTCGGTGTCAAAATAATTTCTAAAACCCTCTTCATTCCAATAGCTGAGATGTACCGGGTCTGCGGCTTTTAAAGTATCGCTGTGCGGAACCCGTATATCTATCAGCGCATTATGGCGGCATACACGGTATATTTCCGAAATAAAAAACAGCATATCATTTCCGGCCGGGATATGCTCAAGGCAATGAGAGAGATTAATATTCGATATTATCGAGTTGGAAAACGGCAATCCTCTGGTTATGTCGCGAACGATTGATTGTCCGTAATTTTCGATATCTATGCCGATATATCCCGGTTTGGGAAATTTACCCGATCCGATATCAATTCGCATAACTTTTCATTCTTTTCTTTTTTGAAAACCTTAGTTCTCCGGCGATAGCAGGCAGCTGTTGTTGATAATAATTTGTCCATGCTTTACACCGGCCCCTTTTCTGGCAGTTTTTATTACATATCTCCAGATATTGATAATGTTCTTTTTTGGGACACCATAATATCTCTCTGTCTGACTTATTATTGTTGAAATACGTCATACAGATCATGCCCTTTTTTATTATCCATCAGGATGCTTCTGCTTTTTAACTCGTAACTATCGCCGTCAGGCAAAGATATAACGGTACCCTTCGGCAGACCGAATATCTCCGTGGTTTTATCTTCCCAGTTATGGACAAACTGTTCATTCGGATAATTACTGTCCTTCCCTTTTTGTGCATGGATTTCAAGCGCACGATCATATATCCTGACCATAGAAGCATCAAGCGGAGAAGCAGGGTTTTTCATAATGCTGTGTCTGGCTGCTTTCAACACTCGTTTAGCCGCCCTTACCTTGAACTTATGCGGAACAATCGAACCGGAGCGTAACTGTATGGCTTTATTTACGGCTTCTCTTTGTGTCCCGGCGGTAACTTTAAACCATTGATGATTGGGGTAGCGGCTGTATTCTAGGGGTTTGGTTGTGGCATAATGCACGCCCCGGCCGTTGTAGGGAATACCCACATAATAAGTCTTATTCCCCCCGCCGCCGAATAAGGAAAAGTTTTTCTTTCCGCATTTTACATTCTTAGCCTTTAAAATCCGCTGCGCTTTTGTGCCAACTTTGCATTTGCCCGCAGTGGAATATTCGCCTTTTGGACATCCCATTGTAATCTTGACGCCTGGCTTGATGGTTTTCGTTCTGAACGATCCCGGATCGAATTCAGACGGCGAGGCAACCCGTTCATGTTCGTAAAGAGCATGCTTGTAGGGGTTTTTCTTTTCAAGCTCTTTTTTAGCTTTATAGTAAGCTTCTTTTAAACCGATACCTTCTTTTTTCCTGATCCCGGCGGCCAGCTTTATTATTTCCTGTTGTTTCAGCATGGCCGGGTTAAGTTTTCTTTTTGTTTTTCCCATAAAATTTACTCCGTTTTAGAATTAATAATAGCCCGCCGATACCGAGCGCCCAGCCCCACCAGGGCAGATTACGGAAAAACCCCGTTACTCCGCTTGAATAGTCCCATGGAGTTACAGGCGATCCGGCTTTGCCCAGACTATCCCAGAGTGAATTTGTCCGGTAGATATTATATTCAACAGCGGGCAGAAGAGAGGCTAAATCCGACATACTGGGATTATCGGATATGATTAGAGACTGGAATCTGCCGGCAAGATTTTCATTGGTTGCAATCAGAGACTGCACTTCTATGTTGCTCCGGGGCATACCCGCCAGCATTCCCCTGGCCATAGCCAGACGGTTGTATTCTTTTAGGATCATGCCTTTTGCGGTGCTTTCGACATACGGGCTGACGACATTTTTTATGTTTGTGCCTATCTCAGTCAATAAATCCTGATTTGTGCTTTCACCGCCGAACATTTTTCATTACATCCTTCGTATAAAATTCCTGCCGAGTTCGTATAGTAAATCCAGAGCTAACGCCTCAAGTGGATTTTCCGCCGCAGGCTTCACTTTCATTTGCCGGTTTTGATTCTTTCTATTTTTAATATCCTGTATTACCTCCGGCCTCTTTATGGTTCTCTTCGGTTGGAAAATACCGTTTTTATCCGGTTCAAGTTCTATAATTTCAGTCATACACGCCACGCTATGATTTTTTAATTGCGATAAATACGGCCCCTGCAATTACTATTATCGGCCAATTATCTTTCAGAAACCCGGTCAGCGTATCGAAAACACCCTGGGAAGTCCCGTGTACCACGCCGCCTATGATGTCGCCGACAGCCGAACCTACCGGCGTAAATACACTTTGAGCCGCCGGAGAATAGGATGAGCCGATTGAAGTATAAGTTACTACCGTGGCAGAAGTGATAGTGGTAAACTGCGTAAGGGCGGTTATGGCATAACCAGAAAAATACTCCGGTTTAAGATCGTTGACTACAGGCTGCATAATAACGTCAATATATTCGTCGAACGGATTTAGACTGCCTCCAAGGAATGACCTTTGAACATCCAGAATATCGGCAAAATTCTGGAGATAACTTTTCAGACTGCTTAATATGTCGCTCGTATTAGGTGAGTAGAAACCATATAGCTTATAAGTGAATTTGTATATCAGGTTGGGATCAAGATATCGCTGATCCGAACCAAGAAATGCTCCCTCACAGGGGAGCAGTTCTTCAGTCCACATAATAATCCTCCTGTCTGGCCGCCGGCGGCTCATAACCTAACGAATATGAATTATTTGAAGCATCCCACGGAATCCATTGACCGGCAATATGGACCAAGCCGTAAACATGGGTCAGATTTTTACCGTCCTGCGAGATTGCCCTGAATCCGGCAGGCAAACCTATTGACCGCATTAACGACGCGCCTAAAATACATAAATCATCACAATCCGTCCAGGCTATACCGTATTTTTGTATTTGATATAGCATTAACCCGGCCGCTTGCAGGGTTTCGGTCTGCCAGGGATCACGTGTAAATCGCGTATGGTGCTTGACCCAGTCGAAAACAGCCGCTGCTTCGTCATATCGATTCACGGGTATGTCTTTGATGATTTTTCTTGCAGTATCAATTACTACAAAATCCGAGCTGCCAGTTTTAACAAACTCGCTCATTAACTGGAGAGTTCTTTTTATAGCCTCTTCGCCTTCACCGAGATTAACATAGGTCAGTTTCACGCCTGTTTTTCCCTGGGATTCTCAATTTTTACATCTGGTACAATGTGCTCGCCGTTGCCTGATTCATTTACCGGCATAAGTTTACCGCCGCACTTTTCACAGAACGGGGATTTCATGAATTCTCCGTCCGTCAATGCCCATATCGGCTGACAGTTAGTACATTCCCAAACCGTCAAATTTTCGACTTCTCCTTTACATTTAGGACACGTTGAAATTCCCGCCGGCAGCCTGAATTCTTCATCACAGGCATCACAATAAACAAGTTCTCTATTTTTTAACGGACTGCCGCATTTAGGACAGCCCTGGGTTACTTCATCGTCGTCCAATTCATCAAATTCGGAATGACAATCTTTGTTGATGCATATATAGGCTTTCTCTCCGGATTTAAGTTCATTTTCCGGGCTGGGTTTATGGATTCGACGGGTTTTCAACTGTTCATTTTTTTTTCTTGTCGAATCCGCATAATCAAGAAAATCATTAACGAATTTCCGGGCTTCAGTATTTCCGAAATATTCATTCTGTTTTTTTAAAATCATACACAGCTGTTCTCTGCCGAGAGTACCTGCAAAATACAGTTCGATGAAATCGTTTCCAAATGCAAATTGCAAACCATTCAGTATTGCGGGGTAATCACGATTATCCGTCTGGATTCTATTTTTCAAATCTTCAAGAAATGCAATAAGTTTTAAGGTTTCCAAATTCATCTCCTTTGCAGGCTCCGGGACGGCCGGAAATTTCAGCGGCGGCCCAACGGGCAGCGACGGCCCCGGGGGCGGATTTCCGGCTAGGGCGCCCCCCTGATTGTTTGCCTGTATTTTAGCGAGCGCATATTGGAAAGCCGCCGTTACAGCTTGCGATATCTCACCAATGCGCGGAGCCAATATGCTTGTTATTATCTCAACTGTCGATTTTTTACCGGATACCCCGCCGGTAACCAGGCCGAGGGCCTCAGCAGCGGCCTTATATTCCGAGACCTGTTCGATAAAATTTTTTTCTTCCTTTTCTTCTGTACGATCGGGATACAGGCCAAGTTCTTTCAGGGTTTTAATTGTCTCTATGATATTATTTTCGGAGCCGGACGTTTTTAATACTCCCAGCGACGCCAGCACTGAAATTGTATCACGAACACTCTCCGGTTTGTTTTGATTGTTTTTTGCCAATTCCAGGCCCTCTTTGAATGTTGTTTTCAACATTTCCTGGGTTTTTTCAATAGTTGAGGCTGGATTAATGTCCCGTATGCTTTTGGCAAAATCCGCAAATTCGGAGATTCTGTCTTTGAATGCAGGAATTTCCGCAGCAGGTATGCCTTTTTTCTCCGTGTCCGAATCGATTTCAATGTACCGCCAGGGGAGTCTGGTTACCCATCCCTGTGGATTTCTGATCTCCAGTCTATAATTACCGCTGCCCCATTTATGCTCGATAATTAGTTTCCTGATTTCCCGTTCATCATCGGTCCATGTACTGAAATCCTCGGCTTCCCAAATATTTTTATATTTACCCGTTCCGGTAATCTCTTTGTAAATCCTTGCAAAAAGCTCGTCGGGATTAGTGTTATTGCTCTTTATACGTTCAAGCGCTAGCCGCATTTCAGAGGGATGGGTTTCCAGCTGCTCCATCTGATTTTCTTCAACAACGGAAGTGCCCTCGGAAGTGCCCTCCAAAACATCAATCACGGCTTCCTCAGCTTTTTTTTCGATAATCCGGTCAACTGATACCTTACGTGGGCGGCCCATGTATTAAAATATATAGAACCTCTGATTTTTTGTCA
>Ga0100403_1003877_pt1 | contig 10886 bp, 9 predicted proteins | sample CryGeymet201501t_FD_83663 | JGI IMG/M metagenome (GOLD analysis project Ga0100403, IMG submission 83663) | Groundwater microbial communities from Crystal Geyser aquifers in Utah, USA - Crystal Geyser metaG 2015-01t | ecosystem: Environmental > Aquatic > Deep subsurface > Groundwater | place: USA...
TCCGCCGACAGCGCCCGCAGGATCGCCCAGTTCTCCTTGGCCTCGCCCGGCGCAAACCCGGCGCGAGCGGCCAGTTGCGGGCGGCCCTCGGTGTTGACGAACAGCCCGCTTTCCTCGGTGTAGGCCGCGCCCGGCAGGATGATGTCGGCGCGGTGCGCGCCACGGTCGCCGTGGCTGCCCTGATAGATCACCACCGGCCCGGGCGCGATGTCGATCTCGTCGGCGCCAAGATTATAAACCACCTCGGCCCCGTCAAGCGCCGCCGTCAGGCCTCCGGTGGTGACCGCGCCCACATCCATCGCGCCAACCCGCGCGGCGGCGGTGTGCAGCACCAGCAGTTTCGCGCCCTGACCTTCCGCCAGCTTCATCGCCTGGCTCAGCACCGCCTCGCCATCGGCCTCGTTCAGCGCGCCCTGACCGATGATCACCAGCGCCGGTTTGTCTTGCACCTGGGCGGCGGCGGCCAGCTTGACCAGTGCCTCGCGTCCAGTGCCGACATGGCTATATTCATACGTCAGATCAACAGCTTGCCCGATCAACGATACCGTGGCGCCCTTGGCCCATGCTTTGCGGATGCGGGCATTCAGCACCGGCGATTCAAGCCTTGGGTCGGTGCCGATCAGGGTGATGATCCGGGCCGCGTCAATATCCTCGATCTTTGCACTGCCGACATAGGCCGAGCGGTTGCCCTCAGGCAGCTTTGCACCATCGGTGCGGCATTCGACCTTGCCGCCCAAGCCCTCGATCAGGGTTTTCAGGCTGTAGATCGCCTCGACCGGGGCCAGATCGCCAACAATACCGGCAACCTTGCGGCCCGTCATCGCCGTCGCCGCCGCCGCCAGAGCCTCGGCCCAGGTAGCCTTGCGCAGCTTGCCGGCCTCGCGGATGTAAGGCACATCCAGCCGCTGGCGACGCAACCCGTCCCAGATGAAACGGGTCTTGTCGGAAATCCATTCCTCGTTCACGCCGTCATGGTTGCGCGGCAGGATGCGCATCACTTCGCGGCCTTTGGTATCGACCCGGATGCTGGAGCCAAGCGCATCCATCACGTCGATCGACTCGGTCTTGCTCAGTTCCCACGGCCGGGCGGTGAAAGCGTAGGGTTTCGAGGTCAGCGCGCCGACCGGGCACAGATCAATGACGTTGCCTTGCAGGTTGCTGTCGAGCGACAGGCCGAGATAGGTGGTGATTTCGGCATCCTCGCCGCGCCCGGTCTGGCCCATCTGCAAAATGCCCGCCACTTCCGAGGTAAAGCGCACGCAGCGGGTGCAGGAAATGCAGCGGGTCATCTTGGTCGCCACCAGCGGGCCAAGATCAAGGTCTTCGCTGGCGCGCTTGGGCTCGCGGTAGCGGCTGGAATCCACCCCGAACGCCATCGCCTGATCCTGCAAGTCGCACTCGCCACCCTGATCGCAGATCGGGCAGTCGAGCGGATGGTTGATCAGCAGAAATTCCATCACGCCCTCGCGGGCCTTCTTCACCATCGGGCTGTTGGTCTTGACCACCGGCGGCTCGCCATTCGGGCCGGGGCGCAGATCGCGCACCTGCATGGCACAGCTTGCGGTCGGCTTGGGTGGCCCGCCGACGACTTCAACCAGACACATCCGGCAGTTGCCCGCGATCGAAAGCCGCTCGTGATAGCAAAAGCGCGGTATCTGCACCCCGGCCACTTCGCAGGCCTGCAGCAGCGTCATCGCGCCATCGACCTCGACCACGGTGCCGTCAATGGAGATTTTCTTGAGGTTGGTCATTTCTGCATCTCCAGTTGGGCCACACGCCGCTTCAGCGCCATCGCCGACACCATGCCGTCGTGCAATTCATCAACGCGGCGTTCCACCTTGACCACGCGAAGCCGGGTATCCTGGGTGTCTTCGCGGATCTCGCGCAACAGGCGCAAGATCAGGTTGGATTCGGTTTCCGCCATCGCCCCTACTCCGCCGCCATCGCGCCCATGCGCCCGGTCTTGTTCGCCTTGATGCGGTCTTCGATCTCGCCCCGGAACGCCCGCACCAGCCCTTGGATCGGCCAGGCCGACGCATCGCCAAGGGCGCAGATGGTGTGGCCCTCGACCTGCTTGGTGACCGACAGCAGCATGTCGATTTCCTCGAGCTCGGCCTCGCCGCGCACCAGCCGGTCCATCACCCGCATCATCCAGCCGGTGCCCTCGCGGCACGGGGTGCACTGGCCGCAGGATTCGTGGTTGTAGAATTTCGACAGCCGCCACACCGCCTTGATCACATCCGTGCCTTGATCCATCACGATCACCGCCGCGGTGCCCAAGCCCGAGCCAAGCGCGCGCAGCCCGTCGAAATCCATCACCGCGTCGTCGCATTGCGCCGCCGTCAGCATCGGCACCGAGGATCCGCCGGGGATCACCGCCTTGAGGTTCTTCCAGCCGCCGCGCACCCCGCCGCAGTGGCGATCCAGCAATTCGCGCAGCGGAATCGTCATCGCATCCTCGACCACGCAAGGGTTGACCACATGGCCCGAAATGCCGAACAGCTTGGTGCCGGTGTTGTTGGCCCGACCGAAGCCGGCAAACCACGAGGCCCCGCGGCGCAAGATGGTGGGCACCACCGAGATCGACTCGACGTTGTTGACGGTCGAGGGGCAGCCGTAAAGACCCGAGGCGGCGGGGAACGGCGGCTTCATCCGCGGCATGCCCTTCTTGCCTTCCAGGCTTTCCAGCATCGCGGTTTCCTCGCCGCAGATGTAGGCCCCGGCACCGTGGTGCAGGTAAAGGTCATAGTCATAGCCCGAGCCGCAGGCGTTCTTGCCCAGCAACCCGGCGTCGTAAGCCTCGTCGATCGCGGCTTGCAGCACCTCGCGCTCGCGGATGTATTCGCCGCGGATGTAGATGTAGCCCGCCACCGCCCCCATCGCGAAACCGGCGATCAGACAGCCTTCGACCAGGGTGTGCGGATCATGACGCATGATCTCGCGGTCCTTGCAGGTGCCGGGTTCCGACTCGTCGGCGTTGACGATCAGATAGCCGGGCCGACCATCCGAGACCTTGGGCATGAACGACCACTTGAGCCCGGTCGGGAAACCCGCCCCGCCGCGCCCGCGCAGACCGGATTCCTTGACCTGCGCGATGATCCAGTCGCGACCCTGGGCCAGAAGCGCCGCCGTGCCATCCCAATGCCCGCGCGCGCGCGCCCCGGCCAGGCTGCGGTCGTGCATCCCGTAGAGGTTGGTGAAGATCCGATCCTGATCTTGCAGCATGTCTTGCCCTCGGTTGCCCGGACCTGCGGTATCAAACCGCTGCCGGATCGTGAATATTCGCCCCCGCCGCCGCCCCCCGTGGGCGGCAACCGGGTATCGGCTCAGTAATCGTTGGTCTTGGCGCGGCGCAGGAATTCCGCCACCCCGTGCTCGACGATGATCCTGGCCTGAGCCACCCATTTGTCGCGGCTCACCCGGCCCCGGAAGCCTTTCAGGTTGGCGTCCATCCAGGCGATTTCCGCCGCGCCCCAGCCCGCGATCTGATCAAAGTGGAAAATGCCGAGGCTGTGGCACAGCTTTTCCAGCGCCGGGCCGATGCCCTCGATGGTTTGCAGCGCGTCGGCCTTGTCACCGCGCGCCGCCGTCAGCGCGTCTGGCTGACCCGACGCGTCAACCGGGCGCTCCTCCGCCCTGACGGGCGTCTTCGCTGCCACCGCTGCCGCGCCAGTCCGGCCCAGCCACGGGGTCAGCAGCGGCACTTCGCTGCCGTCGATGCGTTTCACGGTATCGCCTGCCGCCACCGCGCGCGACACCGTGGCGTTATACTGGGTGCGCCCCGATTCCCGATCCTTGAGGGTGGTCAGGCCCGCCTTCGGTTCCGCCGCATAGCGCCCGTTCTGCGGCCCCGGCACCGGCACCTCGCCCTTCGAGAACCGGTCAATCAGCGCGCGCAACTTGTCGGGCGTCAGGTCTTCGTAATAGTCCTTGCCGATCTGGGCCATCGGCGCATTGGTGCAGGCCCCCAGACACTCGACCTCTTCCCACGAAAACCGGCCGTCCGCCGACAGCGTATGCGCCTTGTCGGCGATCTTTTCGCGGCACACCGCGATCAGCTCGCCCGCGCCGCAGATCAGGCAGGATGTGGTGCCGCAGATCTGGATATGGGCCACCGAGCCGACCGGCGCGAGATGGAACATGAAGTAGAAGGTCGCGACTTCCAGCGCTCGGATATGGGCCATGCCCAGCAGATCGGCGACATGCTCGATCGCCGGACGGGTCAGCCAGCCTTCCTGTTCCTGCGCCCGCCACAGCAGCGGAATGATCGCGCTGGCCTGACGGCCGGCAGGGTATTTGGTGATCTGACCCTTGGCCCAGGCCAGGTTCGCCGATGTGAAGGCAAAACTGTCGGGCTGGGTGGGGTGCAAGCGGCGCAACATCAGAGGCAGGTCTCCGTTTTCAGGGTGAAGCCGGAGCAGGCGGCAACCGTGCCCGGCAAACCCGACAGCATCGCAAGGATCGGCAGGGGGGTCACCGGTCAATCTCCCCGAACACCACGTCGAACGACCCCATCAGCGCCGCAACATCGGCCAGCAGGTGGCCGTGCGCCACGTAATCCATTGATTGCAGGTGCGGATAGCCGGGAGCGCGGATCTTGGCGCGGTAGGGTTTGTTGCTGCCGTCCGACACCAGATAGACCCCGAATTCGCCCTTGGGGGCCTCGATCGCGGCATAGATTTCCCCGGCCGGCACGTGAAAGCCCTCGGTGTAAAGCTTGAAATGGTGGATCAGCGCTTCCATCGAGGTCTTCATCTCGCCGCGCTTGGGTGGCGTCAGCTTGCCGCGCGCCAGCACTTCGCCCGGTTCCACCCTGAGCTTGGCAATCGCCTGACGGATGATCGCGGTCGATTGCCGCATTTCCTCCATCCGGCACAGGTAGCGATCGAAACAGTCGCCGTTCTTGCCGACCGGCACCATGAAATCAAACTCATCATAGCATTCATAGGGTTGCGCCCGGCGCAAATCCCACGCCAGACCCGAGCCGCGCACCATCACCCCGGAATAGGCCCAGTTCTGGGCGTCTTCCTCGGTGATCACGCCGATATCGACGTTGCGCTGCTTGAAGATGCGGTTTTCGGTCAGCAGCCCGTCGATGTCGTCCAGCACCCGCGGAAATTCCACCGCCCACTGGTCGATGTCCTCGATCAGTTGCGGCGGCAGATCCTGATGCACCCCGCCGGGGCGGAAATAGGCCATGTGCATGCGCGCGCCCGAGGCCCGCTCGCAAAACACCATCAGCTTTTCGCGTTCTTCAAAACCCCACAGCGGCGGGGTCAGCGCGCCCACGTCCATCGCCTGGGTGGTGACGTTCAGCAGGTGATTCAGCACCCGCCCGATCTCGGAAAACAGCACCCGGATCAGACTGGCGCGGCGCGGCACCACCGTGCCGGTCAGGCGCTCGATCGCCAGACACCAGGCGTGTTCCTGATTCATCGGCGCAACGTAGTCGAGACGGTCGAAATAGGGCAGGTTTTGCAGGTAGGTGCGGCTTTCCATCAGCTTTTCGGTGCCGCGATGCAGCAGGCCGATGTGCGGATCGGCCCGCACGACGATCTCGCCGTCAAGCTCCAGCACCATGCGAAGAACACCATGTGCCGCAGGGTGTTGCGGGCCGAAGTTGATGTTGAAATTGCGGATGTTGTGCTCGCCCGACGGGGCGTCGTCGAAATTGCCGTCCATCATTTCGCGGCCTCTTTCTTGTCGTCGCCCGGCAGGATGTAGGTTGCCGCTTCCCAGGGGCTGAGGAAATCGAACTGGCGGTATTCCTGCACCAATTTCACCGGCTCATAGACCACATGCTTGCTGGCCTCGTCGTAGCGCACTTCGATATAGCCCGAGGTCGGAAAGTCCTTGCGCAGCGGGTGGCCGCGAAAGCCGTAGTCGGTCAGGATGCGGCGCAGGTCGGGGTGGCCGGTGAACATCACCCCGAACATGTCGAACACCTCGCGCTCGAACCAGTTGGCCGAGGGGTGGATGCTGGTGATCGAGGCCACCACCCCATCCTCGCGCAGCGCCACCTTCAGCCGGATGCGCTGGTTTTGATACATCGACAGAAAGTGATAGACCACATCAAAGCGCGCCACGCGCTCGGGGTGATCGACGGCGGTGATATCGACCAGGGTCGAGAACCGGCAGGCGGTATCGGTCTTGAGAAACTCGACCAGCGACACCAGATGCGCCGCCGCCACGTCCAGCGTCAACTCGCCATGTGTCACGGCAAAGCCCAGCACCGCATTGCCGCATTTCTGCGCGACATGCTCGGCCAGTTCGTGCAAAACCTCGGGCATGACAGCGCCTCCTAGCGGCTGATGGTTCCGGTGCGGCGGATCTTGCGTTGCAATTGCAGGATGCCGTAAAGCAGCGCTTCCGCCGTGGGCGGGCAGCCGGGCACATAGATATCGACCGGCACGATGCGGTCGCAGCCGCGCACCACCGAATAGCTGTAGTGATAGTAGCCGCCGCCATTGGCGCAGGAGCCCATGCTGATCACGTAGCGCGGCTCGGGCATCTGGTCATAGACCTTGCGCAGCGCCGGGGCCATCTTGTTGGTCAGGGTGCCGGCCACGATCATCACGTCCGACTGGCGCGGGCTGGCGCGCGGGGCAAAGCCGTAACGCTCGGCGTCATAGCGCGGCATCGCGACATGCATCATCTCAACGGCGCAACAGGCCAGACCGAAGGTCATCCAGTGCAGGCTGCCGGTGCGCGCCCAGTTGATGATGTCTTCGGTCGAGGTCAGCAGAAAGCCCTTGTCGGCAAGCTCGCGGTTCAGCGCCTCGGTCGCAACCTGCGCGTCGCCGCCCGCGCTGACGGCATTGGTGCTCACGCCCATTCCATGGCCCCTTTTCTCCACTCGTAGGCAAAGCCCACCGTCAGCACCGCCAGAAACACCATCATCGACCAGAACGCCAGCATCGAGATCGCGCCAAACGCCACCGCCCAGGGAAACAGGAAGGCCACTTCCAGATCGAAGATGATGAACAGGATCGACACCAGATAGAAGCGCACATCGAATTTCATCCGCGCATCATCGAAAGCGTTGAAGCCGCACTCGTAGGTCGAGACCTTTTCGGGGTCGGGATTACGCACCGCCAGCACCACGGCGGCCAGGATCAGCACAATCCCCAGGGCAATCGCCAGCACCAGAAAGATCAGGATCGGGAGATAATCGCGGAGAAGCTCGTCCATCAATGGCACCTTCGTCCTGGCGCCCGCCAACCGCGACCGGCGCACCACGTTTCACCGCCCCATCTACCCTGCCCGACGGGCGGGGTCAACCGAAGGCGACGGCAAAAGGGCTGCGACAAACAAGGCCCTGAGGAATTTTCCGCGCCGTCGTATGCCATCGCATACCTGAATTGCACGCCTGCCGCAGGCCTGTGAGTCGCCGCTTTCCCGCGGGGCGCAGGATGAGCCGTGATGGCAACAGTATTATTCGCTTTTTCCTTGCCGGGTCTGGGTATAACCAGATCGGGCCGCGCCTGCCTCAGCGCGCCCAGACCGCCTTGCGCTTTGCCAGAAAGGCAGCAATGCCTTCGGCCGCCTCGGGGCTTTGCCAGCGGCTGACCAGCAGCTCGATGGTCGCAGCGATCCGCTCGGCGTCGATGGCGGGGGTCAGGCGGCGGATCAGCGCCTTGGCCTCGGCCACCGCCTGCGGCGCGCACTCAAGGAACGGGGCCACTTCGGCCTCGATGGCGCCGTCCAGCGCTTCGGGGGCCACCGCCTGCGCCAGAAGCCCGATCCGCTCCGCCTCGGCTGCGTCGAACAGGCGCGAGGCCAGCATGTGCCGCCGCGCCGCCGCGCCGCCGATCCGGGCCAGCACATAAGGGCTGATGGTGGCCGGGATCAGCCCCAGCCGGGTTTCGGTCAGCCCGAACCGTGCGCCCTGCACCCCGATTGCCAGATCGCAGACCGAGATCAGCCCCAGCCCGCCGCCATAAGCCTGGCCCTGGACCCGCCCGATCAGCGGCTTGGGCATCGTGTCGAGCGCGCTCAGCATCAGCGCCAGCGCCGTCGCCCCGGCCCGGCGCGAGGCGGCATCGCCGTTGATCTGGGCCTGCATCCACCCAAGATCGCCCCCGGCGCAAAAGCTGGCCCCATTGGCCGCCAGCACCACCACCCGCACCGCCGGATCAGCCCCAAGCTGACCTGCCGCCTGCGTCAGTTCGGCGATCATTTCGGCGGACAGGGTGTTGTGCTTGTCCACCCGATCGAGCGTCAGCGTCGCCACCCCGCGCCCGTCGGCTTCAACCTTGATCGTGTCGAACATCTGGCTCTCCATTTGGTCCTGTGACGCTGTTGTGCCTGTCAAACCTGGCCCGTGACCAAGGGCCGCGCCTGAACCGCCGGGGTGGGCGCTGCCCGGCGTGCCGCCGGGCGCAACAGATCGCCCCTCACCCCCGCATCCCCCGTGCCAGCGCCGCCGCCTCGGCCAGCACGGCCCTATCCAGCCCGGTCTGATAACCGAGTTCCGCCAGCCGTGCCGCCACCCGTTCGGTCGCCACATTACCCGCCGCCCCCGGCGCATAGGGGCAGCCACCAAGCCCAGCCACGGCGGCATCAAACACCCGCAGCCCCAGCGCCAGCGAAGCCTCGATATTGGCCAGCGCCCGGCCCGCGGTATCGTGGTAGTGCCCGGCCAGGCGCTCGGGCGGCAATTCGTTCAGCACCGCGCGCAGCATCATTGCGATGGTTTCCGGGTGCGCCTGACCGATGGTATCGCCCAGACTGACCTCGTAGCACCCCAGATCGCGCAGCCGCGCCACCACCCGCGCCACCGCCGCAGGCGGGGTCGGGCCGTCATAGGGGCAGTCGGTCACCACCGAGACATAGCCCCGCATCGCCATCCCGTCACCCCGCGCCGCCTGCGCCACCGGGGCATAGCGCGCGAGGCTGTCTTCGACCCCGCAGTTGAGGTTGGCCCGGGAAAACCCTTCCGAGGCCGAGGCGAAGATCGCCACCTCATCCGCCCCGGCGGCGCGCGCCGCGAGGTAGCCGCGCAGATTGGGGGTGAGTGCTGCGTAGCGCACCCCCGGCGCGCGTCTGATCCCCGCCAGCACCTGTGCTGCGTCGGCCATCTGCGGCACCCAGCGGGGCGAGACGAAACTGGCGACCTCGATGCGCCGGAACCCGGCGCGCGACAGGCAATCGACCAGCGCGATCTTGGCCGCCACCGCGATCGGGCGCGGCTCGTTTTGCAAGCCGTCGCGCGGGCCGACCTCAAAAATCTCGACCCGCTCAGTCATCGCCACCCTCCAGCACGATCAGCGCCGCCCCCGCCTCGACCTGATCCCCTACCACCACCAGCACCTCGGCCACCACCCCGTCGCGTCCCGCGCACAGCACATGCTCCATCTTCATCGCCTCCAGCACCACCAGCCGGTCGCCCGCCTGCACCACCTGCCCGGCCACGACATCCACCGCCCGCACCAACCCCGGCATCGGCGCGCGCGTCAGCCCGCCCTGCCCCTCCGCCACCGCCGCCGCGCGCGCCAGCGGATCGAGCGGGGTGAAACTGAAGGTGCCCCGGTCCGCGCCGCGCCCGAAGACGTGGATCGCGCCCCCCGCCCGCACCACCCGCGCCGGGGCCCCGCCATCCACCGCCCAGCCTTCCGGCATCAACTCGGCCCGGCACAGCAGCCCGTCGATTTCCACCCGCGCCCGCCCCGGCGCATCCACCATCACCACCGCCACAATCTCTTGCTCGGCCAGCCGCAGCCGCATCTGGTGGCGCAACGCGCCCCACAGCGCAAAGCCCTGCAACGGGGCTTGGGGCGCGGGCAGCGCCAGCGCCAGCACCGCCGCCACCTTGACCCGATACCCGGCCTCGGGGGTCGGCGTCAGCAGCGCCAGATCGCGCGCGATCAATCCGGTATCGACCGCACCCGCGCCAAAGCCCGGGTGCCGCGCCAGCGCGCCGAGAAAGGCCAGGTTGGTCACCGTGCCCGCGACTTCGGTCGCATCAAGCGCCCGCACCAGCCGGGCCAGCGCGATCGCCCGGGTCGGGCCGTGGACGATGATCTTGGCGATCATCGGGTCATACCACGGGCTGATCACGTCGCCCGCCCGCACCCCCGAGTCGATCCGCACGCCCTCGGGAAAGGCCAGATGATCAAGCCGCCCGGTGGCGGGCAGAAACCCCGCCGCCACATCCTCGGCGTAAAGCCGGGCTTCAAACGCATGACCGCTGATCGCCAACTGGTCCTGGCGCAGCGGCAGCGGCTCGCCTGCGGCGACGCGCAACTGCCATTCAACCAGATCGACACCGGTGATGGCCTCGGTCACCGGATGCTCGACCTGAAGGCGGGTGTTCATCTCCATGAACCAGAAGCGATCGGGGCGCAGGCCATCGGAGGCATCGACGATGAACTCGACCGTGCCCGCGCCGCTGTAGCCCACCGCCTTGGCCGCCCGCACCGCCGCCTGCCCCATGGCGGCGCGCAGATCATGCGTCATGCCGGGGGCCGGGGCTTCCTCGATCACCTTCTGGTGGCGGCGCTGGAGTGAGCAATCGCGCTCGAACAGATGCACCGCGTCGGCGCCATCGCCAAATACCTGCACCTCGATGTGGCGCGGGTTCGCGATCCATTTCTCGACCAGCACCGCGTCATTGCCGAAGGCACCGCGCGCCTCGGCGCGGGCACTGTCGAGCGCCATCGCGAAATCCTCGGCGCGCTCGACCCGGCGCATGCCCTTGCCGCCGCCGCCCGCCACCGCCTTGATCAGCACCGGATAGCCGATCTTCGCTGCTTCAGCGACGAGAACATCGGCATCCTGATCCGCGCCCTGATAACCCGGCACCACCGGCACCCCGGCCGCGATCATCAGCCGCTTGGCGGCATCCTTGAGCCCCATCGCCCGGATCGAAGCCGCCGAAGGGCCGA
>Ga0100403_1003880_pt1 | contig 10884 bp, 5 predicted proteins | sample CryGeymet201501t_FD_83663 | JGI IMG/M metagenome (GOLD analysis project Ga0100403, IMG submission 83663) | Groundwater microbial communities from Crystal Geyser aquifers in Utah, USA - Crystal Geyser metaG 2015-01t | ecosystem: Environmental > Aquatic > Deep subsurface > Groundwater | place: USA...
AAACTGTTCCACCTAAAATGTTGCGAATGGTCCCGTTAGGTGATTTCCACATTTTTTTGAGTTTAAATTCTTCAACACGAGCTTCGTCAGGAGTAATCGTTGCGCACTTAATACCAACTCCATACTTCTTAATCGCTTCTGCTGCTTCAATCGTAATCTTATCGTCAGTTTGATCTCTGCTCTCCATTCCTAAATCAAAATACTTAATATCGATATCAAGATAAGGAAGAATCAACTTTTCCTTGATGAAGTGCCAAATGATTCGAGTCATTTCGTCGCCGTCTAATTCCACTACGGGATTGGCCACTTTGATTTTGTTCATAGTGATGTCCTTCGTTACATATGTTGGGGTTAAAGCAGCTAGATTGTAAGGGATAGTCTCTCGCACGTCGAGTGCGAAAAGGACATTTTGCGTGGTGCAAAGAAGAGTGTCTTACTTAAGTGACGCTAATTCTTTTAAGACTTTTTCTCGATCAAAACTTTGCTCTTTGAAAAGACAGTAAACTGACAGAGATTGTGTCATGCGGATATATTCTGAAAAATCACTTTGAAAGGGAGTCATTTTGGCGAGATTATAAGCATCTCGACACCTGGCGTTGTAGTACATGTAATTTGCTTGTTTAATAAAAGCCAATTTTTCTGGCTCATCTTTGTGAGCAACTGCTAAGTTTTCAGCGTCTTGATTAAAACGAGATTCAACAAGTCCAAGTACTTCTTTGAAAAAATCTAAAGAGGCAACTGAGAGGTCACGTTCATTTTGTTTGTAATCAAGAGAGTAGACAAAGGCTAATGAATCCAGTCGCGAATCCAAGTTGAAATTTTCAGAAGTTGACCAATATTTTCTTGTTTCTGCCTTTGTCTTTTGAACAACATATTCATAGGTTTTATCGAGATCAAGAGCATTTCCCGTTTTCTCTAATAAGGGTAATGAAAAATTAATACCCGATGCATTTGATAACGACAGATATCCAAAAAGCTTATTCATTTGAGAATTGTTCACTTGAGTAAGAACGAAAAAAAGAATAAGTCCGGAGACAATGATGATTTTTAATGTTTCAAGAAAAAATGAAGCCAAAACACTGGTATAGAGAGTTTTGCGATGGGTAGAAAGCAACTCGAGCTTATCGAGTTTATCGAGAATTTTCCAAGCTGGCTCTTTAATCAGTTTATGAAGAAGTTCAATCTTTTGAAGTTCGGCTAAGTTTTCAAGCTGATCCAATTTTTCTAAATCTTCAAGTTTATTAAGTTTTTCTAAGTTTGATAGGTCTTTTAATTTAGTGAGCTCTGATAAGAATTTGAGATCTTGAAGACCATCAATGCGTTCAAGCTTCTGGAGATTACTAAGGACTTCAAGATGTTTCAATTTATCAAGTTGAACGAGTTGACCTAGTTCTTCCAGCTTAAGAAGATGATCAAGTTTATCGAGTTGTTGAAGGCGATCTAGTTTGTAACCCTCTTTCTCTAGTGTATCTCCAAAAACTTTGAGCTTATCGAGTTGATTCAACTCCGTCAGAGCATTAAGTTTATCAAGGAGAGCGAGTTGATCTAGGTGGTTTAGCGAAGAGAGTTGGTCAAGCTTGGAGAGATTTTGCAAATTGGAAAGTTCTTTGAGATTGTCCAATTGATTTAAGTCTGAAAGCTTTGAAAGTGACTGCAACTCTTGTAGTTGAGATAATTGAGAAAGCTCACTTAAATCCTCAAGTTTACTTAAATTTGTTAGTGAGTTGAGTTCTTTTAATTGATTCAACAGATCCAAATTTGAAAGATTATCGAGTTTTTGAAGTTCATCAATTTTATTCAATTGATCCAGTTTTTCAAGATTTTGAAGCAAACTGAGTTGACTTAACTCTTGAAGCTTATTCAAAGCATCTAGTTGGGATAAATATTTTAATTGATCGATATGTTGTAATTTTTCAAAGGAATCATCTAAAATAGCTTTGAGTTCAGGGATTTGTTGAAGGGTGGTGAGTAAATCTAATTTCTGTAAATGAGAGAGAGAGGAAAGTTCTTTAAGAGAGTCAAGTTTTTCAAGCAATTGAAGCTGATCCAGTTTTGATAAATCTTCGAGTCGTTCTAGGTTTTCAATTTTCGAAAGTGATTCGAAATTAAAATATTTCTCAAGAAGAGTAATGTGCTTGACTACTTCCTGGAGAGTTTCCTTGAGTTGTTCATCTATCGTTAGACTTTGGTTTTCCATAAAAAACTCTTTTTTAAAATATTTCAATTCGAGTAGAATTAATAAGGTTAAAGTTCATTTTATTCATCTCAATCGACAAAAAATCGGGATTATCCTTTACGTACTGATTCGTTTCTTCTTTTATTTGCGCAAGGGTTCTTTGAAAGTAAGTTCTGATAAAGGGTAAAATTAAAATTTGAAAAAAATCAATATTCTTTCTTTTGATTTCATAAAGAGACAAATTTCTTATCATCACAACAATTGATCCCAAATATTGAGACTGCAAAGTCTGAGAAGGGAAGACTCCTTGATAAATATCACGATCACGCAAGTCTTTTATTAGTGAGGGAATTTTGAGAACTTCCATAGGGGAAGCAGCCTCGATCAGCTTAATAATAGAAGGTCGAAAGCAATCAAGGTAGGACTCTTTTTCAGGTGAAATAGGACACGTCGTTCGAACTTGTTCAACACTAAAGGAGTTAGAAAGTTTTTTGAACTCAGTATCTTTAAAAAAGTAATACGGCGGCAATGTCACTAATAAGAAAAGTGAAAAATAAAATATGAAGAGAAATATCTTTTTGAAGGTATTACTCATTAAAATAAATTCCAAATCCAAATTTGAGTTTTTCTTGTTGATCTTTCGGCTCTAAAACTTTTATAACCACCCTTCTGTTTTCTTGGGCATTTTCTTTGATAATTTCACCTTTTTCGTTGAAATTATCTAATACAGGTTCAGAGTCTCCACGTGTGATCGATGATATTTTCTTAGGATTAAAACCAAAATATTCAAAACGAGCAAGGATTTTAGCCGATCTTATGGCCCCTAATTCCCAAGAGCTTTGTACGGCACTATTTTGTTTATACTCTAAAGGATCAGTATGACCTTCAATAATAATCATGTAGCTTGGATCTCTGGAGCGAATAATATCTATTAAAACATCCAAGTTTTCAATAATATCACTTTTTAAATCAGTGGAGCCTTCATTGAATAGCACACTGCCGGAAAAACTAATAATAACTTCACCATCTCGAACAGTAATTTTGGCCTTCTTTTGTAATTCAGGATGTCGTGAAATTTCTTCAGAAAGTTCACTAAGCTTAATTTCTGAACTTTTATACTTGCCTTGGTTGAAGGCTTGGGATAGCTCCTTGGCCTTTTTATTAAATCCTACCGGATCATAGTTAGCAAAGGCCATCATCAGAATAAAGAAGCATGCAATTAGTGTCATCATGTCAGCATAGCTAACGAGCCATTCTCCAGCACTTTCTTCGCCCGATTCTGCTGGTCTTTGTTCTTCATCCATAACTTATCTCTCTTCTATTTTGAGCTACTACGCCAATCGAGTCGATCACCTGGTAATAAAAAACTATTTAAGTCTTCAGCAATTAAAACCGGATTTGACTTGGCCAAAATGTGCTTTACACCTTCGAGTATAATTTTATTTTTAACTTCAGATTCTTTGGTGAGCGCTTCAATATTTTCGCCCACGGGAATGAGGAAAAGGTTGGCGACGGCGCAACCATAGAGGGTCGTTATAAGACAAACTCCCATGGCAGGACCGATCATTTTCATGGCGTCAGCTCCACCTAAGTTGGCGAGAAGAACGATCATTCCGATCGTCGTTCCCATCATGCCAAAAGCTGGAGGAAATTTTCCAAGCGACTTTATTTTTTTGGCATCATCCGTACGAAGATTATTCATTTGGTTGGCACGTTGTTTTAGGATCTCCATAATTTTTTCATTTTCTAAAATTCCGTCTGATATGAGTTGGAGACATTCTCTTAGGAAAGGGTCATTGGCCTTAGAAATGAGATTATCTAAGCTTTCTCCGGCGCGGATGCCTTCACAGATTTGCATAATGTTTTTGATATTATCTTTTACGTGTTTTGACTTAGATTTTAAGTATTGTGAAAAGAAAATTTTGAAGAGGGAACCAATCTTGGTGAGCTGAAAAGAAATCGACATCGCTGCAAATGTACCCCCTATAACTATAAAGACTGAAGGACCATCAACAAATAACATTAAATTAGGCGAAGCCATCCTTAAGCCGACGATGAAAACCCCAGTCGAGAGCAATAAACCGACCAATGAGAATAAATTCATAAATACCTCAAAAAGTTGCCACTAGTTAGAAATGCCATTTCTATAAATCAGTAACTTATTCATCGGAGTCTAAACTTGGACTTTTGAGCTAATTGTTTGAAAGTACGATCATTAGGAAAAAAATACCGGTATGTTTTGTTTGCTCTTAAATTCCAACTTAATAGTGGCGATAAGATATGGTGGTATAAGGATTTAAATTACTATGATTATTAACTTCAAACAGAGTTTTCGAATGATTTTTGGATGGCTAGCTCTTGCAGCTATGTCTGTCTCTTTCCTTAGCTGTGTTGGTACAGTTGAAGACAAAAATCCAAGTACAACTAAAGGCGCAAGCGCACAGACATCACCTCTTTATTTTGACGGTATTTTTAAAGCGACTGCCATAACTAATGACAAAGTTGAAATCTTTTTTTATCCAGCAGTTGGAGATCCTCGCTTATTCACTTATCTTGTTTATTATGACGGAGGTTCTCAGCCAATTTCAGTACCTGGAGCGACACTTCGAACTGATTATCGAGGCTTGCTCAAGACAACTGTGACTGGACTTCAGACGGGGACAAATTATTCCTTTAACGTTCAGGTCGTAGATTCAACTGGAAATCGTAGCACCAGTACTCTTGTTCAAACGACCAAGACATTTTCAAATTTAACGGCAAACTTTCCAGGAGTCTCTATAGTTCGAAACTTGTCTGGAGCCGATGGTCGAAACGCTTTGAGGGTAGAGTGGCCAGCAGCAGAAAGGATAGGATCTATTTTTTCTCCTAAAGAAATAGACCCCTCCCAGTATGAAATATCTGTTATCAACGCTGATGAACTAACACCTGATTCATTTGATGACACATCTATTGGGGAGCCAAATCGTAAAGTTATTTATGTGTCAGACAATAAAATCGCCCATAATGTTGATGGGCTCAAAGCTGGAACTAAGTACTATATAAGAGTTCGGTGTATGCATTTTGGCTACTCAAAAAACGGTGCTAATTCAAGTTATAAAAGAGAAGAGAATTCGAATTATTTTTTAGCTCAAACTCTCTCTGATCAAATCGGCGATATTGATGTCGATTTGTCTTTGTATAATGTAGATTCTGCTCCAGGTGCTGCTGGTTTAAGTTCGTTTAATGTTTCTTGGGATCCCGCTCGTGCGGCATTTTCTGAGTATCGCGTATATTATCGAAAAATGTCAGAGGGGGTCGCTTGGAGTTCTTATCGATTGGGGAGGGATGATAATTGTAATGGTGTTGAAACCAACGACCCTGCTTGGTCATGTAAAAAGGTGAGTTACTCCGTTTCAAGTACCCCCATCACAGATCTTGAGCCCTATACAAATTATGAAGTTGTTACAGTCATTTGTGGTAACTCGACTTGCTCATTTGCAGACTCTGTAGATTATTACCATAATTCTCCTTACCGTACTGATCCTGGTACCGCTGCGTTTGGAGGAATTGAAGAAATTTTTCCTGCACGCAATTACTGGGCGCTTGACGAAGTCTATTTAAAGTATACTCCCCCTGATTTAAGCTCAGGTGTTATTGACGGACTAATTGTTAGAATTAAAACCTCGACTGAGACAAAGGATCTTAATAATCCTGATCCCGCCGCCTCAAATACATCCTCTTATTCAGTATCAGTTTTCGATTTTGCTATCGATAATGAGGTTACTGTTAAAGGGATTGATGCCTTCTCAGGTCAAAACTACTGCTTCAACTTATTACCTTATGTTTGGGATAATGGTGTAGTTGATATCAAAACTGATAACGTCGTTGAAAAATGTATAACTCCCGCGATCACAATGCCATTAGTGGTTGAGTTTCCTGGTCTCAAGCTAGACAGTATCAGTCCGGATACAGTGGCCAATTCAATTGTACTTTCTTGGGATACTCCACTTGGTGGAATTTATAATCAATTCACTATTTTTGTCAGGATCACACCAGGAGTTTTTAGTTTTGGTGAGGCCATAAATCCAACTGATCCTAATTATGTGAGTGTCAATGTCCCCTATGGTGAAAACTCTTATTCAATTAATTTTTTGCCAGAGGGTGTTTATCAATTTGGAGTCCTTTCCAATTATGATGTGACTGGTGGTTACTCTGTTTTTAACGAAAATATTTACGAGTTTAATACGTTGTAGAATGATAAATAATATTTTGAAATACATTCTCCTTCTTATTGTAATCACTAGCTGTGTCGGTACGGTAGAAGATAAAAATCCGAAGATTTCCAAAACTGCGGATGCTGGTTCTACAGGGATCAGTTTTGCTGGAATTGTTGATGCCGTTGCGGTAAGTGACTCTAAGGTCACCGTTAAGTTTATTGCAGCTTCGGGCAATCAAGCAGATTTAACCTATCTCATTTATGTCAATGCTTCGCTTATTCCGATAGAAGTTAAAGCAGATAGTTTGCAAACAGATACTTTCGGTCAGTTTGTTTTTACCGTTGGAAACTTAGTTGTAAATACAACATATTCATTTTCGGTTGGCGTTAGAAAAAATTCAACGGGTTCTGAATCTCTTAATAATAAAGTTGTATATGCAACAACATTTGCCAATTACACGGCCAATTTTGATGGAATCTCAAATGTCTATCCTTCAGCTGGTGCCGCTGGACAGAATGAAGTGCAAGTTGAATGGATTCCTGCTGAAACAAAGGGGTCTGAATTTTCTCCTAAAGCGAATGATCCGATTGGATATGAAATTCGGTACATGAAAGCCAGTGATGGGAGTGCTGAGTTACTCAAGAATATTTCTAGTCCTTATGTTAAGAAAAGTTTGATTCCAGCAACACTGACAGCAACGTCTCCTCTTTCTGTTGAAAGAAAAAGAGCGGTTAGTGGTCTGACTTCAGGAACTAAGTATTACTTCATGGTGAGAGCGTTCCATAAAGCATGGGTCGATTATAATTCTGATACCAATTATAAATCAGAAGCCAATGAAATTGTCATGTCGGTAACAACTCTTGACAGTAGTGGTGTTTTCGATTGGGATATTACAAGCGTAAAAATTCAAACGCCACCAGGAGAAGATGCACTTTCTAAAATAGATGTGAAATGGTCTCCAGCGGTTGGACCTTTTGCAAGCTATAGAGTTTATCTTGAAAAAGTGGGAGAACCAACTGATGACTTGTTGACAGTTGAGGCGGGAGCGCCAATTTTTGATTCTAACTATCTTGACACGTTAACGGGACAAGGGAAATTTGATACAATTACGCCTGAGTTTACTTATAAAAGATTGGAAAATTTAATTTCATATGCTTATTATCGAACAACTGTTGTTGCTTGTGCAAAATCGACATGTCAGCAAGGTGAAAGACTAGAAGGGAATGTCATTCTCTTCAGGGTGACGCCTGAAATAGCTCCTTTTAGTGGTGTTCTTTCGATTCTTGATCCTGATGCTTTGGACAAAATTAATAATCCAGCTCCCATTGACACTGTTCGGGTTACTTTTGATCCTCCGGTTTTATCAGCTGGATATGCTAATAAGTTTGAACTCTATTGTTATGAATCATTAACTGATCCATCACCAACGTTATTAGATTATAATGTGACGAATACATCCGGAAAAATCGGTTGTGATGGCATAAAAAGAATTACCCCCACACCGTCAACAGCAAGTGCAATTGGAAGTTTGACTGAACTGGAGTTGGAAGCGGACTTTATTCCAGCAGGTAAAAAGATTTCAGATCGAGAATTTTGTTTCGGAGCTATTCCAGTTATCGAAGGAACCAACTTCGTTAAGCGAGAAATAAGTAATGCGATTGTTAAATGTAAGGTCTTTGAAATTAAAGTTCCTACTGCTTCTGAATTTTTAGGAGCACATAATGTATGTAATTCTGGGGCTGATAGTCTGACAGTTACTTGGGATTTACCTTCTAATGGTTTATATACAAATTTCGAGGTGTTCTGGAAAGAGAACAATGGCGGAGCTTTTAAATATGCGGATGCCCAACTCGGTGGAGTCTATAGTTCTCAAGATGCGCTATCAGATTCAACGACAACCTATACAATAACAGGTCTTAAGGCAGGAAAGTCTTATCAATATGGCGTCCTTGCCTACATTGCAGATGGAACTAAAATTTACTCAGAAGCAAACGTGGGGATTCAAAACTGTTCAATACCTTTTCCTGTTCCTCGTTTTCAAGAATGGGTTGATATATTTGCAATAGGTCCCAAAACTGATGGAAGAATTCCTAAAAAAGACGGTACGGGTAAAGAATCTTATCTTTTTGAGACGCTAAATATTTATGGTCAACCCTTGGAAGTCGCAGTTAATGATTTCGAGGCTAATGATTTTGCACCGACTGCGGTTTTTAAAGATCAGTTTGGAGATATTTCGGGCTCTCTTGAGTTTGATGGAATTTATGGTCGCTATGAAGCTGATCCTGCAGCAACTGAACAGCATCAGTTTTCGAATTCTGGCATTATTCGTATAGCTTGGAAAGATATTACATTTGATTCAGGCTCCAAAACAATGTGGGATTTTATCAATGACTTCAATGACATTGATTCTGGTCCTCCAACGAATACACCTGTTCAAAAGAAAAATAGAAAATATGGATATAAAATTTATCGTTCGGGCGATAATGGAACAACTTGGCAAGATTTAACAAGTAAAGACGCTTCAGCATTTCAAACACCAACGAACGAAGGATTAATTCATCCGATTGATTTTACGGAAAAGGAAAGAGTTAACACAGCTGCTCTTCCTACTTTTAAAGCCGGTGTGTTTGTTGACTACTCTGTAAAACAACCTGGCAGCGATAGAGAGACGGATCGTGCCCGCTTCTATTTATATAAAATCGTTCCCGTCTTTGATGGAGTTGAGTTAACTTTTGAACGAAATAGCACAAATCCGCAACATATTATAAAAGTGGTTTTACCTCCTCCTAATATGGGACTTGTTCATCGCTTAATGGCCAACCGTCAAACCTGTATGGAGCTTGGAAAAACTTACGATATAGACATATCGAAGTTCTACACCTGTCCTTGGGATGGGATTGGTGCAAAGTCCCTTATGGCACCTTGGGTTGTTGGTAACACTATTTATGATTTTACCTCTGATCTTTTGATGGATCGCTTCGAGATGGGTTGTGATTTTACACGTGGACATCAAGGTAATACTCTTAGTTACCAAAAATCTACGGAAGGAGGAAATTCATATAACTTTATTGGAGAGTCTGAAGGGGGACCTGAGTTTAGAGGATGCTTGATCCAATCAACAAGTTCAGAGCAGCAGGACAATAATGGAATTACTGATCCATGGGATGATGCGAAGAAATTCAGAGTTGGAGATTGCCTGGGGCAAGGACGCGGACGGATTTTCCAAGGCTCTGTTTGTGCTGACCCAGCTAAGGCCAATATGGATGATATTTGGTTTCCTGGAATCACGGCTTTTTCAGGGATTGAAGATTGTACTCAAACTAATAATTTGTTGGCAAATTATCTTAATCCTTACGATACATCAGGTTATATCACCCAAGTCGCTCAGTCTGAAAATCTCGCTGTTTTCTATCATCAAAATCCTCCCCAAGGGGACTCAAATCGTTTTGATATTGCGAGCAGAATGAGAGGAGCAGGCGGTGATGGAGTTGATGGTACTAAGGATCTTAAGTTTCAATTAAGCAACGGCAGACGAGCTTCTCGCTGTATGATTAATATTCCAGTCATGGATCAAACTGATAGCAATAAATTAAAGCCGAGATGGATTCCTGTTAACCACTTAGATGCGTTAACACATAATTCGACTTCAGTTGATTTGCTAACAAAAACTGTTTCGGAAATTGAAGCTGATACGCATATGTTTGATTCAAATAGGAACTCTTTGCCCTCTGCGAGTTATCGTTATCAGTTCAATGATGGAACTCATGATTATTCGTACAATCTTCGTTATTCAGATGATTCAAAAATGGCGAGGATCTTTTCATCTAATAGTTCTAAATTGCCTCCACTAACAGGACTTTCCCAAAAACAAGCGCAAACGGTCTGTAATGCTTATGTCGTTCAAGTTGGCACATTTAACGATACTTCTTCAACTTTTACTAAGATTGGCAACGACCATCAAAAACGTTTGATGAGACGAACTGAAGGCATTGTAGCCGGAGCATTTCCCCAGAGTTTTGCGACAGAACAAAAAGTTATTGATGTCGAAAATGGAGTTTCAACAGAAACCCCTGTCACGAGCGGTACTAGTTATAATGGAAGTTGTAATAGCTATGCTCGGAATGTTGAGGATGGTCAGTTTGCAAATTTAAAAGCTGGAGACTTTATGACGACCAAAATAACAAATGTTATCAATGGTTCCTCTCCTTCAGCTTTGCAAAGACCAGAATTCATAACAGGTTCTTCATTTATCGATCCGAGTGGAACGAACTTCAATACTGAGGTTTGTACTTCAAAGTTTGGAATCCAAGATTTGATTGGTAATACTTCAGAATATTCTAGTGAAAGAGTTTTTTGTGATTTTTCTGGTGAGACCCTCTATTTTGGTCAGGACAATTCTGCTGCCAATTCAATCGATGAAACGAAGATGCAAACAAGAAGATATAATCCCAACAACGTGATAGCTTGGGTCGAAAGTTCTCCTGATACAGGGCGATGCTCTACTATTGAAGA
>Ga0100403_1003881_pt1 | contig 10882 bp, 11 predicted proteins | sample CryGeymet201501t_FD_83663 | JGI IMG/M metagenome (GOLD analysis project Ga0100403, IMG submission 83663) | Groundwater microbial communities from Crystal Geyser aquifers in Utah, USA - Crystal Geyser metaG 2015-01t | ecosystem: Environmental > Aquatic > Deep subsurface > Groundwater | place...
CCGCGGATCCACCTTGATGACGATCTTGCCGTTCGCGCGATTCAGCGTCTCGCCTTCGTCGGGACCGAGGACGTATCCGCCGCTGGTCGCCGGCGCGGGCGACGGCGCGCACGCGGCCGGCGACGCGTCCGGGCTCGCCGCGGGCCTGCACGCGATCAACAGATCGGCGAGCACCGAGAGACCAGCGGCAACCACGACGAAGCTGCGCGTGACCGTGTGCATCGCAACGCTCCTTTGACGCTCGGTGCATAACATGGGGAGGCACGTGCGCTCTCGACTGCGGCCTGGCCGGCTCAGGGTGCGGGGCGAACGCCGCACATCGTTGGTGCAACTCCGCGATATCTGCAGCGCTGCGCATGGCATCGGGCGTGCTCTTTGTCGCGTCAACCAGGAGGATGCGATGGAAGTCCGCAGCGTCGCGCGTTGGTCCGTGAAGCTTGCCGTGGTCGGCGCTCTCGCGCTGGCGTGCGGGTTCATCGAGCACGACGCGTGGTCCGCGCCGCGTCCGCATGCGACTTCGCACGCGGTCGCGAAGGGGACGTACGTCGTTCGCTCGGGCGACGGTTGGTTTCAGATCGCGCTTCGCAACCACGTGACGATGGAGAAGCTCCTCGCCGCGAACCACGCGACCATCGCGACGAAGCTCGGCGTCGGTCAGGTGATCAAACTGCCGCCGAGCGGCGCGCAACCGAAGAGCGCGCAGCCGAAGACCGCGCGCGCGAAGCCTCCGGTCAAAGCGCCCGCGCGGTCCGCAAAGTAGCGCACGGCGGAAAATCGACGCGGTCAGCCCGCTTTCTGCGCAACCGCATCGCGCGCGCCGCTCGTGCTGCTCGCCGGGCTCGCGATGGCTCGACGGAGACGTCGCGCTTCATGCGCCTGGGGACTACTCCTCGTCGACGTCCGCGCGCTTCTCCGGAATCTCTTTGTCGAGCTCGATGTCGCTGGCCTTCTTCTTCGCCTCTTCTTCGGCGCGTGCGAGCTCTGCGGCTTCGTCGGTCTCGAGCGCTCTCTTCGCGCGCTCGGCTGCTTCTTTCGCGCGCTCAGGCGGGTAGTTCGTCACGGCCTCGTCGTAGCGACGTGCCACCGTGCGATTGCCTTCGCCTTCGTTCGGCTCGGGTGCGTCCGGCTTGTCATCGTTGGGTTGCATCGCTGCCTCCTGGACGATGGCGAGCAGACCGCGTGCCAGACGCACCCGCGCCGTCGAGCTCAGCGCAAGACGAGGTTCACGAACGGCGCGTTCGCCGCGTACGCCTTGTCGAAGCCGCACTTCTCCTGAATCGCGGGCGCTTGAATCGTCACGACGTCCTCGTTCGTGGCCGAGTACGAGTACGCCGCGAGCTCGGTGCCTGCGGCGATCATGCACGCAGCGCCCGTGAGCGCCGCGCTGTTGTAGAGCTTCGTGTCGGCGAGAAGGACGAAGTGGCGATCGATGCTGACGAGCTTCGCCGGGTCCGCGCAGCTCGACGAGAAGTCGGTGCCCGCGACGAGGCCTTTGCCGAAGTCGGCGTCGATCTCCGCGGGCGTGCCGTCGGCGCGAAGGACGTAGCCGACCCAGCGCTCGAAGCTCGCGCCGAGATAGAACGTCGTCCCCGCGCTCGCGCGCGCGCTGCCGTCACCGACCCACGCGCCGCCTTTCTGCGGGAGCATGAGCGCGTGATCGTTCGTGAGCGTCGCGGTGCAGTACTTGGAGAGCGCGGCGCTCGTCTGGCCGTTGGTCGGCGCGGGTTGCGACGAGGACGAACAAGCGGCGGTGAAGACCGAAGCGATGACGAGGAAGAGAGAAGAACGAAGCATGGGAAGAACACCTCCGGTTGGGGTGAGCGATGGTGTTTGGACGGCGCCACGCGCGGCGTCATTCGCGGCGCCATGTCGCTCGGACGGGTGACGCGCGCACGCGCGCGGTGCGATCTCCGCGCGCGGAGGGAAGGACTTGGAGCGTGGGGCGTAGGACGCGCTCACGTTCGAGTAGAATCGCCGCGGAGGCCCATCGTGATCGAGCGCACCATCTTCTAGGACGAGCACAAACAGTTCCGCGAGTCGTTCCGCAAGTTCCTCGAGAAAGAGGTCTTGCCGTTCCACGCCGAGTGGGAAGAGCAAGGCTTCGTCGATCGCGCCGTGTGGACGAAGGCCGGCGCGGCGGGCTTCTTGTGCACGTCGATGCCCGAGGAGTACGGCGGCGCGGGCGCCGATCGTCTCTACTCGGTCGTCATCTTCGAAGAGATCGCGCGCGCGAACACGAGCGGGATCGGCTTCGGCCTCCACTCGGAGATCGTCGCGCCGTACATCTTGAACTACGGCACGCCCGAGCAGAAGAAGCGGCTTCTGCCGGCGATGGCGCGCGGCGAGATCATCGGCGCGATCGCGATGAGCGAACCGGCGGCGGGATCGGATCTCCAGGGCATCAAGAGCACCGCCGTGCGCGACGGCGACGCGTACGTCGTGAACGGCAGCAAGACGTTCGTCACGAACGGTTGGCACGCCGATCTCGTCATCACCGTCGCGAAGACGAACCCCGCGGCGGGCGCGAAAGGCACGAGCCTGTTTTTGCTCGAGCGCGGCATGCCCGGCTTCGAGAAGGGCCAGCGCCTCAAGAAGGTCGGCATGAAGGCGCAGGACACGAGCGAGCTCTTCATGAACGACGTGCGCGTCCCCGTCGCGAACCTCCTCGGCGAGGAGAACAAGGGCTTCGTCTATTTGATGACGGAGCTTCCGTGGGAGCGGATGCAGATCGCGCTCGCGGCGGTCGCCGGCGCGCAAGCGGCGATCGAGTGGACGGTCGACTACGTGCGCGAGCGCAAGGTGTTCGGCACGACCGTCGCGAGCTTCCAGAACACGCGCTTCACGCTCGCCGAGCTTCAGACCGAGGTGCAGATCGCGCGCGTCTTCGTCGACAAGTGCATGGAGCTTCTCCTCGAGAAGAGGCTCGACACCGCGACGGCGTCGATGGCGAAGTATTGGTGCACCGATCTTCAAGGCAAGGTGCTCGACGCCTGCGTGCAGCTCCACGGCGGCTACGGGTACATGTGGGAATACCCGATCGCGCGCGCGTTCGCGGATGCGCGCGTCGCGCGGATCTACGGCGGCACGAACGAGATCATGAAGGAGCTCATCACCCGCTCGATGGGCCTCGGCGGGAAGTAGGCACGGCTCACGCGTTCGACGGGCGCCGCACGCTCATCGGCGGCGGATCTTCGCCGGGGCGCACGGTCGACGTCACGACGTCGAGCGCGCCGTCTTCGAGCGAGCGCGTCTCGCCCGCGCGTAGGCCGATGGCGCGCGCGCGTCCGTCGCGCTTTGCTCGGTAGAGCGCGCGGTCGGCGAGCTTGAGCGCCTCGTCGTGGGTGACCGCCGTCGGCGCGTCGGTGAAGAACGGCAGCGGCGCCCAGCCGATCGAGCACGTGCACATGACGCTGCGCCGATCGCCGATGTCGATCGGCGTGCGCGCGACCGCCGCGAGGATCCGCCGCGCGAGCACGTCGGCGTGCACGCGATCGCTGTCGGTCGAGAGCACGACGAACTCTTCGCCGCCCCATCGCACGAGGAGATCCGTCTTGCGGATGACGTCGGCGAGGCGGCGCGCGATCTCTCGCAGGACGCGATCGCCCGCCTCGTGGCCGTGCGTGTCGTTCACCGATTTGAAATGATCGACGTCGACGACGTAGACGACGAGATCGCGGTTCCTCGTCGGGCCGCGCAGATCGCCGGCGGCGTAGTGGCTCGTCACGCGCGCGACGTGATCGCCGACGACGGTCTCGTAGTAGCGCCGGTTGCGCAGGCCGGTGAGCGCGTCGGTAAAGCTCATCTCGGCGAGCTCGCGGTTGGCGCGCGCGAGCTCGCGGCTGCGCGCGTCGACCGCCGCTTCGAGGCGGCGGCGATCCGCTTCGAGCGCGCGCGTGCGAAGACGCACGACGCCCGCGCCGAGCACGACGAGCGCCACGAGCGCGCCTCCGCGCGCCCACCACCGCTCCCACCACGCGGGCATGACGTCGAACGCGATCTGCGCCGCGCGTTCGCTCTCGACGCCCGCGGCCGAGATCGCGCTCACCTCGAACCGATAGCTCCCGCTCGGGAGCGCGGAGAAGCGCACCTCGTCGAGCGTCGTCGTCGTGAACGCGTCGTTGAGACCCGCGAGCCGCCAGCGGTAGCGCACCTTCTCGGGCTCCACGAACGTCGGCGACTCCCATGCGATGCGCACGGAGCGATCGCGCTGCTCGAGCTGCGTGATCGCGACGCGCGAATGCGGGCGCGGCGCCGGATCGACGCGCGGTCGAAAGCGCACGAGGCCCCGCGCGGTCCCGAACCACGCGCTCCCGTCCGGATCGGCGACGAACGAGTGGAGCATGACGGCGTCCGACGGCAGACCGTCGGCGGCGCCATAGCGCGCCAGGCGATCGCCGCGCATGCCGACGACGTCGATGCCGCTGCCCGTGGTGAGCCAGAGCGCTTGGCTCGCGTCTACGCCGAGCACGTGCGTGCCGCGCGACGTCGAAGGCTCGACCACGAGCGGCGTCACGACGATCGCGTCGTCTTGGATCTCGACGCGATCGACGCCGACCGGCGGATCGTCGTACGAGATCGCGAGCGAGCCGTCGGGAGCGCCGACGATCGCACGCACGTACGGCGCCCTGAGTCCGCTCTTCTGCCCGAAGCGGTGCGGCGCCCCGCTTACGCGCGCGAGGCCGAAGCGCGTCGCCGCCCACACCGCGCCCGAAGCGTCCTCAGCGAACGCGTCGATCGTGTCGGGCTCCGAAGCGCCGGGGAGCGCGACGCGCGCGAAGCGGTCGGCGCCGGGCGCGAGTCGAAGGACGCCGTTCCAGGTGCCGACCCACACGTCGCCGCTCCGCGCCGCGTGCAGCGCCACGACGTGAACCTGCGCGGGATCGAGCCCCTCGACGGCGTAACGCTTCACCTTACCGTCCGGCGCGATTCGCGCGACGCCGCCGGTCCACGCGCCGACCCAGACGCTGCCGTCGGCGCCGGCCGCGAGCGCCACCGCGTCGTTCCCCGCGAGCCCGTCGTTTTCGCGCCACACGCGCACGCCGCCGGTCGCGTCGATTCGATTGAGCCCCTCGGTGGTCCCGACCCACAGCGCGCCCGAGCGATCGCGCATCACCGCTGCCGCGCGATCGTACGAGAGCCCCTGCGCTTGCGTCCACGCGGTGAACGCGCCGCGCCCCACGCGCCGCGCGACGCCGCCGCCGTCGAGCCCGATCCAGAGCGAGCCCTCGCGATCGACGAGCGCGCTCGTCGCGGTGTCCGTCTCGAGGCCTTGCTGCGCGCCGAGGATTGCCCAGCGCTTCTTCGTCCAATCCTTGCGGGCGACGCCGCGGATCGTGGGCACGAGGAGCTCGCCGCGATCGTCGAGCGCGAGGCGACCGGAGTCCATCGCGAGCGGCAGATCGTCGTCGTCCTGCCGGAAGCGATCGTCGTCGGGCGCGAGGACGTAGAGGTGCTTCGGCGTGCGCACCCAGAGCCGCCCCGCGCGATCGGTGAGCGTCGCGTCCATCCACTCCGACGTCGCGAGGCCGTGCGCCGCGCCGAGGTTCGTGACCGCGCCGTCGCGACGTCGGTAGAGCCCGGACTCGGCGCGCGCGAAGACGAGCGCGCCGCTCGGATCGAGGTGCATCCCGTAGACGACGGACTCGGGCCGTCCGTCGTCGCGCGGCTCGAGCCGGAAATGATCGCCGTCGTCGGAGACGAAGAGGCCGTTGCGCGTCCCGACGAAGATCGTCGCGGCGTCGCTCGCGATCCCCGCGAACGGGATCGTCGATTCGGGCAGGCCGTGCGCCGCGCCGAGCGGCACGAACCGCTCGCCGTCGAGGCGCGACAGCCCGCCGGCGGTCCCGACGAAGAGGCGCCCGTCGCGCGTCTCGTGCACGATCGTGATCTCGTTCGCGAGGAGGCCGTCCTCGCGCCCGAAGCGCGTGAAGCGACGTCCTCCGAAGCGATAGAGGCCGCCGTCGGTGCCGATCCAGAGGAAGCCCTGTTTGTCTTGCAGCAGGCACTTCACGTTCGGATCCGCGAGGCCGTCTTCCTTGCCGTACGTGCGGAAGACGAAGCGGCCGTCGAGCGCCGTCGCACTCGCGGGGCGCACGGTCGCGAGCGCGATCGCCGCACACACGAGCGCAGTGAAACGCGCGGTCCCCACGATAGGCATCATAGCTCGTCGGCCGGTAAACGCGCGACGACGACCGTCGCGGTCGCGACGAGCGCATGGTTGTTCACCGACAGCGTGTAGCTTCAGGGCGCGGGCGGCGCGCCGGCGCGCGTCGGGAGCCTCGCGCAGGGACAGCCGCCGGGATCGAGCGTCGTGCGCTGACGCGCGCATTTGCAGCGCCTCACGTCTGCGCACGGGCAAAGAGCTTTCGAATCTCTTCGACGCTGATCTCCCGCGGCGGCCGATCGGGGTTGCTCATCGCGTCGTCGAGGTAGCGCGAGAGGTACTCCGTGAGCGCGACGGCGGTCGCGTAGTTCGCGGCGCCGCTCGCGATCGGGATCGGCGCGAGCGCGAGGCTCAGCGCGGTGCGCGCGGCGGCGCCGTACCAGACGATGCGCTGGATCTGCCGCCACGGGAGCTTCGCGAGCGGGAACTTGCGGCGTCGCGCGAGCCGCAAGCACAGCGCGTAGTGCACCGGGACGACGACGACCTCGTCGAGCGCCGGGATCGGATGCACGAGGAACGCCACCGCGGCGGACGCGATCGAGTAGCGGTTCGTGATGCGGCGTGCGATCGGATCCATGCTCTCCGGCGGCCCGCGCTGCGATCGCCGCGGGACCGACGCCAGAATAGCGCGAGGTCACTGGGTGCCTTGCGACTCTGTTAGAACGTGGCGTCATGAACCGCCGACGCGCATCCGCCTTCGTCCTCGTTCTCGCCGCCTGCGGAGGCGCTGCCGCGCCGAAGGTCGCAGGTCCGGACACGACCGCCGGCCGTCACGGGCCCGAGATCATGAACCCGCCGCCGCAGCCCGATCCGAGCGCGTCCGCGAGCGCGTCGGCGCCCGCATCCGCATCCGCATCCGCGTCCGCGTCCGCATCGGCCTCCGCGCCGCCGGCGCCCGTCGAGCAGAACGTCCCGATCGTCCCGCTGAAGATCGTCGCGACTGCGAAGCTCGGGGACATCGACAAAGGCCAGACGATCCTCGAGCTGAAGAGCGACGGTACGGTCGTCGACAAAGACGGCGCGACGCAGGGGAAGCTCGACGGGAAGAACCTGACGTTCGCGGGGAAGAGCGAGCCGGTGTTCGTCGTCGAGAAAGACGGCACGGTGACGTGGTCGTTCATGAAGAGCGCGAAGCTCCGCTTCGACGCGAAGGACGCGCTCGTCTTCGAAGACGCGAAGCGCACCGCGAAGCTCGTCATCGACGACAAAGGCACGATCACGATGATCGGCAAAGGGACCGAGGTGCCGCCGTGGCGCGTCGAGCCGATGTCGCCGCGTGCGCGCCGCGCGGCCGCGCTCCTTTCGATGTCGATCGCGCGCAAGAAAGAGAAGTGATTCGAACAAGTCGTTCGATCGCGTGACGGAGCGGTTATCGTCCGGGCACATGAAACAAAGATCGTTTCTCGTCGCGCTCGCGAGCGCAGCGTTGGCGTGCGCCTGCTCGACCGCGCCGCCCGCAGCGCCGGCGCCTACCGCCCCCCGCGTCGTCTACCTGACCGGCGATCGCGACGTGAAGACGCACGACGAGTGGCACTACGCGCCCGCCGCGCGCGTCGGCGATCTCGTCGTCCTCTCGGGCATCCCGGCGGCGCGCGGCGCGACCGACGAAGAGAAGATCCGCGCGATGTTCGAGCGCGCGCGCGTCGCGCTCGAATCTGCCGGCGCGACCTTCGACGACGTCATCGAGATCCAGACGTTCCACACCGCGCCGACGCACGAGGCGTTCGCGCGCGATTTCGAAATCATGGCGCGCGTGCACGCGGCCACGTTCCACCCGCCCTATCCGGCGTGGACGGCGATCGGCAACGCGGCGCTCCTCGCGAAGGACGCGATCGTCGAGATGCGGCTCGTGGCGATCGTCGGCTCCGGGAAGGGCGCGCGGATCGAGCGACGGTGATGCCGCCGATCGAGATCCTCTTCGCGGACGCGCACGTCGTCGTCGCGAACAAGCCGTCCGGGCTCCTCGTGCACCGCGGGTGGGACGACGACGACGACGTCGCGATGTTCCGCGTGCGCGACGCCATCGGCGCGCGCGTCTTTCCGCTGCATCGGCTCGACCGCGGAACGAGCGGCGCGCTCGTGTTCGCGCTGACCGCGGAGGCCGCGGCGACGATGGCGAACGCGTTCGCCGAGGGGCGCGTCGACAAGCGTTACCTCGCGCTCGTCCGCGGCAAGCCGCCCGACGAAGGGATCGTCGACTACCCGATCGAGAAGCGCGAGGGCGGGCCGCGCGTCGACGCCGTCACGCGCTTTCGCTGCGTCGCGCGCTCGAACGTCGACCGCTGCTCGCTCGTCCTCGCGATGCCGGAGACAGGACGGCTTCATCAGATCCGGCGGCACCTGAGGCACATCAATCATCCGCTCATCGGCGACGTGAAACACGGCTCGGGGCCGATCAACCGCAAGTACCGCGCGGAGTACGGCCTTCATCGGCTCGCGCTGCACGCGCATTTCGTCGCGTTCGAGCACCCGGCGACCGGAGCGCGCGTCGAGGTCGCCGCCGCGATGCCCGACGATCTCGCCGCGCCGCTCGCGCGCCTCGGCCTCCCCACGAGCGCGCCGTGAGCCGTCGCGACAACGCAGCCAAGCGATGCCCGCGCTGCCGCATGTTCGGCGAGATGTGCATCTGCGCGCTCATCCCGAGCCCGCGCATCGAGACGCGCACGCGCCTCGTGCTCGTCATTCATCGCATCGAGGAGCGCAAGCCGACGAACACCGGGCGCCTCGCGACCGAGTGCCTCGCGAACAGCAGCGTCGTCGTGCGTGGCCACGAAGGAGCGCCCACGCCGCGGTTCGAGATCGATCCCGCGACGCGGCCGCTCTTCCTTTTTCCGTACGAAGGCGCGACGCCGCTCGATCGGATCGAGCCGTCGGATCGTCCGACCGTCCTCATCGTCCCGGACGGTAACTGGCGGCAGGCGTCGAAGGTTCGCAAGCGCGTCGCGGGGCTCGCGGACGTTCCGTGCGTCACGCTACCCGCGGGCGAGCCGTCCGAATACGCGATCCGCACCGAGGCGCACGACACCGGCCTCGCGACGATGGAGGCGATCGCGCGCGCGATGGGGCTCCTCGAAGGGAATCACGTTCGCGTCGCGCTCGAAGCGGTGTTCCGCGCGATGGTCGAGCGCACGTTGCGCGCGCGGCGCGGCGTGGTGGACCTGCCGCTGCGCGCCGGACGACCCGACACGCCCGAGCGGCGTCACGGTCCGCAGTAGTGCGCTCCGACGCCTTGGAGCCACCCGCCGAAGTTCACGTTGTACGCGAGCGGCCTGCAGAACATCGCCGTCGTGGTGAGCGCCTGGTTCGCGCAGCTCGCTTGTTGAAAGTAGGTGAGGCACTGCCCCGGGATCACGCGCTGCACGCACTGCGGCTGCGAGCCCGACAGACATTGCCCGCAGCTCTTCGTCTCGCAGTCGAAGGCGCAGCCGGTCGCGCGATCGCACGTAGCGTCGACGAAGGGCGCGACGCACGCGAAGATGCCTTCTTGCTCCGAGAAATCGTAGTCGAACGGCGCGAGGCATCGCGCGCACGACGGGTTCTGCTGCGCGACGAACTGGAAGAACGCGGTGCACGCGGGCGTGTGCGCGCCGTTGACGCACGCGGCGCGCGCGTTGGCGAGATCGGTGGTCGAGCAGACGTGCTGTACCGTGGGCGCGGCGGTCGTGACGCCGGACGGGCACGACGAGTACGTCGCGGGACAGATGCTCACCATGCTCGCGCAGACGCGCGGGTCGGACGCGGTGTCGCAGAGCTTGCCTTGCGTCGAGCAGTTCGCGCACGCCGCGCCGCCTTGCCCGCACTGCGTGTCGAGGAATCCGCCTTGGCAGTTGCCGCCGACGTCGCAGCAACCCGCGCAGCTCTGCCCCGAGCACGTCCCGAGCGGCTGGCACGCATTGCCGTTGCACGTCTCGCGCTGGAGCGTGAAGTCGACGCACGCCGCGCCGCCGACGCCGCACGCGCTGCTCTGGGTTCCCGTGTTGCAGACGTTGGCTCCGGAGCAACAACCGTTCGGGCACGTCGACGGTCCGCACGGAGGCGGGGGCGGCTGCACGCACAGGCCGCCGCGGCAGACGAGCGCGCTTTGCGTGCAGTCTGCACATGCTTGACCGCCCTCGCCGCAGAGCGCGTCGGCGGTTCCGGCGACGCACGCGTTGCCCGCGCAGCATCCGTTCGGACACGTCTGCGCGTTGCAGCGCGCGCCGGCATCGATCGGGCCGGCGTCGACACCACCGGAGTCGACGCGCCCGGCGTCGCCTGCGTCGAGCCCGGGCGATCCGTCCGACGCCGCGTCGACGCCGGGTCCCGCGTCGCCGCGGGCGCCTGCGTCCTCGCCGGCGCGCGCGTCGGTGAACGCCGCGTCGTCCGTTCCGGCGTCGAAGAGCGCGTAGTCCTCGAGCGTCGAGCGCCCGCACGCCGCGATCGACGCGACGCACGCGACGCAGACGTAGAACGCGTGGAGACGCACCAACGGAGAATACGCGAACCCATGCACGCCCGTACCGCGCACCGACCGCGAGCACGGCGGGTCACACAAAGATCACGCACCGATTCGCTGTCGCCGAACGACGCCGAAGCTCCGCGTCGCGTTTTGGTCGGGTTCGGACAAACCTTTGCCCGAAACCGACCGCCCGCCGTGGAGCGCCGCGGCAAAATCGCCGCGCCGAGCGTGCGGCACGGCGCGTGCTCCCGGTGCCGTCGATGCCCAAGAACCCGCACGAA
>Ga0100403_1003884_pt1 | contig 10877 bp, 15 predicted proteins | sample CryGeymet201501t_FD_83663 | JGI IMG/M metagenome (GOLD analysis project Ga0100403, IMG submission 83663) | Groundwater microbial communities from Crystal Geyser aquifers in Utah, USA - Crystal Geyser metaG 2015-01t | ecosystem: Environmental > Aquatic > Deep subsurface > Groundwater | place...
CAACGAAGCCCGGCACAACGGAGCCGGTTTGGGTCTATATCCCCATGAGTCAGGCCGGGGAAGTAGCGAAAGCGCTACAGATGTTTACGGAGGAGGAGTAATCATGGCAACATATATTATTGACATTGACGGCGTTATCTGTACAAAAGGTCATGGCGGCAAATATACTCTCGCTCAACCTATTCAAAAAAAACATTGATATTGTCAACCACCTGAAACGTCTTGGCAATAAAATCATCCTGTATACGGCAAGAATTGAAGCCGTGATAAATACTGTAAATAATTACAATGAAGCTATGTCTTTGTATGGCAAAGAAGAAGATGTCACTGATGCTCAAACTGACATTACAGCATTGACCTATATGCAATTGCGGGATTGGGGCGTAGAACACGATGACATTAATTGGACAAAGCCGGAATCCAATTATATCATTGATGACAAAATGATTACACTCGACGAAGCGATGAAAGTTTAGACTTTTCGCATTCCTGGATAACTCTTGGGCCTCCACGGCCAAGCGCCTTTTCTATATCCCTGATACCCCTCACAATCCTTTCTACACCGACCGGGCCGACACTTGCCGCGTGGTCGCTACCCCACATTGTATGGTCAAGCGTTATGTGCCGTTCTACATATTTTGCCCCCAATGCCACAGCACACTCAGTTGTTGTCAGACCTGTCTCATGGCCTGAATAACCTATAATTCTGCCGGGGTACTTATCTATCATGTATGGAATTCTCAGCAAATTCAGATTTTCATATTTTGCCGGATATTCAGCACAACAATGGTAGATTACATGAGGGTCTAAACGCTCAACGGCTTTATCTATCTGCGCTTCATCGCTCATCCCGGTGCTCATAAGCCTGAACGGGAAACTGGTTTTGCAGTAGTCAAGCAATGGCAGGTCTGTTATTGCCGCCGATGGTATTTTCACCCAGTCAAACCCCGTCTGACGGCAAAACACTGCCGATGGCATATCCCACACAGAAGCGAATATTCTCAGGTTGAGCTTTTTGGCTTCATCTATTAATTCCAGATAATTTTCCTGATTGAATTCCATCCGTTTCCTGTAGTCCAGATAAGTCATCTCCCCCCAGGGCGTATCCTTCATCTTCATCTTCTGGTGTTCCGGCACGCATATATCCGGTGTCCGTTTCTGGAATTTTACAGAATCTACCCCACATTTTGAAGCCATCCTCATTATGTCTATGGCTATCTCCACACTGCCATTGTGATTTATACCGATTTCGCCCGTTATCTCTGTGTGCATTGCAGACCTCCTCGTAGATGGAGTTGTATTCTTTGACTATATCAAGCGGATGCCAATACTTGTGCATCCATTTTTTGTTTGCTTCACCAACCCTTATCACGTAATCATTATCAAGAGTTTTCAAAAACATCTTCAAGTTGCAGATATTGACATTGCTGAATGGAACTCTTTGTGCTCCCGATGCAGCCCTCAATACGTCAATAACACTATTTGAAAGTGAACATATAACCAGCTTGCCGCCCGCAAGACCTTCAAGTCCAGACCTGTGGAATGATGGCGTAATGCACTCATCTATGACTACATTGCATCTGGCTTTTCTCGCAAGGCATTCATCTAGTGAAACGCCTGTGATTATATCGTATGAAAAATCGCCCCTTACCCGCTTTATTTCTTCCAGTATTTCAGCCATGAGGTTATATCCCTTATCATGCCATTGCGATAATTTCTTTGTTGTTGATGGCGAATATGCTACCCTGATGCCGGACACTGGGCTTGACTCGTAAATTGTATTTTCTATATCAATAACATTTCTGACAATACGGCACATCTGGTATTCGAGAAGCGTAGCATGATACTGGCTTATTACAAGACTTGGCATCCTGACATTTAGGTCTACCCGGATGCCGGGCTCTGAATGATATTGAATAACGCAAGGCTTTTCAACCCTGAAATACCTGTTATGAAAATGCACTATATCGTAGTCCATTTCAAAATCGTTTACGCGTGACTTGAATCCATATCTTCTCTGCATTTCCGCAAGCGCGTCAGGCGCCATAGCAACATCGGTTTTTTTCACATGGAGTATTCTCATAATAAATCATCCGCGCAATCAACATCTCTGGGCTTTTCATTGAGTTTGTAATATGAGGTGTTTTTGTGGCGTAATTGTTCGTCGAGTAAATGCAATATCCCGGCTTTTATGACAGCGACATAGTGGCTGTAAATAAATACTTTGTCGTAATCCTGTCTCCTGTATTTGCCGTGCGGCTCGCTATCAATACGCATTTCCATGTATTCAGAACACGGGTAACAGCACAATTCTGACACTGCGCCCATGATGCCGTAATGGCTGTAAACGTTGTCAATATCGGTATCCGTGCGCTCTATGTAAGTTGGATAAAGGACAACAATATCATCGTCCGGCCTGACGCCAATATCATTAATAACTTCCGCTATCACGCTTTTCATGCTGGCGGTATCAGACGCCGTAACGGCGCTTCTCTTATGGACAATTATTCCTGTGTTTTTGTATTGTTCTATAAGCCATTCATCGTCAGTTGAAAGGATGATATTTGATTTGGGTTTGTTGACAAGTTGTTTCAGTGTAACAGGCACAAGCACATGATTTTTATTCGGTAGTGCTTTACTCCCTTTTCTCGCCGGTATCAAGTAGTAAATCATGTGACTTGCCAATCTATTTCTGCGCGGTCAGCCAAATATGCGGGGTCTGTTGTTCGTTCATAGAATCACTCTGCTTTCCTTGAAATGTAACTCATACCCATATTGTTTTAGTAGTTCTTCCAGGTCTTTAATATTGCCGCCGATTAGCGGTATGCGCTGTGAATTGTGTATCTCAAGGTACAAACGCGGATGTGCGTTCTTGAAAAACTCATTAGCGCCTTTGAGCAAATTCAGTTCGGCTCCCTCAATGTCTATTTTCATAATATCGGCTTGAGGGATAACCCATAACGGCAACTCGATAACCGGGTATCCGTTATCCTTGCCGACAATTGACGATGAACATATCTGTACCTTGTTCACTTTGGTAATGCCCGTATCCGCGCCTAAAGCAACGTCATAGACAGTTACATTGAGAAAATACCTCAATGCCGCCGCCCTTGCCGGGTCTGCCTCTACGGCGATAACTTCGATGTCCGGATTGTATTTCTTTGCTATAAGCGAGTAAAAGCCAAGCCCCGCGCCCACGTCAAGAAAGCAATGCTTTGTTTTCACGTCCTCTATAAAAGCATCCGTAAAACTTTCCCAGTGGTCGTGTTTTGCAAGCCATTCTCTGTCATCTGCGTCAACTCGCGTTATCAATTCGGCAACGGTTTCCTTGCAATAATCGAAGTTTTCGGCAAAGTTATAGTCCATCTTGCTTATCCTTTTTCCTAAATAGCCCATAGCGCATATCAAAGGCATTGAATTTGGTCAAATCCTGCGGTAGCAACAGAAATTCAGCCTTCCCCGGTATCGCTCTTGGTATTGCCGCATCTATCTGTCTTTGGGCTATATCAAGACCGTAGCACCCCTTTATATTGTCTGGCAGTTCATTCAATAGCCAGCCGCCGCCACAGTCATAATCTACCGGGTATTCCTCATGCCACATTGCTACGGCGTCGTCGTAAGACTGGTATTTGCCGGTGGTAATATGTGCAAAATCCATATCGCAATTTTCCCAAAAGTCTCTCATATCAAGTCCAGCCTTCCATTTTTTATCATGGTGGTTATATCTATAAACTCATCGTCGGATAACGCGCTGTAATTCATCACCGGCAATGTGGCGTCCCCAAGTTGCTCCACGTAATCACGTACTGATGGAAACACTGAAAGTATCTTGCCTTTGGTCATTTCCCAAAGTTCAGTTCCCGGATACGACGTTGCGACAAATATGTTTTTATTCTCCGGGGCGAATTGAAGTATGAATTGGGCTGTTTCGCGCATCTGTTCCCTTGTTTCGCCCGGCCAGCCTATCATCCATGTGACATTGGGGTGTATGCCGTTGCGCCTGCACCATTCAATAACCTGTTTCATGTGCTCGGGGTCGTTTCGCTTATCCATTGCCTCCAGGATATACGGGTTGGCGCTTTCGCCGCCGAATCCGGCATAAACGCATCCCATGTCGCGTATTACCTTTACGTCACTCTCTGACCTGAAAGCATCGAATCTTGAATGGCACCCCCACTTGGCAAACAGGATATGTTTTCTAAGTGAATCAAGCCGGGAAAGGCTTGCCGTAAGGTTATCGTCAACAAAGCCTATAAAATCAAGTGAATGCCCCAATACAAGGCCGTTGAATTCATCGGCTACGCTTTCAGCGCTTCTTGGCCTGTAATTGTTTCCTCCACATGCCAGCTTTGAACAAAACTTGCATGAGAATGGACACCCCCGGGAGCTAATCATGTTCAGGCTACGGCTCATTCTGAATGGCGTATATGATGAATTTTTGGCTTCGCCGCCCCATATTGGATTGGCGATATATGTCTCAAGACCTTCTACTGAATCCCAGTCCGGCTCGGGGATTTCATCTATTTTATCGTAGACGGTATCAATGCCAAGCCACGCCAGCAGCGTGTTTTCGCCTTCACCGGTAAATACTTCATCAAGAAACGGTATCCATTCAAGCAATTCTCCGCCTATGTTGCTGGCAAGTCCGCCTCCTGATATTATCTTTGCTTTTGTGTTTTTACCAAGATATTCAGCAATGTCCTTCTGCCATTTGAAAGTTGTTATCAGTCCTGAAATGCCATAAACGTCGCAATCAGGCGGGATATTCATAAAGGCAACATCGCGTGTCACTTCCGGCCTGTAGATATTCAAGTCTACGTATTTTACTTCAATTTCATGCTGTTTCAGGGCAGCCCCAAGATAATAAATCCCAAGCGGCACGTTATTTGGAGGCGCATTAGTGCGTATCGGGCAGTTTATCAGGCATATCTTCATTTTATGTTTCCCGGGGTTGAACAATGGTAACAGATAAAATCATCGCTTTCGGCAAGTTTCTCCACCTGTTCGGGTATGCTTGCGACAATACTCTCAAGGCTTTTGTCTTTTATGTTGCCGAATTTTACTTTGCGCTGGTAGTCGTCACAGCACATTACGACATTGCCGTCAACGTCGAAGTGAATCCAGTCGGTGTGGCGGGAGCACCTGTAATCGTCACGCAAAACATATGAAATGTTCTTTAGCAATCCGCCCCTGTTTGTGAGTTTCGGCAGCATTATGTGTGGTTTATTGACTATCCCAAGAGCTTCAAATATCCCATCGAGATATTTTCTGCGTTCATCTGTGTTTGGGCTGGAAACAACGGCGCATTTTATGTTTTCTGCCGTAAGTATTTTCAAGGCCGGGAACAGGTTTTTCCATATTTTTTCATTGGGAACATGCGTTATTCCCTCTCCGTGATACGATAACCATATTTGCAGTTTCACCTGTTTTGCAATCTGGACGGTTTTTCTCGCCATTTCTGGCGTAAAAAGAGTGCAATTAGTGCTCAACTCGGCTATCTCGGCTGTAACGTGTTGCATCGCATAAAGGACGCGCCCAAGTATCAATGGGTCTGTGAATGGTTCCCCCTGCATATACATAGCCAATTTCTTTACTGTAACACCCTTCAGACTGTCGATAACGGCGTAAAATGTCACGTCGTCCATAAACTTCGCCGTTTTCTGCACTTCAGACCCCTGATAAGGGCAAATACTGCAAGTGCCATTGCAAATAGAAGTTGTCTGTATCTGCACATTGCGGGGATTCATAGCAACACCTCTTTCAGGTCTATGCGAGGGAATGCTTCGAGTTTGCCGCCGTCAGTCGCGTTCCATATCCGGGTAGTCTTGTCATTCAAAACGGCATTGGCTATGGCATAGGCATTCTTTGCCTTCTGGACAAAGTTTGGGTCGCGCTTCTGCCCGCCATATCCGTCTTTTCCACTTGTTTCATAAGCATGTTCTACCTTCGCGTTGCCTTCCTTGTAGTCAAAATCAACTCCCACTATGTAGATTTCATCAAAACCCATATAGGCGGCTATCTGCATCTGTGTATACATTACATTGAATCCAGTGTGGCAGATTTCAGCCGGATTGAGGGAAAACTTCGGGAATTCATTGTCCTGGTAGAATTTGGAATCGTGATTATACCATACCACTTCCTTGCCGTAATCGGGCAGTAAGTCCCTTGAGGTTGACGGCAAAAACTTTACAACAGGCACGTTGTAATCACGTATCGTAGCGGCATTATCGTAAAACAATGTCCTGGCCTCGGCCACATAATACGTTTCGCGAATCTCGGGGCATTTCCATGCCCTGTTGCACATGAACACTATCTCGCGGTTGATTTTATCAATAGGCACAGATTTCAGGCTTGGGCCTAAACCTGCGATGAAACACCTTTGACCTCTGTGAATGTCTTTGTATCTTTCCATGACTCTAATTCCTTTCTGTGGTCTTCAATGACCATATCAATATCAGTAGCGATTTGCTGTTCAAAAAGCTGTTTGTTGGTTATCGCGCACTTCTGCCCTTCCGCTGTCACTTCCGAACGCGGGTGTTCCATGTGGATTATCGTTGCCTCCCGGGGGTTGCTGTATATGCCTTTACGCTTTGCTTTGTCTATAAAACTTGCATCTTCATATCCCCAACCTATGAATTTCATGCTGAATCCGCCCAAAGACCTGGCTGTTTCAGCGTCAAAAGCTATCGAATACCCAGTAGAAGGCTGGTCAAAAGCCTTTTTGTGCGGTCCCCTCTTGGACACCATTTTCAGCGCATATTCATATTTATCGCCATTGGAAAGGAACAATTCGTCAGTTTCCCATGAATATAACTGCCTGGCGTATTTACCGATATGAAGCACTTTTGCGCCATCCCTGAAATGCCCCAAAAGCCTTTCTGTGTAATCTGGCGGCACAAGCACATCTGCATCGTGCATAACCATATAGGGGCTAGAAGCGCTATAAAGCCCCGTATTGGCAATTTGGCTACGGCAGTATGGTAGGTCTGAATTCAAATGAAAGTGTCTCACAGGGCTTCCAAATGCGTTTAAAAGGGGTTTACGGGACTCCTCTACGATAATTATCTCGATTTTAGCCCCGGATTGCCTTAAAAGGTTGTTTATGGTAGCATAAAGGTGGGGTCTGCGCTCAGAAAGGTAACGCCCGTCCCTGTACCCTATCACATAAGTTATATCAGCAGGCATGGATTACCCCCCTCCAACCATCAGGGTTTACCGTTTTTGGGTCAAATTTGTTCTTCAATATCATGTCCCGGAGTGCAATTAGCCTGTATTCGTTGGCTTTTACCAATTCCTTGTCAGTTTTGTTGGTAAAATGCCACATGTGGGTCAAAATAGGGTCTTTTATGTACCTCTTTACCCTTGCCCCGTCATGGATAACCCTTTCGGTAAAATCGTTATCCTCTGCGCCCCACCCCACATACCTTTCGTCAAATCCCCGCAATTTGTCAAAAAGAGAAGTCTTGCATAAAAATCCGCCGCCAGCCTCTACGATATTAACAGACCCATCGTATTCTATCTTTTTCATACTGAATAACACGTAATCGTATTCGGCAGATAAGGTCTCACAGGTTTCAAGGTGTCTGGGGTCATATAAAATATCAATATCCGAAAGCCAGAAATAATCTGATTTCGCAAAGGCTTTGAATCCGGCATTGATATTGTAAGACCTGTTGTACGGGTCTGGTTTTGGGCAATGGACGTATTCGTAATCCCCTATATTCAATGATTTTATCTGTTCAAGCAGGGACAGTCTTGAGGAGTCGGCTATGCAAAGCCTGAATGGACGCGTACCGCTTCTGAGACTGAATATGCTTTTCTCCAGCCTTGAGATGCCGCTACTGTCTCCGTTATTCATCGAAATGATGTAAATTACGTCCATCGCTGTCGTCCTTAAAGTAGTTCGGGCAGCCGTTGGCTTCCCTTTCGTTATTGATAACATCCGGGTCTTTGTCGTGGCACACGTGGTAATGTATGCAATCACGGCAATACCGGATTTCATCAACAACATTATTTTCTTGCCCGGCCACGAGCTACCATTTCGTTTGTCAACTCGTTGCCGTACTTTTTTCTGGTTATATAACCCGCCAAAGCCCTGCTTCCCACTTCGCTTTCAAGTTTTTTGAATGCCCTGCCTGAACCCAGGTCTTTAGGCACATTCTTCACGCCACGTTTTTTAGCCTTTGATTTCAATTGGCTTGTTGCCAAAGCCTTGTATTTTTCCCTTTTGTCTCTCGTATAAGATGCCATACTAACTCCTCCTTTAGTGGAATATCCGTCGTAATGCTTCTGCTATACCGGCCACTATGGCCGATATTATCGCTACTCTCCACGGGGTTATTGCTTCACGTTTTGCCGTTTCTTCCATCTCAATCTTACGCTTGTTTGCGGCACGCTCATTACGGCATATCTCCTGCATTACCGCAAGTTCCTGTTTCACACCGGCTATTTCATCTACCTTTTTGAACAACGTCTCTATACGCTGTCCCTGTATGTCCAGTTTGCCGTCTATCTGTCCAAGCAGTAGTTGTATTTCGCCGTCCATTATGCCTTCACTTGTGGCTTGTCCGGCTTTTCAGGTGGCACAAACTGCATGAGGTTGGGGTTGAATATCCAGTCCTTCGGCACTTCCAGCATGTCACGCACAGCCGCCATATAGCCGTTAAACTCGCCTTGCATTGCGTTGATTTGCTTCACAAGGCTTCTGTACATCTCCTGCGCTTTCTCCGGTACTGCAATATAACTAATAATCGTATTTATCGTATCCGGGTTTTTGTCTCCATATCCTGTCATCAATGTAGTTTTTGTTTTGTCTGTCATAACTTCTCCTCCTCGATAACACCTTCTATGGGTTTTTCAACGGGCTTCTCCAGCGGCAACCCTGCCGCCGTGAGTATGCCCTCGATTTCGGCAATACGCGCTGTCATCCACGCTATGCGCTCCAATGCCACTTCGCGTTCACGGCGCAGAGCATCAACGTCTATCTCGACAACAGTCTGCTTCTGGATATACTCTTTATCTTCACGTACAACAACCGTATCCGCCATAACATTCTCCTTATACAATCGCTGTTATAATGCCGCTTGTGACAGTCACGGTTTTACCGTCAACCGTTGTGAATGACCCAGTTGCCCCGTCGTCAGCAGTCAAGGAAGCACCCCGTACGTTGCCACTTGCAATCATATCCCCAAGTAAACTTAGGTATCCCGTTCCAACTACTTTAGAGTTTATAACAAGGTTTGTCCCATCATAATATATCTTGGCGTCTGCCCCTGCTCCAAGTATCAGTGATTTATCATCAGCAAGTATAGTCAGGTCATCGTTCATTCCAAGCGTCGTTACACCGCTTATGGCGTGTGTGTTTAAGTCAAGAGCATTCCCGAGTTTTATATTGCCCTTGCCAGCGGCTATATATCCATCGGTCTGGTCGTGCGTGAGAGACAGCCATTGCGTGTTATCGCTGTCCGGGGACGTGGCAGAATGTATATACAGCGTTGGATTTGTTTGTGTGACATGGTCGTGGTCGTTGGCAATATTTGCTATACTGGTGACAACAAGTTGATTTCCGATGTTAGATGTCAAACCTAATAATAGTTGGTCATATGTAGTGTCTGGCTTAATCTCAAACGCATTTGTTGCCCCATCGAACATTTGCAAGTCTGTTATTCCTGTAACGCCCTGCCCAAACCTGACAGGGACAGGTGTAGCATCTATTACATATCCCACTTCGCTGGTAATGACAGACATTGTCCAACCAGAGGTTCTCCAACCGCCAGCGCTAAAGTTCGGTTGAAAAACATCTACAGACGCGTACATCCACCCCGCATATGATGTTGAAGTAGTGCCTATAAGAACACAACAATATCCAGCACCATCATTGCCAAGCCTTACTGTAATATCCGGCGGATTACCATGTACCCTGGCCCAGCACCTAGTTGAACTGAAAGCCGTCGAGCTAGCGTAACCGCCTATAACAAACGTCCACGGGCCGGTTGCATTTCCCGTATATCCTCGCACTTCCATAGAAAAATCTGCGTTATTTTGATAACTCGCAGGAAACCTTATTTTTATTGTCCCGGTAAACGCTCCACCCCTAAATCCTGCCACTTGCTGATACCTGTGAGCACCTGTACTTGTATCATATCTAGGCAAACTATTATCATACGCATGTTCTGGAATTGTACCAATTGCACTATAACCTGATTCATTGGTTACAAGTGAAATACTAAATTTATTACTTAAATCTCCAAACCTGATATAGTCATACATAACATCAACCGCAACAAGTAATCTCGGACCCCATGCAGTAGTAGTTGTTCCTATCATTAAGCATGGATAACCGTCAGGGGTCATACCCCTTCTTATGTCACTGGATTGTGCTAGAGCCGAAGGAGACCATCCTATTAAACGTGCATCGTTATAGTAGTATGCCACATTATACATATATGAGTTTATGTCATACGTTGCACTATCACTCCCAGTATATGAAGCCATGTGAATCAAAGTTCTCATCATACCCTGTACCAACGTGTTGTCGGTTAACTTCAGAACAAGTGTCCCGGTTCCACCTTCTGCTCCAAATGTTACAACATTGTCTTGCCGAATTACTCTGGTACTTGTAGCCGTGTTTACCATTGATAAGTGACCATTTATATGTACACTTCCAGCTATATCAAGATACCCAGCGCCTGCAACTTTCGGATTTATTACAAGATTTGTTCCGTCATAATATGCCTTTGCGTCCCCGCCAGCGCCCAGTATCAGCGACTTGCCGTCCGCGGCTATTGTCAGGTTATCGTTCATTCCAAGCGTCCTTACACCGCTCATGTGGCCATTTATATGTACACTTCCAGCTATATCAAGATACCCAGCGCCTA
>Ga0100403_1003885_pt1 | contig 10877 bp, 10 predicted proteins | sample CryGeymet201501t_FD_83663 | JGI IMG/M metagenome (GOLD analysis project Ga0100403, IMG submission 83663) | Groundwater microbial communities from Crystal Geyser aquifers in Utah, USA - Crystal Geyser metaG 2015-01t | ecosystem: Environmental > Aquatic > Deep subsurface > Groundwater | place...
CGTTGAAGCCCAAAACAAGCTTGCTTCCTGGTCGCTGGCCTCGCAGATCGAAGACATTCTGTTCGATACCCTGTCCGGCAGCGATGACTTGACATCAATTGGTCGCGCCATCCAAATGTCCGGCATCAAGCCGAAGGTCATCCGGATGGTCTACGAGAAGGTCGAAGCTCTCGTGAAAGAAGTCAATGAAATCGGCAAGGACCCGGATGTGACTGAAGCATATCAGCACCTCTCCGAAAAACAGGCGAACGATCTGAAGAAGCTGGGTCGTGAAGCACTTCTGCAAGTCCGAATTCAGATTCAAGGCAAGAAGGCCGCTCGGACGCAGTCGGCCAAGAAATCCCGCCGCGTTGAAAAGGCGACCTCGGCGGTGAAGTTCCAGCCGCACGACACTGAGTTCAGCTTGACGAGCTTGGATCCGTCCGAAGTTCTGGAAACCCGAAAGCTGGTGGTGTACGATACGAATCGCCGACAGGTAGGCGTCTATGTTGCAAAAGAAGGTGAACTTCTCACCTTCAAAGGGACGACCATTCAAAACTTCGACCCCGAGAAGTCGTTCGTGAAAAGGCTCCGGAAGCCGGCAGAACACCTCCCGGCCATCGTTGAGGCCGCCGAGAAGCGTTTTGATGACATCTTCGAAACCATCCAGGCGAAAGCTCAGACGGTGAATGGCCGAACCCGGAGCGAGACGATGTTCCTGAAGGTGTTCAAGTAACCCGTTAACCGTTACTCCTTGAACTTGGGCCGCCCTTCGGGGCGGCTCTTTTTTGATTAAATATCATAAACGAGGAGTCACCATGGCAGAAACTTCAGAACGACAGAAATTAATTGATTCAATCTTCAGACGATTGGGCGGTGGGTCCATCAAAATTCATATGGGATCCGACCATTTCGGGGAGGCCGTTGATCGGGCACTGAAGATCTATCGTCAGCGCGCAGAAAATTCTCAAGAAGAATCTATCGCGATGCTTACGCTCAAAGCTGATACCCAGGATTATATCCTGCCTGATGAGATTCTGGAGGTTCGTCAAATCTTTAGGCGAGGATACTCTCAGAACGCCAGTCGAGGGTCGGAAATCGACCCGTTTAGTGTAGCATACACCAACGTCTACCTGTTACAGGCGGGTAGATCTGGCGGCCTATTGACATATGAACTCTACCATTCTTACCTAGAAACGGCAGGTAAGATGTTCGGTATGTATATCAATTTCACTTGGGACCATCGAACTCATAAACTCCAGGTCACGCAGCTTCCAAGAGACGATGAAGAAGTCCTTCTTTGGTGCTGGAACCGCGTCCCTGAGGAAGTTCTTTTGACTGACATTTACGCTGGCCCGTGGCTGGCTGATTGGGCCTTGGCTGAAGCGAAAGAAATCGAAGGACAGATCCGTTCGAAGTTCAGCCAGATCGCTGGCCCGCAAGGCGGCACCACCTTGAACGGCACAGATCTGATTCAGCAGTCACAGCAAGAAAAAGATAGGTTACTCGAAGACCTCAAGAATTTCGTAGATGGTTCCACTCCGATGGGCTTTATCTTAGGATAACCCGTCCAATCGAACCCTATCAATTAACAATTTGCTTTTCTTGATCAGTTATACACAGGGAAATCACGGTCTTGATAGAGTCCGTTTGGTTAAATAAACCTGTAACAATTCTTGACACCTCTTCCCTAGGATGTTATTTTCTGAACATGGCTATTTGTTTATCAGGCGGCGCCAAAGGTGCCGATTTGGCGTGGGGGTTGGCCGCAATTGATGCGGGTCATGATGTGGTGCACTTCTCGTTTCGAGGACATAATCCTGCAACATCAGAAAATATCCATACTCTGACTCAAGACGAATTGAACATGGCAGATGAGCCACTCAAATTGTCGGCGAAATCACTTAAAAGATCAATCCCTTTCCACAAACCTTGGATTGCAAATTTGCTTAGGCGTAATTGGTATCAAGTCAGAGAGACTACCTCAATTTATGCCGTTTCCAAAATTGATCAAATGTCGCAATCAAGATCGTGTGTCACCGGAGGGACTGCTTGGGCAGTCGAAATGGCGATCGATCTTGGAGTTCCGAAAATTTATGTCTTTGACCAAATAAAAGAGCGCTGGTTCTATTGGAACTGTGCGCATTGGTTAGAAGGTATGACTCCTCCCAAACCAACCGGTGTCTGGACCGGTATTGGTTCTCGAGAATTGACTGACGCCGGTCTTCAGTCAATTATTGACGTCTTCGAACAATCAAAAATATAATAGGAGGATAGAATGGTCCCGCAGCCTGGTGATGTTGTCTTTGTCCCGGATTTGGAACCGGGGTCTTGTCCCGGTCAACCATTTGATGAATTCAAGAAACGCGGAGGGTTTGCCTCTGTGGCTCGAGTGCAAACAGTCCAAGATAACCTGCATTTTGTCTCGATTTTGAATTTTGGTGGGATGGAATTTCGATGGGAGGGTTTCCTAGAAGACCTCCAAGAAAAATTAAAATCTGAGATCGGATTCACAATTCGGGCCGGTCTCGCTTAAACAAGGAGAACGGATGAAGGTAATCGGGATAACTGGATTGATTGGATCCGGTAAAGGCACCGTTTCGGATTTTTTAATTGAAGACGGGTTCGTAAAAATCGCATTTGCAGATGCATTGAAGGATGCAGTTGCAAAAATCTTTGGTTGGCCACGAGAATTACTTGAAGGTGACACCGAAGAATCTAGAACTTGGCGTGAACAGCCTGATAATTGGTGGGCAGAAAGACTTCAACGGCCGTACTTTTCGCCTAGAGTAGCTCTTCAACTTATGGGAACAGAAGCTTCTAGGAATGTCTTTCATGCCGATATCTGGGTATCAGTCTTAGAACGCAAGATCTCGAATTTACAAGCTGATGGAGCAGTCCGAGGCGTTGTGGTACCGGATGTTCGTTTTGTTAACGAAATTGAATGCATCAAAAGATTAGGCGGTACTTTGGTTCGAGTTCAACGCGGACCTCTTCCAGATCATTGGGAAGAAACCAGTAGGTATAACAAAATCTTGAACTTGTTAGAAACTGGTTCAGAAGATGATTCCGAGTTTGCGGTTCGACATCGAGCATGGCTGGATGATAATATTCACATGTCTGAATGGGCATGGATCGGTATGGATAACCCAGATTTTGTTATCTTCAACAATTTTGACCTCGCAACTCTTCAGAAATGCGCTAAGCAATTGGCCGCCGAAGACTAAACCTGTTTTCCTAAAGAATTTTAGACTGATTTTGATGTAATCCATTAAATAGACATAGATGGATTCATTCTATTACGTCTAATTCGATAGGAGAAAAGGAAATGGCATCTGTAAAGACAACGATTACGGTCACTGATGAGTCTCAGTTCGTAGATGCAGGACAAGGTACGGTTCCACTTTTTGTGTTTGTAACCGAACAGGATAAGATTCTTGAAGATGCAGTTTCTGTGGCTTCTGCTACTACGGCAGCAACTGCAGAAGTTCTTCAACTTGTGACTAGCCAAAGTGATGCGGTTAGTAAATTTGGAGTTCCGGTATTCACCGAGGACTCTGGTACAATTCAACAGGGTGATGAACTGAACGAAGTCGGGCTCTGGAGCATGCACTCATATTTGGGTGTTGCATCTAGAGCATATGCACTTCGAGCAAACATTAACACTGCCCAACTACAACCAACCGCAGTTGAACCAACGGCTGATCCGGCTAATGGAACATATTGGTTTGATTTGGCATCGACTGAATATGGTATTTTCATTGCCAATGGATCGACAACTCCAGGCCTAGCTTGGGACAAGGTAACCAATCTCAAAATTCCAACAAGCTCTGATATTGACGGATCCAGCATTCCGTTGGATTCGTACGGAGCAGACGGTAATTTGGCATTGGTAACAGCAACGACCAATAATTACCTTTATGAAAAGAATGCAGGAACTTGGGAAATTGTTGGATCAACTGCTTGGAAAGCTGCTCATCCGACCGTTGTAACTGGATCGGCTGTCGCTGTACCTGCTGCAACTGGATTGTCTGGTTTGACATTGACTATTACCGGAACAACCGGAACAGCAACAACCGCAGCAATTGGCGGGGATGCACTTCCTGCCGTCAAAACAGCTCTAGATGCTATCACCGGTTCTACCGGCGTTACCACAACGATTACAGGTGGCGACACATTAGTTCTTACAGATGCAGCAGGCGGAACCATTGTTCTAGCAAACGGAACGGGTGATTGGGCAGATGCTGGTCACGTAGTTGGTACGACACTTGGTGTTAGTATGAACTACAATAAGCACTCCAGCGTTCCTACCGGAACAGCAACTGGGTCTATTTGGATCAAGACAACCACACCGAACGACGGTGCAGATTGGGTAATCAAGCAATTCAGTACTTCTACTGGTCAGTTTGCTACCCAGACCAACATTTGGTATGCTGGTGAAATCGAAGCTGAAATCGGTTACGGCACCGGATTGTCGATTGGTGACATTTTCACTCACTACGATCCAGACGGAAATGGTGATGCACAGCAGGTTATCAAGCGTCTTGGTTCCTTGGCGGCATTCAATGTTGATGGAAGTGTAAACGATACAGCAAATACTATTACAGCTTCAGACAGTTTTGACTTCACTTATAATGCTTCCGGCACTGTAACAACCATTACGGTTGTTCTCACTGGCGAATCCAACTCTTGGTCGCAGACTGTTACCGATATTAACGGTGCATTCGCAAGTGCAGGAATTGCTTCTAGATTCGAAGCAACACAGACTGCAATTACCGGCGGTAACGCAGTACGTATCACGTCACTAGACGGCGAAGCTTTCCGTCTCGCAGAAAACACAAATACTCCTCTTGCTGATATGGGTATTTCTGAAGGTGCCAAGTCAAATTGGGCAACTCTCACATACCAAGCATCTCTTACTGCTCCTTCTCAGGCAGCGGCTGAGGGAACTCTCTGGTATGATAACACGTTCGTTGTTGACGTTCTAATTTCTGATGGAACCAAATGGTTGGGCCCGGTAAATTACAACGCAGCATTTGATCCAGAAGGTGTTCAGATTTCTTCAACCAAACCGACTACCCAGGCTTCTCCTGGCGGCGGCGCATTGGTTGCAGGCGATTTGTGGTTGGATTCTTCAGACCTTGAAAATTATCCAGCACTTTATCGTTGGGATACTTCTGTGAGCGATTGGGTTGCGATTGATAAAACTGATCAGACAACTCCGTTTGGTATTCTCTTTGATGATGCACGAATGGATGCAGGCCCTGCCTACTCAGGATCAGCACACACTACATTCTCAACTGATGCAGATCAATTGGCTATTTCTGACTATGTTGATCCGGATGCTCCTGATCCTCAAGCATATCCGGCAGGAACTATCCTTTTCAACACCAGACTTAGCACTCAGAACGTGAAGGAATATCGGCCGAATTATTTTGGTCTTTCTAGCTCAGCAGATTTCCAATTGTCAGGTACAACCTTTACCGTTGGTCAATCAGCAACGTTCACCAATCCTGGAGAATCCGGTAACCCTGAAACGGCGCGTTGGACAAACCGTTCAGGAAATCAACTCGACGGAAGCATGTATGGAAATCGCAAGGCTCAGCGTGCAGTTATTGTTCAAGCACTTGCATCGGCGGTCGCATCGAATGAAAACATTCGATCCGATTTTATCTCGTATAATTTGATTGCGGCTCCTGGATACGTCGAACTTCTCGATGAACTTCAGACACTAAACTTGGATAGAAAAGAAACCGCCTTCATCGTTTCTGATACCCCTGCGCGTTTGGCAGCAAACGGAACTGACATTGTGAACTGGGCAACGAATGCAAATAACGCGGCAAGTAACGGTGAAGTTGGCCGAGTGACTCGTTACACTTATTCCACAATGGGTTATCCTTGGGGACTCGGAACAAACCTTGATGGATCCGAAGTCATGGTTCCCCCTTCAGCGGCAAAACTTCGAACCATCGCATTTAGTGATTCGGTGTCGTATCCTTGGAAATCAGCTGCCGGTCTTCGTCGGGGTGTAATCACTAATCAATCATCAGTTGGTTATCTGACTGCAGAAAACGAATATCAATCAGTTCTAATGTCAGAAGGTCTGCTTGATGTAATATACGACAATAACATCAACCCACATACCTTCTTGCCGAATGCAGGATTAGTTGTCTGGGGAGACAAAACGATGCACAATACTGCATCGGCACTTGATCGCGAAAACGTTGCACGATTGATTGTGCAAATTCGAACTGACTTGGCTAGATTGTCCAGACCATACTTCTTTGAATTGAACAACGCAGCAACGCGTACAGATTTCAAGGATGCTGTTGATCGTTACCTCGGAGATTTGGTTGCGAAAGAAGCGATGTACGACTTCGTGACGGTATGTTCTGAACAAAATAACACTCCCACTAGAATTGACCGCAACGAATTATGGCTTGACGTCGCAATCGAACCGGCAAAGTCAATTAACTTTATTTTTATCCCAATTCGTTTGGTGAACACTGGCACACTATAAAAACAAAAGATCGAATTAGACATTTGACTTGGGGGAGGATTTATTCCTCCCCCTTTTCTTTTCTCCAAGTGAATAATTTATGTCCGGCATCATATATTCTAATAAAGCCACGAGTACACATTATTTCCCTTTCTGTCAATGAAGGGTCAAACCCCTCGTTTACTAAAACATCCTTTCGGTACTTGTATCTGGATTCACGGATATTTCCTATGACGTAAAAATAATTCGGCTTTGTAATATGATCGAGTTCAAATCCCATTTTTTCATACACTGTGCCAGTCCCCCAACGTAAATCACAATAACTGATTACTTCTTTTGGTATGAATTGTTTTCGAAAGAAAGAGAAAAATTTACTAGCAATTCCGGGAATTTGATATTTTGATGCAAATCTAAGTAATTCGTATTCGTCGGTGGCTGCAGATGATCCCATTGATTTGCGCTTTGATCCAAAAGTCATAACAGATACGAGTTCCTCTTGGAAAAAGGCTCCTAACTTAATTCTTGCATTTACATTCCCTTGGATATGATTTTCTTCCAAGAATTTTTTCGATTCAATTGATGAGATTGGTCTAATGATGGTTTCTCTTGCCCGCATATTTTTTTGCCCAATCCGAGAATATGCAGCAATCTTGATTTGACGATTTCAGATTTTTGGATCCATTCATCTTCAAAAATCTGAATAAGACGAATCCCCTTTTCTTGACAAAGATCCCACTTCATCCTGTGATAATCGTCTGATTTGTGTAAATCCGAATGCCAATACAATCCATTATATTCAATTGCAATATTTTTTTCGGGGAGCCAGATATCTAACTCGTACGGTTGAATTTGAGTTCGATTATTCTCTTCAACTATAAGATTGGTATCTTTGATGAAATCAGTAATCTGTTTTTCCCCACTTGAAGTATTGAAATTAATCGGAAAACAGGTAGGGCATCTGGGAATGACACCGTGTCTTGCATAATCGGTGAATGTTGTTTCGCATGTTTTGCATTTCCAATCATGTTGGTAGGCTGATCCAAGATATTCTTCTAATGAGAATAACGGTTCTATAAGGTTGTTATTCCTATTCAACAGGTTATTGAAAAATCGAATTTTGTTTGATATTTGTATTTTATCTCGAAATTCCGGCAATTGTGTGATGAACTCAACGCCGTATCGATCGATCATCGTTTTTTTCTTATTTTCTTTCGATTGTGAGGATTGTGACGGCCACGAAACTCCATGCTTTTCTTGACTGGAATACTGTATTTTCTTCTTCACAAATTCATTTTGAAATCCCCAATCCGTACCATACTTCTGTTGATTAGTTTTAATTTTTTTCTCTGTTATTTCAGGACATTGCGATGCGTTTTCAACACCATGTCGGCTTAACATGGTCTTTTTCATTTTAGTTTGGATGTCAAAGCTTGAAGCCGGACTAGCACCACCATATCTCTTTCGATTTGTTTCTTTTCTTTTCGCAACTACTTCTGAGTTTTTTCCAGGGTTATCAACCCCGTATTTTTCAATAGAGGTCTGCTTGCGACGAGCCTGTACTACCTCTGACTTGGAAGGATGTGGCGTTCCATATTTTTGCAAAGAAGTTTGTTTGATTTTTTCCTTTGTTTCTGATAATTGTGAAGGGTTGTCAACCCCATACTTCTCTTGCATTGCGAGCCTCTTTCGCGTTTTAACTGCAGGACACGAATTTGCTGACTTAGCACAAGTCCATCGTTCTGTTTTCTGATTAAAATAACGTGCGGGTTCATTACAGCCATAATGGCATTTTTCACTAGTACCTGGCATTTAATTTTTCTCCTTATTTACTATTTATAGAAGATAATAACACTCCGTTACGAAGTCATAGTTAATTAGTAAAGAAAGAAGAATTTTTGAAAGCGTTGGGATATGACCTTATTTCAATTTGGGAATCTGAATGGTTGAGTAAGAATTAATTTTGGATTCGAATAGCACAAAATCTGAACGAGAAATTATAGAAGAGCGCGGCCTGCCTAGAATTTACGCTGCCCCGGTCGACAAAGTCTTTACTTTTTCTTTAAAATTGTTTGACAACCCGATAAAGATGTGTTAGGTTTAAGACAATTGGTGAACTACCAAGTGCCTTGAAAGAGCTGAAAGATGCTGGATTTTTTCTCGAGGAATTAAAAATCAAATTACTTCAATTTTTCTGAAAATATAGTCTGATCTGAGCTCACATATGTTAGATCCTTTTCAATTATAGACATCCATTTTACGGAGTAGACATGCAACCAATTCCAATGGGTCAGGCCCCGGTCGATAAACGACTAATTGAAGTGTCAGACGGGGTCTTTGCCGAAGCAATCTTTTTTAATCGTCCTGAAAAACGCGTCGTTTGTTTTTCAACCCAATTGACCTGTTCAGTTGGATGCAAATTCTGTGCGAGTCCCGGACCGGAAAAAACAGTCAACCTTTCCGCAGACGAAATGATGAAGCAGATCGATTCTATGTTAGGTGAGAATCAAACGGCTAAAACTGATAACATCATTTTGTTCAGTTTCATGGGAGAAGGTGAACCCTTCTTAAATTATAAAAATGTAATCGAAGTCATGCATCGGCTTGAAGATCGTTTCGGCACGAATGCAAATTGGCCGTATCGACTTCTGGAGTTGCACCGGATAAAATTAGAGCCTTGTCGCACGAAGCATTTTCAGTTCCGTTGAAGCTCCAAGTGTCGATTCATGCGTGTGAGCAAGAACTACGTGACTGGTTAATTCCGCTTGCGAAACCGTTGTTTGAAATTTAAAGATGCGATTGATTTTTATCATCAGATTGCTCCACACCGACCAGTGGAATTGAATTTTGCATTGATGGATGGAATAAATGATTCAGATCGTGAGCTTGATTTGATCTCCGAATGGTTTCCGAATGAGTACATCAAGCTTAGTCAATTCAATCCAATTCCGGAAAAACCGTTCAAAGCATCGACCCGCTACCATGAATTCGCAAACGGACTTCGAAATCGAGGTTTGACGGTTGAATACCACGCAACTGATGGATCGACAATTGGTGCCGCATGCGGACAAACCCGAGGAGAACATACCGGATTGTGAACGAAGTAATATATTCTTGACAAATAACAACCCGGTAATTATACTGGCATATGAACTCGGTAAGTCAAGAAAGGATATAGAATGCCAATTGCGAACATAATTGATAGACGTGCCAATCAATACAATGTCGATTGCGACATCGTGGTTGAACCGTCTTGTCATGACAATTGCTGCAATGGCACGCAATTCGATTGGACAGATGAATTCACGGTGGAAACACTGGACAACACCACCGTGGCTAAAGCGATCGAATTTGCCTCTAAATGGCAATGCCCTACTACACTCTTCATTTATGACACAGGACCAAAAACATGAACACCTTTCTTGTATTTGCATTAATAATCAAACATTTCGTGGTTGATTTTGGTATGCAAACCAAATATCAATATTCCAACAAGGGCGATCTTGCACACCCGGGCGGTTATTTACATGTCGCTCTGCACGGCTGCGGAACTCTGTTGGTTTTTGCTGCATATACAGCATATTCTGGCATGTTTCCGCCTATTGCCCTCGTGTGGGGAGTCATCTTCCTGGAGATGATCACACATTTTTGGGTTGATTTTTCAAAGGTAAATATTTGCAAGAAGTTTAATTTGACTGCTACTACAAGTGAACTCTTTTGGGTTTTGATGGGAGCGGATCAACTCATTCACGTACTTATCTTGCTTTTCATCGCAACATTAATTTAAAACAAGGAAAGAATGGACCCAGCAGAAGGAACACAAAAAGCCGTCGTTATCAATCTTTTTGGCGGCCCCGGCCTTGGAAAATCAACAATTGCTTCCGGGCTTTTTTACAGAATGAAAGTTGCTGGATTTCAAGTTGAATCAGTAACTGAATATGCAAAAGATGTGGTGTGGGATCAAGCCCCGACAAAGTTTTCAGATCAACTCTACATCACCGCAAAACAAAATCGTAAACTTTGGCGGTTACAAGATCAGGTGGAATGGATTGTGTCCGATTCACCTCTTCTGTTGGGTTTACATTATGCACCACCTGATTATTTCCCTCAATTTTATCGAAAATTCTTATTCGAATTATGGGATCATTATACTAATCGCAATTTTCTTTTGGAAAGGACCACTCCATACGATCCAATAGGCAGAAACCAAAATGAACAAGAAGCAAAAGAAGTTGACTTTGCTATCCGGGAAATGCTGATTTCCAAGAACATTCCTTTTATGTCACTTACAAGTGATGATAAAACGGTCGATAGGATTTTTGAGGAGATCAATAAATGAAAGCTCTTATCGTTGGTTTAGGCATCGGTCAGGTATACAAAACTGAACTCGTCCGGCGCGGGA
>Ga0100403_1003889_pt1 | contig 10875 bp, 15 predicted proteins | sample CryGeymet201501t_FD_83663 | JGI IMG/M metagenome (GOLD analysis project Ga0100403, IMG submission 83663) | Groundwater microbial communities from Crystal Geyser aquifers in Utah, USA - Crystal Geyser metaG 2015-01t | ecosystem: Environmental > Aquatic > Deep subsurface > Groundwater | place...
CACGGTGGGCGGCGGCGCCGTGATTGGCATTTTCGACAACGATTATGCCATGGCCCTGGGGTTTGCCGCGGGCAGTTCTCCCGTGCTGCTGGTCGCCTCCGCCAGTGCACCTTCGGCCGCCGTCGGCACTCTCGTTGTCGTCGGCGGCATTTCTTACACGGTCGCGGCCGTCGAAGCCGACGGCACCGGGCTGACACTGATGCGCCTGCAGGAACTGTAACGAATGGCCGACCACCTCCACAAACAAATCCGCGACGCCATTGTGGCCGCCCTGACCGGGCTTGCCACCAGTGGATCGCGCGTCTATGCAAATCGGCTTGCTCCGCTACCAGACGCGTTGTCGCCGACGCTCCTGATCACGCTCGATGAGGAAACCGCTACCGAGCTTTCAATCACAGAGAACCCGATCTACGGGCGCGAACTGCGCCTGTCGGTGTCGGCTGTCGCCAAGGCCACCACCGCGCTCGACGACACGCTGGACCAAATGAGTAAAGAGGTCGAGGTGGCCCTCGCCGCTGGCATCACGCTCGGCGGGACACGGCTGGACTTCACGTATACCGGCATGAGTTTCGACGATGAGCAAAGCGATCAGCCCGTCGGGATCAAGCGCATGAGTTTTACCATTTCCTACACCGCCGTTGCGAATGCGCCGGATACGTTGATCTAGCAATGGCAGTATTGCGCCGCGAGGCACTTTGAAAGGAGCAACAAAATGGCTACTCTGATTTGGAAAAACGTCGCTATCGCCATGCAATCGGCACTGGCCGCGCCGAAGACCATCACCGCAATTACCAAGGCTACGCCCGGAGTCGCCACCTCGGTGGCGCACGGCTATGCCAACGGCGATTATGTGCGCATCACCGCCAACGGCATGTGGCAGATCAACGCCCGTGTGTTTCGCGTCTGTTCGGTTTCCGCCGATAACTTCGGCCTGGAAGATGTTTCCAGCGGTGTCGGCATCTCGACGGCTAACTTCGATGACTTCAGCAGTGGCGCCGCCGAGAAGATCACCTTCGGCACATCGATCACCACGGCCACCACCATGAACGTGTCCGGCGGCAACTTCGCCATGATCGATACCACGACGATCCACGGAAACCAGAAGAGCCAGATTCCTGGCTTGCCCGAGTCACTGACGGCCACATTCGATAATCTCTGGGATCCGACCGAGGCCGGCCAAGCCGCCATGAAAGTGGCCAGCGACGTGCAATCCGAGCGCGCCTTCAAGTTCCAGTTTGGTATCGGTGGCAAGATCATGGTGTTCACTGGCTACGTCGGTTTTGTGGGCGCGCCGCAGGGCAACGCTCAGGACAAGGTCACGAGCACCGCGGTGATCACCGGCAGCGGTACGCCGACCTACTATTCCGCTTGATCTCATGAGCGAACTAGTCGATAAGATGCGCAAGGCGCGCGAAACCAGAATCACGGTTGGTAGCTTCATCTTTTTGGTGCGTCGGCCGACCACGCTGGAAATGATCGAAATTCAAGACCAGCCCCGCGGGCGGGCGATCCTGCCGTTCGTCATCGGCTGGTCGGGCGTCAAGGAATCCGATGTGCTGTCCTCCGGTGATGGTCATCTGCTGGAATTCAGTGCGGACGTCTGCGCAGAATGGCTCACCGATCGCCTCGACCTCCTTGCGCCTATTGCTGAGGCGGTCTTCGCGGCTTTCGCGTCCCACCAACATCGGATGGAGCTAACGGAAAAAAACTGAGGACCTGGCTCGACGGGAGAACCCTACCCGGCGAGCCAGGGCCGTGCCCAGCACAGTCAATCATGGCAGTGCGGGCCTGGAACGTGATGGGTGGCCTCGACTGGGCAGCGCTGCCGGTGGTCGCCGGAATGCTCGGTGTGGATGATGTGGAGGGCCTGATTGCCGATCTTGTCACAATCAGGGACTCATTGAACCGGAGTACCGACTGATGGCGGCGAGCAACAAGGCGCAAATCATCATTTCCGCGAAGGATGATACGGCGCCGGCATTCGCGTCTGCGCAGGCGGGCGTGTCCAAGCTCGCCAGCGCCTATTCAGCGCTCAGCGGCATTGTCGGCGCCGGCATGGTCGCCGCGCTGGCGTCTTCCGTCCGATCAATCATCGACCTTGGCGACAAGATGAACGACCTCAGCCAGCGGGTCGGCGTCAGCGTGCAGAACCTGGCGACCTGGACACTCGCCGCCAATCAGTCCGGTACCAGCATCGAAGCCGTCGCCAATGCTGTTCAGCATCTGGCGAAGTTCATGTCGGACAACGGAAACGCGCTGAAACAGGCCGGCATCGATGCCGTGGATTCCAACGGCGCGCTGATCCAGCTGGCCGATCTGTTCAGCGCCATGCCAAATGGCATCCAGAAGACCGCGCTGGCGTTGAAGCTGTTCGGCCGGGCCGGCGTGGACATGATTCCAATGCTCAACCTCGGCAGCGCCGGTCTGGGAGAAGTGGCCAGCAAGTCCGCCGAGTACGGCCGCCGTATGGAGCTGCTGGCGCCGATGGCCGACGAGTTCTCCGACCAGATGGCCGAATTGGCGCTGCAGACCAAAGAAACCGGAATATCGATCGCAACGCACATGCTGCCAGGTTTAATCGGTATGTCAAAGTGGCTAAACGATCTGGCGGCCGGCGGCAAGCGCGCCGAACTGGCGCTAGAATTCATGTCCGAAAAATCGACGCTCTTCAAGGGCCTGGTCGCGTGGAACAGGCTGGCCGGTCGCGTATTTGCGCTGCTTGGCGTCGGGGCCGACGACTCGGCGCGTCTATCCGTCGGAAAGATCGGCGGACCGTCCGGGCTCGACTTGGCTGGCGAGATCGCTCTCGGTGCCAAGAATGAAAAAGCCATCGAGGCGATGAGTCGGGCTCGAATCTTGGGTGGCGGCCAAGCCGCCGACCAGAAACGACCACTCGGCGCGAAACAAGCCAAAGACGACGAATCCGTCTATCTCGCCAGTCTGCGCCGGCAATTGTCGGTGGCCAGTGGCGAGGTCAGCGAATACGGCAAGCAGTTGGCGGCAATCAGCGAGGGACCGGCGAAGGAGTTTTCGCAGCGCACCAAAGATGCAGCGCTGACGCTGGCCATCGAGATCGACGGCCTGAAGGCGGCCACCAAGGCGAACGAGGACCATGCTCGCGTGCGCGCTCAGGTTGCGCGCGCCGAAGATGCCGCCAACAAGGCGATCAGCGATTTCGGATTCAGACAGGATCAGAGCATTGCCGGCATCGACGCCCGCCGCGGCGCGTTGGGCAAGACGCCCTTCCAGATCCAGCAATCCGAGGCTGCCCGCGAGATACAGCAGGACTACGAAGAGGCGGTGCGGGCCGTCAATGCGGAGCTTGGGAAGATCGGCGACATCGAGGGCATCAACAGCAAGATCTATGCACTGTCTCAGGCACGCGACGCCGCACACGCCGCCACCACCGCTGCGCTGGATGCCGAGAAGTCCAAGCAGGACGCACTGAATGCATCCTGGGAATACGGTGCCGAGATTTCGCTGCGCAAGTACAGCGAAGGACTGCAAAACGTCGCCGGCTTCACGGAATCGGCCATGACCCGCGCCTTCAAGGGCATGGAAGATGCGTTGGTCAGTTTTGTTGCGACTGGCAAGCTCAATTTCAGAAGCTTGGCCGATTCAATCATCGCCGACCTGATCCGGATCGAAATCCGGAAGTCGATCATGCAGCCATTGCTTGATGTTGGCGGCCTCAGCGGAATCTTCAAGTCGCTGTTCGGTTCCGGCGTCAGCACCGGCGTGCCGAAGTATGCTCTGGGTACATCCTACGTGCCGAGCGATGGACTGGCCTATCTCCACCGAGGCGAGGCGGTCCTGCCGGCCGGGTTGAGTCGCATTGGCGGCGCCATCACCGTCAACATCATCGAGGATACCAGCCGTGCCGGGCAAACGCAGCGACGGGAATCCGGCGGCGTGAACATGCTAGATATCTTCGTCGCCCAGGTCCGTGCGACGATTGCCGCAGACATCTCTCGCGGCAGCGGGCCGGTTCCGGCGGCGCTCGGCAGCACCTATGGCCTCAACCGTGCGGCGGGAGCCTTCTAGTGGCAGCCTGGCCCTCTTCGCTACCGGATCCACTGTTGGCCGGCTACCAGCTCGTGCCGGTTGATCCGGCAATCCGCACCGACATGGAATTTGGCGCGCAACGCGTGCGGCGGCGCAGCGCCGCTCGCAACGACCGCATCTCGCTGGCGTGGCAGCTGACCGATGCGCAGATGGCGATCTTTCGTGCCTGGTATGAAACCGATGCACAGGCGGCCGGCGGTGCGGCGTGGTTCTACGTCACGCTGGCGGTTGGCGATGGTGGGGCGATGCAGAAAGAGGCGCGCTTCGACGGCGCCTGGCAGGCGACGCGCCAAGGTGGCCGCACCTGGTGGGTTACGGCGCAGGTGGAGGTGCGGTAATGCCAGATGTGACGCTCAAACAGGCGATTCGTGAAGCCTATGCCAGTGCGCCGGCGGATATCGTGATCTACCACACCCTGGAGATCCGCCACGCCAGCTTCTCCACGCCGATCCGCGTCGTGCGCGATGTCGTCGGCCTGTCTGCGACCCTCGAAGCCACGGCGCCACTCGACGCATCGACGACGGTGGATTTCCTTGGCTACTCGTTCGATATCACGCCTCCAGAGGTGTCCACCGGAGGCACGCCGCAGCTGATCATCGAGATCGATAACGTGTCGCGCGAAATTCTCGCCAACATCGAGCTGGCCATGTCTACCACCGATCTGCTCGAGGTTACCTACCGCGTGTTTGTCTCGGCCGATCTGGGCGGCCCGCAGAACGATCCGCCGCTGCACCTGACGATTTTCAGTATCCACGCCAACCCGATGCGCATTCGCGCCGTGGCCGGCTTCCAGGACATCGTCAACCGCCGCTTCCCGGCCGACACCTATACCGCCGAAGTCTTTCCAGGCCTGACTCTCCAATAGTAGATGATGCACTGGGCCACCAGCTATATTGGCGAGGGCTACGTCCCGCAGCACAACGACTGCTGGGCATTCTGCCGCCGTGTCTGGCAAGAGCGCTTCGGTATCGATGTACCGGTGGTCTCGGCCGATGTGCACAGCATGGTCGCCGTTTCGCACGCCTTTCAGCGACATGCCGAGCGCGTGCATTGGTTCGAGGTGGAGAGTCCGCGCGAAGGCGACGCCGCACTGATGTCTCATTGCCGTTTTCCGTCGCATGTGGGCATCTGGATCGATGTCGATGGCGGCGGCGTGCTGCACTGCCAGTACGGCATCGGCGTCGTTTTCAGCAGCCGCGCGGCGCTGTCGCGCAGCGGCTGGGGACGCGTCCAATTCTATAGGCGGGAGCCATGATGCAGGCCCATGTCATCTGCATGCGCGATCCATTTAACCCAGGCCGCCGCGAGCGCTCTGTGGTTGGCCGCAGACGCAAGATCAGTGCGCTTGCACCGCGTACCCGCATGCCCGTGATCGCCTATCACAATGGCCGCGTCATCCTGCGCGTCGAGTGGCATCGAAAGGTCTGCCACGGCGATGTCGTCGCCTTCGTCGTGCTGCCGCACGGAGGTAATGGAAAGAATCCGATGATGACAGTAGCCATGATCGGCATGGCGATGATCGCACCGGGCATCTCTAATGCGATTTACGCAGCTGTTTCCGCCGGCGGCGCTGGCGCCTGGCTGACTGTAGCCCAACACCAGCTATTCACCGGGCTGGTGGCGATGGCCGGAAATTCGATCATCTCGGCTGCCTTCGCCGGCCAGCCGAGTCAGCCCTCGCCGCAGGTGGCTAGCAACTTGGCCGCAGCCTCGCCAACGTACAATTTGTCGGCGCAAGGCAACTTGGCGCGCATTGATGCAGCCATCCCCGTGCAGTATGGGCGCATGATGGCTTTCCCCGATTTTGCCGCACAACCCTATTCGGAATTCGCCGGCAATGAGCAGTACCTCTACGAGTTGCTGTGTCTCGGTCAGGGTGAATACGAGATCGAGTCGATTCGCATCGACGATACGCCGATCAGCAGCTTTGTTGAGATTGAGTACGAGATCGTCGTCCCCGGCGCGGCGTTGACGCTGTTCCCCGCCAGCGTCGTCACCTCGAGCGAAGTCAGCGGCCAGCTCGCCGAGTATTCCACTGCATTGGGTCCCTTCGTGGCGAACGCTGCGGGCACGACGGCCAACACTCTGGCAGTGGACATGGTTTGCCCGCGCGGCCTGTATTACGTCAACGATTCCGGCGGCTTATCTACCACAAATATCAGTTTCACCGTCGAGGCGCGGCTAATTGACAGTGGTGGTGGTGCGCCGCTCGGATCGTGGACCACGCTGGGCACGGAGACCCTGTCCGGCGCCACCAATACGCCGCAGCGCTACAGTTTCCGCTATGGCGGGCTGGTCGGCCGCTATGAGGTGCGGTTGACACGTAGCAGCGCCGCCGGCGGCAATTCGCGCTTTGCTGACGACCTCAACTGGGCCGGGTTGCGCGCCTACCTGCCCGATACCCGCACCTGGCCCGGCCTGACGCTGGTGGCGCTGCGCATGCGCGCTTCGAACAACTTGAGCAACTTAGCCGCGCGCAAAATCAACATTATCGCCATGCGCAAGCTGCCGATTTATTCACTCGGGGTATGGACGGCGCCGCAAGTGACCCGGTCGCCGGCCTGGGCGCTGGCGGACGTGCTGCGCGCCTCCTACGGTGGCAAACTGCCAGACGCACGTATCGACATCGATCAGTTGGTTAGCTTGGCCGCCACGTACGCGACCCGTGGCGATAGCTTTGATGGCCGCTTCGATTCGTCCATGACCGTATGGGAAGGCGTGCAAAAAATCGGGCAGGCGGTGCGCACCAGGCCTTATATGCAGGGTGGAATCGTGCATTTCGCGCGTGATGAGGCGACCAGTGTGCCAGTGGCGATGTTCTCCATGCGCAACATCGTGCGCGGCTCGTTCTCCGTCGATTACATGATGCCAACCGAGCAGACGGCCGACTCGATCGATGTCGGTTATTTTGATTCGGATGTCTGGTCCTCGCGACGCGTCGTTGCCTCGTTGCCGGCCTCGTCTGCACTGGTGGCGCTCAAGGTCGATCTCTTCGGCGTAACGAACCGCGCGCAGGCCTATCGTGAGGGGCTTTACCTTGCTGCCGTCAATCGCTACCGGCGCAAGTCGATTTCATTCACCACCGAGATGGAGGGCTTCATCCCGGCCTTCGGCGATCTGATCGCCATCAGCCACGACATGCCGGCCTGGGGTATCAGCGGCGAGGTCACTGGCTACACCGCCGAAACCAAGGCCCTCCACCTGTCCGAGCCGGTGAGCTTCAGCAGCGGAGCGCACTATATCGGCCTGCGCTTGCGCGACGGGTCGATCAGCGGGCCCTGGGAGGTCACCGCTGGCGCCGATGCATACACGGTGATGCATACTGGCACACTCGACTTCATACCCTATAGCGGCGGCGGCGAGGAGCGCACCTTCTTCGCGTTTGGCCAGGGCGAAACTTGGCGCCAGCCAGCGCGCGTGGTCGCAATCAAGCCGGCCAGCCTGACGCGAATCACCATCGAGGCCATCATTGAGGACGAGTCGGTGCATACCGCCGACACCGGCGCCACGGCCCCGCCCGCGCAGTATTCCAGCCTGGTGAGCATGTTCACCGCGCCGCGCGTGGTGGGCTTGATGGCGCGCTCGAAAGTCACCGACCCGACTATCGCCCTGGTGAGCTGGCAGGCTGCACCTGGCGCCCACTATTACGTGATCGATGTCTCGAGCGATGGCGATACGTGGAGTCGTGTCGGCGAGACCACCGGTAACAACTACACCATCTCGGCGGTGTATAACAACAGCACGCTGATACGCATCGCCGCTGTGGGCATCTCCGCCGGCCCGTCGGTGCAGATCGCCTATGCGACTTATTCTGATTACATGTGGTCGGCAAATGGAACGACGCTGATGTGGTCGTCGACGGACACAACCTTGATGTGGAGCCCTTGATGTAGTAGAAAGCGCCGTCCTTTAGGGCGGGGAACAGTTACAAACTCACGATCAGGAGCAAAATCTGATGAGCACAAGCCTACCCCCTTCGTCAGCATTTATCGCGTCCACAGTCACTGAGGGCGACTTCAAGTCCGCCATCAGCGCGATGCGCGATTACCTCTTCGGCTTGTTCGGCGCCGACGGCGCCGCGGCGACGGCGCTGGTCACCCTCGGCACGCCGCTATCTGGCACGCTGACCGAGGGCAGCGCCTATACCGTGGTGATCGGCGATCGTGGCCGCCTGATCGACTGCAGCGGAACCTGGACGCTCTCGCTGCTTGCGGCCGGCACGGCTGGCAATGGCTTCACGATTGGCGTCAAGAACAGCGGCAACGGCCTCATCACCGTTGATCCGAACCTGTCCGAGACCATTGACGGCGGGGCGACGCTGGCCATCAATTCCGGCGAATCGACGCTCGTCTATTGCAACGGCTCCGCATGGTTGAGCGTCGGCAGGTCGAACGGGGTGCCCTCGGGGTTTTTCGGCCCCTATGGCGGTGGTACCGTACCTGCCGGCTGGCTGCTGTGCGATGGATCCGCAATCAGTCGCACCGCCTATGCCAGCCTGTTCTCGGCTATCGGTACTGTGTACGGCGTCGGCGACGGCACCAGCACATTCAACGTCCCAGACCTACGCGGTCGGGTGATCGCTGGTCGAGACGACATGGGCGGCACCGCCGCTGGGCGGCTGACCAGTACAGTGATGACGCCAGACGGCAACACGGCGGGGGCTACGGGCGGCGCGCAGACGCATGTGCTCACGACGGCGCAGATGCCCAGCCATACCCATTCAGTGGATGCTGGCGTGGACGTCAATGGGATTGCGCTACCTTGGGTGAATGACGTCGTTCCTGATTATCACGGGGCCTCGGTGGGCCTCACCTCCTCGGCAGCGGGATCGGGGACTGCCCACGACAACACTCAGCCGACCCTGATTGCAAACTGGATTATCAAGGCTTGAGAGGAGACTTGCATGCGCGGCCCGCGTACCAGACAGATTACCGCCATCAATTCCGAGACCGATCGCGCGCTGGAAGCCGGCGTGCGCATCGACGGCATCGATTACCATTCGGACAGCACTTTCCTGATCGAGCTGCTGGCATTGATAATGGGCTACCAGCGCGGCCTGCGCAGCGGGACGCAGCCGATTCGCACCGTCGACAACCGTGTCATGCATCTGGATGAGGTGCAGATCGTTGCCTTGGCCTCTGCGTTGAGTAACCGGCGGCAAGCCATCTATGCTGATGCCTGGGCCGAAAAGGACGCGCTCGACGCCGGCGGCGACACCAAATGAGCGACGGTCGGTGCCTGACAAAGATCCGAGTAGTTATTCGCTCCTCACGTATCTGTCTGTGGTGGCATTGGCCGTTGTGGGTGGTGCCGTGAATTTAATGCGCAGACTAAATTCTCACGTGTGGCCTAATTTCAACTTCATGGAGATAATCGGCGAGCTGACGACGAGTGGCTTTGCGGGCGTGATGACGTTTTGGTTATGCGAGGCCGCAGATATCAACGGGCTGATTACTGCTGTGCTGATCGGTATCAGCGGGCACATGGGCGGCCGTGCGATTTTCATCATTGAGAAGTGGGCCGAGCACAAGTTCGGGGGCATGAAATGATTATCCTCAGCGACTACTGGATGGGCCGAGACATCGTCTATGCCGACGATCTCACGGATGAAATCATCGATCATGCGGGCGACCTGCTCGGACGCGTGAACCTATTGCTTGCATGGGCGCAAAAGGATCGTGTGCGCCCGCCGCTCGATGCCGACACCTATACCCCGGTTGCCAGTGGCTGGCGGCCACCGGCGATCAATGATCGCACGTCCAACGCGGCGCACGGCTCGAAACACCTGACCGGTGATGCCATCGACCTGCGCGACAACGGCACGCGCGACCTCGCCAGGTGGTGCGTGCGTAACCTGGACGCGCTCGAAGAAATCGGGCTATGGATGGAGGACCCGCGGTGGACGCATATCCCGCCCGGCCAGCCGTGGGTGCATCTGCAACGTCTGCCGCCCGGTTCGCGGCGTCGCGTTTTCATCCCTTCGACTCATCCGCCGCGTGTGGCGGCGTTGCCTGAACAGGAGCACATCGATGCTTAGCCCCGCTCTCATCCCTCTCATCCTCGGCCTGCTGCTGGCACTCTCAGTCGCCGGTAACGGCTGGCAGTACCACGAGCATGGCAAGGATCTAATTAAGATCGGGACTGCAGAACAGTTCGCGGCGGACACCATGGCCGCAGCGAAGACGTGCTCGGACAGTGTGGACAATCTGGCGGCGAAGGCTGCGACACAACACGCCTCGGTGCTTGCCAGCCTCCGGGCGCAGGCCTCACAGGTGGCCGCGCTAAAGGGCGCCACGATTGCGGCGCTTAACGCCCAGCCAGCCGATCCGGCGGATCTTTGCCAGAGCCTCGAGATCTACCTAAGCGCGCAGATCAAGGCGGAAAGGGGGGTGAAGTGATGCCGCCGCTGATCCTCCTCGTCGCTCTGCTGCTGGCCGGTTGCGCTGCCACGGCGATCGCGCCGAGCACAGTTAAGGAGGCCGTGTTCATGCCATGCGACGTGCCGGTGCCGGCCATACCAGTCTTTCCGGTTGATACGCTCACTGGAGAGGAAGATCTCTGGACGATGGGAAAGACCCTGTGGGCCGACCACAAAGCGCGCCAGGCATATGAGCGGGAGATCCGCACGGCCCTGGAAGGATGCACGGCTATAGATGCCGGGCGATGATGAACACGAGCGACCAACTGAGGTTCCGACCGACGGCCATCAATGCCGCAGCATTGGGACGTTCAGGTGAAATTGTGCCCCGTGCCCCGTGCCCCGTGCCCCGTGCCCCGTGCCCCGTGCCCCGTGCCCCGTGCCCCGTGCCC